>Ga0316194_10003277_pt1 | contig 11308 bp, 8 predicted proteins | sample CroRivsedime1_MG_FD_204936 | JGI IMG/M metagenome (GOLD analysis project Ga0316194, IMG submission 204936) | Coastal sediment microbial communities from Maine, United States - Cross River sediment 1 | ecosystem: Environmental > Aquatic > Marine > Coastal > Sediment | place: USA: Maine... | reverse complement strand
GATGGCCGGCTCGCAGGCGATGGCCATGGCGATCATGGCCCGCTGCAGCATGCCGCCGGAAAACTCGAACGGATACTGGTTCGCTCGCTTTGCGGGTTCCGGGATGCGGCTCATCTCGAGCAATTCAATGGCCCGGTTCATGGCCTGCTTCTTCGAGTAGCCGCGATGCACTTCCAGCGGCTCGGCGATCTGAGCGCCGATGGACATGGTCGGATTCAGGCTGGTCATCGGGTCCTGGAAGATCATGCCGATCTCCCGGCCACGGATGTCCTTGCCGTCGATCGTCTTCCGGCCGAGGATGTCGGTGCCGCGCAGGGTTGCGCGGCCGCTGGTGATGCGTCCCGGCGGCATGGGGATCAGCCCCATCACGCTCTGCACGGTGACGGACTTGCCGCAACCGGACTCGCCAACGATGGCCAGGGTTTCGCCCGTATCCACATCGAAGCTTACGCCGCGCACGGCCTTGACGATGCCGCCGTAGGTGTCGAACTCGACGGCCAGGTCTTCGACGTTGAGAAGAGAATCGCTCACTCGGTCGACCTCATTCGCGCATCCAGAGCATCCCTGAGGCCGTCTCCCAGCAGATTGAAAGCCAGCACGGTGATGCTGATGAACAGCGCCGGGAATATCAGCTCATGCGGCGTGGTGAGCATGGTTTTGATGCCCTCGTTGCACATGCTCCCCCAGCTCGGGGTCGGCGGCGCCACCCCCATACCGATGAAGGACAGAAACGCTTCGGTGAAGATGGCGCTGGGCACCGCGAAGGTGAGGGTGACCAGAATCACGCCCATGGTGTTCGGAATCATGTGCCGCACCACCAGATAGCCGTTCTTGGCACCCAGCAGGCGGCTGGCGTTGATGTAGCCCTCTTCCCGAATCTGCAGGATCTGGCCGCGCACCAGGCGTGACGTCGCCGGCCACGACAGCAGCACCAGGGCGACCAGCATGGGCAGTATGCCGGATTCCCCCGGACCAATGCCGAAGGCGATCTTGAACAGGATCATGAACAGCAGGAAAGGCAGCGCCACCACGAAGTCTGCGAAGCGCATGAAGGCCTGGTCGACCCGGCCGCCGATGAAGCCAGCGGTGCTGCCGTAGACCACGCCAAACAGCACAAAGAGCAGCGGCGCGGCGATGCCGATGAACAGCGACACCTGGGCGCCATGCATGAGCCGGGCGAGCATGTCGCGACCGAGATAATCGGTTCCGAAAGGATGCAGCGCCATGAGCACCTCATCGCCGATCTGCACTTCATCGATAGTGCGGATCAGACCACGCTCCAGCGCTTGCTCTGCGGTGATGACCCGGGATACGTCCACTTCCAGCGTCTCGAAGCCGAGCTCACTGCCATCTGCGGCGAACGCGATAACGGAGTAGTGATAGGTGCGCGGCGTGAGGTCGAGGCGGTCTTCAAAATAGGAAGTATCTTCGCCGAACAGGTCGACCAGCGGCAGGCCCAGTGCCCGGTCGCTACCCACGTTAAAAAGGCTGCGATAGACGGAGTATGAAGCCGCGCCCGGAACCGGATCCCAGTGCAGGCGCACGGCTTCGCTGGTTGCCTCGTCGGCCAGCCGCAGGCCTGCGCCGATAGGCATGACGGAACTGCCCGACCAGGGCTCGTAGGGTGCAACGATAGTGGCTGAGCGATCGGCGCCTGGCGGCAGGCTGATCTGGTCCACGTCCTGTGCCGCAGGGTCCACGGTCCAGAGCAAGGGGCCGACCAGAGTGAAGGCCAGCAGGCCGACCACGATATACAGTGAGATGAGTGCCCGCGTGTTCGACTTCAGCCTGATCCAGGCATCCTGCCAGTAAGACAGGGAGGGTCGCGAGATGCTCTGGATCTCGTGGTCCGCGTGCAGGGGCTCGAAGTCCGCCTGGCTGAGTTGCACTTCCGCCATCGTCTGCCTTACTCCAGCCGCACCCGGGGATCGATCCAGCCGTAGAGCAGATCGACCACGATCACCATGAAGACCAGGAAGGCGCCGTAGAACACGGTGGTGCCCATGATCACGGTGTAGTCGAGTTGCTGCACCGCCTGCACGAAGTAGCGCCCGAGGCCCGGAATGGCGAACACCAGTTCAACCACGAAACCGCCCGTGGTGATGGCGGCGATTGACGGGCCGAGCACGGTGATCACGGGCAGGATGGCATTGCGAAGCTGATGGCTTGTGAAGATTTTCGTTGGTGGCAGCCCTTTCGCCTTGGCGGTCCGGATGAAGTCCGAGTTCACGATCTCGAGCATGGAGGATCGCATCAGCCGGGTGAGATAGGCCATGGTGCCGAGACCCAGCACCATGGATGGCACCAGCATGTGCCAGATGGTGCCCCAGCCGGCCACCGGCAGCAGGGAAAAGCCAAGCACATCGTTCACGTTCACCAGCGCCAGCTGAGCGAGTGCGGCCACTACGAAGCTCGGTACCGAGATGCCGAGGATGACGAGGAACATGATGACCACGTCCGGCAATCGATTTCGGTAAAGCGCGGTGAGCGCACCCCAGAGCACGCCGCCGAGACCGGCGAAGACGACGGCGAGGATGCCGAGGATGGCGGAGACCGGGAAGTGCTCGCGGATGATGTCGTTCACCAGCCGGTTTTCCTGGGTGAAGGAGATGCCGAAGTCGCCACGCAGAATATTGCCCATATAGATGAAGTACTGATCGACGATGGGCTTGTTCAGGCCGTACTTCTCTTCCAGATTGGCGCGGATGTCTTCGGTGACGCTGCGGTCGTTGATCAGCGGATCGCCGGGCACGTTGTGCATGGCGAAGAAGGTGGCGGTGGCGATGAACCAGACGGTGATCACACCCTGGATGAGTCGCTTGAGCGTGTACTGCCACATACGCGCGGTCTATTCCTCGATCCAGGCGTTGGTGAAGTCCGGATCCGCGCCCACCGCGCGCCGGACCATGCCCTTCAGCTGTGGGTGGGTCACGTATGTGACGCCCCGCTCGTAGTTCGGCAGAATCACCGCGTCGTCGATCAGGATCCTCTGGATCTCGCCGAAGGCGTCCATGCGCGCCTGCACGTCCTGCTCGTTCTGCGCCACCCGAACCCATTTATCCAGCTCGGGATTCCGGTACTGGCCGCGATTGTTCAGGTTCCAGGACGCGAACAGATCGCCGAAGGTGAGCGGATCGTCGTAGTCCGGGCCCCAGCCGGCGAGCACCATGTCGAAATCGCCCGAAAGCATTTTTGCCAGCCGCTGCTTGAAGATCTGCTTGTCGATCTTGATGTCGAGCCCCAGGTGCTTCTTGAACACCTGCTGGTAGTACTCGGACTGAATGCTGGAAATGGGATTGTCTCCGGACAGCAGCACCAGCGGCGGGAACTCGTCGATGCCGAGCTCTTCTTTCGCCTTTGCCAGATGCCAGCGGGCTTTCTCCACGTCCATCGCTGGATAGTTCGCCGGGTATTCCTCCCGCAGGAACCCATCCACGCCTTTGAGCCAGACCGGGAACAGAGATTCGCCCGGGAGATAGCCCGGCAGCTTGGTCACTTTGTAGACGAGCTCCGCAGAGTCGGTGGCGAGCTGCAGAGCCTTGCGCAGGTGATGGTTGGCGGTGGGACGGCCTTCCCGGTGGTTGAACTCGATGTAGAACACCGAGCCGTCCATGAAACGGTCGATCTGCCAGCGCAGCTCCATGGCGTTGTTCAGGTTCTCGGACTGCAGCGATGCGTAGGCGATCTTGTTGTCCTTGAAGAGATTCAGCGTCGCGTTCGCATCGGAGGTGATGTAGGCGAAGTCGATGGCGTCCAGCTTGGCCCGGTCCTTATCCCAGTAGAGCGGGTTCCTGTCCATCTTCAGCGATGCGCCGTGCACCCAGCTCGAAATCACGAAGGGGCCGTTGTAGAGCAGCTTGTCGGCATCTGCGCCATAAGCGCCTTGGGTGGCGCGATAGAAATCTTCGCGGATCGGCGCGTAAGTGGAGAAGGCGACCAGCTTGTCGAAGTAGGCCAGGGGGCGCTCGAACTCCACTTCCAGGGTGTGATCGTCGATCGCCCGCACGCCGAGGGACTCCAACGGCATTTCGCCTTTGTTGATGGCTTCGCCGTTCTTGATCGCATAGAGGATGAAGGCGTACTCGGAGGCGTTGGCGGGATCGAGTCCGGTCTTCCAGCCGAATACGAAGTCGTGTGCTGTGACCGGTTCGCCATCGGACCAGCGGGCATCTTCCCTCAGCCAGAAGGTGGCGCCGTTCTCCCGCACTTCCCAGCGCTCGGCGACCGCGGGCGCCAGGCGGTTGTTCTCATCGTAGCGAAGCAGCCCTTCGATCACGTGGCCGAGGACGCTGCCGCTGACCTGGTCGGTGGACAGGGAGCTGTTCAGCTGTGGTGGTTCTTCCCTCAGAAAGACAGTGATGGTGTTGCTTGCGACGTCGACCGCGTTGTTGCCGCCCGATGCGGAGCCGGTCAGCGAGGAGGCCCAGGACAGGCCGAGCATCAGCAGGGCGATGCCGCCGAAAGCCAGAGCGGCGAAGATGAGCAGCTGTTTGCCGGCTGCGCTGGTAAAGGAGTCTTCGGAGGGGACGACTTCGCTCATTGAATCCCGCGGGTCAGGAGACGGATCTCAGCAGATTGCCGACAACGCGCTCCAGATGCATCAGAGAGTTGCATTCGTCTGCCTGGTGGCAATACGCCGTGTACTTCTTCATTTCGGCATCGCCCACGTTCCAGGAATTGCGAGGTTCCGGGTTCAGCCAGATCAGGCGCTTACAGCGATCGTAGAGCTCTTTCATGATGTCTGTTCTGGGGTCGCCGTAGTTGTTCCGGGCGTCACCGAGAATGATGATCGTGGTGCGATTGTCCACATCATCGAGGCAAAGCTTCTTGAAGTCGACCAGAGCCTGACCGTAATCGGTGGAGCCGCCGCTGTAGTCTCTGAGCGTTTTGGCGATGGCATCTTCGATCGTGTTGCGCTCGAAGAGATCGGTCACTTCTGCCAGATCCGAAGAGAAAGCGAACGAGCGGACCTTCGGCATCACCTCTTCGAGGCTGTAGAGAAACATGAGCATGAAGCGGGCGTAGTTGGCGACCGACCCGGAGACGTCGCAGATGGCGAATACCTTCGGCCGATCCACCTTCACCGACTTCCAGTGCAGATCGAAGATGGCGCCGTCGTAGCTCATGTTGTGGCGAAGCGTACGCGGCACGTTCAGCGCGCCGCGCTTGAAAACTTTCTTGCGCCGAGAGTGCAGGGCGGCCAGCTTCTTGGCCATCTTGTAGACGATCTCCTGGATCAGCCGGAAGCTCCGGTGCTCCACGTTGGAGAGCTTGACCCGGCGGAGCAGGTCTTCCCGCAGCCGTTTGCCCGTTGCATCCGCGTGCAGCAGGAACTGCTTCTCCACGTAGTCGCGAATCTGCTCCCGGAGCCAGTCGCGGCGCGCCCGGAGTTCCTGGCCCAGGCGCCGGTCCGGGATCTTGCGGGATTCCTTGAGATCGCCGATCTCACGATTGAGGCCACCGAGCCCCATTTCCTCCATGATCTTCCGGGTGTAGAGCCCCTTCTGGGTGAACACCTGGATGCTCTTCAGATCCACTGCCTCGCCGGCGGCGGCCATGGCGACGGAAAGCTCGACCTTGGAGTTGTTCATGAGCAACTGACCGAGCTCAGAGCCCGGCTCGGACATGGCGCCCGGTCCCAGGTCTTCCTCTTCTTCCTCCTCGATCAGGGAGTTCTTTTTCTTCTTTTTCGACTTGCTTTTGCCGCCGGAGGCCTTCTGTCCGGGCTGGGATTCGCCGCCGGCGCCACCGCCTTCGCCATCTCCGCCCGCTTCTTCGCCTTCGGCCTGCTCGCCGTCCTCGGCGCCACCGGCGCCTTCATGGCGCTCGCCGCGGACGTCTTCGAAGGAGAAGAACTGATCGAAGCAGTTCTCGAAGGTTTCTTTCTCGTCTGCCGTTTTCGGCAGCACAAGAGACAGGGTGCGGCGCAGAAACTCGCGGTCCTCGTAGCCCACCAGCTCCACCGCGTTGAACGCATCCAGCGTCTCCGCAGTGGAGATGCGCACTTCGGAATTTCGAAGCGCGCGAATGAAGTTGGTGAGCGTGCGATCCACTTGAGACCTGCTACTTCAGAGCATTGCTGGTGAGGGCCGAAATCTCTGCGTCGACGTTCTCGATGTCTTCCTGGAATTTGAGGATGACGTTCAGCGTGTCGCGCACCAGCTGTGGATCCAGCGATTCCGTGTGCAGCAGTACCAGGGTTCTGGCCCAGTCGATGGTCTCCGAGATGGCCGGCACTTTCTTCAGGTCCATGTCCCGGAGCTGCTGGATGAAGTTCACCAGTTGCTTCTGCAGCGCGGGCGGGATCTCCGGTACCCGGGCATGGATGATCCGCTGCTCCAGGTCCGTGTCCGGGAAGGGAATGTACAGATGCAGGCAGCGACGCTTCAGGGCATCGGAGATTTCCCGGGTGTTGTTACTGGTCAGGAAGACGATGGGCGGCTCTGCAGTCGCCTTCACCGTACCGATCTCCGGGATGGAGACCTGGAAGTCGGAGAGCATCTCCAGCAGCAGGCTCTCGAACTCGTGGTCTGATTTGTCCACCTCGTCGATCAGAAGCACGCAGCCGTTCTCTTCCTTCAGCGCTTTCATGAGCGGCCGCGGCTCGAGAAATTCCTCGGAGAAGAAGATGTCGCCGAACTCGTGCAGCCGGTTGACCGACTCCGCGAAGCCCTTGGCGCCCTGCAGGACCTCGTCCAGGGTTTCCTTCAGCACCTGCGTGTAGAGCAGCTGCTTGCCGTACTTCCACTCGTAAATTGCCTTGGCTTCGTCCAGGCCTTCGTAGCACTGCAGCCGGATCAGGGGCAGCTCGAACATTTCAGCCGCAGTTTTGGCCAGCTCGGTCTTGCCGACGCCGGGCGGTCCTTCGATGAGGATGGGCTTCCTTAGGTGATAGGCCAGGTAAACGGCCGTTGCGATCTGATCGCTGCAGATATAGCGGTGATCCTCGAAGTCCGCCTTCAGGGAGTCCACGGATTCGACGATTTTTTCGATGTTTGCAGCCTTAGCTGATGGCTCTGCCAAGAAATGTCCCCCTATTAATCGGAGTAGTCGGAGCTTTTAATCTGAGTGATCGGAGATTTGCCCCAATTGCCCATGCTGGCGCCTGAAATCGCAGGCGCAAACGACCCATTATCGCTGCAGTGCACCATGATATCCAGCAAGTCACTGGAGGGCTTTATCGGCGCCCGCAATCCAAGCCACAATGCGGGATCGTCCAGTAGAGGGGATGCCAGGTGGCGGAGAACAACAAGGGGGCCATGGTGAAAGGTGCCGGCTTGCACTGCCCGTCTGCACTGTCCATCGGCCTCGTGCTCATCGGCACGTTTGCCGGCGCGGCGAACGCTGCCCAGACCATCATTCATGCGGGCCGTCTGATCGACGTCACCAATGAATCCGTGCTGACGGAGCAATCCATCGTCATAGATGGCGATCGCGTGCAGCGTCTGGAGACCGGATACATCAGCGCGCCTGGCGCCGAGATCATCGATCTGCGGAGCGCCACCGTCATGCCGGGGTGGCTGGACATGCACGTTCATATCGGCAGCGAGCAGGGCCCGAACCGGCAGGTGGAGGCGTTTACCAGAGATCCGGCCGATCATGCCTACCGCTCCGTTGCTTATGCGGAGCGGACGCTGATGGCTGGCTTCACCACCGTCCGCGACCTCGGCACCCGATCGGGGCTCGCGCAATCGCTGCGCGACGCCATTGCCCAGGGCTGGGTTGTCGGACCGCGTATCTACACCGCAGGCAAGGGTCTCGCCAGCAGCGGTGGCCACGGCGATCCCAGCAACGGCCGCAGCCAGGCGCTCACCTGGGATCCGGGCGCGGACGAAGGCGTAGTGAACAGCGAGGCCGATGCCTACAAGGCGGTACGCATCCGCTACAAGGAGGGTTCGGACCTGATCAAGATCACCGCCACGGGCGGCGTGTTGAGTCAGGCGAAGAGCGGTCAGAACCCGCAGTTCACGGTTGCCGAGATTGCAGCCATCGTCGCAGCCGCTGAGGATTACGGTTACAAAGTGGCGGCGCACGCGCATGGCGCGGAGGGAATGCGGCGGGCCGTGGTCGGCGGCGTGGCTTCCATCGAACACGGCACCTACATGAGTGACGAAGTGATGCGACTCATGAAGAAGAACGGCACCTACTACGTGCCCACCATCATCGCCGGCAAGTTCGTCGCCGAGAAGGCTGAGATCCCCGGCTACTTCTCCGAGCTCGTGCGTCCCAAGGCGGCCGCGATCGGGCCGCTCATCCAGGACACTTTTACCAGAGCCTATGAGTCGGGTGTACCTATCGCCTTTGGCACCGATACGGGCGTGTCCGCCCATGGCGACAACTGGAAGGAATTCGGCTACATGATCGAAGCCGGCATGCCGGCGATGGCGGCCATCGTCAGCGCGACGGTCAGCGCGGCCGATCTGCTCGGCGAATCGGAAGACCTGGGCAGCATCGAACCCGGCAAGCTTGCCGACATCATCGCCGTACCGGGTGACCCGCTGGCGGACCCGGAGGAGTTCGGCCGGGTGCACTTCGTCATGAAAGGCGGCCAGGTCTTCAAAGGAGGTGCGGAGTGAGTAGGTCCGTCGGGATCCGATTTCTTGTGCTGTTCGCGGCCATTAGCCTGACCGGAAGCGTGGCGGCCCGGCAGCCTTACGAGTCCACTTATGAGCCACGGCCGGCCGAATCCGTTCTGATCCGGGGCGCGACCGTGCTGACCGGCACCGGCAACCGCCTCGACAATGCGGATGTGCATCTCTCCGGCGGTCTGATCATGGCCGTAGGGGTCGATCTGCCGATCGACAATGCCAGGGTGGTGGATGCGGAAGGCCGCTGGCTGACGCCGGGCATCATCGATGTGCATTCCCATCTCGGCAACTACCCGGCACCCGGCATCGCCTCCACCTCGGATGGCAACGAGATGACCGGCCCGAACGCGTCGCACGTCTGGGCCGAGCACTCGGTCTGGCCGCAGGACCCGCAGTTTCCGCTGGCCCTGGCGGGCGGTGTGACCACGCTGCAGATCCTGCCGGGCAGCGGCAACCTGTTCGGCGGCCGCGGCGTGACCCTCAAGAACGTGCCGGCCGTCACGGTGCAGGACATGAAGTTTCCGGGCGCCAAGCAGTCGCTGAAAATGGCCTGCGGTGAGAACCCGAAAATGAGCTACGGCCCTCGCAACCAGAAGCCTGCCACCCGCATGGGCAACATTGCCGGGTTCCGGGCAGCCTGGGCAAAGGCGCGGCACGCGTTGGACAAGGAGGAAGCGCGGGTGGCGAAAGCCGAAGCGGCCGAGGAGAACGGTGAGGACAGCGATTCGGACGAGCCGGATGTACCGCCGGCGCGGGACCTCGGCGTGGAAACGCTGGTGGGCGTGCTGAAAGGCGAGATCATGGTGCACAACCATTGCTACCGGGCCGACGAGATGGCCTGGATGATGGATGTCGCCGCAGAGTTCGGCTATCGGATCACGGCCTTCCACCATGCGGTGGAGTCCTACAAGATCGCCGATCGCCTTGCCGAGGCGGAGATCTGCTCGGCGATGTGGGCGGACTGGTGGGGCTTCAAGCTGGAAGCTTTCGATACGGTCACCCAGAACGTGGCGCTGGTGGATCAGGCGGGTGCCTGCGCCATCGTCCACTCTGATTCGGCCACCGGCATACAGCATCTGAATCAGGAGGCAGCCAAGGCCATGGCCGCCGCACGGCGACAGGGCATGGCGGTGGACGAAGCCCGGGCCATCAGCTGGATCACGCTGAACGCGGCCCGGGCGCTGGAGATCGACGACAGGACAGGTTCCATCGAGGTGGGCAAGGCGGCAGACGTTGTGCTCTGGAGCGGCAACCCGTTCAGCGTCTACACCCGGGCCGATCAGGTCTATGTGGATGGATTCCCTTACTACGATCGCCAGGCGGGCAAGCGGCCGGTGACCGACTTCGAGCTCGAGCAGACGGTATCCGGAGGTGGCGAATGAGATATCACCTGATCGCCATTGCCACGCTGCTGCATGTTGCGCCGGTCGATTCAGCCAGTGCGGCTGACGGCCGCGGGATCGCGATAACCGGCGCACAGATTTACACCCTGAGCGAGGCGGGCAGGATTGAGAACGGTGTGCTGCTGGTTCGCGATGGGCGGATCGAAGCCGTTAGCGCGGAACTCTCAGTGCCGGAAGGCTATGAAGTGATCGATGCGGCGGGCAGGATCGTCACCCCGGGACTGATCGAATCCTATTCCAGTCTCGGCCTGGTGGAGATCAGCGGTGAGCGCACCACGGTCGACAGCGCTGTCGCTGAGTATCCCTCAGGCGCTTCGTTCGACGTGCGTTATGCACTGAATCCGGCGGCCGTGGCACTGGCGGTCAATCGCCGGGATGGCGTCACCCGGGCGGTCACCGTGCCCAGACCGGGTAACGATCCATTCGCCGGCTGGGGTGCGCTGATCCGGCTGGGGGGCGAGCCGATGCTCGTGCAGCCGGAGCTCGGTATGTTTGCTGCCGTCGGTGCCGCTGTCTCGGCTTATGTCGGTGGCAGCCGCGCCGCTGTGATCCAGCGAGTTCGCAGGGGACTGACGCTCGCGGCGAGCTATAACCCGAATCGGTATCAGCCAGGTCCCGGCGATTTCAGCCATCAGGACCTGGCCGCGCTGCGCCGATTCAGAAATTCGGATGCACCGCTGGTCGTCGGCGTGGACAGAGCCAACGAAATTCGTGAGGTGGTATCGCTGGCAGATGATTTCGATCTGGATCTGATCGTGGTGGGTGGAGCGGAAGCCTGGCAGGAGGCGGATCTGCTTGCGAGGAGGTCGGTCGCCGTCGTCGTCAACGTGCTTGCGAACCTGCCTTCATCATACGAACGGCTGGGCGCGCGCCATGATAATGCGACCCTGCTGCAGGCCGCTGGCGTTCGGGTGCTGCTCACGGCCGCGGAGTCCCAGAATGCGCGCAAGATCCGGCAGATGGCCGGAAACGCCGTGGCCCATGGCATGCCCTGGGAAGCCGCGCTCGCTGCGATGACGCGCGAGGCCGCAACAGCCTGGGGCATGGAGAAAGGCGCGGGCACCCTGTCGGAAGGGGCTCCTGCGGACCTGGTGATCTGGACCGGCGACCCGCTGGAACTCACCGAGTGGGCGGAAGCGGTAATGATAGACGGCGCCTGGCAGGATATGTCGAGCCGGCAGACACGACTGTTCGATCGCTATGAAGATCCGGCAGATCCGGACCGGGCTTATCGGTGACGTGAAGGCGCCTCAGTCGTCCTCGTGCACCCGCATCAGGCCTTCCTGAGCCGCTGACGCTACCAGCACGCCATCAGCA
>Ga0316194_10003276_pt1 | contig 11310 bp, 10 predicted proteins | sample CroRivsedime1_MG_FD_204936 | JGI IMG/M metagenome (GOLD analysis project Ga0316194, IMG submission 204936) | Coastal sediment microbial communities from Maine, United States - Cross River sediment 1 | ecosystem: Environmental > Aquatic > Marine > Coastal > Sediment | place: USA: Maine... | reverse complement strand
ACGGACAGCTCCATCGGGAAGGTCGTGCCATCCTTGCGCCGGCCTTCCACCTCACGGCCAATACCGATGATGCGCTTGTGGCCTGTGGCACGGTAACGCTGCAGGTATTCATCGTGCTCTTCCTGGTAGGGGGGTGGCATCAGCATCTTGACATTCCTGCCAACAACCTCGTCCTCCCGGTAGCCGAATAACTGCTCACAGGCCGGGTTGTATTCCTGCACCGTGCCGCTGGCATCAATGATCATGACCCCGTCAACGGCGGTCGACACCAATGCCCGCAGGCGCTGTTCACGGTCCTCCAGCGAGCGCGAGGATGCCCGGTAGCGCAGCACCAGGAAGGCCGTCACCCACAACACCGCGGTTTCGAAACCAACATTGAGCAACAAGGCCGTGGTATCGAAGTGAGTGGCCGAGTAGCGGTAACCCACTACAATGAGCAGAGTCCCGAGCGTGGCCAGCACCATCGGCGCATTCCGCCAGGGCAGCCAGTAGCTGACGGAAATAAGCACGACATAGGGTATGCCGTGAATGACCCCCGACGGCAGGTTGAGGTCCAGTACGAGCATGATCAGCAGCACGACTGCGATCAGCAACAACATAAGCACCTTGCGCAACTTGCTCATCCGAACCCTCTGAACTCGATCAGCTATCAATGGAAACCGGCAGCGGCCCCCCCGGGAGAATACCCTCACCATCTTAAACCAGACACACTGCAGCGATACAGGGCTTGGCAAGAGCATTCGATGATTGACTGCACCAGCTTCTCTCGGTGACTGCAGTTTGCTAAGCTTGCGTTGCCGTACCCCAGGCGCCCGCATGCCATGAGCAAGAGGAGCAACGCCATGCCCGATCAAGCCGGTTCGACTCAGGCAAAACTCCTGATTGTCGATGACAAAGCCGCCAACCTTGACCTGCTGCGGGAGATGCTGGCGCCCCTCGGCCACCAGATCTTCTTCGCTACCAGCGGGGCCAAAGCCCTGCAGATCGCCACATCCACACTGCCGGACCTGGTACTGCTGGATGTGATGATGCCCGAGATGGATGGCTTCGAGACGTGCCGCCGATTCAAACAGGACGCCGCACTCAGGGAGATCCCGATCATCTTCGTCACAGCCAGGACCGACGTCGAGGACCTGGCCCGGGGATTCGCGGCCGGTGCCGTTGACTACATCACCAAGCCGGTAAAACAACCCGAGGTGCATGCCCGAGTCGCGACGCACTTGCAAATACAGGGCCTCATCACCCAGCAACGCGAGCACCTTGCCGCACTGGAGCAGGCGCGCGGTGAACTGGAGGCTCTGAATGACGCCAAGGACAAGTTTCTCTCGAACCTGGGCCGGCAGGTCAGCATCTCCCTGGCGCAGATCGCAGACACCAGCACCACCCTCAGGGAGTCGGCCAGGACCACGGGCGCACCCGGGGGCGGGATCGAGCAGCACCTCGCGGAAGTAAACCGCTCAGCCCAGGACGTGCTGCACCTGCTGGAGACAATACTTGAATGGCCGCGTCTGCAAACCGGTCAGAAGCTGGACCTGCTCTCGACCCGGATCAGCGACCGGGAGCTTGGTAATCTGCTCTCCAGCCTGAACGACCTGCGTTTTCTCTCACTCGCCGAGACCCGGGTTGGCGACGCGGGACTGGTCCACCTGCAATCATTGACTCACCTGCAGGAGCTGCATCTTGATCACTCCGATATCACCGACGCGGGTCTGAAACTCCTGAGCACCCTCCCCGACCTGGAGATACTCGATCTCAAGGGCACCCGCATCACCGACGCGGGCCTGGCCGAGGTCGGCCGCCTGGAACGGCTCAAGGGCCTCTACCTTACACGTACCGGGATCACAGATGCCGGCCTCGAACACTTGCGCAACCTGAGCAAGCTCGAGACGCTTATCCTCTGGGACACCGCTATCGGAGATGCCGGCCTGGAACATCTCAAATCCCTGCAGCACCTCAAGGAGGTCATACTCTGGAACACCCGTGTAAGCCAACAAGGTGCCGCAGCGCTGCAAGCCGCGCTACCCGAGTGTGATGTGAGTACCACCATGTTTGAGTGATGCCATCTAGCTGGCAGCCTGAGCTGCAAAGCCCAACAGACTTGCGACTCGTTGAGAAGAGATAGCATGCTTGCTGAAGACAGCGCGGCAGGAAGATTGCAGACTGATACCAATGAAGTGAACTGTACGCTGGACGCTCGCTCCAGAGTGTTTCTGTACCCAGGCAACAGCTTTTAAAAGATACCAGTTACCATGAGGTTAGAGGCTCTTCTACTGCGCCATCAACGGTCACTTGCCAGTATCTCTTTGCCTGCAATCAGCGACTCTACAAGGGCGAAAATAATCGGACTCGACACTGGCCACCGCCCTACGAGTTCACAGATGTGGTTGAGAGCCGCAGCAAACATTCCCCTGCAAGGGCAATCCTGCTAATGCCGGCCTATGCGTAGCTCTTCATAACCTTCTCTGCTCTGGTTGACAGCGGACAACTCGCAACACAAGACTATATTAGCAACACACATTTGCTATACAAATATTATACAATGATGTATCATTCCTGAAAATTTGCTTGCAGAGGCAGTTACGCATGTCAGCGACGCAAGAATTGCTGCTGCGACACCAGCCGGTGATCCCGGCACCCTTACAGGAGACCAACCGGTGGCTACAAGACATCCTTCAGAGACGCTCATTGCCAGGCCACAGCCGGTGGTATTCTTCGACGGGTCCTGCCCGCTCTGCCGCCGGGAGATCGCCCACTATCGACGCATCGACAGGGCTGAACGGCTGCACTGGGTTGACGCGAGCAGCGAGCCTGTCGCGCTGGCCGGCTACGGTCTCGACCTGCAGCGCGCCATGGCAGAACTGCACGTACTCGATGGCAGCGGTCAGTGGCACCGTGGAGAGGGTGCCTTCATGGTCATCTGGGAACATCTGCCGGCATACCGGTGGCTGGCGCGACTGATCTCGACAACCGGTATGCGCACCCCGCTCGGTTTCGCCTACCGCCGATTCGCGGCATGGCGCTACCGGCGCCGCTGCGGCACAGGTGGCTGTGTGATCACGACCAATACCCGATAACCCCGACGAGAGAGGAACACACACTGTGAAAGTCACGATTTTTGGCGGGACCGGTTTCGTCGGCAGCTACCTCATCGACGCACTGCTGGAACAGGGGCACCAACCCGTGGTACTGGTTCGCGCCTCGAGCAGACACAAGGTACAACAACCCGGGCAATGCATACTGGTTGACGGCGACATCACCGACCCTGTCACGGTAAGAACAGCCATCGCTGATGCGGATGCCGTGATCTACAACATCGGCATCCTGCGTGAATCGCCGGCACGCGGCGAGACATACGAGGCGCTGCATTTCGCGGGTGCAAAACACGCCATCGATGCTGCACAAGAGGCCGGCGTACAACGCTTCATCCTGATGAGCGCCAACGGTGTGAAGCCCGATGGAACCGGTTACCAGAGAAGCAAGTACCGGGCAGAGCAGTATCTTGCCAGCAGCGGACTGGACTGGACCGTGTTCCGGCCTTCCGTGCTGTTCGGTGATCCGCGCGGCCGGATGGAGTTTGCCACCCGACTGTACCGTGAGGTGGTGCGTTCGCCGCTGCCGGCACCCCTGTTTTACGATGGCATGCTGCCAACGTCAGCCGGTATGTTCCGCATGTCACCCGTGCATGTGAAGGACGTCGCCGCGGTCTTTGTAAAATCCCTGCAAATGCCCGCTACGACAGGACAGGTTTACGCGCTCTGTGGACCCGATGCCCTGACCTGGAAAGACATCATACAGACCATTGCAGATGCCACCGGGACCAGCAAATGGGCGCTTCCTGCTCCCGTCATGCTACTCAGTGTCATTGCCACGGCGCTTGACAAGTATGCGTTCTTTCCGATCACCCGCGACCAGCTGACGATGCTGATGGAGGGCAACACCTGTGAGGGTGAACAAACAGTCGAAAGCTTTGGTGTCGCAGCGATTCCCTTCAACATGGCAAGCCTGTCATATTTACAGGTTGAACGTCGCGCGCAGAACGAAACAAGCTGAATCACGGATAGCGGGCTCAGCCGGCCTCATGGACCGCAGCGCATACCTTGCTCGGGAGAGTTCATGTCAGTAATGCCATCACCGGACATTCACATACGTCACGCCAAACAGGCTGATCTTGCAGACATAAATCGTGTCATCGAAGCGGCGCTAATCACATGGGCCATTCCGGAGCGGGTCAAACGTCTATCACTACCGAGCTACCGCTATGGCCCACTGGACCTCGACCATTTGGAGATCGTGCTGGCCGAAGATAACCGACAAAATACCGTTGCTATTGCTGCCTGGGAACAGGCTTCTGACAAGGATCTACCCGCAGAAAAAAACAGCGCACTGTTGCTGCATGGCATCTATGTCGAGCCTTCATATCATCGCCAGGGTATCGGTCGCCAACTCTTCATGGCGGCTGAAGAGGCCGTCTGCAAACAGCAACATGACGGCCCGCTGGTCAAGGCTCAACAGGGCGCCAGCGGTTTTTTCATTGCACAGGGCATGCACAGCCTGCAGGTGGAGAATCCCGTGCAGCACTACGGGAATCGTTTCTGGAAGAGCAGAATAGTTAACGAGAAAACCACCGGGCAAGCGCCATGTTAAGCCTTGCAGCTGAACCATGGACGATCCGGCCCCGGTTCGACAGCCACTGTACACTGCTCTCATCATCATGAGCCTCCGCTATCAGCCCGGGCGGCTGAGGTAATCGGAAATTCGGATTTGTGGAACGGTAACGCGGCATGCAGGCCACGGCAAACTGACAAAGTGAAACAGCTACGCGCACTCACCTTCGACCTGGACGATACCCTCTGGGATAACCGACCCGTGCTGATAGCGGCCGAGCAGACGGTGTATGACTGGCTATGTCTGCACTATCCGCGCATCAAGCTGCGCTACAGCCTCGAGGATATGCGGAGCCTGCGTCAGCAGCTACTGCAGCAAAAACCCGACCTGCGCGATGACGTCACCGCGCTGCGCAAAAACTCGCTGCGCATCGTGGCGCAATCCACCGGTTATGATGACAGCCTGGTGGAGCCTGCGTTTGCAATTTTCCTCGAAGCACGCCACCGGGTCACCCTCTACAGTGATGTCGAGCCTGTGTTACGGAGACTGCGAAATGCCGGTTACTGCCTGGGCACACTCACCAACGGCAATGCAGACGTGGAACGCCTCGGTCTCGGGCAGCTGTTTGACTTTTCACTGTCTGCAGCAGCCACCGGCAAGGCCAAACCCCATCCACGCATGTTCGAGGAAGCCTGCCGGCGCGCACAAGTGGATGCTGCAGAACTCGCTCATATTGGCGATGAACCGGGTACTGATCTTGCCGGTGCACAGAATGCGGGAGTCAACGTTATCTGGATGAACCGCCAGGGTATAGCGGCTGACCCTGCCATACATTACCATGCAGAAGTTCGCAACATGACGGAACTGCTCACCTTGCTGGGCCTGAACTGAGTCAATCCAATCATTGCATAAATCTTCCTGTAGGAGTGGCCTCATGACCGCGGTTCGCGCCGGGGACGGCGCTCCTACAGGATGTGTCAGCGCCTCACTCGCAGTGAATTCCAGAATCAATTCGAACTATTCATTTCATCCTGTAAAACAGGCAGCGAAACCAGCTTTCAGACCAGGAATTATGCAACTACCGGGTCAAGTCATGCACCGGGTCAGGTGCTTTTCACGGCCAGTTCCAGGTCGAACTCTGCAGCCCCCACGGTGACGATTCCCAGATGACCATCGACGGTCACGAGGTCGCCGTTTTTCAGGGTCTCGGCCGCGTTGCGGACACCGTTGACACAGGGGATACCGAGTTCACGCGCAATGATCGCGCCGTGGATCAGCATTCCGCCACGGCGTTCGACGATGGCACTCGCAAGCGGCACCAGATGTGTCATCGTCGGCTGGATCGCATCGCAGACGAGGACTTCTCCGCGCCTGAACGTGCCAAGGTCGCTAGTCCCGCGAATGCAGCGTACTGTGCCGGTGGCAACACCGGGTGAAGCGGGTTGTCCGGTCAATTGCCGCGGGCTCTCGCCAGGCGGCGTGAAAGATGACTGCCTTGCGGACACCTTAGCGGTCGCTTCGAGCTTAACGGGAACGGTTGATGTTCCACGCAGGGCTCGAACCATCGGTTCGACATGCGTGTAGCCGGGGTGTCCCTGGCCAGCGAGTCTGCCGAGCGCGCGAAGACGTTTCGCGGCTACATCCAGTGCACGCAGCAACTGGCTCTCCAGCCGGGCCACCAGCAGATTGTCGTCGTCGCGAAGTTTCCAGCTAACGCGACCGGTTGCTATAACGTCAAGCGCCTCTTCACGTCGTTGCGGGCCAACTGCATCCAGCAAACGTTTTCGCAGCGACGCAGCAGAGTCGCCCTCCAGCGGCTGATTGCGGCAGGACGGGTGCGGGCCTTGAGACAACTCGAGCAGGTTTCGCAACATGGGTTCAGGTTGATCGCGCAGCCGCTCCTGATCGTAAGCGATGTCGAGAAAGCGGTCATTCATATCGTCGAAGCCATGGACAAAAGCCTCAGCACCATCGGCGGTCCGCATCAGCGCATCACGGAATGCCGGCCAATGCAAATTACCGGCATATTCTGCGAGCAGGCGTGCAACGGATGACCGCAGCATTGCATTTGCTGCCAGCTGTTGAGCGAGGTGGCCAATGGCATCGTTTCGTTGCGTAGCGACCAACGGTTGATCGCGGAGCAGAGCCACGAATTCGTACGGGTCTTCGGCTTGCACCGCATCGTTGTAATAGGTCGCAAGGCGACGCACACCATGCGCAAACGGGATAAAGTCATCCCAGTAGATTTTCTTCCACCTCGCGATGGTTGCAACGCGTACTTCGATCGCATCGGCAAGCAGCTGATCATCGAGTGACTCGAGTTCCTCGGCTGCGAGCGTCTGGCCCACTGCCTCCAGTTCCGGGATCAGCCTGTCAGCGACACGCGTGCGCAGCTCTTTCAGGCGGACATCACCGGGTCGCAAGCTGAGATACCAGGCCCGTTTCTCATCCTCGTCAGGGACCGTGGTGGTAATCGGCCGGGCCTGCAGGACCGTGAGTGAACCGGATTTCCCCGTCCACTCCATGTCGGGGGACCAGCCAAACAATTGCTCGATCGAGAGCAATGTCTCCAGGATCTGTTCGAGATCGCGAGCTTCAAGCAGCGGAGTATGCTGCTGCATGTCATCGCGCTGACCGGGAAGCCATGCGATGATGCAGCGAGTTTTGCGGTCGAGCTCCCAGTGATCGGGGTCAACCAGACCATCAACGAGCAGGCCGCACGGGCCGGGAACCGACTCTATGACCGCACATTCCCTGTGCAGGTCGCGCGGGTCACGCGCAAAGGCAACACCTGAACAATCGGCATCGACCATTTCCTGAACGAGCACGGCCATGCAGCTGTGCGCCGGATCGAGACCAAGTTCCCTGCGGTAAAGCAAGGCTGCATCCGACCACAGCGATGCCCACACCAGCCGCACTGCATGTTCCACTGCCTGCTGGCCGCGGACTCCGATGATCGATTCATGCAAGCCCGCAAAGCTGCGCCCGGCGGAGTCTTCACCGATTGCCGAGGAACGAACCGCAAGCAGCGTGGAAGCATCGAAACCGCGCAGACCTTCAGCGACAGTTTTACGCAGCAGGCCGGACAGTGGCTGGGCGAGAAACGCAGCCCGAATCCGCAGAGCGGCATCCCAGATTTCTTCCCAGCGCATTTCCTCCAGCGACTTGCGGCCAAGCTCCATGCGGATAGCCGCGGTAATTCCGGCTTCTTTTACAAACGCTTCATACGCCCGCGTCGTCAGGCAGAAACCCCGTGGCACTTCGAAACCGGCGCTCATCAGCTGTGCCAGCTTCGCCGCCTTGCCACCGACCAGCTGCTCGTCCCATTGTCCGGGCGCGTCGAGCGGAATCAAGAGCGGGCGGTCGGAACCCATTGACTGACCTCCTGGAATCGTGCGACATGCAGAAAGCGCACAACATCGACGCGGAACAATGCACAGGTGGCCGCTTTCACAAATGACTTCAGATACGGATGGCGCGTCACCAGCAACCCGGACCAGCGGTCGAACTCGCGCCCGCGTTCGATCATTTGTGAACGACCCGTGACGGTTACGGCCTCTATCTCCATCAGATTATCCGCCTTGTTCGACCGATTATCGATAACAAGTGCGACATGATCACACTCACTGAGCAGACGGTACTTGCGGGTTGCGACCGGGGTAACAAACACTGCATGCCGCAGATCATCGGAGAATGCATAGGCTACCAGCGCCCCATACGGCTGGCCATTACCCTGCACGCAAAGCACTGCATAGGGCTGTTTATCGACCAGCTGTTGTATGCTTTCCCGTACTGCCGGTGCGGCTGTTGCGAGCGGAGATTCTGACATGTCGCTGTTATTGATAAGTGGTTCGTCTGGATTGTTCATAGCATTACCTGACCAGTTCCTTCTCTATTCCACAGTTGCACGGCGCCAGCAAACGTCCTCACCCGGAACGAGTATTCGCCTCACAATTCATTGCGAATTTCCGCAGTCTAGCAGTATCGACCCGGATCAAGAACCGGTTCTCCAGCTTGCACTTGATACAGGGTGGCGCGCAAAAATCATTACCATGCAGTGCATCAACCCGGCGTGGTGCAACCACTGCGTTAGCATGCCGAGGCGTTCGAACTCGTGCAGTTCGCTCCAGACCTGGATAGCCCTGGTCGGAAAGCAGCGATTGCTGAACGCCACCGCGAAAACACCACCTTGAACGGAAAGCGGGCGAACAGATTATTCAGGTCCGCATGCATCTGCTCTTCTTTCAGCGCCGTAATCCTCGCCGCTTCTAGCCTGCGGCACCGGCAGCCTGCGCATAATTTCGGGATTTCGCCAGCTCGGCCTCCAGACGACCGCGGTCAAAGTCAGCGCTGGTTTCAGGCCAGCCAGCGGTATGTTGCAGGATCCGCGCGGCCTGCAAAGCTGCATGCGCTGCAGCGTCATTCAAGGCCGGAATATAGTCAAGGCGTTCACCCCCTGCCTGCAGAAAACTGTCCCGCCCCTGCATGGCAATTTCCTCCAGTGTCTCCAGACAGTCACTGGCAAAACCCGGACAAACCACCGTCAGACGCTTCACCCCTTCTGCGGGTAACTCCTCGAGTCGTTTTGCTACGTAGGGCTGCAGCCATGCCGCCCGCCCGAAGCGTGACTGAAAAGCCATTTCCCAGTGTTGTTCTGCAAGACCGAGTTCTTCTGCAATCAAACGCGCGGTTTTATGGCAATGGCAGTAGTAGGGGTCGCCGGCCTTCAAGGTGGCTTCTGGCATGCCATGAAATGAAATGAGTAATTTATCACCGCCACCATGGGCTTCACGGTGTGCGCGAATTGAATCGGCAACGGCCTGGATGTAGCGTGAGTCGTCATGATAAGCACCCATGAAGCGCAGCTCCGGCACCCAGCGCCAGTGACTGAGACTGGCGAATACTGCATCGGCAACCGAACCGGTCGTCGCGCCCGAGTATTGGGGGTACAGCGGTAATATCAGAAGTCGTTCGGCACCCTGTTCCTGCAGCTTCATTAGCACCTTGTCGATGGCTGGCTCACCATAACGCATGGCAAGCACAACTGAAACCGGTCCAGGCACAAGGCGTTCCAGTTCTTCCTGCACCTTCACCGTTAGCGCCTCGGAAAAGGCACGCAAAGGTGAACCTGCATCCGTCCAGACACTCGCATAGGCGTGTGCGGATTTTTTCGGGCGTACCCGCAGGATGATTCCGTGCAGAATAATTTTCCAGACCAGACGCGGGATTTCGACCACACGGGGGTCGGACAGGAATTCACCCAGGTAGCGCCGCACTGCTGCAGGAGTTGGAAAATCCGGCGTACCCAGATTGACCAGCACCACCCCCAGCTGTGGCATGCGCCCGTGCTTGAATTCTCTCTGTCCCTGGTATCCGTGTTTCATCAAGTCCGCTCTCCGCAAGGTGTTCTGTCACGCAATAGTTGTACAAAACACTGCACAAGTCAATATATATGTACAATTGTTGTACATTTTGATACGATTGGATCTCAACAAGCATCCGAACAACAGCTGACCTGGAGAATCTGCAGCATGATTACTACAACACTCGACCCGATCTCGCTGAACGATGTCGTCGATATAGAGAATGCGCCATACCTGGTGGAAGGTGAAGGCCAAAATGCCTTGAAGATTTATTTTGAGTCAGAAGAAAATAAACTTGAGTACATCAATACGCCAACTCATGGTTCGGATGATATGTCAGGACTGAAAAACATCTACGACGAGATGGCGGATAACCCGAACACAGGATCCATCAACTGACACCGCCCAACCAGCCAGACCCGCAAGCAGGAGGTGGTTCGTGAACATCAATCCGTTCAACGTACCCTTTGATCAACTCCCTGATACCCTGCCGGTCTTTCCACTACCCGGAGTCATAGTGATGCCCGGGAGTGAGTTACCTTTGAACATCTTCGAGCCACGTTATCTGAACATGGTCAGTGATGCACTTGGCAGCCACCGCATGATCGGCATGGTTCAACCGGACCCGAACGCCAAAGGTGATGACGGGCTTTGCCACACGGGTTGTGCCGGACGCATCACACAGTATCGAGAAACCGACGACGGCCGGATCGAAATGCTGCTGACCGGTGTATGCCGTTTTGATCTCGGCGAGGAACTGCCGACCACTCGCGGCTATCGCCTGGTTATACCGCTATGGTCGCGATTCAGCAACGACTACACAGACCATGAAGTTATGCTGAGTAGCGCTAAAGACCTTCTGACGCAGACACTGAAAGCTTACCTGCAGTCCAAAAACCTGGATGCTGACTGGGCAACGCTTGAGCGTCTGTCAACAATGAGATTGTTAAGCAGCATGTGTATGGCACTACCACTCAGCGCAGCAGACAAGCAACTGCTGCTGGAAACCACGCACCCCGCAGAACGCCTTAACACATTCATCGCAATACTCGACAGCGAACTGAGTTCACCCGGGTCAGTCACCCGACATTGAAGATTTTCATTCCCGGGACCCGATGAGAGAAAAATCCGCTAAACGGCGTTCGAGTCCCCTCAATGAGATTTCCCGTCAGGCGATACTGAACCCGCCGGGATTCTGTGACAGGTACTGATCTGCAAACACACGGGCCTTTGCAAGACAACCACTTACACTTCAGGTTAACCGCCAGCTTTCTTACACATACCCCAGGGGGCGTATTTCCGGCTCGGAAAGTCCAGCGATGGATAATCGCCAACCTGTATT
>Ga0316194_10003275_pt1 | contig 11311 bp, 10 predicted proteins | sample CroRivsedime1_MG_FD_204936 | JGI IMG/M metagenome (GOLD analysis project Ga0316194, IMG submission 204936) | Coastal sediment microbial communities from Maine, United States - Cross River sediment 1 | ecosystem: Environmental > Aquatic > Marine > Coastal > Sediment | place: USA: Maine... | reverse complement strand
TTCTGGTGAATCACCGGGATATTCCACAGATTCAGGGCGACAAGCGCTTTGTCATGCAGCCTTATAATGCTCTCTCCTATTCGTTTTTCGGTTTTAATAACCGCAATCCGCTGCTGGCCGACAAGCGCGTCAGAAAAGCGTTTTCCTATGCCCTCAACCGCGAGGAAATGCTGAATTCCTTTTTCCAGGGACAGGGCACCATCATTTCTGGGCCGTTTGCCCCCGGTAGCTGGGCCTATAACCTGGATGTTCAGCCGTTGGCTTATGATCCTCAAAAAGCCGAGGAACTGTTAACCGAAGCCGGCTTTGCCAGAGGCAATGATGGAATTATGGGAAAAGACGGCCAAAAGCTTTCTTTAACGCTCAAAGTTCCCATCGCAAAAGAAAGCGAGGCGGTCAAACGGGTGATTCTGGCCTTCCGCAACTATCTTTCCAAAATCGGCGTTGAGATCAATGCCGAGTTTCAGGAATGGATGGCCTGGAAAGAAGATATCTTTCGCGACCATGATTTCGACATTATGTTTGCTTCCTGGGTATTTGACGATTCAGCCGATATTTCGTCTCTGTTTCATTCGGCCGAAATCGGTCCCTGGAAAAACAATTTCGGCGCCTTCTCCAACCCGGATGTGGACAGCCTGATCGTAGAGAGCAAACTGACCCTCGACCATGAAAAACGGCGCACCATTAACCGCAAACTGCATGCGCTCATAGCCGATGAGAATCCATATACGTTTCTGTGGACCATCACCAACTACGCGGCCTACAATAAGAAACTCAGGCGGGTCGCCATTCATCCCTACAAATTTTTCTCATTTGCGGATGATTGGTTCATCCCTATACCCGAACAGCGATAGGCGCTTACTTGCGGCAAGCAGTTAATCCGATATAGCAGGGTATCTGATAAAGATGCCCTGCTTTTCCCCGGGCGATCGTACCCATGAAACTGGCTTCCATCCGACCCATCACCGGTTTAATGTTGAAGGAGCTGGCGATTGCAGTCCTGCTGCTGTTAGGCGTCAGCTTCGTCATTTTCCTGGTTCTGTATCTATCGCCCGGTGATCCATTTTCGGCTTTGCTTAAAGCTCAGGCCGGGCCCGCCTCCGGAAAAAGCCTAGGCGGGTCAGCCCCCTGGTATGCCCAGTATTTGGCATGGCTGGGCAACATTGTGAGAGGGAATCTAGGTACATCCATTCGAACCGGCCTGCCGGTCTTAACGGAAATCATCCGGGTGGGAATCAATACCCTGTATCTCACCATAGGCTCTCTGTTCGTCACTCTGTTCATTGCAGCGCCCATCGCCATCCTTTCAGCCAGACGCGGTGTCACTCCGGTCAATTGGGCCCTGACCATGTTTACCTACATTGTGTCTGCCTTACCGGTCTTCTGGCTGGGCTATATCGTAATCTATATTTCCATGCACCAGTTCGGCCTGTTTCCCCTGGCATTTGGTTCAAGTTCACAAAAATGGAGCTGGTTGTATTTCATACTGCCGGTTTTAGTGCTGGGACTGAGCAACGGTACCATGGGCGAAGTGGTTCGTCATCTGCGTGCAGAACTGAGCCGGGTGTTTTCCGAGGAGTACATCTGTGCGGCGCGGGCCAAGGGCGCCTCGGTCTGGAAGCATTCATTCAAGGAAGGGATTTTAATTCCGATAACAGAGATCATCGCGGCAAAAATCCCATTTATTCTGGGCGGAGCCGTTGTGGTGGAGCAGGTGTTCAACTGGCCAGGCATGGGTCGCATGGCGTGGCAGGCCGCCCAGGACAGAGATTATCCGCTGATCATGGGAATCACGCTGCTGGCCGCCATCATTGTGAGGCTGGGCAGTTTGGTTCAGTCAGCGGTGCACATTATGATCAACCCGCACTCTGCCAAAGAGTGAACAGGGTTCTGGAGTTCAGGGTTCAGAGGTTCATGGTGCAAGGATTTGTTAAATTAGTTTTATTTGTCTCATTGGTTGAATTTGTTGGCTTAAACCGAACCAATTGTACGAATTAAACCAATCAAACCAATATAACGTGTGCTCGACACCTGAAACCTTGTTTAGTATTGAACGTATAGAGAATAAACAAAATCTCTGAGACTCTGCGAGCTCTGTGAGAGATAAAATAGCTGTAAATGAAACGTTATACCCAACATACCACCGAATTCAGCGACCAGTCAGCGGTGCCGTTCTGGAAAAAGGCCGGGTCCATCGATCGGGTTTATATCGGCTACGGGCTTTTCGTCGTTTCTCTGGTGGTCATCTCCTATATTTTAGGCGCGGCCCATTTTCTGCCCTTTGATCCTCAAGAGATCAATATGGACCTGTTGATGGCCCCGCCCAATAGCGAAGGCCATCTGCTGGGCACTGATTTTATGGGCCGCGATATCCTGTCCCGGTTGATTATTGGGATTCAGGCCTATTTTCTGCCGGGTTTGCTGGCCATCGCCATCGCCCTTATCGTGGGCACCTGTTTCGGGGTTCTGGCCGGCTATTGGGGAGGTGCGCTCAACACTGCTGCAACGTATCTGAGCAATTTGCTTAACTCCTTTCCGCGTCTGGTACTGATTTTGCTGATGGTGGCCGCATTTAAGCCCGACATCTACCTGGTAATGACGGTGGTCGGCATCACCAATGTCCCCACGGTGGCCTCGCTGATCAAGAGTAAAATCCAATTTCTCAAACAAAAAAATTTCATCGAAGCGGCCACGGCCTTAGGCCTTAGAAATGCGGCCATCATTTTTAAACATATCCTGTGGCACAATTGCCGTTCGGTGCTGATCATCCAGGCCACGCTGGGAATGGCCGAGGCCATTTTGGTTGAAACCAGTCTCAGTTATCTGGGATTTGGGGTTCAGGAACCAACCCCTTCCTGGGGCAACATGGTTCAGTCCGGAGCCAACTATTTGATGCAGGGCAATTTCTGGCTCTCTACCGCCCCGGCGATAACGATTCTGCTGACCATTTTAGGATTTCACCTGCTGGGTGACGGATTAAACAATATGCTGGAAAGGAAGCAGGATCAATGACCAGCGGACCGGTATTAAAAATAGAAAACTTGCGAACCTATTTTTATTCCCGCTCCAGGCAGGCCTTCAGCCGTGCAGTGGACGGCGTGGATCTTGTGCTTGAAAAAGGCGAAACTCTGGGGATTGTCGGTGAAAGCGGCAGCGGAAAAAGTGTCACCGCCTTGTCCACCCTGGGTCTGGTCACGGCCGAACCCGGTGTGATTAGCGGCAAGATCGGGCTTAAAACCAACGGGGTGCAAAAGAATCTGCTTCAGGACATTTCAGATTATGTCAACATTACCAAACAAAACGGCCGGATTCTGGAAGTGTTTAAAAACAATCGCGGCTGGCAAAAACATATCGATCGGATCACACGTGGGGTGCGCGGCAAAGAGATCGCCATGATTTTTCAGAACCCCAAAGCGTCCATGAATCCTTTCAGCAGCGTCGGCCGGCAGATCCGGGAAGCCATTATGCTGAACACGGCGATCAAAAATCCCAAAGAAGCCAGAGAACGCGCCCTGTATTGGCTGGAACAAGTAAAAATCGATTCACCTCAGCTGCGCTATGACAATAATCCGTTTGGGCTTTCCGGGGGCATGTGTCAGCGAGCCATGATCGCCATGGCCCTGTCCGCGGAACCATCAGTTCTGATTGCAGACGAGCCAACCACCGGGCTGGACGCCACGATCCAGTCCAAAATTGTCAGCCTGCTCGCCGAGCTGAAATCAAGCGTCGAGGTTACCACCCTGCTCATCAGCCATGATATTGATGTCATCAAAACCCTGTCCGACAAAGTCGCCGTCATGTACGGCGGCAGGGTCCTGGAATACGGCTCTTCACGCGAAATCCTGTCAACGGGCGATAATGAAAAACATCCCTATACAGCGGCCCTGCTGGCCTCGATTCCGACACCCGCGCAGATCAGAGAAAAATCGTATCTGCAGGCCATCAAAGGTGATGTGATCGATACCATCAACCTGCCCAAAGGGTGCCGTTTTTATTCACGCTGTCGCCAGGTCACCGATGAAATCAGGGAGCAATGTCAGCAGCAGGAGCCGGATTTAAGGCTGGTCGGCTCCAACACCAAAGTACGCTGCTGGCTTTATTTTGATGCGTAGGTACCTTTAGCCGTTTAGGCCCGTTGAGCCGACCCGGAAAGGTCTCACGCAAAGGCGCTAAAACGCTAAGTTTTATCAAATGCTTTGAGAAAATTTTTTCCTTGCGAGCTTTGCGGCTTGGTGTGAGAATTAATAGCAGTAATTCCCTCCAAAAAGCACAGAGAAAACGGTTAAGGAACTAATTCATTAATCACAATGAGCACGACCAACACCATACTAGACGTTCAGAATCTTAAAAAGTATTACCGCCAGAGCAGCGGAATCGCTTCCGCCTTTAAGGGCAGAGAAAATGTGATTCCCGCGGTGGATGACGTCAGCTTTTATATCAAGGAAAACGAAACCATGGGTCTGGTAGGTGAGACCGGGTGCGGCAAGACCACCATCGGCCGTACCCTGCTGAAGCTGACCCCGGCCACTGCAGGCAAGATCATTTTCAACGGCACAGATATCACGCAGCTGTCGGCCGCCCGTTTTCGTCCCTTCCGAAAACAGATACAGATGATATTTCAGGATCTGGACGCCGCATTAAATCCCAAGATGCGCGTCAAAACAATCCTTAAAGAGGCGCTTTCGGTGCACCACCGCTTGAGTGACTCTGAAACCGATCGCCGAATCAATGAACTTTTGGAGATGGTCAATTTCAAAAAAAGCAAACTGAGCAGCTTCCCGAATGAGCTTTCCGGCGGTGAAAAACGCAGAGTCGGGATCGCCCGCACCCTGGCAGTGGGCGCCCGCTTCATCGTGGCCGACGAACCCACCAGCGCGCTGGACGTATCCATCCAGGCACAGGTCATCAATCTTTTACGGGATTTGCAAAAAGACCTCAAATTATCCTATCTGTTCATTTCTCACGATTTACCGCTGGTGGAACTGATCAGCCACAAAGTGGGTGTCATGTACCTGGGCCAGATCGTCGAAATGGGAATGGCGGAGCGCATCGCCAACGCGCCGCGCCATCCTTACACAGCTGTTCTCTGGTCTTCGCTGGTTGACAAAAAAAGCAATGAGGCGACCAAAGCATTGAATATGAATTCCGAGGGCCACTGGAGCGTGTTTGATTTTCAACGCTCCCAAAACGGTTGCCGCTTTGCACCGCGCTGTCCGGTCTTTCAGGCAAACGATCACCCGTCTGTCTGCACCGATCCGACCTCTGCCCCCCGGCTGCAAAAAATCGATGCGGCCCATCAGGTCCGCTGCCATTTTCCCCTTTAAATTACCGTTCTCATTCACATCACGTATTTCATCTCTATTTATTTGAGGGGTCGGGGTGTTTTCCCGTCATGCCCGCGCAGGCGGGCATCCAAGTTGCCGGCCTCAATTTTTCTGGATTCCTGCCTTCGCAGGAATGACGGACCTTAGCACAAAAAACACCCCGACCCCTGAATTAAACATTAATGTTGTAATGGCCCCCGCCTAAGATGGCTTTGTTTTTATCGCGGAAATATTTGCTCCTCCTTAAGATAGTGATACCCAATATCCCTTCTTAAATCCAAGCGGTTACCCTGAGGGTTTTCCCGGGGAATAACCCGGATTTTGCCATTGTCAAATGCGGCAATGAGTTTGTTTCGAAAACGTTCCGCCACTTCGCCGCGGCTGTTATCGGGTTTGATCTTCACGTTTGCATTCATCCACGCTACCCGGGTGCCGTCTGATTTAAATTGACCGTCTTCTGCCGAGCAGGTCATCGCTGACGGAATAATCTGTATGCCTTTTTTTCTGATATAGTTAAAATCGATTTCAACCGGTTCACCTTTTGTACAGGACCACGGATATCCTTTTTGACCGTCAGGGCCACCGGGTCCGGTCACCAGCCCGGCGCAGAGCGCCAGCTGGTCGTCTCTTACTTCCGGTTTTACCTCATCGAGTTTGCCCGCAAACATGGCCTCGATGAGTACCCCTAAATTTCTCAGCCGGCGGGCGACCGGCTGGGCTTCGGGTTCACCCGGTCGAATATTTATCTCAGACACTCGAATGTTGGTGGGCTGCTTGGCGTTATCCAGCGAGACAAAACAACCCGGATACAGGATGCACGGGCGCAGGCAGCCTTTTTCTTTAATTTTTTCAATAAGGGGCCTGGCAATGAGCTTTCCGGCTAATGCAATAAGTTCGGAGGTTTCCATCGGATGGGGTGAGATGGCGCCCATCCCGCCGGTGATCGGGTTTGTTTTGCTGGCCGGACCTTCAAATCGTTCCGGATAATCCATCGCTGTCGGCAGTATCTGGAAATTACCGTTTTTATCTACTATGATCGTAAAACTGATCTCCACTCCGGACATCAGAGATTCGATTAAAAGGGGCCATTTCCCTTTGCCGCCATACATTTTTTTATAATCGGGCTTATAATCTTTTATTAAGGTATCGTATACTTCTCTGATCTCCCAGGAATTCAGAATAATCCGGGCGCCTTTTCCCCCTGCACTGTACGGATATTTTAAGACCGCCCCGCCGAATTTCTGGATATAGTCCAGACAGGTATGCAGCAGGGTTGAATAATCTTTGGCATCCACTTCAGCCCACGATGCAGCCACCGGAATGCCGGCTTCGCGGCACAGCTCTTTGCATTTGATCTTGTCCCCTTCTATAAAGGCGGCGGATTTTTTGAGCCCGACAATGCGATCACCAAAACCGGCCGCCTCCACCTCATCCACCAGGCCGTCAAACAAAAGCGCCTCGGGCATCGGGATGACATAATCGATGCTGCCGGTTTTCATTGCGTCGATGATCGCCTCTGCATATTCATCATAAGAATTGCCGTTTGTTGGAATGAACTCAACCGGCCAGTTCATGGTTTCTGCAAATCTGGGCATCGATGGGGTACCCCGAACAACGACGCCCTGAAATGTGTCTTTATAAATGTCACTGGTGGCGGTGGAGACCACCAGAGCGCACAACAGGGTCCGGCCATCGGTTCCGGCAAAGGCTATTTTTTTCATTCGGTGATCCTTTCAAAGGCTATAATATATTACCCTTGTCTCTAATCGCGGGAATTTGGCAAATTCATTTTTATTATCAAATAGCAGGCGCCGGGGTCAAACTTATTTTCCGGCCGCTTTTCCTGGCTACTGGTTCCTGGCTTCTGGCCGCTGGCTTTTTCTGAATGTCGCAAGAATCGGTTTAGCCAGCCGCCAGTTGCCAGAAGCAAGTAGCCGTGAGTGACCAGCAGCCAGGAAAAAAAGCCAGCAACCAGATAGGGGGCTTAATTTTATTTGATAAAATCAATAAAAATGATATAAATGATGAATTCGTTAAAAGTCGAATTCATCTAAACACCAAACACCAAACACCGATCTTTTTACGAGGCTGCCAGAGGATGCCATGATACCGGGTTTTATTAAAATTGTTGAAGAACGGATTCGCAAAGCACAAAGAAAAGGCGAATTTGAGAATCTTGAAGGTTCCGGGAAACCGTTAGACCTTCTCAATGATCAGGGGGTGGCTGCAGAACTGCGCCTGGCCTATAAGATATTAAAAAATTCCGACTGCCTCCCTCCTGAAATCGAATTGAAAAAGGAAATTCAGCAAACGGAAGAGCTTCTCAGCGGAATGGGAGAAACCGCTGCAAAATATCGTACCATGAAGAAGCTCAATTTTCTGATCATGAAATTAAATACCATGCGGAACACCGCCATCGAATTTGAAGCACCTCAGAAGTATTCAGATAAAATGATTGAAAAACTCGAATCATCCGCTTCAAGCGTCAAAAAGAAGAAATAGCCTGTTAAGGTTCAGAGTTCAGAGTTCAAAGGTTCAGAGGTTAAAGGAAAAAGGTCTAAAGGCCGGTTTCATTAGTTCAATTGGTCTGATTGGTTCGATTGGTTCGGTTAATCAACTAATTTAACCAATCAAACCAATTAAACAAATATAACACCTGTTTTAACCCTGAACCTCTGAACCCTGAACCTTTGAACCCAGAACCCACATGACAAAGGTGGCAGCTATGAAAAAAATGACCATTGCGCTTCTTTCCGGCGGCGTGTCCTCGGAGCGCGAGGTTTCCCTCAACAGCGGTGATCAGGTCTATGATGCCCTGGATAAGGAAAAATACAACATTGTCCGCTATGATCCCAAAACCGATCTAGGCCGTCTGGTTGAGGATGCGCCCGGCATTGATGCGGCCTTGATTATTCTTCATGGCCCCTATGGCGAAGATGGAACGGTTCAAGGGCTTCTTGAGCTGCTGAATATCCCCTATCAGGGTTCAGGCGTTCTCGGCAGCTCCCTTGCCATGAATAAGCTCGCTTCCAAAACCCTTTATGAAAAAGCCGATCTGCCCATTCCGCCTTATGTCGCATTGCAAAAAGGCGATCCGCTGGAGCCGGCCACCTGGGAGAAACAACTGGGCCTGCCGCTGGTAATCAAACCGAACGAAGCGGGCTCCAGCGTCGGCATGACCATTGTCAAATCGCCGGACACCATCCAAAAGGCCGTGGAAAAAGCATTTTCCCATGATTCAACCGTATTGCTTGAAGGTTATATTGAGGGCATCGAACTGACCGGGGGGGTGATCGGAAACAAGGACCTGCTGGCATTACCGATTATTGAGATCATACCGGATGATGAACATGAGTTTTTCGATTACGAGGCTAAATATACTGCCGGCGTCACCCAGGAAATCTGTCCGGCGCGCATTGATGATGAAATGACTCAAAAGGCGCAGGCTTATGCCAAAGCGGCACACAGAGCCCTTTTCTGCAAAGGTTACAGCCGCACCGATATGATATTAAAAGATGGGGTGATATACGTTCTGGAGACCAACACCATACCGGGAATGACCTCGACCAGTCTGTTGCCCCAGGCCGCCCGGGTTGCAGGATTGAGTTTCAGCCGCCTGCTGGATCAACTCATCGAACTTTGCATCGAAGCACATCAGGACCGCAGACAGCGGGTGATTCAATGATTGTCCGAAGTAACCGGGAGCTGAAGGCACGCTATAATGAATTAACTGCCGGGGATGTCTTTATCGGCAATCTGTCATTGAAGTATCTCAAACAACCGATGTTCATCGATATGCTGGAGCGCGGTATACGCTGCCTGCCGTCACCGCTCTCGCAGATCCTGAACAGTTCAAAAGTCGCCCAGGCATTTGTTCTGCATGAAGGGATGCTTCCGCATACGCAGGTCATATCGCGCCGTACAGATTTGATTGAAGCCATAAACACATTTGGCAAGAATGGTATCGGACCCGTTGTGACCAAACAGGACGGCATGCACGGCGGCCACGGAATCCGCCGTTGGGAAACCATTGAAACCCTTTACAGTTTCATGGCTTTGACGGAATCTTCCTATCCCTTTGTATTGCAGCCCTTTCACGAGGGATATACAGACATTCGCGTCATTATTGCAGGAGACTATGTCGAATCCTATACGCGCTGCAATCTTTATAATTTCAGGGTAAACTTAAGTTCGGGCGGTACCGGGTCTCCTTGCAAACTGGATGAGAAAAAGAAGGCGTTTTGCCGATCTGCCATGCAACGGGGCAGATTCCCGTTTGCCCACCTGGATTTGATGCTTTTAGAAAACGGCGGATGTTACCTGTCGGAAATCACTTTAAACGGCGGGATTAAAGGGGCCCGGATCGGCAGGCAGGAACTGGACCAGAAAAAAAAGGCATTGCTGGAAAAACTGGCAAAGAAAAATGCCTAAAATGACTAAAGTGATCTAAAATGCCTAAAGTTTGAAAATGTTTTCTCTAATTTGTTAATTTTAGCTCATTTTAGTTCATTTTAAAATAACATAAGGAGGAGAATTTGAGCGCTGAACAGAGAAAACAGAGTGGCTCCGGTGGATCAGCTCAAGTTGGTATTGTCATGGGAAGTGATTCTGATTTGAGCGTCATGCAAAGCGCTGCGGATGTCTTAAAAGATTTCGGTGTTGCTTTTGAAATAACGGTTGCATCCGCACACAGAAGCCCGCAGCGGGCGGCAGCGTGGGCATCCACCGCTCCTGAGCGCGATATCAAAGTTATCATCGCCGGGGCGGGACATGCCGCTCATCTGGCCGGAGCCATGGCGGCTCACACCAGCCTTCCCATCATCGGAGTTCCCATCGATTCTTCCTGTTTACAGGGAATGGACGCGTTGTTAGCGACCGTTCAGATGCCGCCCGGCATTCCGGTAGCCACCATGGCGATTGGAAAACCCGGTGCCAGAAACGCAGGAATCCTGGCCGTTCAAATCCTGGCCTTGTCAGATGCCGGCCTTGCCGAAAAACTTCAAGAATACAAACAGGATATGGCTGCTAAAGTCGAACAAAAAGCAAAAAAGCTTGAGAATTCAATCTAGCTAAGGTGTCAGGTGTCGGGTGTCAGGTGTCAGGAATACGAACTTGATGACGTCGAGAATTATCAGATTCCGCATTCTGTCATCTGTTTACTGACACCTGAACACTGAAACCTGAAACCAGCCAGGATGAACCCACAAATAAAAAAGATCGACCCGCATTACCCTGACACCGAATTGATAAAAGAAGCGGCGGGGGTTATTAAACAAGGCGGGGTGATTGTATTTCCGACCCGATGTCTTTACGGTCTGGGCGCGGATGCAATGAATCCGGACGCCGTTGAACGCATCATCGAGATAAAGCAGCGCCCGGATGATAATCCCATCCTGGTGTTGATCGATTCCAAAAATCAGCTGGAGATGCTGGTTGAGAAAATCCCGCCGGCTGCCGATGCCATTATGGAAGCATTTTGGCCCGGCAGGGTGACCCTTGTCTTTGATGCCCGAGATATATCGCCGGGTTTGCTGACCGCCCAAACCGGCAAAATCGGCGTGCGCCTTCCCGCACATCCGGTAGCCGCTGCACTGGTCCGGCAGGTCAAAGGCCCCGTTACCGGAACCAGCGCCAATCTATCGGGGCACCCGGGGTGTTCCCGATTGCCGGATCTGGACCCCCGGATAGCCGGGCAGGTGGATTTTGTCCTGGATGCCGGCACGCTTCAAGGCGGTGTCGGCTCCACTGTTGTCGATGTCACCGAGGAGCCGCCGCGAATTCTAAGAGAAGGTGAGTTGACTGCCAGTCAAATATTGGGATCGTTAGCCGGAATCTAATCTTATTGACAACCTCCGGGAAGTTGCTTATAAAAACTCCGATTGCCGGGGTGGTGAAACTGGTAGACGCACTGGACTCAAAATCCAGCGGATCTTGCATCCATGCGGGTTCGATTCCCGCCCCCGGCACCAATGATATCAAGGGATTAG
>Ga0316194_10003274_pt1 | contig 11316 bp, 13 predicted proteins | sample CroRivsedime1_MG_FD_204936 | JGI IMG/M metagenome (GOLD analysis project Ga0316194, IMG submission 204936) | Coastal sediment microbial communities from Maine, United States - Cross River sediment 1 | ecosystem: Environmental > Aquatic > Marine > Coastal > Sediment | place: USA: Maine... | reverse complement strand
CGATCCTGCGATTTCCAGCAGCATCCCGTCGAGTGAATCGGCATGGATTCCCTCGTCGAAGGGTCCCACGGCCACGGCCACATCCGGATCTTCTCCCTCGCTCTCCGAACGCACCCACACCGGTACCGGGCACTTCCTGAGAAGGTGCATCGCCAACGATGACCCGGCAAGCCCGGGGAATCGCGAGGCGGAAGTCGCGCCAACCATGACGAGATCGTGATTTCGGCTGACGACCGTACGGATCACCTCGACGAAGTCTCTGCCGGCGGCAACCACGACGTCCACCGGCACGCGGGCGCCCTCGATGGTGCGGGCAACCCGGGCGGCGAGGTCCTGCAACTCTTCGCGTCGCGCATCGAGGAGGAGACTCCCCACGTCGTAGCTCTCGCCGTCCTGCATCACGATGCTCCGCCGAGTGCGCTCGGAATCCACGTGACCGAAGAGGGTGACACGTCCATCGTTGCGGACGGCAAGGTCGATGGCGCGCGTGAGGAGCGCTGGAAGCGCTGCATCTTCGCCCGCGACCACCAGGATGTTCTTGAACCGTTTCATTTCGGGCCTCCAGCATGAGTCGGTCGAACGGGGTCGAGACTTCGCGTGCCGACGTCCAGATGACGCTCGAGTGGATGATTCGAATTCCTGCGTGGGTTGTCTTCGTAGCGAATCCTCCGTCCTCCACGCGGATGCGAGAGGTGTCCGGCTGCCTCGCGTTCGCCGATGTTCCGCTGCGCGGCGCGCTCGGCAATGCCGGCCTCGGTCGGTATCTGGCGGGTCCTGATCCCCGGCCTCTCGGCGATGCACACCAGCACATGTCCGTGGTTCGTGAGAAGCGAGCAGCCGTGACGGTCGGTCGATTCGATCATTGCGTGTCTCCGATTTCCTGAGATGGGATATGGGAACGATTTAACACTAACATATCGTATGCGATACGATTCACGCAACAGGTTTCATAAATCGGGAACGGGAGGTCCCTGGGAGCCTTGATGTGATGAACCTGCTGCTGGTTCTCATCGCCGCGCTCGCAGGTGGTCGACCTGTCCAGTGACTTGGCCATCCGGCGACCCTCGGGGAGTTCGGCGCCGGAATCATCCTGGGCCCGCCGCTCGTCGGGTTGATCCAGGCCGACAACCTCGTGGCGCTGGGTCCGCTCAGCGAGACCTTTGTGGCAGGCCACGAACCAATTGGTATCGTCATCTGACGGCCGAGTCCTCTACGAACTCCCGAGACGTATCTCCAGGAAGCCATGCTGCTCACTCTCTCAATCGCCGCATATATCGTCGTGATCCCCATCCTGTGGGCTGTCAGCGTCCGGTTCCCGCGCGCCATCGTTCCGATCGCTGCTGTGCCGTATGTACTCCAACTTATGCTGGTCTCTGCACTCACGCTTGGGTGGCTGCCAGGGGGCTACGAGGCCATTGAATGGATCCCCTCCCTCGGTGTCACCATCGGTCTCTCGACAGACCCATTCGCCTTGCTCCTGACTGCGGTCGTGTCGGGGATCGGTCTGTTGATCGTGGTGTACGCCGGTGGGTATTTCGAGGATCCGTCCAAGCGATCGCGATTCCTCGCCCACATGTCGCTGTTCACGGCGGGCATGGCCGGCGTCGTCGCATCCGATGAACTGCTCGGCCTGTTCGTATTCTGGGAAATCACGACGGTGGCGTCGTACCTGCTCATTGGTTTTGACGACGAGAAGGATGAGGCTCGCTCCGCAGCCCTCCAGGCGATACTGGTGACGACGGCGGGCGGGTTGGCCATGCTCGCTGGGTTCGTGCTTCTGGCAATGGCATCCGGCACAACCCGCATTTCGGCCATCGTGGCCGACCCCCCGTCGGGCACGATGGTGTCAGTGGCCCTTGTGCTGGTGTTCCTCGGGGCGTTCACGAAGTCGGCGCAGTTCCCGTTCCACTTCTGGTTGCCGAATGCGATGTCTGCCCCGACACCGGCATCCGCCTATCTGCACTCAGCAACGATGGTCAAGGCCGGGATCGTCCTGCTGCTCCTTCTCGCCCCGGGATTCGCGTCGACTGCGCTCTGGACATGGGTCGTGACCAGTGTCGGTCTTATCACGATGGCGCTCGGCGCGACCGTTGCGCTCAAGCAGCGCGACCTCAAGTTGTTGCTTGCCTACGGAACGGTCAGCCAACTCGGATTCATGACCGCCCTCATCGGCCTCGGGTTCACGGCCGCTGGCCTTTCCGTCCTGGTGGGCCATTCCCTGTTCAAGGCGGCCCTGTTTCTCATTGTCGGGATTGTCGACAAGGCTTCCGGCACGCGCCGGATCGGGGAGCTGTCGGGCGTGGGAGCGCGCATGCCGGTCGTGGCCGCTGCGGGTGCGATTGCTGCCGGTTCGATGGCGGGCATACCTCCGCTTCTCGGATTCGTTACGAAGGAGGCGGCGTTCGACACCCTCATAGCGGCCGAGGACTGGTTTGCGCTCGCCATCGTCGCGACCGCATCTGCGTTCACCGTTGCCTACGCCGCTCGGTGGTGGTTCGGGGCGTTTGGATCCGACACGAGGATCGTTCCAAGCGAGGTTGCCCGCCCAAAGGTTGCCATGGCGGTTGCGCCGATCGTTCTCGGCCTCCTGACCGTGGCGCTCGGCATCAATCCACAGCCACTCGCCGGTGCGGTGAAGGAGGCCGTCGGCCAGAGCGTCAAGCTCGTTCTGTGGCCGGGTCTGACGCCCGCCCTTGCCGTCTCTTCGCTCGTGCTCGTCGGAGGCGTTTCGCTCTTCTTTGTTCTGTCGATGGAAGCCGCTCAGGGCTGGCAGAGATGGCGTTCAGGTGTCCCGGCGATGGCCGATGTCTACGCGGCAGGGCTGAGCGGCCTCGGCCGGACGGCACGTGCCGTCACCGGCGTCGTTCAGAACGGATCGCTACCGGTGTATCTCGCGGTGATCGTGGTTTCTGTGCTTGGGGTTCCCGCCGTGACGTGGCTCGTCGCGTGGCAACCTTCGTTCTCGCTGCCCATCTGGAATCGACCCAGTGAGATCCTCCTGGCGCTGGTGGCTGTCGCGGGCGCCATCGCTGCGACCCGCGTGCAGCGGCGCATGGCAGCGGCCCTCATGATTGGTGTGGTCGGCTACGCCGTGGCCGGGATCTACGTGATCTTCTCCGCTCCCGATCTTGCCCTCACGCAACTCCTCATCGAGACCCTCACCGTCGCGCTCTTCGCCTTCGTTCTCGTCAAGCTGCCAAGAAGGTTCGGAGCGCTGCCCCGGTCGATCACGCCGCGCGCAAGGATCGCCGTGGCTGTCTTTGCCGGCGCAGTCGTCACATTCGCGGCGCTCGCGACCTCAACTGTGACACCGGACCGACTCATTGCAGAGGAGTACATCGCTGAGGCACCGGCTGCCGGCGGGAAGAACGTGGTGAACGTCGTCCTTACGAACTTCCGCGCCCTCGACACGCTCGGCGAGATCACGGTGCTGGTTGCCGCTGGCCTCGGCATCGTGGCACTGATCCGACCAGCGACGCTGCGGCGAGATCGGAGCGGAGCGTCATGAGAATCCGATTCTCTCCCCTCCTTGCGATCGGCACCCAGACGATGGTGCCGACGCTGATGCTCTTCTCGGTGTACCTCCTTGTAGTCGGACACGACGTTCCCGGCGGTGGATTCGCCGGCGGCCTCATCGCTTCATCGGCGCTCTTGCTGGTGTTTCTCGCGTTCGGTAGCGGTGGTGTGCGTCGCGCGTTTCCGATCAATCCGGAGACGGCGATGGGTGTTGGCCTGATCCTTGCCCTCCTGGCCGGTTCGATCGGCCTGGTGTTCGGGAACACCTTCCTGACCTACACCTACGCACAGTGGACCGTTCCGGTCATCGGCGACATCAAGGTGTCAACGCTGCTTCTGTTTGACGTCGGCGTCTACCTCGTGGTGATCGGACTCGTGGCGACCGCCATTCTCAACCTCGGATCGGATCGCAGATGACCTGGACGATCGCCCTCGCCGCCGGGATCCTCTTCGGAGCAGGCACGTATCTCATTCTGCAGAGGCTGCTGAGTCGCATCATCGTGGGACTCGGACTGATTGCCCACGCGGCCAACCTCATCCTGCTCGGGTCAGGCGGTGCACCGGGCGCGCCACCGGTGCTCGAAGACGGCAGCGTCGGCCCGTACTCGGACCCCCTGGAGCAGGCATTGGTGCTGACCGCGATCGTGATCACCTTTGGTATCACGGCCTTCCTGCTGGCCCTCGCGTACCGATCGTGGACCGAGCAAGGCTCGGACGAGGTTGAAGATGACACCGAGGACCAGCGGATCGCTCGCAGGCGGGAGGCGCGATCGTGACGGCGCTGGCAACACTCCCCGTTGTGATTCCGCTGCTCGCCGGCGCCTTGACGTTGGTGGTGGGCCGTCGCGTTGCCTTGCAGCGGGGCATCAGTCTGGTGGCGAGTGCCGGATCGGTTGTTGTGGCCGCGATCCTGCTGTTCATCGTCGATACGCAGGGCGCGATTTCGGTCTCGGTTGGGGGATGGGCGCCGCCGATCGGGATTCAACTCGTTGCCGATCGATTCTCGGTCCTGCTCCTTCTGGTATCGACCGTGGCATTGTTCGCCGTTCTCTCGTATGCCGTGAGTCACCAAGCAACCGACGAGGGGTTCCGTGGGTTCCACGCGGTGTACCAGATCCTCGGTGCAGGCGTGGCGCTGGCCTTGCTGACGGGCGATCTGTTCACACTCTTCGTCGCTTTCGAGATCATGCTGACCGCGAGCTACGTACTCCTGACCCACGCAGCCGACGGCCGACAGACGAGAACAGCGATCACCTACGTGGTCATCGGACTCGTCGCGTCCGCTCTGTTCCTGATCACGATCGGACTGATCTACGGGGTGGCCGGAAGCGTCAACCTCGCGGACCTTTCGGGTCGCCTCGACAACGTGGACCCGGGCCTCCGGCGTGGCCTCGGCTGGATGCTGTTCATGGTGTTCGGCATCAAGGCTGCCATCTTCCCACTGTTCTTCTGGCTCCCGGACTCGTATCCCGTGGCGCCAACGCCGGTGACCGCTCTTTTCGCCGGACTGCTGACCAAGATCGGGGTCTACGCCATCATCCGCACCCAGACCCTGCTGTTCCCGAGCGAAGGCCTGTCGCCATTCATGCTCGCCATTGCGGGACTGACCATGATCGTGGGCGTGCTCGGAGCTATTGCTCAAACGGACATCAAGCGGATTCTGTCGTTCCACATCGTCAGCCAGATCGGATATATGATCATGGGCCTCGGGTTCGGGACGGCGGCGGGTGTCGCGGCGGCGATCGTGTTCATCGTGCATCAGATCATCGTGAAGGCATCACTCTTCCTCGTGGGAGGCCTCGTCGAGGAATCGGAGGGAACCGGTGCGATCGACGCGGTGAGCGGTGTTGCCCGACGGTCACCAATCATCGCCGCGCTGTTCCTTCCGGCGGCTCTCAGCCTCGCCGGGTTCCCGCCGTTCTCCGGGTTCGTGGGCAAGCTGGCGCTCGTTGAAGCCGGCTTTGCCGCCGGGGCTTGGCTCATCGTGGGTGTATCGCTGGTGGCAAGCGTGCTGACGCTCTTCTCCATGACGAAGATCTGGGCTGGTGTCTTCTGGGGAACACCGAACACGAACGAACGACGCATCACGCCGTGGGGAATGGCGGGAGCGACGGCGGCCCTCATCGCGGTCAGCTTGGTGGTAGCCATCGTGGCCGAACCGTTGGTGGGGTATGCCGGGCGAGCAGCAGAGGATCTACTGGCAGCTCCGGATACCGTCGCCCTGGTCGAAGGTAGGACACCATGACGGTTGCCGCCATCATCTCCGGGTTCTTCCTCGTGTTCGCAGTGCTCGCCTCAGTCGTCCGGATCGTCCGCGGTCCGTCGGTTGCCGACCGTATGGTTGCACTCGACACGGCGCTCTTCGCCGGTGTGGGGGGCCTCGGGCTCTACATCGTCGCCACCGGCGACACGACGTATCTCCCGGTGCTGGTCGTAGCCGTGCTCACGGCGTTCATCAGCACGATCATCGTGGCCCGGTACATCGAGGAAGAGACGCGGCGATGATCATCGACATCATCGGGGGCTCGCTCGTTGTTGCCGGATCCGCGTTGATGGCGCTTGGCGCCTTCGGTCTGATTCGCTTCCCGGACGTGTTCACGCGCATGCACGCCGCCACCAAGGCTGCGACGGTTGGCGTTATCGCCACTACAACCGCGGCGAGTTTCGAGGCCGGCGCTCTCGGTGGAGCGCTCATCCTCCTGATCGTGGTTGCGATGCTCTTCCTCTCGGGTCCGCTGGGCATGAGCCTCCTCGCCCGAGCCGCCTACCACGACCCGGAGACGCCGCGAGTCCGATCGATCGTCGAACTGGATGCTGAGCTGCCGGGCTCCGAGTCCATACCGACGGGCCGGGCACGCGGAACGACCGCGCTGCTCGCCGTATGGCTCTTCATCGTGTGGATCGCCGCGTTCGGATCGGTATCGCCCAACGTGGTGGTGGGTGGATTGATCGTGGCGCTCGGGATCGCGTATGCGTTCCGAACGGTTGCCCCGCGGTGGTCCGGCGCGCTCCTGCGCCCCGCAGCCGGGCTTGCATTCGCGGCCTACTTCATCCGTCAGATGATCGTCTCGACGTGGGACGTGAGCCTGGCGCTCCGTCTTCGACCAGACGAGATCAGCCCTGCGGTGCTTGAAGTGCCACTGACGGCACGGTCGCGATCCGCCGTCACGCTCCTGATGAACTCGGTGTCGTTCACGCCGGGAACCGTCGCCCTCGAGGTGCACGATCGCAAGCTCTATGTGCACGTGCTCGACGTGCAAGACCCTGAGGACGCGCTCCGGAGCATCATCGCAATGGAGACGCGCATCATCGCGTTGTTCGGGGAGGATGCTGCCGCCGACGCGCTCGACGACCAGCAGTAGAGCAATTCACGTTTCTGATGACGTATGATTCTGCAATGGCAGGAACATACGGTTGGACCTTTCTGACGAACCATGCCCATGTGCTGTTGTGCATCGCCGAGAACCCCGATGTGCGGCTGCGCGATGTGGCCGAGCAGGTGGAGATCACCGAGCGAGCGACGCAACGGATTGTCGCCGAACTCGAAGGGGCCGGCTACCTGTCCCATGAACGGATCGGCAGGCGGAATCACTACCAGGTTCATGCCGGCCTGCCGTTGCGCCACCCGTTGGAGGACCATCTCGAGATCGGTGCGCTTCTGGGGATCCTGACCGAGCGCCCCTAGCCGGGCGGTGCGTCCCCCTCGAGCGAGAGGTCGATGAACACGGAGTGACCGCCGGACACCCGATCGCGGAACTGGGCAGTCGGGACGGCACTCTCTCCGCCGATCCCGACCGGTGCCAACGCGTTCTCCTCGGCCGGTTGTGCGACGGCCTGGGCTTCCCGGTCTCGCCTCGACGTCGTTCTGCAAGACGGCAGCCGTATGCGCTTCCGCGGTTCGCTAGCGTGTGAACCAGATCGGAGATCCTGTGCACACACCCTGGACGAGGAAGCCTTTGCTGGTCGAATGGGATCTCACCGGGGATGAGAACAGCGGTTTCGGAGCCGTCGTGTTTCTCGCCGCTGCTCCGGTCCGCATCGTCAAGAGACTCGAGGCGACGTACGCAAGCGAGGCCGATGTGATTGCCGCCGTCGACGAGTGGCTCGCGAGCGTCGCAGGCGCCTATGTGGTCAACGTGGAGTTTCAGGACTTCAAGACGACAGCACGCCGGGTCGATGAGGAATCCCACCCGGCACGCCGGGCTGGGCAGTGGTGGCGACCGCTCGACTGATCGTCGAAGAGGCCGTGTGGTGTACTGCCGAACGAGCCACACACGCAAACGCGGTCCTGCATAATGCTCAATAATGGACGCAGCCCTCCTCGCCACCGCATTCCTGCTCGGCTTCGCCGCCAAACGAGTCGGACTTCCACCGCTCGTCGGCTACCTCGTCGCGGGATTTCTTCTCCACGCCTTCGGCTACGAGGTAACCGACGCGATCGAAGTCGTCTCCGAGATCGGAATTCTTCTCCTCCTCTTCGGCATCGGACTGAAGCTGCGTCCGAGGACGCTTGCCCGCCCGTCGGTTTGGGGGACGGCCACCGTCTTCGCCGCCGTGGCGACCGGGGTCGTGGGAGCGCTGCTTCTCGCGATTGGGGCCCTGGGGATACCACTCGCACGTGATCTTGACCCGGCTACGGCTGCTCTGGTCGGTTTTGCCCTCTCGTTCTCGAGCACCGTGTTCGCCGTTCAGGCGCTCGATCGCACCAACGAATCCGACTCGCTCGCCGGACGCACGGCCATCGGCGTCCTGATCCTGCAGGACATCTTCGCCGTGGCGTTCCTGGTCTTGGCCGAAGGGAGCTGGCCGTCACCGTGGGCGCTTCTGGTTATCCCGGCGTTCGTGCTGCTCCGTCCTGTTGCCGGCTGGTTCCTCGACCACAGCGGACACGGCGAGGTGCTGGTACTCCTCGGTTTCACGCTCGCCGTCGGTATCGGCGCAGGCATGTTCGAACTGCTCGACCTGAAACCGGATCTTGGTGCGCTGGTCGCGGGTCTGCTGTTGTCGGGCCACCCACGGTCCGGCGAGATGTCCGACCGTCTGCTCGGCTTCAAGGATCTCTTCCTCGTCGGCTTCTTCCTGTCGATCGGTCTCGCCGGTACCCCAAGCGCAGCGGCATGGGGAATCGGCATCGTGATTATTCTGCTGCTCCCGCTGAAGACGTTCGGCTTCCTGTGGCTGTTCACTCGGTTCCGTCTGAGAGCGCGCACCTCGGTACATGCATCCCTGACGCTGACCACCTTCAGCGAGTTCGGTTTGATCGTGGGAGCGTCCGCTCTGGCCAATGGTTTGGTAGACCAACCCTGGGTGTCGACCGTCGCCGTGGCGGTTGCGGGCTCATTCGTGGTCGCGTCGATCGCGGATTCCCGCCGGTACGAGTTCTACGACCGCTGGCTTGACCACCTGAAGAGGCTCGAGCGGAGGCCAACGCTGGAGGAGGACTCGGTCCTCGACTGCGGCGATGCACGGGTCATTGTGTTCGGCATGGGCAGGGTGGGCACCGGGGCGTACGACGAGATCGTGGCACGGCGGGGTGCGGTTGTCGTCGGGGTCGACCGTGATGCAGATCGTGTCGCGGTGCACCAAGCGGACGGGAGAAACGTCGTCCGGGGCGACGCGATCGACCGGGACTACTGGGAGCGGGTGCGGTTCCATCCAGAGGTCGAGCTCGTGATGGCCGCCATGAGCAACCACGCCGCGAATCTCGAGTGTGTTCATCGCGTCAAGGAGTTCCTGCCCGACACCCGTATCGCTGCCATCGCCCGATACCCCGACCAGATCGCCGAGTTGTGCACGGCGGGTGTCGACGTTGCCCGGAACCTCTACGAAGAAGCCGGACAGGCACTCGCCGACGATGCCACGGCTGAAGCGCTCGGCAAGGAGGAAGCACCCGGTGAGTGAGCAGGCTGAAGATCGGCGTCCGGTGCGTGTCCGGCGTGAGCCGCCGCCGTTCCGGCGGGTGGCCGTTGTCGGTGTCGGTCACCCGGGCGACCATGTGGTACGCGTGGTCGTCAATGGCCCCGATCTCGATGAGTTGACCGTCGACGAACCGGCGGCCAGCGTTCGACTCCTCCTGCCATCAACCCCCGGATCCGAACTCGTGATCCCCGCGTGGAACGGCAACGAGTTCCTGCTCGAAGACGGCTCCCGTCCGGTCATCCGCACCTTCACACCAATCCGGAAGCCGGGGGATCGGAGCGCGCTGACCCTCGATGTCGTCACCCATGAGGGCGGTGTGGCGTCGGGCTGGGCCGTCAGAGCGGCGATCGGTGACCAGGCGGCGATTTCGGGACCGGGCAGGGGCTATGCGCCGGACCCCGATGCTTCCGCATTCTTTCTGACGGGGGATGAGTCGGCGGTGCCGGCGATGACCCAACTCGTCACCGCTCTTTCGCCGCGGTGGCCCGTTCACGTAGGGATCGAGGTCAGGTCATCGGGGGCAATCCGCGTTCTCGGAGTCGATCGAGCTGCCACGATCGAATGGAGGGTGCTGTCGGAGGGCGACCTTCCCGGATCGGCACAGATGGCATTCGCCGAGGCGGCGAATCTCGAGCGCGGGACGAAGATCTGGGCTGCCGGAGAAGCGGCGGCAATGCAACGAATTCGCCAGTACCTCTTCAAGGACCGCGGGATCGATCGATCCGATACGATGATCCGCGGCTATTGGAAGCGTCCCCGCTGAGGAACCTGGAACCCCTTGCGGCCGGTACCGGTCCCCGATCGAGGCTAGCTCTCCACCGCAGTGGGCAGGGGCTGCCGAAACCGCCCTGCCGGCACCGGCGCTCCACAGCGGATGAGGCTGAGTTCCCACGTCGGCGAGGAACCGAGCGACCAACGGAGGAAGCCCGACATCGCTCGCCCGGCCTTGGCTGCGCCCGGGAGTGGCCCCAGTCCGAGGAGGTCGGCCGTGTCGGCGGGGATGGTCGCTGCCGCCGCCTGGGCGATGACCAGGTATCCAGGCTTCACCGACAGCGGGAGGGGCGGCGAACGGACGAAGTCGACGGTTTCACGCATTCCGGGTGATGCCTCAAGCGCGGTGTGGTCTGAGATCCACCGGCTGAGGTCGGACGCGGTCTCGGGAATCGGCGCGGCACCGAGGAGGTGTCCGATCTCGGCTTGTTCGGCAACGAAACGGTCCTGCTCTCCGATGGTCAGCGTGTCGGGCCCGAAGGAGAGATAGGCCTGCAGGAATGAGTCGGTGAGAGCGTTGTGCACCCATGCGGCGAGGTCTGGGGCGTCGGCGGTGTACTCGATCGAGCGATGGGACAGGCCCTTGACCGGGCGATGGGCACGACGGACGATCTGGATCGCCCGCTCGACTTCCGGCATGGCTCCGAACGTGGTCGCCGTTACATATGCGGACGTCCGTGAGAGGCGACCGAGCGGATCCTCACGGTATCGCGAGTGGTCGGCGACACCCGCTGCAACCTCGGGGTGCGCCGCCTGGACCAAGAGGGCTCGCACCCCGCCGAAGAACGCGGACGGGTCGCCGATGACCCTCCAACTCACCGAGTCGGGGCCGCAGAGACCCGGGTCTCCGGGGTAGTCGAGCGTGTTGGCGAGGGGGTAGCTGGCATGCTTGAAGAGACCCGATGCGGTGCGGGCGATGCGATCCCGGAATGCGTCGACCGGCTGGTGGAGCATCTCGCTTCCTCCTCTCGACCGTGGCGTCACCATATTCACAGCAAGGCGCTGCGGCCGGCAATGCGGCGAAGGGCCGTTCCCATGAGCGCCGCGGCAGCCGTTGCCGCAATCGCCACAATGCCGGGTCCGCCGGTGAGGAGCAACCCGGCAAGGATC
>Ga0316194_10003273_pt1 | contig 11316 bp, 8 predicted proteins | sample CroRivsedime1_MG_FD_204936 | JGI IMG/M metagenome (GOLD analysis project Ga0316194, IMG submission 204936) | Coastal sediment microbial communities from Maine, United States - Cross River sediment 1 | ecosystem: Environmental > Aquatic > Marine > Coastal > Sediment | place: USA: Maine... | reverse complement strand
ATTGCCCGTTGGGGATTGGGAAAGAAGGTACACCCGGTGAAGGTACAATCCATGGGCGGAATATTTGGGATTTCACCCCATAGCTGTTCCCAGGAGACCCCAAACACACAGACCTCCATCTTTGAATACGAGGATGGGAAGATCCTGGAATTTGAAACCCGCGGACGCTTTACCAACAGCGAATCCAATGCAAGAATCAAGATAGGGAACATCTTTTATGGCAGCGAAGGCTGGCTTGAGGTAAATGGATCCAACTGGAAGGCTTACAGAGAGCGTGAAGAGGAGCCCTTTGCCGGAACCGGCATTGAAGCTGAAGGTGCAGCCGTAGGCGGTGATAAGACCTTCCGGGCAGCGCCCAGCAGCGGAGGCCATTTTGCCAACTTTATCGATGCTGTACGCTCGGGCGATCCGGCTGATCTGAATTGCGACATCCTGGTAGGCCATATGTCCACCTGTCTGCCTCATCTGGGAAATATTGCCTACAGGGTGGGAGAGACACTGGAGTTCAATGGTGAGTTCGAGAAATTCATCGATAACCAGGAAGCCAACCTGCTGCTGACACGCAAGTACAGATATCCCTATGTAGTTCCCAATAAAGTCTAAAGGAAAAATCATGAAACAGTATTATAAATTGGCCTGGGTGCTGGCAACAGCGCTTCTCTTATCCGGATGTGATTCTTCAGTAAGCCTCTTTGATGGCAAGAGCCTGGAAGGTTGGGAGTGTGATCCGGTGGAGCAGATAGCCGACTGGAAGGCAGTGGATGGAGAATTGCTGGGGGAGAATGTCACAGAAGAAGCTTCCATTATTTGGACCACCTCCTCCTTTCGTGATTTTGAGGTGGAATGCGAATACATTACCCTCACCGACGATTACGATACCGGCTTATTTATCCGCGGACTTAGCCATCAGGTGCAGATCGGGATCTCACGCTCCCTCCAGAAGGACATGACTGCATGCATTTATGCACCAGTAGATGAGCAGGGCTCTTATCCGGGCCAGACCGACAAAGTGGAAGAAATCCATAAGATCGGGGAGTGGAACCTCCTGAAAGTGGTGGTTACCGGCAAGCGGATCCAGACCTTCCTGAACGGTGAGCCCATGGTGGATTATACCGGTGTCGAGCTGGTGGACGAGGGTCCCATTGGCTTGCAGTTACACGGGGGAGTTCACATGTCGGTCAAGTTTCGGAACATCAAACTAACATCAATTTAGAACCATGAGAAGAATCAAACACATACTCATGCCAGTGATGGCTGTCGTTTTCATGTTTGGCTGTACCGTCAGCAGCACCAGGGTAGCAAAAGTTGAATTGAAGAAGAATAAGGAGGGATACCATCGACTGTACGTGAATAAGCAGGAGTTTTATGTGGATGGGGCGGGTCTCGAATTTGGAAATGTAGAAGCACTTGCCGAATATGGAGGAAATTCATTCAGAACCTGGCGCACCAGGAATGAATCTGAGGACGCCGTTGAGGTATTGGATCGTGCTCATAAAAACGGATTGATGGTATTGATGGGTCTCGATGTTGCCCGGGAGCGGCATGGTTTCGATTATAATGATGCTGAACAAGTCAACAAACAGTTTGAATTTCTGAAAGGGGAAGTGGAACGCCTGAAGGATCATCCGGCGCTGTTGGGCTGGGCGATTGGCAACGAATTAAACCTGGAAGCTGAGAACCTGAAAGTCTACGATGCGGTAGAGGAAATATCCAGGATGATTCACGAAGTGGACCCGAATCATCCCACCACCACCACCATGGCAGGAATAGGCAAACGGGAAGTAGATTATATAAAGGAACACTGTACTGATATTGATTTTCTATCCATACAAATGTATGGCGATATTGTGAACCTCCAGAAACGTATTAGCGATGCAGGATGGGAGGGGCCCTATCTGGTGACTGAGTGGGGTGCCACCGGTCATTGGGAAGTAGCCAGAACCGAGTGGGATGTTGCTATAGAGCAAACAAGCAGGGAGAAGGCGGAAGCTTTCATAGAAAGATATGAGCTTGCCATTAAGTCAGACCCCGTCAATTGTATGGGCTCCTACGTGTTTCTGTGGGCTCAGAAACAAGAACGTACACCCACCTGGTACGGCATGTTCCTGGCCAATGGAAATGTTACTGAGACTGTTGATGCCATGCAATTTGTATGGACCGGATCATGGCCTGAGAACCGTTGTCCCACCCTCGAATCCTTTATTCTCGATGATAAAACAGCTTACGATAACATCAAATTAAAGGCGGGCGAAAAGTACCAGGCTGCTGTGCTGGCCACGGATTATGAGAATGACCCAATCCTGTACCAGTGGGAAATTCTTCCGGAAAGCACCGACCTGGGCATGGGAGGCGATTATGAAAGTCGCCCGGAAACACTATTAGCAATGGAGTCTGATCAGTCCGAAATTGAACTGGATGCTCCAACGACTCCCGGGCCCTACAGGTTGTTTATCTATGCCACCGATGATGGAGGCAGATCAGCAACTGCAAATATCCCGTTTTTTGTAGAAGAGTAGTTTTTTTCAAGGTTCGGGAACTACAGCCGGAAAGCTAAGCTTCTGCAGAAGAGGATCCAACATTATTTGGGCATTCAAATTTTCCAGAGCTTCCTTAAGGGCTCTCTGATGGGGAAGTCGTGTGTCCAGGCTATACAAACCTACCCATTTCTTTCCCCGTCCTACCCCGCGGTGGGTGGTAATAAACTGCTTGTTCTCATTGAAGAAACTTGCTTCAACTTCCACATCGGTAAGGGAGGTGGCAAAGGGAATTCCAAAGAGGGTTCCCATACCCAGGGTGAGAATGTTCAATGCAGTTCCCACATTGACCCGGTATTTCTCGTGGTAGTAAATAATGCTCATCTCCACCGAACCCTGGGTTTCAACACCCGGAGTCACCAGTTGCTCCTCCATGTAAAATTTCAGAAAGCGGAATGCATCATTGGCTTTCACATCGGAGATATAAGTGGAAGAGGTTTGCTCCACAGTCTCATCGCCAAGACCTGTGATCTCGGTGGTATAGAAGTTTCCATAGGTTTGATAAGTGCTGGAGATCTCTGCGGTATTAATATAAGTCTCCATGGGAGGGAGTTTGTAGCTGTTCTCAAAAGGAAAGGTATAGACCGACTTCTGGGCAAGCATCGCAATACTTGTACAAAGCAGAAAGAAGGCCATGGCTGGGATATGGTATTTTTTTATCATGGCAAGGGCATATAGGTGTAACTACCCGTTATAGCACAAATACCATTCCGAAATTTTACTAATTTTACCATACACAAGCAACAAGTCCATTTTCATGAAAAGAAGAGATTTCATTCACAAGAGTGCAGCTGTGGCTGCAGGTACCGGAATTGTATCCACTATCCCCGTAACAGCCAAAGCTGCAGCACGGATCCTGGGAGCCAGTGAAAAAGTAAATATCGGCGCTATCGGGCTGAAAGGCATGGGAATGTCCGATCTGAAATCTTTTCTGAAGATGGAGGGTGTGGAATGCCTTGCCCTTTGTGATGTGGACCGGAATATTCTGGAGCAACGTGCAGCCGAAGTGGAGAAGATCCAGGGAAAAAAGGCCACCTTGTATGGCGACTACCGGAAGCTGCTTGAGCATAAGGGCCTTGATGCCGTTATTATCGGGACTCCCGACCACTGGCACACTTTGCCCATGATCGAGGCCTGTCAGGCCGGACTGGATGTATATGTGGAGAAACCCATTGCCAACTCCATCGAAGAGATCGATTTGATGATCGCTGCCCAGAAGAAGTATGGCACCGTGGTTCAGGTGGGGCAGTGGCAACGCAGTGATCCCCACTGGAAGGATGCTGTCGATTTTGTGCATAGCGGAAAACTTGGGCGGATACGCACGGTGAAAGCCTGGGTTTACCTGGACTGGAAGCACATGCTTCCTGTACAGCCGGACGGACCTGCTCCAGAAGGCGTTGATTATGATTTCTGGCTGGGACCGGCACCCAAGCGCCCCTTTAACATCAACAGGTTCCATTTCAATTTCCGCTGGTACTGGGATTATGCCGGCGGACTCATGACTGACTGGGGAGTTCACCTGCTGGACTATGCCCTTTATGGTATGAATGAGTATGTGCCAAACTCTGTGATGTCCTCAGGTGGAAAGTTTGCCTTCCCTGAAGATGCAAGGCAAACTCCCGATACCCAATTCGCCATGTATGAGTTCGACAACTTCGGCCTGCTCTGGGAATCTACCCTGGGCATTGGTCAGGGCAACTATGGCCGCGCACATGGCGTGTCTTATATCGGTGAGAATGGTACCCTGGTGGTGGATCGTCAGGGCTGGGAGGTAATCGCAGAAGCCCCGGGAGGAACTCCAAGAATGGAGGCTGTTCCCCTGATTAAGAAGGGAGGAGAGAGCGGACTGGATCTGCATGTGAAGAATTTCCTGGAGTGCATGAAGACCCGGGCAACTCCCAATGCCAGTGTCGAGATAGGTGGTCATATCGCCAGGATCGCCCAGCTGGGCAATCTGGCACTGAGAACCGGGAACAAGATAAGCTGGGACGGAGAAAAGGGCAAGGTAATTGGAGATGAGAAGGCAGCTAAAATGACCAGGGCCAACTACCGCGCGCCCTGGGTCTTGCCAGAGCTCTAGTCTTAAAAGCGCCCGATCAGGCTGTAGTTTTCGGTATTGCAGTAAATCTGGCTAAAAAAGGAAAAGCCCGCCTTGCTGGTATCTAATTTGCGGTCCACCCTAAGGATGGGATGATTCTTCTTTACCCCAAAATGCTCTACGATTCTTTCATCGGCAGTAATAGCCTGAATCTTCTGTTCCCCGCCCTTTACCTCTATCTGATAATGTTTGCGGAGTATGTCGAAAAGCGAACGATTCTCAAAGGTCCTGGATGTGAACCTGGGAAGGTTCAGGTTGGGTATCATGGTAATATCGTAAAATACCGGCTTCTCATTGATTAGCCTTAAGCGCTCCAGGTGAATGCATCCCAGGCTCCTGTCCCGCTCACTGAGCTCATATCCAAAGGCATGTTCCCAGTTTATTATGTGAGGTTTCACTATGATCTTAGTGGTGAGAAGGTCCTGGCCAATGGCTGAGGTAGTACCGGTAAGCGATAGAATACCTATTCCCTTGGGTAAGCCCTGGACGATGCTCCCTTTTCCCTGCTGCCGGATAATGAATCCTTCATTTACCAGCATATCCAATGCTTTCCGCACGGTAGGACGGGTGAGCTGGTGGGTGGCACACAGTTCATTTTCGGAAGGCAGCAGGTCTCCGTACTGGTAAGTAAGATCTTCGATCAGTCCCCGAAGCACTTCGTACAACTTGCGATATTGCGGAACATCTTTTCTGACCATGAGTGTTTGATATAGTTGTCAGTATCAGACAAATTACTTGTAAAGATAAGAAGAGATATTGGCTTTGCAAAAAATATTACTTTCTGAAGTTATAAATGATTGAAGTATAACCCTATATAAATAGTATTTAAAAACATATATGAGATTTTCAGTATATAAATAATTTGTTTATATTTGCACTTGTATATACAAGTTATAAGATTATCTATTATGGCTCTAGCAGTAATTATGCCCCGCCAGGGACAATCGGTCGAAAGTTGCATACTCACAGAATGGTATAAATCCGAGGGGGAAGAGGTAAAGAAAGGGGATCTTTTGTTTGCCTATGAAACCGACAAGGCGGCCTTTGAAGAGGAGGCACCTGAAGACGGCCTACTTTTGGCCCGTTTTTTCGATGCGGGCGATGAAGTGCCTGTGCTTCACAACGTAGCAGTGATTGGTGCCGAAGGAGATGCAGTAGATGAGTTTCGTCCACAAGGTAATCAGCAACTCTCTCTGCAGGACCTATCCCAACAGGATATAGAGTCAAGTGGAAGTACTGAAGAAATGAAATCACTTGCCCCCGAGCCTTTGGCAGCTGTATCTGCGGCCCAGAGCAATGGCAGGTCCAGTATTTCGCCCAGGGCCAGGAAGCTTGCCTGCAAAAAAAGGGTGGTGCTTGATCAACTTCGGGGCAGTGGTCCGGGAGGAAGAATCATTGAACGGGATGTACTGGAGGCCATAAGACAGGGCAAACGATTGACTCCTCTTGCCCAGAAGAAGATGGAAGCAGAGGGCTTGACTGTTCCAGCCGGAAGCAATGAAGATTGCGGGAGATACAAAGCAGGAGATCTGGTTGAGCGGGATCAAAATGCAGCCGGCCTTGCGGGTACGGAAGGGCTGGGTGCTTATACAGATGCACCCTTAAGCAATGTGCGTAAGATCATTGCCGGGGCCATGTTACGCTCCCTGCAGAATTCGGCTCAGCTTACCCATCATTTGAGTGCCAATGTTACAGGGATGCTGGAACTTCGGCGCCAGGTGAAAGCCAGGCAGAAGGAGGGATATCCCCACAACATCACCCTGAACGATATGGTTTGTTATGCCGTGATAAGGAGCCTGCTCCTGCATCCCGGGGCCAATGCCCATTTCCTGGGCGATAGCATACGTCAGTTTTCTCAGGTTAACCTGGGATTGGCTGTGGATACCGACAGGGGATTGATGGTTCCGGCTCTGCTGAATGCAGACCGTCTCTCGCTGCCCGGACTTTCCACCAGCCTGAAAGAGATGGCCGAAAGTGCAAAGCAGGGCAGCATCTCGCCCGATGTACTGCTTCCGGAGGCGGCTTCGTTTACAGTCTCAAACCTGGGCAACTATGGAGTGGAGATGTTTACTCCAGTCATCAACCTGCCCCAGGCAGCCATCCTGGGCGTGAATACCATCATCCAGAGACCAGCAGTACTGCCCGATGGCAACTTCGGGTTTCAGCCCTTTATGGGACTGTCTCTTACTTATGATCACAGGGCATTGGACGGGGGACCCGCCACATTGTTCCTGGCAGAGATCAAGAATCAGATAGAGTCTCTCAACTCCGACTTACTATAAACTTTTTTGCAAAGCATTCAAACCTTTTACATCATAAGATTATAACGCGCAGCACACCATGCCAAAAACACAATTCATCAATCCGGCCAATGTACGTAAAGCCCAGGTCCTTGAGCTTGGATCCATCCCTGTGAACCAGTATGACAGAACCATAAAGGAAGAGTTATCGAGGTTTTCCAAGGATGACCTGGTGCGGATTTACCGCGACATGCAGATTATCAGGGAGTTTGAAACCATGCTCAACCTGATCAAAACCACCAGCGAATACAAGGGGATTCCCCACTCTCACCCGGGACCGGCCCACCTTTCCATCGGACAGGAGGCATCGGCGGTGGGCATGGCCTATAAGCTGGATATAAACGATTACATCTTCGGATCCCACCGCTCACATGGCGAGATCCTGGCCAAGGGCCTGTCGGCCATTCAAAAACTGGACGATGATCAGCTTCTTGCGATCATGCAGGATTTTTTTGAAGGCCGCATCCTTTCCATTGTTGAAAAGGGACATAAAGGCGATGTGAAGTCTCTGGCCCTGAAATTCCTGATTTACGGGACCCTGGCAGAGATCTTTGCTCGCGAGACCGGAATAAATAAGGGCCTGGGTGGTTCCATGCATGCCTTCTTCACTCCCTTCGGGATCTATCCCAACAATGCCATTGTGGGCGGATCGGGCGATATCGCAGTAGGAGCAGCGCTCTATAAAAAGGTGAACCGCAAACCCGGCATCGTGGTGGCCAACATCGGGGATGCATCATTGGGTTGTGGTCCGGTCTGGGAAGGATTGACCTTTGCAGCCATGGACCAGTTCAGAGAGCTGTGGGAAGGTGATATGAAGGGTGGATTGCCCATCATATTTAACATCATGAACAACCAGTATGGGATGGGAGGACAAACCTGTGGCGAGACCATGGGATATGCCATTGCTGCCCGGGTAGGTGCTGCCCTTAATGCTGATAAAATGCATACCGAAAGAGTAGACGGGTACAATCCCCTGGCGGTGATTGATGCCTACGAAAGGAAGATGCAGATTATCGAGGAGAAGCGGGGACCCGTTTTCCTGGATGTGCTTACCTACCGGTTTAGCGGCCATTCACCCTCCGATTCCTCTTCCTACCGTTCCAAGGAAGAGGTCGAAGCCTGGGAATCTGTGGATTCCATAGTCTCCTACGGTCTGGAGCTTATTTCTGCGGGTGTGGCTGACCAGGCTACTCTGGATCAGGTGAAACAGGAAATTGATGAGCTGATTATGGGTGCTTTCAAGCTGTCCATCGATGATGAAATTTCGCCACGAATGGACCTGGTGGCTCAACCCGGACTCATAGGGGACATGATGTTTTCCAACCAGTCGGTCGACCGGATGGAGGAAGGAACCCCCGATGTGAATCATCCCCTGGAAGAGAATCCGCGGGTGAAGCAAATTGCCCGCAAGGAGCGTTTTGCCTTTGATGCCAATGGCAAAGCCCATTCTGCCATGAAACAATATCAGTTTCGGGATGCCATCTTTGAGGCCATTGCAGATCGTTTCTACAAAGATCCCACTCTGGTGGCTTATGGGGAGGAGAACCGTGACTGGGGCGGGGCTTTTGCCGCCTATCGCGGTCTTACCGAGGCCTTGCCCTACCACCGGCTGTTTAATTCCCCCATCTCCGAAGGAGCTATAGTGGGAACAGCCATCGGTTATGGCATGTGCGGAGGAAGGGTGATTCCTGAGATCATGTACTGCGACTTCCTGGGTCGTTCGGGCGATGAGGTATTTAACCAGCTTCCCAAATGGCAGTCCATGAGCGGAAACCTGATTAAGATGCCTGTGGTGCTCAGGGTATCGGTGGGTTCAAAATACGGTGCGCAGCATTCCCAGGACTGGTCCTCCCTGGTAGCACATATTCCAGGGCTCAAGGTAGTCTTCCCGGCCACTCCCTACGATGCCAAGGGACTTATGAATGCAGCCCTGCAGGGGACCGATCCGGTGGTCTTTTTTGAGAGCCAGCGGCTTTATGGAATCGGCGAGGAGTTTCACTCGGAGGGAGTGCCCGAAGGATACTACGAAATTCCCATCGGGGAGCCCGACATTAAACGTGCCGGGGAGGATGTGACCATTCTGACCATTGGCGCCACCCTGTACAGGGCCATGGAGGCTGCTGATGAGTTGCAGGAGAAATATGGACTGTCGGCCGAGATCATCGATGCCCGCTCACTGGTGCCATTCAATTACGATCTGGTTCTGGAATCGCTGAAAAAGACGGGCAGGATACTCCTGGTTAGTGATGCCAGTGAGAGGGGATCTTATCTGAAGGATGTGGCGCATAATATCACCGAACTGGGCTTTGATGACCTGGATGCCCCACCGGTAGTGGTGGGATCGCGGAACTGGATCACCCCGGCTTACGAGCTTGAAGACTATTTCTTTCCCCAGCCTTCCTGGATCATCGATGCCATTCACGAGAAGATAGTACCTTTAAATAAGCACAGGACCACTCAGAACTTTAGCTCTGGTGAGCAACTTCGCCGAAGCAGGCTGGGTGTTTAATATTGCATGATTCATGGCTTTTTTCGATTCATTTCCCGACCGAAGCACACTGCTCCAATCCCAGGGACAAGGGAACACTGAATTTCCCCTGAAGGTGAACAATCACATTCACACGCCTTACTCATTCAGTGCTTTTAACAGCATTGATTCAGCAGTAAAGGCTGCCAGGGATGAGGATATCAGGATCCTGGGGATCAACGATTTCTATGTGACAGATGGCTATTCAGAATTCATTGCTAAATGCCTGGACTATAAATTGTTTCCCTTGCTGAATATAGAACTGATCGGTATCAGCAAAGAGGATCAGGAGAAGGGAATCAGGGTCAATGATCCTGGCAATCCCGGCCGAACATACATCAGTGGCAAGGGATTGTCCCATCCTTCCCTATTGCCTGGGAAACAGCAAGAGAAGATGGAGCGTGTGGTCGAAGAAAGCAACAGGCAGGTGGGCCGGATGATCGAATTGGTGAATCGATGGATGGAAAGACAGAAGGTGGAACTCACTCTCTCTGTGGAAGAAATTATGGAAGAACATGCAGAGCACCTGCTGCGTGAGCGACATGTGGCTAAAGCGATCAGGATAAAGCTGGAAGAGCAGGCAGGAAGCGATGAGGAGTTTTATGGCCTTCTGGAACGGATTTACGGTGGAAAGTCTTCAGAAAGGCAACGCAGAGATATTGCAGGCCTGGAGGATGAGCTGCGAGCCAGGCTTCTTAAGTCCGGTGCCCCGGCCTTTGTTGAGGAGGATGATAAGGCTTTTATGAGCGTAGAAGAGATAAGCCGGATCATTGAAGATGCCGGGGGTATTCCCACTTATCCCATGTTGCTGGATGGAGCCGGCGGACAAATTACTGAATTTGAAAGCAATAAGGAGCTTTTGCTTGAGGAGCTGAAAGAGAGGGGATTCAGGTCCGTGGAAATGATTCCTATGAGGAATCGCCCGGAAGTTCTCAAAGAGTATGCTGAATACTTCTACGATCATGGTTTTATGGTCTCTTTTGGTACCGAACACAATACCACAGCCATGCGACCCCTTACAGTAGCCTGCATCAATGAAATACCCCTGGAGGATACCCTGATGAATATATCCTTCAAGGGTGCAGCCTGCCTGGCCGCGCATCAGTACCTGCTCAGCAAAGAGGGTCCCGATTACCCACGGGAAGGCCGGGAGGAGCTGGAGGAGCTGGGTAAGGCAGTGTTGAATCACTATTTTTCACATCTCTAATCCCATATTCCCATGGAAGAAAAGCAACAGCAGATATTGGAAATAATTCCTGCCATTCGCATGATTCTTTCATCAAGCTCGCTAAAGAGTGGCAGCTTTGTTCCCCTGAACCAATTAATCGAGACCGATCCGGAAAAGATCACTGTCCGTTTGGGCAAAAGCATTTCTGTATTCGGCGGAGATGCACAGGGGATCCTCCAGAAGGTGTTGACCGACAAAGAAAAGATCGGCGAATATCTCTTCGTTGAGGACCTGGGACTCCTGGGACTCTCCTCCAACCAGTCGAAGGTGGAGCAGAAACTGGCTACGGTTCGCAAGGAGAGCAGGGGAGCCAGGCTGCCTGAGCCTGTGGCTACTCCACAGATCAAAAAGCCTCTGTACAACAAAGTGGTGGCTGTGACCGGAGGGGCCATGGGCTATGGTGAAGGCATTGCCAGGTTGTTGTTTGGGGAGGGAGCCAATGTGCTCATCATGGATGTTAACGAAAAGGCGGGCATGGACCTGAGCAGAGAATTGAACCGCCAGGTATCACCCAACAGGTCCTGGTTTGTGAAGGCCGACGTAAGCAGCCTGGAATCCATGGAGCAGGCAGTTTATGAATCGGTTCTGGAATTCAGCGGATTGGATGTGATGATCAGCAACGCCGGAGT
>Ga0316194_10003267_pt1 | contig 11321 bp, 10 predicted proteins | sample CroRivsedime1_MG_FD_204936 | JGI IMG/M metagenome (GOLD analysis project Ga0316194, IMG submission 204936) | Coastal sediment microbial communities from Maine, United States - Cross River sediment 1 | ecosystem: Environmental > Aquatic > Marine > Coastal > Sediment | place: USA: Maine... | reverse complement strand
AGCAACTGGAAATCCGTTTGGGCCATGTGGTCGGCGACACTGGCACCTTCGCGGGTGCCGCCTTCAGTGACGTCGGCACCGTCACCGCTGCCCTCGGCGTCGGCCTCGGCTGCGGAATCCTGGCGGTGGCCAGGCGGTCCGTCCTGCCGGCTCAGCTCACGGTCCACGGGTGCTGCCGGCATGGCCTGATAGCCGCTGCGCATGTTGGCGGAACGCCAGTAGGCATCGAACAACTCATCGAAGCGTTCCCATTCGTCCTGGTCCGAACACAACAACGCCCGCAGACCCCAGTGCAGGCGTTGGCCATCGGTCAGGCCGCAGCTCAGGGCAACACGCTGGGCATCGATCTCTTCCGCCACGCCGACGTGAAAATCATTCTGGCGCACGAGTCGCACGAACTCCACCAGCCGCCCCTGCAGGTCAGCGGCCAGGCCGGGATCGGCCGAATCCTGAGTCGCGGCCTGGTTCATACCGCCCTCGCCACGAGCCGCTCGACCTCAACCTGACCAAGACCGGCACTGTCCTCGCGGGTCTTGAGCAGGCACACCAGCGAATCGAGCACCACCTGTGGGTCGGCATCCAGGCTCGGCACCTCGAGACGCAGCAGCGCAGCGGCCCAATCCAGGGTCTCGGCGATACCGGGCTTCTTGCGCAGGTCCATCCTGCGCAGGTCCTGCACGAAGGCCACCACCTGGCGCGCGAGTTTTGGACCGATCTCGGGCACCCGTGCGTTGACGATGCGCAGTTCCTTGTCGAACTCCGGGTACTCCACGTAGTGGTAAAGACAGCGCCGGCGCAGTGCGTCACTGAGCTCGCGGGTGCCGTTGGAAGTGAGCACCACGAACGGGCGGGTAACCGCAGAGATGGTGCCGAGTTCGGGCACGCTGATCTGAAAGTCCGACAGCAGTTCGAGCAGATAGGCCTCGAACTCCTCGTCAGCGCGATCGACCTCGTCGATCAGCAGCACCGGTGACTTCGGCTGCGTGATCGCCTGCAGCAGAGGTCGCTGCAGCAGGTACTTGTCGCTGAAGATCTGCTGCTCGGCGTCGTCCGGGTTGATCTTGCCCTGCTCCAGCAGCTTGATCGCCAGCAACTGGTGCTGGTAGTTCCACTCGTAGACCGCGGCATTGACGTCCAGGCCTTCGTAACACTGCAGGCGGATCAGCGGACAATCAAACACCTGGGCCAGCACCCGCGCGATCTCGGTCTTGCCGACGCCGGCGTCACCCTCCAGCAACAAAGGCCGTTGCAGATCGGTGAACAGCAGCAACGTGGCACTGAGACTGCGTTCGGCAATGTACCCGGCGTCCGCCAGGCGGCCCTGCAGCTCAGCGATCCGGTTCTCGCCACTCATACCACTCTGCCCCTTCACGCACTGAAGCTACCTCAACCGGCACTCGACTTACCGCCGCCAAACAGGCTGCGTAGAAAGCCCACGATAACTGACCAGGCGAAAGCAAGACCGTTCAGTTCCTTGGGTTGCTCGGCCAGTTCCTCGCGTGCCTCTTCGGCATCCTCGCCCTCGCCAAGCGCCATGACATTGTTGGCGAAGTTCTTGCCGAACTGGTTGAGTATCTGGTCCGAGACCTGGGTCATCATGCGACCACCCAGGCTGGCGGCCTTGCCGGTCACCTTGACCTGCGCCTCGCCCTTGAGCTCGCACTCACTGTTTCCGATATCCACGACCCAGGCGGTCAGGTCCATCTCTGCCGACGAGGTGCCCTTGGTATCCTGACCGCGACCGATCAGGTGCAGCTGGCGTTTCTCGCTGTCGATGGCCACGATCTCGATGTCGCCATTGAAGGCCATGGTGGCGGGACCGACCTTGGCCTTGACCGCGCCCTTGTAATGACTGTCATCGATGGTCTCGGTGATCTCGGCACCCGGCATGCAGCCGGCCACACCCGGGATATCCTGCAGAAACTTCCAGGCGCTGCTGCCCGATGCAGCAATGGGAAAGGTCTTGTCCAAATTGACTTGCATTCGACTTCTCCAGAGCCCTACCCCCGGGACTCAATCCCGGGAGTACGGCAGTTACTTCAGGTTCGCTTGTCCAGACCCAGCTCGTGGAGCTGCTGCCAGACACGATAGGAGCTGTGCGGCATATCCATGTGAGTGATGCCCAGATGCGAGAATGCATCCACGATCGCCGCGGTGAAACACGGGATACTGCCGACGTGCGGAGATTCCGCCACTCCCTTCGCACCGAGTGGGTGATGCGGCGACGGCGTCACCGTGTAGTCGGTCTCCCAGTGTGGCGTCTCGACGAAGGTCGGAATGAAGTAGTCCATCAGCGTATTGCCGAGCAGGTTACCCTCCTCGTCATAGGGCATCTCCTGGCCCATGGCCACCGCGAAGCCCTCGGTGAGGCCGCCGTGGATCTGACCCTCGATGATCATCGGATTGATGCGCGTGCCGCAGTCGTCCAGGGCATAGAAGCGCCTCACGTGGACCTGGCCTGTGTATTTGTCGATGTCGACCACGCACAGGTAGGTACCAAACGGATAAGTGAAATTGGGCGGATCATAATAGTCCACCGCCTCCAGGCCCATCTCCATGCCCTCGGGCACATTGTTGTAGGCTGCCCAGGCGACCTCCTTCATGGTCTTCTCCTGCCCCGGCACACCCTTGACCTTGAAGCGGTCGATATCCCATTCCAGGTCGGCCTCGCTCACCTCCATCATATGGGCGGCGATCTTTTGTGCCTTTGCACGGATCTTGCGCGCGGCGACCGCGGTGGCCGCCCCGCCCACCGGCGTGGATCGCGAGCCATAGGTGCCCAGTCCATAGGGTGCGGTATCGGTGTCCCCTTCCTCTATCTGGATGTCCTCGGAAGACAGACCCAGCTCACTGGCAATGATCTGTGCATAGGTGGTCTGATGCCCCTGACCCTGGGTGATGGTGCCCATGCGGGCGATGACGCTACCGGTCGGGTGCACCCGGATCTCGGCACTGTCGAACATGCCCACGCCAAGGATGTCGCAGGACTTGCTGGGCCCTGCACCAACGACCTCGGTGAAGGTCACCAGGCCGATGCCCATCAGTTCGCCCTTGGCACGTTTCTCTTCCTGCTCCTTGCGCAGGCCCGGGTAATCGACGGCTGCCAGCACCTTGTCCAAAGCGGTATGGTAGTCACCACTGTCCAGCTCCCAGCCGAGCGCAGTCTGGTAAGGGAATTGCTCGGGCTTGACGAAGTTGCGGCGACGAATCTCTGCCTTGTCGATGCCGAGCTTCTGCGCCAGCACATCCAGCGTGCGCTCGATCAGGTAAACCGCTTCGGTCACGCGGAACGAACAGCGATAGGCCACCCCGCCCGGCGACTTGTTGGTGTAGACACCATCCACCTTCACATAGGCGGTCGGAATATCATACGAGCCGGTCACGATGCTGAAGAATCCGGCCGGCCACTTGGTCGGCTGTGCGTGCGAGTTGAAGGCGCCATGGTCGGCCAGCACGCCAACACGCAGGCCCTTGATGCGGCCGTCTTTATCCGCCGCCAGCTCACCGGTCATCCAGTAGTCGCGCGCCCATGCCGTGGTGGACAGGTGCTCCATGCGGTCCTCGATCCACTTCACCGGCCGGCCAAGCACAATCGAGGCGACGATAGCGGTGACATACCCCGGGTAAATACCCACCTTGTTACCGAAGCCACCGCCGATATCCGGCGAGATGATGCGCACCTTACTCTCGGGGATCCCCGACAGCAGGGTGACCACGGTGCGCACCACATGCGGTGCCTGCGAGGTGATATACACGGTCAGGTTGCCCTTGACCTTGTCGAAGGAGGCCACGCAGCCGCAGGTCTCCAACGGGCTGGGATGGACCCTTGGGTAATACATCTCCTGGGTCACCGTCACCTCGGCCTCTTCGAAGGCGCGATCGGTGGCCGACTCGTCACCGACCTCCCAGGTGAAGATATGGTTGGGATGCTTGCGTGGTCCCTGACCGACGGTGTCCTTGTCCTGCGCATCCTCGCGCAGGATGGGCGCGTCAGGATCCAGGGCCTTGTGCGGATCCACCAGGACCGGCAGGGGTTCATACTCCACCTCCACCAGGTCCACGGCATCGGCCGCGATGTAGCGGTCATCGGCAATGACCACCGCCACTTCCTGATACTGCATGTGCACCTTCTCATCCGCCAGCACGGCCTGAACATCTCCGGCCAGGGTCGGCATCCAGTGCAGATTCAGCGGCTTGAGGTCGTCCGCCGTCAGTACGGCATGGACCCCCGGCAGTGCCAGTGCCTTTTCCTTGTTGATGCTCTTGATGCGCGCATGGGCATAGGGGCTGCGTACCATGTCGGCGAACAGCATGCCGGGCATCTTCACGTCGTCCACATAATTGCCCTTGCCCTGTACGAAGCGCGGGTCTTCTTTGCGTTTGCGTGAACAACCAATGCCCTGTAAGGCGTCCTGACGGCTCACTTCTTCTTCTGCGGTTGCCATGTGTTAACCCTCCGTCAAGCCTGTTGCAGTTTCTGGGCAGCGGATTTCACCGCCTTGATGATGTTCTGGTAACCGGTGCAGCGGCACAGGTTGCCGGACATGCCCCAACGGATCTCTTCCTCCGTGGGGTCAGGGTTTTCCTGCAGAAATCGGTGGGCGCGCACCAGCATGCCCGGGGTGCAGAACCCGCATTGCAGGCCATGCTCCTGAATGAAGGCCTCTTGCACCGCATGCAGACCCTCGGCGTCGGCCAGGCCCTCCACCGTGAGTACATCGCCGCCATTCGCCTGAACCGCAAGTATGGTGCAGGACTTTACCGAGTCACCGTTCAGATCCACCGTACACACCCCGCAGTGCGAGGTCTCGCAGCCTATGTGGGTACCGGTCTGACTGAGTTGCTCACGCAGGGTGTGCACCAGAAGCTCGCGCGGTTCGACCAGCGCGTCGACCTGCTGACCGTTCAGCTTGAATGAAATGTGTTGTTTAGCCATCGCCGTTAACTCCTTGCCCGTGCCAGGGCATCCCGGATCGAACGGCGCGCCATCTCGGCCGCCATGTGGGTTTTGTATTCGATGTCGCCACGCAGATCTTCGGCCGGCTCACAGGCCGCCATCACCTGCTCGGCGGCCTGCTCGATCAGGGCCTCGGTGATTACCTGGCCACGCAGCAGGTCCTCGGCGGCCTCGGCGCGAATCGCCATTGGGGCTACATTGGTAAGACCAATGCGGATATCGCGGCATACGTCGCCGTCCAGGCTCAACATCACCGGTGAGGCGGCAGTGGCATAGTCACCCGTCTTGCGCTTGAGCTTGTTGTAACCGTAGCCGGTGCCCGACTTGCTTACCGGCACCCGAATCTCGGTCAACAGTTCGCCCTCTTCCAGCGCGTTCCAATAGGTACCGAGGAAAAAGCCGTTGGCCGCCTGCACCCGCTCGCCACCAGCCCCCCTGATCACGAACTCCGCATCCAGCGCGAGCATCACAGCGGGATGATCGTTGCCCGGGTCGCCGTGCGCGACATCACCGCCAATGGTGCCCTTGTTGCGCACCTGGGGGTCGGCAACGAGTTTGGCCGCATCGACCAACAGCGGGCAATGTTGCTGCAGAATCTCCGAGGCGATCAGCTCATTCTCGGTGGTCATGGCGCCGATGCGGATAGTGTCGCCGTCGAGCTGGATACCCTTGAGCTCACTGAGCCCGTTGATGTCAATCAGGTGAGCCGGCTCGGCAAAGCGCAGCTTCATCATCGGCAACAGGCTGTGGCCGCCGGCAAGGATCTTTGCATCCTCGTGTGCGGACATCAGCCGGATGGCATCATCCACACTCGAGGCCGCGTGATATTCGAATTCGCCTGGAATCATGGTCTCCTCCCGGATTTTTATCAGGGCGAGCAGAGGCGCAGTCTGCGCTCGCCCGCCCCGGGAAACTAAGGCGCCCGAAACACCAGGCTCAAGGGCGAAGTCATGAATGGCGGGTAAAGGGTCCCAACGGGGCTATTTCGCACATGAGTGGCTTGTGGGCGCCACACCTTAAAACACTTAATGAAACAGGGTTTTGTAACCGACATAAGCCACATTCTGGCTGGATGAAGGGTCTCTTTTTTCGACCCGGAAGTGACGCGGACGTAGGGCCAGATGCAGGGTTAATTCAGGCCAAGCACCTGTTTGAGACTGTTGATCTTTTTGCGACTGATCGGGACCCTGATGCCGTCATGGTGATCGATGATCAGATAGCACTGTTCATCGATCTTTTCGAACGCCTTCGCATAACGCAGGTTGACCATGTGACTTCGGTGAACGCGGAAGAAGAGGCGCTCGTCCAGCCGATTCTCAAGGTCTGAGATGGACAGATTGCAGAAATAGTCCTCGCTCTCGGTGTATAGCGTCGAGTACCTCCCATCCGCCTTGATGCAGCAGATGGACTTCAGGTCCACCAGCAATACCTGCTTGTCCTTGTAGACCGGCAATTTATACAGCTTGCGCTTTGCATGCTTTCCTTGAACCTCGTCTTGAGGTTCGCCCGCTCGGGTTGCAGCGTCCGTCAGGTCATAAAAAATCATGCAGGTAGCGGCCTCGCCGTCCTTGCCGTACATCCTGGATACCTTGATCATCAGCACCCGCTCCGGGATATTGATCATCACGGTCATCGGCGGTTGTGAATTGGCCGGGCCGGATGACTGCTCCAGCAGCTGCCGGACCTTCTCGCGACTGGGCCCGGGATGAAGCTGCAGTATCTCCTCGCCGATCAGTTCACCCGGCTGTACCCTGAAGGTCTCCATGGCCAAATCGTTCATGGACAATATCCGGTTGTCTTTGTCCAGCCAGACCACACCCGGATCGCATTGTTGCAGCTTGTGCTGGATTGTCTCCATGATCGCCCCTGGCAGCCTATAGCTTGTGGTCAAGCTACGCTCTGACTGCTTCTATTTTTTTGCGCCACGGAGCACAGTACCGCATTTCACGCGGCCGGGTCGCCTGGACCCAACGGGTCGTCCACGCCAACCCTGCACCAAAAACCATTGCCAGCCGCTTCACAAAGGTTGCTCCGCCACCAGCTGAGCACGATTGCGAAAGCCGCGGGACCGGTCGCCCGCACACCCCTCGTCACGGTAGAAACGCACCATCAGATCGGGGAACAACTCAAGCAACTCGTTGGCAGCGAGTCTGTAGCGGGCAGTACCTGGACCTGTTTCGTCGACGCGTTCCAGGCTGAATGTCTGGTAGAACAACAGACCGCCGGGTTTCAGTGCAGCGGCGATGTGCTTGCAGAGTTCACGGTCAAGAAAGTGCCCGACGCAGATGACATCGAACCGCCCGGGCTCCGGGGGACTATTGATAACATCCCGGGTCTCGGCATTCAGCGGAAGGCCTGCTGCCCGCCTTTCCAGGGCTGCGATGGCTACCGGTGAGAGGTCCCAGGCCCATGTCTGCAAACCACGCTCGGCCAGCAGCAGGCCACTCCCGCCCAGACCGCAGGCCAGGTCGAGGGCCGTCCCGCGGGCCGGCAGCAGATGTGAATTTTCGACCAGGACCTCGAGTGCGCAAGGTAGCGACTGTGCCTGTTCATAGCGCCGGTCCCATTTATCTCTGAGCTCGTTTTCGATCATCGCGGCATATCCTGCGGGTTCTTCTGTCGTCACTCATTTGACTTGCACAGCCTCCGCCCGATGATATGCCCCGCAGCTTGCGGGATAAACTCAGGGCCTTCATATTCGGGTTTCGTCCGCTCGGCAGGAGGAAAAAAGACTGATGCGTACCCAACATCTCGGGCATGTCGTGCTCTATGTGCGGAATCTGCAGCGCTCCCTCAGCTTCTACCGCGACCTGATGGGCCTGGAGGCAGCGGGTGAAACCTTCAACGGACGCGCCTGCATCCTGAGCAGCGGACGCACCCATCACGAGCTTCTGCTGCTGGAGGTGGGCGATGCGCCACCGCCACCGCGAGGCCGCCGAATCGGGCTCTATCACGTCGGTTGGTGCATCGGCGACAGCGACGACGACTTGCGCGCGGCCAAAGCGCAGCTGGAGGCCGCGGGCATTGAAATCGAGGGCATGTCAGACCACTGGATCAGTCACAGCCTTTATCTGCGTGACCCCGATGGCAACGAAATCGAACTTTACGTCGATGTGCCGGACTATGATTGGAGTGCGCGGAAGGAGTGGCTGCATGAGCCTGTGCGGCCGCTGTACCTGGGTGAACCGGATCCAAACGAGAACTGATAAGCGCAGAAACAATGCGCGATGCAGGATTCAACAGGCGGAGACAGTCAGATGAAATCGGTCAGCCCAGCCCAATTTCTGCGGAGTCGTTCGCTCGAGCAGCTCCAACAGGCAGCCACCTTCGGTGCGCTTTCTGCAGAGACCATACATTGGCTGCTGAATGAAGGCCGAATCCTGCAGCTCGACAGGGGAGAGTCTTTGTTCGAGCCGGGCGAGAGGGGCGACAGTTTCTTTGTCATCCTGCAGGGCGGTATCTCTTATTACAGATCCGCGAATGATCAGTATGCCTACATCCGTGACCATCGTTTCGGCCAGCAGATCGGATTCGCCAATACGATCGCATTGTATGACAGGTTAGGCATGGCCCTTGCGACCGAAGAGGCCGTGATACTGGAGATCGACTACCGGCTGTTCAATCGCCTGCGCCAGGAGTTTCCTTCCGAGTTCGGCCTGCTGATGATGAACCTGGCGCGTGAAATGGCCAGAACGATACGCGCCGTCGACGACGTCATCGTCGACATAAAGTCTCACGGCATCATCAAGGACGGCAGCGGGCTCATTTAAGCTGCGATGTGATCGGCCACTGCTACCGGGGCATTCGGCGAGATAAGTGCTGTCAGCCGGAACGATCAGGCGGCGGCGATGCACTTGCCGGCAGCCTTTGCAGGGACCTGGCGTGTCAGGATGTCGTACACCTCGGCCAGTGCCTCGTCGCCACCGACGTTGCCGGGAAAGATCACCACCGGAAGGCCCGGATAGCGTGGATGGTCACCCGGACACACCACAACCGAGCAGCCGGCCCGGATCTGACCGACCACGCGCGCGGTCCGCAGCGCCAGCCCCTTGCTCAGAGTGTCGTTCGAGGTGATACCTCCCTTGCTGATCAGGAACCCGAGCTCCCTCGGCAGGTTCTGCACCAGACGCATGAGAAAGGTGGACACGCGCTCGCCAAAGGCCAGCCGATCGGCCGTGGTCGCGAAGGTCCGTTCGCCGCGGCTGGTAAAAAGCACGACATCCCGGCCGCCGCGCTCTGCCTCGACCATCTGCTGCACCAACTCGGCGAACAGACTCTCTTCATCACGTACCATCGCGTCGAGATCGACATGCAGCGGCAGGATCGTCGAATTCTCGATGAGGTAAGACAGTTGCCGGGACGACTTGTCCACATGCGACCCAACCAGCACCACACCCGGTCTTCGGTCGCGGACGAAACGCGACATCTCGGCAGCAACGACCGGCTGCGGCGGCAGGCCCGCAAAGGCGGTCAAAAGGCTGGCCGCACTGCGGAACAGAAAACGCTTGCCCTCAGCTGCCGCCGCCAACACCTGCCGGGCAAAGCCATCGAGGTCCGACTGCTGCTCGGCATCGACCACACAGCAGGCGTTGTCGCTCAGACCACGCAGCCTCTCGCCGATGTCACCGCGCACATCCGCCAGGCCAAAGCGTTCCACGCTGTCGGCAGCTATGCGACCGGCGGTCTTTTCCTGCACATAGTCAGGAAGAAACGCCGTGCTGAAACCGAACACCGAATCCCTGGCAAACTCGGTCTGATCCACAGGAACGGGCTCACCATCGACCATCAGATAGTGAACGCCATCGCGCGTGATTCGACCGCCCTCGAAGAACGCCGGCACCAGGAAGTGCGCATCGAACGGCCCCAGCTCTTCGGCAATCACATCGGTCTCTACCGGGTAGTGCCCACGCAGCGTCGAGTCCGAGCGGCTGACGATGACCGGGTGGATCGAGACGCCCTCGTCATGTATTTCTGCGATCGCTGCGCGCAGGTTGATGCAGATCTCGCGCGTAACCTCAGCCGCCTGCCGGGCATCCATGCCCCGGCTGTTACTGAGAACAAAGAACAAAGGTGCCTCGTCGCGCAGACCCTCGATCAGGGTCTGCGTGTCCCAGCGTGTCAGCAGCAGGCAGCTGTGTACCGTCTGCGAGCCGGTCGGGTCATCATCGATTACAATGATCTTGGTAACTTTCTGCTGATTCATGACGCCTCCTCAGGCTGCATTGGCCCTGATCGGCTTGCCGGCACCCATCAGTTGCTGGGCGCGCCCGGCCAGGCTGTCCGCCGTGATGCCGTTGAAGCTCATGATCTCTGCCGGACTCGCGGTGGTCTCACCCCGCTGCCAGCCGAAAATATCCCGACCAGCACAACGACTGCGCAGCATGACCGGCTCGAGCCCCATGGTCCCGCCGCCACTGACGCCGATCAGAACATCACCGCTGAACAGCTCATCGAAGTCCGCGTCACTCATGAAGCCGTCATCAGGTTCCGACGCATGCTGCCAGGCGACATCCGACGGACGGTACAGACGGCGCGGGTTGGCGACGCACACGATGCGAACCCGGTAGCCTGCCGCTTCCAGCGCATCCCTCGCATCGAACACCGGTAACAGGATCATGTCGCCGGTGACCGCGAACACGATAGTGCCCTGGTCACCGGTGTTCGATTCATACAGCGTAACCGCACCACGTTCGATCGCGGACTCAGCCTGTTCCGGCGTGGTATACACCGGCAGTGCGGACTTGGATGCAACGATACTGATGCACTTGTTCGACTGCGCCACCGACCAGCCGTAGGCCGCCTGGATCATGTTGGCGTCGGCCGGGTACAGCAGGTACACGTTGCCGTTGCGCACCTGGCCACCGATATAGTTTTCGATCTCGGGCCGCTGATGGGTCCAGCCGTTGCGCCCCTGCTCCAGCGCGCCTGCGGTAAACATCGAAACCATGGCCGGCGTCTTGTGACGCAACTCGGCCATGGCCTGGCCGACCGTCTGCACGATCGGCCAGCCGTTGATCGCAAAGCTCTCGTAGGTGAGCCACAGTGAGCGCCCGCCAAACAGTGCCAGTCCGGCGGCAAAGCCCGCGCAGGCATCTTCGTTCAGCGGCTCGTACACCTGTCCACTGGGACTCTGGTTGTAAAGCGCGTCCTCTGTCGGGTGACGAATCTTGAGCACGTCGTTGATGACCTTCATGTTCGAGGCCTCGTTGCCGTCCGCATTGGTCACGACGAAACCGCGATCGCGCCGGCCAAGCTCGGCCACCATGGTCCCGAAGGCGGTGGCAGGGACAGCCTTGTCACCGACTTCGAAGTCCTGCGTCGGCAGTCTGCCGATGTCGGGCAGCTCGCGTTCGAATTCGGTCAC
>Ga0316194_10003266_pt1 | contig 11323 bp, 8 predicted proteins | sample CroRivsedime1_MG_FD_204936 | JGI IMG/M metagenome (GOLD analysis project Ga0316194, IMG submission 204936) | Coastal sediment microbial communities from Maine, United States - Cross River sediment 1 | ecosystem: Environmental > Aquatic > Marine > Coastal > Sediment | place: USA: Maine... | reverse complement strand
CGGCAGGTCACCATTGCCGGGCCGATCACTGTCAGATTGTTTCCCTGGCCTCGTCTCACCGCATCCAATGTGCGGGTTGCCAACCCGCCGGGCTCCATGCTGGCAGACCTCGTCCAGATAGAGAAAGTCGACGCGGAAATCGCAGCCGCACCATTGCTGTCCGGGCAATTTTCCCTGCGCAAGCTGACCCTGGTTCGACCTGTCATCTCATTGGAGCGGCTCGCCGGCGGCGGCGTCAGCTGGACGTTGAAGCCAACCCACTCCATTGTCGGCCTCCCGGGGGCGGATCAGGTAGCAGTCGCCGGCATAGACATCATTGACGGGCGGATATTTTTTGGCGACGGCAGGCGTGGCGGGTTATCGGAAATCACCGGCGTCGAGGGACGGTTGAAGGCACCCGCCCTGGATGGACCGTGGCGCGCAGACATCACAGCGACAAAGTCCGGTTCCCCGCTGGCATTGACGGTTTCAACCAGTAAATACCGTACCGGCGAACCGCTGAAAGTATCGGCTGCCATCTCACCGCGTGGAGACGCCGGGTTCCAGTGGGCTTTCGACGGAGAAACACTGCGTGACGATGGCAAGGTGACCGGGCGCGTAACTGTTCAACCAGCCCGCCAGCCCAGTGGCAAGGCCAACCCGCTGAACGCCAAGTGGCAGGTGCGCATGTCCGGCGATGTCGTTGCAGACTTCGACATGGTAACACTCGACAATATCGAGGTTGTTCCTGCAAACGATGTTGCCAGCAGCAGCCTTGTGACCGGCACGGCATCGGTAAAACTTGGCAACAGTTTTACCGTGACGACCAAGCTTGAAGCCGCAGTTGTCGATCTGGATCAGTTGGTTGGACGCAACCTGTTTGCAGAGCTTGGCAGCGGCGAACAACTCTATGCGGTGTCGAACCTGCTGGAGGCGCTGCCGTCAAACACCCAGATTCATTTCGACACCGGCATCACCAGCCTGATTACCGGCGGCGAAACGCTTTCGAAAGCTCGCCTGAGCGGGGACATCTCACCGCGTGCCATGCGCATCAAGGAAGCTTCTGCCAGCTTGCCGGGACAGACCCGGGCACGATTTAATGGCGTTGTGTTGCCGGCCGACACCGATGGACTGCCGCAACTGGCCGGCGAGCTGGAAGTCGAGTCAGGATCGTTGCGCGAATTCGTAGTCTGGGCAGCACCCGACATGGCAGAGTCGACGACGCAGGTCTGGTCCGGTGCCCGCGGGCGCGCCAAACTACGCACACTATTGGGATGGACGCCGGTTGCACTGCGCCTGACAGGGGTCAAGGCCGAACTGGACGATGCCAGCGCCACCGGTTCATTCAACCTGTATCTGGGCGACAACCCGTCCATGAGCATTCGGCTGCTGGCAGACTCCATCAATGTCGACCGCTATGCGCCACGCGGTTTTTCAACCAGTGCCATCGAAGGCGGAACGGTCGCCGGCCTGACCGATCTCGCGGCAAATGCGCTGGCGTTTGGCGATGCGCACATTACCATTCAGACCGACAGCCTGGTTCTGCGGGGCGTCGAGGCCGAGGACATAGCAATTGACGTTGATCTGTCCGAAGGTGCCGTGGAGCTTCGTACTATCGAGATTGGCGGCATCGGTGATGCAAGACTGGACATTGCCGGCGTATTGAACTTCCCCGATGAAGGCATAGCCGGGTCGGTATCGGGTGATTTCAAGGCAACCGATCCCCGCCCCTTCCTGCGCCTGATCGGCATGCTGGATGCCGACCTTGCGTCCACCCCGTGGGCCAGGCGTCTTGGCCCGGTCAGCATGAAGGTGCTGAGCGAAGTCAGTACAGGCGGTGCGATCAACAAATTCACCATCGCGGCAAACGGCAAGGCGGCGGGCGCTGATATCGCCCTGTCAGGCAGTTTCGACGGCAAGTTCGCTGAATGGCGTGAAGGCGACACCCAGATCACCGGTTCTGCCACCGGGACCACCAGTGCAGGCCTGCTGGCGCTTGCCGGTCTTCAACCCCTGGCAAGTGGCGACGAACCCGCCAGGTTGAAAATTGCCTTTTCCGGCACGCCCTCGTCCGGTCTCACCGGCACATCCGAACTGTCACTGTTGTCCGCCGTTGCGGGGTTTGAAGGCGATATCAATGTTGATCCTGCCGGCGGGATCAGTGCAGCAGGATCTCTCAACCTGAAAGCGGGCGACATCAAACCGCTGGCAAGTGCGATCGGCTTGACCATACCGGCATGGCCAGCGGAGATGGATCGAGAGGTCGTCGCAACAGCAGATGCCGTCTTGTCTGCACAAGCACTCAAGCTTTCAAATTTGAACGCAACCCTGCCGTTCAATTCAATAACCGGAACAGCCACCATTGCAGGTGACATCAAGTCACCTCTCATTGATGGCGAATTGAACGTCAAACACCTTGATCTTGGCTGGCTGGCAACCGGCATGATCATGCCCGTCGGGGGTAAAACCATCAGCGCAGCGACCACCTTTGACACATCCCGGCTTGGCTGGATCAATCAGTCGCTTTCCATATCAGCGCAACAAGTTGCCATCCTGCCGGGTCTCGCACTGACCAACGCAGACGCCAACATAACGCGCGCCAACCCGGAATCGGTGAATTTCAGCGTTACGGGAAACGTCAGGCCTGACAGTCCGTTTTCAGTCTCGCTGGCAGCGCGAAACAATGGCCCACATCTCAATTTATCCGGCAAACTGGACGCCACACTCGCACTGGCCGACCTGCTGCAGACAGAGGACGGTCGCGAGGCAATTGGCGGTGATGTTGGCTTGCATCTGGAATTTGAGGGCGAAGGACGTTCACCCGGCGGCCTGGTAAGCCAACTGGCCGGAAAAGGCCGCATGATACAGACATCCCTGACATTGCCGAAGTTCGACCTGCCCGGCATGATGCGGCGCCTCGCGGAAATTGATGATGTCAAACAGATCGACGCGACCATTAGTTCAGCGCTTCCGCAAGGCAGCATGACAGTGAAGACCACGGCAACCGACGTGACATTGCAGAATGGCAGCTTGCGGACTGGAAGCCTCCCGATCAGCACGGAATTCGCCGACGGCACCATGCGCCTGTCTGCAGACTTCAGTTCGAATAAAGCGCGCGCGGATGTTTCACTCAAGCAACATGCAACTGACAACCAGTTTCCCAGCATCTCCATGCGGATTGCTGGTCACCCCTTGTCGCTCGAGCGCAGCTACGACACATCCGCGCTGAAATCGTGGATTGTTGTCAGCGTCCTGCAACGGGGTATGGATCGCCTTGAGGAGTTGCAGCGCCAGGAGCAACAACTCATCGAGGAAGAGCGCCTGTTTCGAGAAGAGCAGGCCGCCAAGGAAGCCGAGCGCGAACGCAAGCTTCTTGAGGCAAGCCAGGCCGCGGCTCGCAGTACCGATGAAAAACCAGGCCAGCAGGAAGAAGACAAGCCCGGCGATGCCACTGAGCGCGCGCCACAAGGCGCTCCCACGATTGAGCAGCAGCGCCTGAAAGATCTGATCGAGCAAAACGTCCTGCCTGAAATTCCCGACGCAGCGATCTTCGATTCCCAAAACTCCGGCCTGTCGCCTGTTCAACCAACGCCGCCGCCAAACACCGGGACTGAACATCCATACTATCTCCGGGTTCAGTAAAGATATCTCACCGGATCGACCGGTAAACGCGGCTGCAGTTTTTATTTTACGAAACGACAAACTTGCAGCACGATGATCAAAACCCAACCGGAGCAAGTCCCCTGGATTTCTCGATTCAGCTTTCATCCTATTACCCGGACAAAGCCTATGGCGGTGAGCGGATTTATGCCGACATGCTTGAACAGGCGGTTCTGGCTGACAGGCTCGGCTTTGATGCAGTTTCACTCACCGAACATCACCTGGTCAATATCCTGATGCTGCCTGCGCCCTTGCAGTTTGCGGTCAAGATTGCCGACCATACCAGGCGCATCAGGATTATGACCTCGGTTGTCGTATTGCCCCTGCACGACATGCGCATCTATGCCGGTGAGATCATCTGTGCCGACATATTCACCAATGGCCGCCTGATGCTTGGAGTGGGCCGGGGTGCATTTGGTTTCGAGATGGAGAGACTCGGGGTGCCCCTCGACACCTCCCGCGAGAAGTTCGACGAGTCGCTCGACGTATTGCAAGCACTGCTGAGCAGGGAAGAAGTCTCCTGGGACGGCAAGTATTACAAGTTTGACCCGCTCACCATCATGCCGAGGCCGGCACGCCCGCCGCAAATCATGATGGCTGTCATGGTGCCGCCCGGCATTCATGCCTGCACCAAACGCGGCTTTCACATCCAGACGACACCGCTTTCCGGTAATCACCAGATGATGCTCGACCAGGTTGCCGCCCACAAAACAGCCAAGGCAGAGATGGGCGATGAAGGAAAACACCTGACGCTGTCCCTGTCGCGTGTCGGTTTCATCTGCAAGTCGCCTGCCGATCGCCAGACAAAAATACAACAGGCCAATGACTATTACAGCCGCTTCGACAATGTGTTCACCGGCCCCGGCATCGTGGACAACGGCATGATCAGGCCCTTGCCGCGCAAACAGACCATTGATGAACTTGCCGAAAGCCTGCTGGTCTGCACACCACAGGAAATGATCGACAAGCTGGCACCCTATGCTGAAGCCGGCGTCGACAGGGTAATCCTCAATGTAAATTTCGGTGCATCGCAATCAGAAACACTGGACTGCATCCAGCAGTTTGCCGAAGATGTCATGCCGCACTTTATCGATCGCGCCACGCGAGCCGCAGAATAGGAAACCTCACATGCCGATAATCCGGGTAGAAATGTTCAAGGGCCGTTCACGCGAACAAAAGCGTGAACTGGTTCAGGCTCTCACCGATGCCATGGTGAGAACCACGGGCGCAAATCCGGAGGCGGTCTGGGTTGTCGTGTCTGATGTCGACAAGGAAGACTGGGGCTTTGGCGGACAACTGGGCGTCGACAAGTACCCGGGGTAGTTCACATGACCACGCCGATTGACTGCGACTACACCACCGAAGGTGCCGGACCGCCCTTGTTCCTGATCCATGGCATTGGCGCTGCGCGAGATGCATGGCGTTTCATGGTGCCTGCCTTGCGCGAGCATTTCACCGTCATCAGTTACGATTTGCGCGGTCACGGCACTTCTCCCCTGCCGCGTGGCGAGTTCGGGCTGGATGAACTTGTGGCAGACCTTGAGCGCGTGCGCGAACGCACCGGTTTCGAGACGGCTCATTTCGCAGGTCACTCGCTTGGCGGGCAGATCGGCCCTGCCTATGCCAGGCAGCATCCGAACCGGGTGCTGTCGCTCGGGATACTGTCCACGGCAGCATTCCGCACCGAAGACGACAGCGCAAAGGTCTGGGGCGTGGTCGCGGCAATGGAGCAAAAGGGCATCGCCCGGGTCCTCGAAACCCTGACTGCGCGCTGGTTCACGGATGACTTCATCGCCAACCATCCAGACCTCGTCGAGCGCCGGCTCAAACAGGTTATCGACACCAATCCGGACGTGTTCATGCAGGTGTTCCGTATCTATGCAGGCACCGAAATGGCACCCTGGCTGCATGAAATCACGACACCCGCGCTGGTCCTAACCGGCGAAAACGATGGCGGCTGCAATCCGCGCCTCAACAAGCTGATTGACGCGGCCTTGCCCAATTCCGAACTGGTCATCCTGCCCCACTACAAGCACTCCATTCTTGTGGAGGCAGCAGACGAAGTGTCAGCCCACCTGATCCGCTTCATGCTGTAAACCGACAGCAAGCGCGATTTGCGCTTGTCATATACTTTGCGTTTGCGTATACTTTGTATTGCAAAGTTAACTGGACACCCTGATGAAAGACATTGATCGCGCGCTGGCAGACATTTCGGACATGCGCACCCAGCTTGCAGCTGGAACCATGTTTCGCGGGTTCGGCCCTGTCGTCATGGCGCTGAGTGGCGGCCTGGCCGCACTGGCCGCCATCTGTCAATCGGTGTGGCCAAGCCTGCTGGCGACAGATCATACGACCTATGTGCTGACCTGGCTTGTCACGGCTGCACTTGCTGCCTGTTTGATCTCGGCGGAAGTCTACGCACGCTCGCATCGCCATCATGGCGGACTGGCTGACGCCATTGTGCTGAATGCCTTTGAGCAATTCCTGCCTGCTGGCTTTGCAGGCCTGGCCATCACCATGGTCATCTGGAAATTTGCCCCTCACACATTGTGGGCCCTGCCCGGCCTCTGGCAGGTTTTTCTGGCACTCGGGATATTCGCCGGTGCGCGCAGTTTGCCGCGCCCCGTTCGCTGGATCGGCGCCTGGTATTTCGTCTCGGGCTGTGCAGTGCTGATGCTGGCCAGTTCCTCGACCAACCTGTCACCATGGTTGATGGGCCTGCCCTTCATGGTCGGACAACTGGCGCTGGCCGGCGTGCTGCATTTTGCCTATGGAGAGTTTCATGCCGACAGAAAATGACGCCCCTTATGCCTATGATGGCCTTGACCGGATCATCCACGAAAAAGCACGGCTGAGTGTCATGACGTCCCTGATTTCGCATCCAAAGGGGCTCGCCTTTAACGAATTGAAGAAACTGTGCCGCCTGACTGACGGCAACCTGTCACGCCATGTGCAGGTGCTTGCAGAAGCAGGTCTCGTGTCTGTTCACAAAGGCTATGAAGGCAACCGCCCACACACCACATGCGAACTGACGCCGGCTGGCCGTGATCGGTTTCTCGACTATCTCAATGTCCTCGAACAGGTGGTGCGCAACGCCAATGCCGCTGCCGGTGAGGAAACTGCCTCCACTACGCACGAGGCAGACGGGTTGAATCCTGCCTGATCAAGAACCGCCAGTATCAAAAAAATTTGACAAGGAACTTTACAATGCAAAGCAATCTGCAAAGCAAAACAACATCATCTGCCCTGCATGTCGGCATCATCATGGATGGCAATGGCCGATGGGGCCAACGACGAGGTCTCACTCGCACCGATGGTCATCGCGCCGGTGTAGATGCGGTGCGCCGCGTGATGATGGCTGCACCCGGTCTCGATATCGATACGCTGACCATGTTCGCATTCTCGTCAGACAACTGGAAACGGCCACAGCCGGAAATCGACGGCATGATGCAACTCATCGAGCACTATATGACAATGCAGGCGCAACCGTTCGCCGATGCGGGCGTCAGGCTCACCGTGATCGGACGCCGCGATCGCCTGCCCGGGTCGACTGTTGCTGCCATCGAGGCAATCGAAGCAATTACGGCTGGCGGCAGCGTACTCAATGCACGCCTGGCAATCGATTTTTCCGGCCGCCACGCCCTGCTGGAAGCCGCCGCCACAGCGGTCTGGAGCGGCCAGCTTACCGCTGATGCACTCTCGAATGCCCTGGCCACCGGATCTGGTTATCGCGACATTGACCTGCTTATTCGCACCAGTGGCGAACAACGCCTGTCGGATTTCCTGTTGTGGGAAAGCGCCTATGCCGAACTGTGGTTCACACAGACCCTGTGGCCCGACTTCACCGGCGAAGAACTGGCCGATGCGGTTGCCGCTTTCAGAAACCGCAATCGCCGTTTTGGCGGACTGCCCGCTGCCGTGCCGTCTGCCGGCACGCAACAGGTCTCTGTCATGTCCTGACGCGCGCGTTTTCCGGGTCGTACTGGCATGCCTCGCATACCTTTGCCGCAACCGGTTCACCAATCACCTCAACCTGCAGATCGCAGCCAATGTGTGCGTACAAAGGATCAACAAATCCCATTGCCAGGTTCTTTTGTACCCGGTGTCCCCAGGCAGCCGACGTGACCGTGCCGACAACCCGGCCATCAACAACCATGCTGTCTCCGGGATGGGCCGGTGCCGCGTCATGGTCCAGTTCCAGGCACACAAACACCGCACGCGGGCCTGCCTTGACCATCTCCTGCAAGGCAGGTTTACCGACAAACTGCTTGTCCATTCGCACAAATCGATCGAGGCCGGATTCCACCGGGTTGAATTCCGTGATCAGGTCGGCTTTCCAGTGCCGGTAGCCCTTTTCGATGCGCATGGACTCGGTCGCATGCAATCCGAAATGCGCCAGTCCGAAGACCTTCCCGGCCCCGGTCAGTGCCATATACCCCTCAACCAGACCTTCGAATGGCACATGCAGCTCCCAGGCCAGTTCGCCGGAAAAACTCACCGACATGGCAACCGCCTGATGACCGGCGCAACTGAACTCCCGCACACGCAACCAGCCAAATTCATCCTTTGACCAGTCAGTGTCCGGAAATGCCGCCTGCAACAGGTCGCGCGACTTGGGCCCCGCCACAACCAGTATCGAATGCGTATCCACCAGGCTTTTTATAGTGATGCTGCCATCGTCAGGCAGATGCCCCGCCAGCCAGTCCATATCGTGCAGTTCGGCTGCGGCTGCCGACCCGTACCAGACCCGCCCGTCATCAAGGTTGGCCAGCGTCGCTTCACCTTTCACGTTGCCATCTTCGTTCAGGAAGTAGGTCAGCCCCACTTTTCCGGATTTGCGCGGCACACGCGAACACATGACACTGTCCAGCCAGTCATGCACACCCTCGCCCGTAATCTCGTAGCGGTTGAAACCGGACACTTCCATGATACCGACCCGGTCACGAACCGCGGCAACTTCTGTTGCCACCACGTCGAAGGTGTTGTTGAACCGGAAAGAATAGTCCTCCTCAAAGTCCGGCGATGGCTTGTAATACATCGCACGCTCCCAGCCGTTTACCGCACCGAATTCGGCGCCCGTGTCTGCCAGCGTTTCAAACAGCGGCGTGGTCCGCGCCGGCCGGCCCGCCGGGCGGTGTTCGTGCGGCATGTGAAACCGGAATTCGTTCTGGTAGTCCTCGATGGATTTCAACGCCGTATATTTCACATCGGCATATTGTGCGAAGCGTCGCGGATCGAGGCACCAGGTGTCATAACAGGCCTCGCCGTGCACCATCTGCTGCGCCAGCAGCCAGCCATGCCCGCCACCTTCGCCAAGCCCGGCACGCAGCCCGGTTATGCACCAGGCATTGCGCCTGCCCGCAATATGACCCACCAGCGGCAAGCCGTCCGGCGTGTAGGTGATCGGGCCGTTGATGATGGTGTGAATACCGGTCTCGGTGAGACACGGCATGCGCTCGAACACATTTTCCAGTACCGGCAGCACCCGGTCAGGGTCATCGGGGCACAGGGCATTGGTGAAGGCCGGATCGATGCCGTCCAGTCCCCAGGTCCGGCAATCCTGTTCGTAAAACCCGACCAGCAGTCCGTTTTTCTCCTGCCGGGAATAAAAGTCATCCGTGGGACACCGGATAAGCGGCACGCGGAAATCCAGAGCTTCGATGGCCGGGATCGGTTCGGTCAGAAAATACTGGTGCTCCATGGAAGCAACCGGATGCACGACATCCATCATCGCGCCCACTTCGTTGCAACGATAGCCACCGGCATTGACCACATGCTCGCACGTAATGTCGCCGTTTGCCGTGTGTACAGTCCACTCACCACTCGCCGCCTGCGTCAGGCCGGTTACCGGCGTATGGCGATACACCTCGGCGCCCGCCAGACGGGCCCGGCGCGCCAGTGCCTGGCACAGTTGCGCCGGATCGATGTCACCGTCCATCGGATCCCACAGCGCGCCCAGCAGGTTGTCCGTGGTGATCAGCGGATGGCGTTTCCTGCATTCGTCTGCATCGATTATTTCGAAATCAACGTCCATCCCCCTGGCCATGGACTGAAAATGCCGATAGCCGTCGAGATGATCTTGTGTAGACGCCAGCCTGAGCCCGCCGGTGCCATGATGATAGTTGATCGGATAGTCGGCATCATCGGCCAGTTCCCGGTACAGCTTGATGGAATGGGTTTTCAGGCCAACCATGGTCTGCACCGCGCCGAAATTGGTGACCTGTGCTGCAGAATGCCAGGTGGTACCCGATGTCAGTTCGTCGCGCTCCAGCAGAACGACATCACTCCAGCCTTCCTGCGTCAGGTGATACAGTGTGGAGCAACCGGCAATGCCACCGCCGATAATGACTACGCGTGCATGTGATTTCATGGGAGGCCTGTTCCTGCTGGAATGAACACTCACATCACCAACCATGCCGGTCAGCAGCTTTCAAGCCGCCATCACATTGATCCTGAAATTCTAAACGGCAGGTTCAGATTGCCTGACCATCGTCACCCAGTATGACCGACGTTTCTGCCACCCAGCGTGGCAGATCGACAAGGTCCGTGCGCAACATGTCACCGACGAGTCTGCGCGTGACGCCAGCCAGATTGGCGGGCAATTCGCCAAATTCATCGCGGCGCACCACCAGGCTTATGGTTCTGCTGGAACCGGCAAACGGCAGCCTGAAGCACTCCATCACATGGCTGTCCATCTGGCTGTCAAGCAGGCACAAGGGCGTGGTAATCGCCCACCCGCCGCATTTGTGCGCCATGGCAAACACCGAGCGCGAGGCATCAAAAGATGCAGGCGACCCGAAGCTGAGCTTCAACCGCCGCAAATGCAGGGCAATGGTCCGGCCAATCGGCATGCTGACATTGTAGGGAATATAGGGAAGCTGTTCGATTTGCCGCCCTACATCCCGCGACCCGTCAATCACCCCTGCAGGCGCAACGACAATGAACGGCTCGCGCAATACCGGAAAATCTTCATAGCGCAAACTGTCTCCCGGCAACTGGCCCGTCACGATGATATCGGCCAGCCGGTGCTCCAGTTGCCGGGTCAGATCGTCCGACCTCCCCGAGGTGACCGACAGTTCGACATGCGGGAAATGATCATGCAGATGCTTCATCAGCTCCGGCGTGATGCTGGCATCAAGATCATCAATCACGCCGACCCGCAACTTGGTCATGGCTGTAGATGGGCCATCAACAAGCTCGGCCTGGGCCTCTGCCATGGCGGACAGAATGCGCCTGGCATAGCCGAGCAGGGTTACCCCGGTTGGCGTCAACGCCAGCGGCCGCGACGCCCGGTCAAACAGCGTTGCCCCCAGAGACGTCTCCAGGTTGGTAATTTGCTGCGAAACGGCAGATCGGCTGGCACCGACACTGGAGGCCGCTGCGGCCATCGAGCCGGTTTCCTCAATTGCACAAAACATCCGCAACGCCCGCAGGCTGATGTCGGCGAAGTCAGTCTCCCGCTTTGTCTCAGGTCGTTCTCTTGCCGTCATTGACTTGCCACTCGTTGGGTATTGCACAGCCAATTCTGCCATCTCCGTGCAGGTCTCATCAAATCAGAAAAGTTACCTGCGCACCATCGAATCACGCATCACCAGATGCTATATAACGACGATGACATCGAACTCCGCCAACAACTCGATCACGGCCCGCGCAACTGCACAGGCCGCGCCGCCCTATCTGCGCG
>Ga0316194_10003265_pt1 | contig 11324 bp, 11 predicted proteins | sample CroRivsedime1_MG_FD_204936 | JGI IMG/M metagenome (GOLD analysis project Ga0316194, IMG submission 204936) | Coastal sediment microbial communities from Maine, United States - Cross River sediment 1 | ecosystem: Environmental > Aquatic > Marine > Coastal > Sediment | place: USA: Maine... | reverse complement strand
GAAGACCGCCACACCGTCACCGATGTTGGCCCCGGGGGTCACGCCGAGACCACCGACCAGACCTGCACACAGGTCCGACAGGATGTCGCCGTACAGGTTCTCCATGACCACCACGTCGAACTGGTGCGGATCCATCACCAGCCGCATACAGGCGGCGTCGACGATGGAGTCGTTGGCTTCGATCTCCGGGTATTCCTTCGCGACCTCATAGAAGCAGTCGAGGAAGAGCCCATCGGCGAGCTTCATAATGTTGGCCTTGTGGACCGCCGTGACCTTGGCGCGCCCGCGATTCCTCGCGTACTCGAAGGCGAATCGACAGATTCTCTCGCAGGCGGTGCGGGTCATGATCTTGATGGACTCCACAACCCCCGGCACCACCTCGTGCTCGATACCGGAATAAAGACCCTCTGTGTTCTCTCTCACCACCACCAAGTCGATGTCCGTGTGGCAGGTGACAACGCTGGGAAGCGATTCCACGGGACGGAGATTGGCGTAGAGCGTGAGGGCTTTGCGAAGACGGACGTTGACCGACTGGAAACCCTTGCCGACGGGCGTGGTGATCGGCCCCTTGAGTGCGACCCCAAGATCCCGGATGGCCTGCAATGTCTCGTCCGGCAACGTGTCGCCGTGGCTGGCCAGGGTTTCTGCGCCGGCTTGGTGGAGTTGCCAGTCGACGTCGGCGCCGGCCGCATCGAGGATTCGCACCACAGCTGAGGAGATCGACGGTCCGATGCCGTCGCCGGGCACGAGCACGACGGGTGTTTTCATGTGGAGCTCCTTGGTCTGCGTGTCAGTAGGCCAACAGATATCCTGTGAGCCCGCGCAGCACCTGCTCGTCGGTATGCGCGTAGGCGGGCATCTCGATGGGGTACCTCTCGGCCATGTAGGCGAGGCGTGGGGTCGCCGCCTGAACCGCTTTCGGATTCCGCAGATAGGCGATGAGATCGTCCTCCGACCAACGCTTCTTGAGCTCGGTCAACCTGGGCGCCGTGCGCTGACCCTCGAGCTCGGCGCCGTGGCACTTGGCGCACTTGAGGGCGACGTAGGCCACCTCCGGTGGTTCACCCGTCAGATCAACGAGGTGCTGGTAATACTCGTCATCTCCCTGACCGCAACCGAGCGCGACGGCGATGACGATACTCACGACAACGATGCCGGTGACCTTCATGATTCCTCCAGATAACATCCTCAGTCGCCGACCAGATGGTCCACGTTGGCGGCGCAGATGAAGTCATTCTCCGACAGACCCCCGATGGAATGGGTGGTGTAGCCCACCATGCAGGTGTCGTAACCCACCATCATTTCGGGGTGGTGATCTTCGCGGTGTGACACCCACGCCACGGCGTTGACGAAGGCCATGGTCTGGAAGTGGTCTTCGAACTCGAAGACCTTTGCCAGAACGCCGTCGTCGACCTCCCAGCCCGCGGTGTGAGAGATGAGGTGCTCGAGCTCGTGCCCGGTGATGGGCGGGGTTCCCTCGGGGATCGGTTGGCATGTCTTCATGAGCATCTGATTGTCACACATGGCGCCTCCTCGTCGGGGCTCATCATAGCGGATTCGGCGGCGCTCGAGGCCTTGCATCCGGTAAATTTTTAGCCTAGACTAAAAATATGTCCATGAGCCAGGTTCCAGGCGACGGTCCGAGACTCGAACGACCGAGTCTTTCCAGGTCGCAGGAGGATTATCTCAAGCAGATATTTCTGCTTGGCAACGGGGGCGAGAGCGTCTCCACAAGGGACCTGTCCGAACGACTCAACGTTCGTCCGGCATCCGTTACCGGGATGATTCAAAGGCTCGCAGAGCAGGGGCTCGTGAGTCATCGACCCTATCGGGGCGTCAGCTTGACCGAAGGCGGACGCCGGGTGGCGCTCAAGATGCTCCGCCATCACCGACTGCTCGAAACTTTCCTCGAGCAGGTCTTGGGCTACGGTTGGGATGAGGTGCACGAGGAGGCCGAACGGCTCGAGCACGTGATCTCGGAACGCTTTGAGGCCCGGATCGCCGAAACTTTGGGCCACCCCACCCACGACCCCCATGGGGATCCGATCCCCGATGCCGATCTGCGTCTCCCCGCCGGTGCCGATGAGGTCCGACTCAGCTGGGTGGCAGCCGGCGAGAGCGCAACTCTGACGAGAGTCGGAACCCAGGACAAGGACAGCCTCGGTGTTCTGAGTCGGCTCGGGCTGGTGCCGGGCGTCAGGGTAGCTGTTGTGGAAACCGGCGCGGCGGAGTTGACCGTCGTCGTCGATCGCGAGACATTTCCGCTTCCGGCCGAGCTTGCCGGGGAGCTTTGGGTTCGGGAGGACGAATGAAAATGAACAGACGGATTCTCGTCGTCTTCACCCTGGTCGTGGTCGCAACCGCCTGTGGCGGTGGGCAGCCGACTGGCGACACGGCTGGTCCACTGCGCGTGGTGGCGACGACCACAATCGTCGGTGATCTGGTGCGATCCATCGGTGGAGACACCATCGAGCTCAAAACCCTCATGGGCGCCGGAGTCGACCCCCACCTGTACAAACCATCTGCGGGTAACGTGCGGGCGATGGCCTCGGCTGAGGTGTTGGTTTACAACGGTCTTCACCTCGAGGGAAAGATGACCGATGTGCTGGCCGAGATGGGCACTCGTGGGGTGGAAACCCTCGCCGTGGCGGAGTGCGTCCCCGCCGACTCGTTGTTACCGGTCGCGGGCTATGACACCCTCCACGATCCCCACGTCTGGTTCGATGTGGGTCTATGGCAGCATGCGGCAGCATGCTTGCGCGATGCGCTGATCCGGATCGATCCCGACCACGCTGACGGCTATCAGCTGCGCGGCGATGCTGTGATCGCCGAGTTTGCCGATCTCGACGGCTGGGTCCGTGAGCGGGTAGCCACCCTGCCGGACGAGCGCAGGGTCCTGGTGACGGCGCACGATGCCTTCTCGTACTTCGGTCGCGCCTACGACATGGAGGTGCGCGGCCTGCTCGGGGTGAGCACCGCCGCGGAAGCCGGGACCGCCGATGTCCAGGCGCTGGCGGCCTTCATTGCCGATCGCGGCCTCCCGGCTGTCTTTGTCGAGTCCTCGGTACCGCCGCGATTCGTCGAAGCCCTGACCGAAGCGGTGTTGGCTCGGGGCGGTGATGTGACCATCGGTGGGAGCCTCTATTCCGACGCCCTCGGAAGTCCGGGCGGTCCGGCCGAAACCTACGTCGGGACGGTTCGCGCCAACGTCGAGACCATCGTTGGGGCGCTATCGGGGAGTGACCAGTGATCGATGATCGAAGCGCCGCGCTCGAGGTCGAGGATCTGACCGTCGCCTATTCGGACCAGCCGGTCCTCTGGGACATCGATCTCGTGGTTCCGGCGGGCGACAAGATGGCCATCGTCGGGCCCAACGGGGCCGGCAAGAGCACTTTGATCAAGGCGGCCATGGGGTTGGTGCCCTCGGTTGCAGGTGAGGTCAGGGTCTTCGGACGTCCCTTCGCCAAAGGCAACGGCGAGATCGCCTATGTGCCGCAGCGTTCGAGCCTGGAGTGGGACTTTCCCACCGATGTGCTCGATGTGGTCACCATGGGCACCTACGGCAGCCTCGGCTGGTTCAGCCGCCCGGGCGCCGCCGAGCGGGATCGAGCGCGCGCCGCCCTTGAAGAAGTCACCATGGAAGCCTTTGAGCGGCGTCCCATCGCCCAGCTCTCCGGCGGTCAGCAACAGCGCGTGCTGCTGGCGCGGGCACTGGTCCAGGAGGCCCCGATCCTCATGCTCGACGAGCCTTTTCAGGGTGTGGACGCGCCGACCGAGCAGGCCATTGCCGCGGTTCTCGACCGGCTCTCCGATGAGGGTAAGACGGTGATTGTGGTCCACCACGATCTCCAGACGGTGCCCGAGTATTTCGACTCGGTACTGTTGCTCAACGTGCGCGCCATCGAGTCCGGGCCCGTAGCCGATGTCTTCACCGAGGACAACCTCCGGCTGACCTTCGGTGGCCGGGTCGGCGTCCTCGCCCAGCTCGCCGCCGGGGAGATCGACAGCTGATGGAGCTCTTCGGCGACTACACGCTGCGGGTTGTCGCTCTCGGCTCTGGGGTGCTCGGCGCCGCCGCCGGCGCCCTCGGCTCGTTCGCGTACCTGCGCCGGCAGTCTCTGGTGGGCGACGCTCTAAGCCACGCGGCCCTTCCGGGGATTGCCCTCGTTTTTCTCCTGACGGGCAGCAAGGCGCCGCTTCCAATCATGCTCGGCGCCGCTTGCGCGGGATGGATCTCCACCCTTGCCGTGCGTCTGGTGGTGCGCCGAAGTCGGGTCCCGTACGACTCGGCGCTGGGGATGGCCCTCGCTGTCTTCTTCGGTTTCGGCTTGGTGCTCCTGACCGCCATCCAGAAAAGGCCCGACGCCGCCCAGGCGGGCCTCGAGTCCTTCCTTTTCGGTCAGGCGGCCTCGCTGCTCCGCGAAGATGTGGTGGTGATGAGCATCCTCGGCGCAGGCTGCCTCATCGTGTTGGGGGCACTGTGGAAAGAGTTCAAGCTGCTGAGCTTCGACAGTGAGTTCGGCGACAGTCTCGGACGGCCCATGCGCCGGGTGGACGGGCTCTTCACTCTTCTGCTGGTGGTCGCGGTGGTGATCGGTCTTCGCACCGTCGGCGTGGTGCTCATGTCGGCCATGGTGGTGGCGCCGGCGGCGGCGGCCCGGCAGCTGACCAATCGGCTCGCACCCATGGTTGTGATCGCGGCGGTCATCGGCGTCATTTCAGGCGTCAGTGGAGCGGTTCTCAGCTCGCTCATTCCGCGTCTGCCGACGGGGCCGACCATCGTCCTGGTTCTGAGTGCCTTCGTCGTCCTGTCCCTCGTTTTCGCCCCCGGGCGCGGCCTGTTCTGGCGCTGGATCCGGCTCGGGCGGCTGCAGCCGGCGGCGGCGCTCAATCCGGTGCTGATGCATCTTTATGCGCTGTCGCAACAGCATCCCGAAGAGCCCGATCACGGTCACGGGCTGGCGGTGCTGCGGACCATGAGTCCAGCGGGCGCCGATCTCGAACAGGTGCTCGGCGATCTCCAATCCCGGGGTCTGGCTCACGTCGTGGGTGAAGGACTCTGGGCTCCGACTCCCATCGGGCGGCGTGAGGCTGAGCGAAGTCTCGACCACGAGGCCGAGGTGCGCTCATGAGTCCCGAGCTCGAGATCCTCGCCATCGCGATCGTGACCGCGGTCGCGGCCGCCCTTCCCGGAACCTACCTGGTGCTTCGCCGGACAGCCATGGTCTCCGATGCGATTTCGCACGCCATCCTGCCGGGAATCGTTGTCGCCTTCTTTCTCACCCAAGACCTCAATTCACCGTTGTTGATGGTCGCGGCGGCGGCCACCGGTGTCCTGACCGTGGTGCTCATCGAAGCGCTCATCCGCAGCCGACTGGTTCCGGAGGACGCGTCCATCGGGATTGTGTTTCCGGCGCTCTTCAGCATCGGCGTGATTCTCATCTCGCGTGGGGCCTCGGATGTGCATCTCGACACCGATGCGGTGCTCCTCGGCGAGCTCGCCTTTGCGCCCTTTCACCGGTTGACGGTGGCCGGGGTCGATCTCGGACCGGCGGCGTTGTGGAGCATGGGCGCCATCCTGGCGGTCAACGCGGTGCTGATTCTGTTGGCGTGGAAAGAGCTCAAGCTCGCCACCGTCGACGCCTCGCTGGCAGCGCTTCTCGGGTTCCAGCCGCTGGTGGTCCACTACGGCCTCATGACCATGGTCTCGGTGACCGCGGTGGGAGCCTTCGACGCGGTGGGTTCGATCCTGGTCGTGGCGTTGATGATTGCACCGCCGGCGACCGCCTATCTCCTGGCGGAGCGCCTCGGACCCATGATCGGTTTCGCAGTCGCGACAGCGGCCGCCGGCGCTGCGCTCGGGTGGGCCGTGGCCCTCGCCTTAGATGTCTCCATCGCCGGGGCGATCGCCACCGCTAGCGGTCTGCTTTTCGCCGTCGCCTTCCTCGCCGCTCCGCAGCGGGGGTTGTTGGCCCAGGCGCGGAGGCGGTCAGGGCAGAGACTCGACTTTGCGGTTCGGATGCTGCTCGTGCACCTGCTCCACCACGAGGACACGCCCGAAGCGGCCGAGGAGTGTCGCGAGGCGGGGCTCTTTCGTCACCTCGGGTGGCGAGAAGCGTGGACCAGGCGAGTCGTCGGCAAGGCCGAGCAACGGGAGCTGGTGGCCCGCGCCGGTGAGCTCGTGCTGCCCACTGAAGCCGGCCGTCACCTCGCCAACAATGCCGTGATCGGATTCGGTGACTGACGATCTGTCACGGCGAAGCCGGATGGCCTCTCGAGACCAGTCCGGCTACAATGAATCCTCTGGAGGAACGCATGCGCGTCATCGAAGGCAAACTGGATGCGAAAGGTCTGCGGTTCGCCCTCGTGGTGAGCCGATTCAACGAGGCTTTGACCTCGCGCCTCGAGTCCGGGGCCGTGGACTGTCTGCAGCGCCACGGCGCGGCGGACGACGACATCACCATCTACCGGGTGCCCGGTGCGTGGGAGATTCCCTTTGTGGCGAGTCGACTCGCCGAATCGGGAAAAGTCGACGCCGTGGTCTGCCTCGGTGCGTTGGTTCGCGGCGGAACCGCCCACTTCGAGCTGATCGCCGCAGAGGTGGCCAAGGGAATCGCTCAAAGCGCAATGGGATCAGGGGTGCCCATGACCTTCGGGGTGATCACCGCCGAAACCCTCGAGCAGGCCGTGGAGCGCGCCGGAACCAAAATGGGAAACAAGGGCTGGGAGGCCGCACTGGCGGCGGTTGAGATGGCGCGATTGTTCGAGGGGTTTGACGGGTTGCGGTAGTGATCCCCGCCATGATTGAGGTGCACTAGATGGGAATGCGCCGCCATGCCCGCGAACTTGCGTTGCAGTTGCTGTATCAACACGAACACACCGGCGCCGACCTCGACGTCATGCAGAGGGATTTTGACGAATGGACGGGTGCATCCACCGGGGTGCGGGAATTCGCCGACTTTCTGTTGCGTGGGACCCTCAGCAACCTGGAGCAGCTTGACGAGGAGCTCGCGCTTCAGACGGCGCACTGGCGTCTCGAGCGTCTCGCTGCGGTCGACCGAAACATCTTGCGGTTGGCGATGTTCGAGCTGATGCACGAACCCGACACTCCGCCGGCTGTCGTGATCGATGAAGCCATCGAGATCGCCAAGAAGTTCGGTGCCGAGGAGTCCGGACGGTTTGTCAACGGTGTCCTCGACGGTTTCATCAAGAGGCGGGCGGAAGCCCGGTGAAGGCCCTGTTGATCGGACTCGCACTCGTCTCGGCCGTGGCCGTCCATGCCGACGAGGCGGTCTATCTCATGCGGGGGCCGGTCCTTCCCCCGGCGTATGAGGCCAATGGCTACGCCCTCGCGGTCCGCGACAGGGCCGATGGCAGTGTGGAGGTCCACGTGGAGACCTCGCTCAACCCCATCGGCTCTCGAGGGTCCTTTTCCGAGGTCAGGTCCGGCGAGATGCCTTCGGTGCCGAACGGGTTCGAGCTCCCATCAAGGTTGCGTTCTGCCCTGGGTCCGGAGATGGACGCCTGGGAAGCGGCAACCACGGTGCTCGAGTGGGTGTCCGACCGGCTCGTTCTCGTCGACAACGACCAGCACCCGCAGGATGCGGTGTCTGTCTTGAATCGGGGTGGCGGAAGATGCTCCGGGCTCGCCAACGCGACTGCGGCTCTGCTGTTGGCCGCCGGCTTCGAAGCGAGGACCGTGAGTGGACTCCTGATCACCGGACGAGAGGCCATTCCGCACCGATGGGTCGAGTGCCGACTGCCGGGCGCGGGCTGGGTTCCGACGGATCCGACTCTCGGATGGTGGGCCATCACACCCCGCCATGTGGCTTTCAGTGATGCCGTGGACCAGGTGCCCAGGATCGAGATCCTGGAGCCTGCGGTTGGTGAGCTTCGTCGACTGCCGCGGATTGGTAGGACCCTGGTTCGCCCGAACCAGGGTGCCGAGCTCGTCTGCCGTCTGGGAGATTTCAGTGACGATCGCACCGCGGTCGCCCGGTTGTCGAGGGGGTCGGATCGCCGGCAGGCCGTGCTGGGACCCGAGGTCCGTTTCTCCAGTCTGTTGCCCGGACGCTGGCTTCTGGTGATCGAGCTCGAGGGTCGGGTGATCGAAAGACGAGAGTTCAATCTCCGTTCCGGGGTGGTCCACAGTTATGTCGTTACCCTGCCCTCGGTCGAGCTTGAGGAGGTCGGGTCGTGAAACGAATTCTCTCCGGCAGTCTGACCCATCTGGCGCCACCCGCGCTGATGCGCTTGCTTTCGGCGACCGCCACGAGCGGTGTCCTGGAACTGGTGACCGATGAAGGTTCGTTCCGGATGGAGATTGATCACGGCTGGACCGCGGTTCCTCCGACTGATCAACTCGATGCCGCGAGTCGTGTGTTGACGTGCTCTGAAGGTGCATTCCGATTTGAACCTGGGGACGTTTCGCCCGTCGAGGGCCCGTCGTTGAGCCTCGGCGCCTTCGCCGACGCCGTCCGGTCTGGTCTGCGGGATCTCGAGAGCGGCCAGCTGACCGATATCGAGGTCGATCGCCTGGTCTCGGGGGAGATCGTCGAGCTTGCTCAATCGGCGACCCTCCCGAACATCCACCTCCTGCCATCGGAACCGCCGGTCAACCCCCTGGACGACCTGCTGGAAGGCCTTGCCGACCGGGCGCCTGAGGAGCTGCTCTTCGCGCAGGTTGGGGTGGTGGCGCCGGATCCACGGCTCTGGCGCGGTGCCGTGGAGAACGAATGGCGCCGCCGGGGCTGGCAGGTCCGCCAGATCGGCAAGCACGATGACTTCGACCTTGCCGATCTCGATGTGTTGGTCATTCACCAGGCAGTGGGCGTGTCTCGCCGTGGCAACGAGGAACGGTGGCTCGATCTGGTCGCTCGTGCGCAGGAGACGAAGCCGCCGCTTCCGGTGGTGTGGGCCGCACCCCTCGGTGACCCAGCGTGGGTGCATGAGTTGGTGGCCGCCGGCGTGACCTTCCTGCTCCCGGTACCACCGGGCGAGGGCGGCGAGGTTCAGAGCCGTTTCGTGGATGATCTGACCCTGGTGGTCGATCGCCAGTTGATGTCCCTTCGTCCCGACAGCCGGCCGGTCCTTCCGGTAGCCGTGACCGAGCTTGTCGATGCGTTGTTGCACGAAGCCGACTCCGAGCAGGCGGTGGGGGTGCTCCTGCAGCTGGCTTCGGCGCATCTTCTCCGGGGAGCGGTCCTCATGGTCGAGGAGACAGCCATCCGATGTCGTGCGGGATTCGGCTACCCCCTCGCTCGGGGAACGCAGGCGTTGCCCCGGGGCCTGGGGATTCTCGAGCGGGTCATCAGATCCAGCAATCCCACGGTCGGCATCGACCCGGCGGCGGGTGGTTCTCATCGACTTGCGGAGGTCCTCGGTCTCGACGAACTACCATCGGCGACGGCGGTCATTCCACTCGGTGTCGGGGTCTCGGTTGCGGGGGTCCTGGTGGCCGATCGTGAGGGCCAGGCGCTCCCCGATCTCTCCGAGTTGGTTGTGCTGGCCGGTCGCCTCGGTGGGGTCGCGCTGCACTCGTAGCTCGTACCTACTCGGAGACCCCGGATGGCGGCAGCCCGGTCCCCGATACGATCTGTTCTTCATCTGCACGGTTTCACTGCTATCTACCATCGCCGAAAACCGGGATCTCTGATTTTCCTCTGGAACTGTGTTCTGAATTGACAAGGTGTTGACTCTTGGATATGGTCGAACCAGGAACAAACCGGCTGGTTCGACTTGAATCGGGCTCGACGACCGGACTTCGGTGTCTCAAAGGTTGCTTTCGTGTCCACTCAGACGGCAGCGAGAGAATATCCATGGTGACTCTGATCATCGAAAATGCAGGCGGCTCCCAGCTGACGTATCAGCTGGAAAAGCAGGCGGTCTCCGTCGGCGCGTCGAGTCGCAACGACATTGTCCTCCGCGATCCCGGGGTCGCCCCGCAACACGTGGTGATCCAGCGCAACGGTGATGTCTTCACTTTCCTGGGCCAGCACCGTCAGGTGGTCGTGCTCAACGGAGAACGACGGTCACGCGGTGTTCTCAAAATCGGCGACAAGATCCGAATCGGGGCCGCGACCATCGTGTTCAAAGGAAGTGACGAAGCCGAGACGGACGTCAGGATGGTGGATGAGGGCCAAAGCGAAGCCGATATCGATTCCACGAAATCGCCCTCGTCGGCAAAGAGAGAGAAGCGACGTTCCGAGATCGTGCTCTTTCGAGAGTCCCATCACCTGAGTGACGCCCGGCAACAACTCGTTGATCTCTTTCGCTCTCGCATGCGATCGGATCTCGTGCCTTCTCTTCGGACCTTTCTGGCCACCGTCTTTGCCGACAGGAAAGCCCTGCTCGCATTGGTCGATGAGGAGGGGAAGTTCGAACCTGTGGTCTCCCAGTGGGAAGGGACTCTTCCGCGGCTCCCGAGCCGCACCTTCGAGGAGCTCGATTCCGTCGGACGGTACGCGGTGCTGCACCTCGAGGGTCAGGTTCTTCTTGTTTTCGCAATCGATCGGGGTTCGCACGAGTCCAATGCCTATGTGCTGGCCGAGTCCACCCCCGAAAATCAGGACGAAGACCGTGAGTTGCTCGGTGAGTTTGCCCGGATGCTGTCCGTGCACTGGGACAGGGTCGAACGGTCGACCTCGTTGTACGGTGAGTGGGCCAACAATACCCGGCAAACGCTGGAAGCCAACCTGCCCGGCACATCACAAGCCGTTCGTATTCTGCGCGACAGCGTCGGAGCCGCGGCTCGGTCGTCGTCACCGGTCATGCTCTGCGGCCCGCCGGGGGTGGGTCGGATGTTCGTTGCGAATTTGATCGCCTCACTCCGTCCGGCGGGAGAGGCTCCGGTGCGGGTGTTTCAGGCTCGGCCCGAAGAGGATGCAGCCCTCCGCGCCGAGCTCTTCGGACCGGTTCAGGTCGAGGACAGAGAGAGTCTGGGAGAGCGCTCCCGAGGTGCGGTGGTGGTCGTGCGTGATGTGCATTTGATGGCGCCAGGGCTGCAGCGGGAACTGGCCGCGGCAGTGACCGGGGACCTCGAGTCCGTCTACGGGCCGACCGTGCGGTGGATCGTGACCACCGGCGAAGACGCCATGGCAATGCTCAATGAAGGCGTCCTCGATATGACCCTTTTTCGGCTCTTTGATCGTCACATCATTCGGATGCCCACCCTCGCCGACCGGCGCGAGGACCTCCCCCTCCTCGTCGTCCGCCTCCTCGAGCGCATCGGCGCGGAGCAGGGGAAGGAAGTCAGAGGAATCGAGCTGGAGACCTTGAATTCAGTACTCGAATATACCTTCGATGGGCAGATGACCGAACTGTTG
>Ga0316194_10003263_pt1 | contig 11328 bp, 13 predicted proteins | sample CroRivsedime1_MG_FD_204936 | JGI IMG/M metagenome (GOLD analysis project Ga0316194, IMG submission 204936) | Coastal sediment microbial communities from Maine, United States - Cross River sediment 1 | ecosystem: Environmental > Aquatic > Marine > Coastal > Sediment | place: USA: Maine... | reverse complement strand
GGCATAGAGGTCTACGAACCCGGCATCGGCAGCCTGCTCAAAGGCATTGCTGAACGTCAGCTCGACAACATCCGGGTGATAAGCGAAGACGCGGCTGAAGTCCTGGCCTCGGATATTGCCCCCGGCACTCTGCAGGAGGTCAGGGTGTTCTTTCCTGATCCCTGGCCTAAAAAGCGCCATCACAAGCGCCGATTGATCAATCCACCGTTCGCGGCCCTGTTAGCCGATCGGCTGAGCCCGCAGGGACACGTGCGTCTGGCAACGGACTGGCAGGACTATGCGGAGCAGATGCTGGCGGTGCTGAACGCGGAAAGTGGCCTCGTAAACGAGGCAGACGAAGGCTTTGCGCCCCGTTTCGAGGGACGCAACGTGACGCGCTTCGAAGCCCGTGGGCAACGTCTCGGGCACCCGGTCTGGGATCTCTGCTACCGCCGTGCTGACCGCGCAGCAGACGGCCCCATCACAGATACGCCTGAATGAGGCCATCCAGTAACGGATAGCCTCTTGGCGTGGCGGCAAGCCTGTCGTCCTCGAGCAGATCAGCATCGATCTGCTCGCTCCGGGCGGGCTCCAGCGCGCTTAGCGTGAGGCCGGTAGTTGCTTCGAAGCGATCGAGCGGCACGCCTCCCACAAGTCGTAGAACGTTCAGCATGAATTCGCCCGGCAGTGATGCTTCAGGAATGGGTTCAGACACGGTCGCGGTCGGATCGCTCAGGTACAGACGAGGCTGACTCGCCTTGCGGGTACGCAGGCTGGTGCCGTCACGCAATCGCCGCTTGCCGTGTGCGCCAGCACCAACACCGAGGTAGTCGCCGAAGGTCCAGTACTGGAGATTGTGCCGGCTCCGCCGCTCCGACCGTGAAAAGGCGGACACCTCGTAGCGCTGGTAGCCCGCTGCCGCGAGCATCCGGTAGCCCGCCAGTTCCATGGCTTCCAGCATGATGTCGCCTGGCAGCGGTGGCGGTCGGCGCGCGAACTCCGTTTTCGGTTCCAGCGTCAGTTGATACCAGGAGATATGCTCCGGCTCGAGGGCAATGGCCGCGGCCAGATCGGCCAGGGCGCCATCCCGGTTCTGGTTCGGCAGGCCGTACATCAGGTCCAGATTCAGGTTGTCGAATCCGGCGGAGCGGGCCAGTGCCCAGCTCCTGAGGATGGCCTGGCTGTCATGGATCCGGCCGAGATCCGCCAGGCGTTCGTCGTCGAACGACTGTGCGCCGAAAGACAGACGGTTGATACCCGCGCGGCGGTATCCGGTCAGCTCGCCATGTTCGGTGGTGCCCGGATTGGCCTCCATGGTGACCTCCGCATCCGGAGCGAGAGTGCCGCTTAAGGATTCGAGGATGCGAGTGAATGCTTCTGCTGGAAAAAGGCTCGGCGTGCCGCCACCGAAGAACACGCTCGAAACGGTGTCCACCTCACCTTCCTCGAGCTGCGCCAGCAGATCTTTGACAAGCGCGTCCACGTAGTCCTCGACGGGAAGTTCAGCCTTCAGCGGATGAGAGTTGAAGTCACAATACGGGCACTTGCGGATGCACCAGGGCAGGTGCACGTACAGTGCCGTCATCAGAAGGCCGTTTCCAGCTGCCGGGTGAGCGAGGCCACAGCCAGAGCGCGATGACTGATGCGGTTTTTTACCTCTGCCGCCAGCTCGGCAGCTGTCTTGCCCCGGTCCGGCAGCCAGAAATGAGGGTCGTAGCCGAAGCCGTTGTCCCCGCGGGGTCTTCCGGTGATCTGCCCCTCCCAGCGGCCTGTTGCGATCAGCGGTGTCGGGTCTTGTGGATGGCGCAGCAGAACCACCACCGAGTAGAAATGGGCCGCGGACTTTTCCGAGGGCTCGCCATCGCTGCCCAGCACGCCGAGAGCGGTGAGCGCGGCAACCAGCTTGGTATTATTCGCCGCATCATCGGCTTCCGGTCCCGCGTATCTCGCCGAGTATACGCCCGGCGCGCCATCGAGCGCGTCCACGGAGATACCGGAGTCGTCGGCGATGGCAGGCAGGCCGCTTTGACGGCACGCGTGCCGGGCCTTTTCCAGGGCGTTCTCGATAAACGTGCAGCCGGTTTCCGGCGCCGGCTCGATGCCAAGCGCCCCCTGGGCTACCAGGCTCAGATCGTAAGGTGCCAGCAGGGCCTGCAGCTCCTTGAGCTTGCCTTTATTACCGCTGGCGAGGACAGCCTTCATCGACCATCCCAGAACATCTGCTGCTGAAACTCCAGCGCCCGGACTTCGCCATCCGGCGTGGTGACTTCAATCCGGAAACGCAGGGTTTCCCTGTCCGTATGACGGACTTCGGCCAGATAGTAGATGGCGGGGCCTTCGCGCACCTCGCGGAAATCCAGATCCGCCTCCTGGCTGAGCAGGTTCTTCACAGTGCCGGTGAGTTGCACCGGAACCGGCGTCAGCGATTCGTCGAGAAAGGAAACGTTCATCAGCGCCCTGTCCCGGCCTCGAACTATGTCGTATTTGGCGGCGACGTCCTCGCTGAAGAACGTCGACTGCACCACGACATAGTGTGCCTCGTAGGGGCCGAGCATCTTTTTCTGCTCTGCGTGGGCCTGAGCTGAGGTGATGACCGCCAGGGCGAGGCAGACAGCCGACAGCAGGCCCCGGAGTTGAACAGGTTGGCGGGTATTGTTGATCATGATCCAGGTCGTCCAAGCCGGTAAAAGGCGAAGGTGCCGAAGAAATTCGGGAAGCGATTCATCAGCGGTCGGTTGGCGTGCCCGGCGTCCACAACGAAGCGTTCGATGATGTTGAAGGCTTCCGCCTGACAGAGCCTTTCGAAGTCGAGAAACGTGCACAGGTGGATGTTGGGCGTATCGTACCAGCTGTGCGGCAGGTGCTCGGATACCGGCATGCGACCGCGTGTCGCGAGATAAGCCCGGCAGCGCCAGTGGCCGAAGTTCGGGAAGGTGACGATGCATTCCTGGCCGATCCGAAGCATGTCGTGCAGCATCTGAACCGGCGCTTTAACCGACTGCAGCGTCTCGGTCATCACCACCATGTCGAAGCTGTCATCCGCGAAGTTATCGAGCCCTGCATCCAGATCCTGCTCGATGACATTCACGCCCTTATGGATACAGGTGGTGATGTTGTCGGGATCGATTTCAAGCCCGTAGCCGTTGACAGCTTTGTCAGCTTTTAGCCGGGCCAGCAGCTCGCCCTCACCGCAGCCGAGATCGAGCACCCTCGCACCGGGATTTATCAAGTCTGCGATGATGGCCAGGTCAGCGCGCAAGGTCAGCCTCCTCCGCGAGGCGCTGGAAGTACCCACCCAGCACGTCGAAGTAGCGATCGATGGGCAGCAGAAAAGAGTCGTGCCCGTGTTCGGACTCGATCTCACAGCTGACCACGTTCTTGCGGGCCGTCATCAGAGCATCGGTGATCTCCCGGGAGCGGGCGGGCGAAAAGCGCCAGTCCGTGGAGAAAGAGATCACGCAGAAGTCGCAAGTGGTTCCGGAGAGTGCCGTGACCAGATCGTTGCCGTAGTCGCTGGCCGGGTCGAAGTAATCCAGCGCGTAGGTCATCAGCAGGTAAGTGTTGGCATCGAAGCGGCCGGAGAACGATCGCCCCTGATAGTGCAGGTAGCTCTCCACCTGAAACTCGACGTTGTGGCCCTGGGCGATGTCGCCGGATTTGATTTCCCGGCCGAACTTGCGACCCATGCCGTCATCGGACAGATAGGTGACGTGGCCGACCATGCGGGCAAGCATCAGGCCGAGATCCGGATTGGCACCTTTCGCCCGGTAGTGGCCATCGTGAAACTCCGGGTCCGACAGAATGGCCTGACGAGCGATCTCGTTGAAAGCGATGTTCTGGGCCGAGAGCCTGGCGGCGGAGGCGATCAGGATCGCCGCGCCCAGCCGCTCGGGCGCATCGATGGCCCACTGCATCGCCTGCATGCCGCCCAGGCTGCCGCCGACCACGGCGGCGAACCGCTCGATGCCGAGATGATCGGCCAGCAGAATCTGCGAGCGTACCCAGTCACTCACCGTCACGGTCGGGAAGTCCGGCCCCCAGGGCTTGCCGCTCGCCGGGTTGTCAGTGAGCGGTCCGGTGGAACCATGGCAGCCGCCCAGGTTGTTCAGGCTGACCACGAAGAACCGGTTCGTGTCGATGGGCTTCCCGGGGCCGATGCAGGCATCCCACCAACCGGGCTTGGCGTCATCGGCGCTGTGAAACCCGGCCGCGTGGTGATTGCCGGACAGCGCGTGACATATCAGCACCGCATTAGACGCGGACTCGTTCAGCACTCCGTAGGTCTCATAGAGCAGTTCGAAGCCGGGCAGCGTGATACCACACTTCAGCTGAAAGTCAGCGGAATGCCTGAAAGTGCGCGGCTCGATGATGCCCACCGACCCGTTGCTGCTGGTGCTCGTCTGGCTCATGCCGTGGCTCGGGGCTCGGATATCGCTCAGATATACAGCTGCGGCAGGATACGTTCGATCACGCCGATCAGGAGAAATACCAGGATGGGCGAGAAATCGAGCCCGCCCATCGCTGGAATCAGCTTCCGCGCGGGCGCCAGCAGCGGCTCAGTGATCTGCTGCAGCAGAGCGAGAGCCGGGTGGTAGCTGCCGGGGGCCAGAAAGCTGGCGATGATCATGATCAGAATTGCCCACCAGAAACCGGTGACGATGAAGGACAGCACGCGGATGAAGCTGTTCACGATCACCTGCACTGCAGTGCCAGGGAACTGACCGAGTATGGCGGCGATGGCGTAGAAAAAGACGATCTGGGCCAGCACAGCGGCCAGGAATGAAGCGAAGTCGATGTTCCGGTAGCCCGGCAGGGCGAGCCGCATGGGCTTCAGCACCGGGTCGGTGATCTTCACGATGCCCTGGGAAATGGGGTTGTAGAAATCCACCCGACAGATCTGCAGCAGAAAGCGGGCGATAAACAGCACCGTGACCGTCTGCAGCAGGAAGGTAGTGATATAGAAAAGCACGTCGGTCATGAGTTGCCGAACTCCTCCGCCAGGGTTTTGGACCGGGCGCCGGCAGCGGCCAGCGCGTTGCGAATGGTAGCGCCTGCGCCGGCATCGTCCAGCGCACCGATGGCAGCGGCCGTGGTGCCGCCGGGTGAAGTGACGTTGGCGCGCAACTCGGCCGGATCGCTGGTCCGCTCCCTGGCCATCAGTGCGGCGCCATAGGCGGTTTCCAGCGTCAGCTCGGTCGCGGTTTCCGGATCCAGACCCTGCTCAATACCCGCCTCGATCATGGCTTCCATGAGGTAGAAGAAGTAAGCCGGTCCGCTACCTGAAACGGCCGTTACGGCATCCAGCTTCTCCTCGTCATCCACCCACAACGTGCGTCCAGCTGCCGAGAGCACGTTCTCGGCTCTATCCCTGCCTGCTTCGTCCACCGCATCGCTGGCAAACAGCGCCGTGATGCCGGCGCCGAGCAGCGCCGGGGTATTCGGCATGCAGCGGACGATGGGCTGAGCCGGCCGTGTCCAGTCGCGCATCGCGGCGATAGGCACACCAGCGGCAATGGAGACGAGGAGTTGAGAGGCGCTCAGGGTGAGTCCCCGCAGCACTTCGCCGAGCACCTGGGGTTTCACTGCCAGCACCACCACAGCTGCATCCTCAAGCGCGGCATCGTTGTCGTCCGTGACGCGCACGCCGAGTTCGGCCAGCAGCTCGCGCTGAGCCGGCATCGGATCGCTCACGGCAATGTGTTCTGGAGCAGTGCCGCCATTCAGCAGCCCGCTGATCAGGCTGCGGGCCATATTGCCGCCGCCGATGAAGGCGATGGTGTCGTCGCTCATGAATCTCCTTAAATTTATCGCGCAGTCTATCCGCGCGTCTGCTGAGCGGGTCGCGAGCCGAAGATCGCGGTACCCACCCGGACCTGGGTGGCGCCGGCAGCGATAGCTGCCGGATAGTCGCCGCTCATCCCCATGGAGAGGGTATCCCAGCAGTCGGGCGCGCTGTCCTTCAGCGCCTCGAAAAGTTCGCGCAGGCGATTGTAGCCTTCCCGGGGCTCGGTTGCGGGATCCAGTATGGTCATGAGGCCGCGGACGTCCAGTCGCTCGAGACCGAGGCAGGTCTCGAGCAGGGCGGCGGTTTTCGCCGGTGCGACGCCCGCTTTGTTCGGATCGTTGTCCACGTTCACCTGCAGGCAGATCGACAGACGCTTATCTTCCGGGCACTGGGCGTCCAGGCGGCGGGCGATCTTCGCCCGGCTGATGGTGTGCACCCAGTCGAATGCCGTTGCGATGTCTCTGGTCTTGTTGCTCTGGATCGCGCCGATGTAGTGCCAGACAGGGCGCGTGTCGGTGGCGCCCGCGCGCACCTCCGCGATCTTAAGAACCGCTTCCTGAACGTAGTTTTCCCCGAAATGCTGCGCGCCTGCGGTCAGGGCCGCCAGTACATCGGCGGCCGGTTTGGTTTTCGAGACCGCAATCAGGGTGATGCTGTCCGGATCACGGCCGGCGGCGGTCGCCGCTTCTGTGATGGCGGTCCGGACGGTTAGCAGGTTTTCCTGGATCGTTGGCATGACGGCTGGACCGGTCAGTTGTACAGAGTGCAAAGGTGCTTTGCGAACCGGGTCTCAGTTTCAGCCCTCACCGGCAAAGAGCGTGGTTAATCAGATACTTGGAGTCTACTATAACCTTAGCTTCAGGCGGCTTGAGCCTGCGCTTTCAAGCGTCGGAAGCGAAAGGACAGAGCCTACAAGGACAGAGAATGGATATAACCGAACTCCTCGCGTTCAGCGCCAAACAGGGCGCATCTGACCTCCACCTTTCTGCAGGTCTACCGCCCATGATCCGCGTAGACGGCGACGTACGGCGCATCAACCTGCCGCCGCTCGAGCACTCCGAGGTGCACTCGCTCATCTACGAGATCATGAACGACAAGCAGCGTAAGGACTTCGAGGAATTTCTGGAAGCCGACTTCTCGTTCGAAGTGCCTGGTGTGGCCCGCTTCCGGGTCAACGCGTTCAACCAGAACCGGGGTGCGGGCGCGGTATTCCGAACCATTCCTTCCAAGGTTCTGACCATGGAAGACCTGGACCTGGGTCAGGTCTTCAAGGATATCTCCATGGTGCCTCGCGGCCTGGTGCTGGTGACGGGGCCGACTGGCTCGGGCAAGTCAACGACGCTCGCGGCCATGGTCGACTTCATCAACGACAACCGTTACGACCACATCCTCACCATCGAGGACCCCATTGAATTCGTGCACGAATCGAAGAAGTGTCTGGTGAACCAACGGGAGGTCCACCGGGATACCCACGGCTTCAACGAGGCGCTGCGTTCGGCACTGCGGGAAGATCCGGACATCATCCTGGTGGGTGAGCTGCGGGACCTGGAAACCATCCGCCTGGCACTCACCGCGGCGGAAACCGGTCACCTGGTATTCGGGACGCTGCACACCACCTCGGCGGCCAAGACCATCGACCGGGTCATCGACGTGTTCCCGGCCGAAGAGAAAGACATGGTCCGCTCCATGCTCTCAGAGTCGCTGCAGGCCGTTATCTCACAGACGCTCATGAAGCGGGCCAATGGTGGTCGGGTAGCTGCCCACGAGATCATGATCGGCGTTCCGGCCATTCGAAACCTGATTCGGGAAGACAAGGTCGCGCAGATGTACTCGGCGATCCAGACTGGCAGCGGCAGCGGCATGCAGACACTCGATCAGTGCCTCGAGGACCTGGTGGCTAAGCGGGTCGTTACCCGCGATGTCGCGCGGGAGAAGGCGAAGATCCCGGAGAACTTCTGATCGTGGTGCGCATCGGGCCGAAGGTAAGTTAGAGGGCAACGAAGATGGAATTCGACAAGCTGTTGAGACTCGTGGTCGAGAAGGGCGCATCTGATCTCTTCATCACCGCCGGCAAGCCGCCCATGCTGAAGATCAACGGGAAGTTGTTCGCCGCAGGTAAATCGAGCCTCTCGCCCGAGCAATCCAAGGACACCGTTCTCGGGGTGATGAACAAGGACCAGCAGGATCAGTTCGTCAAAGAGCACGAGTGCAACTTCGCCATCAATACCCGCGGCCTTGGCCGCTTCCGGGTCAGCGCCTTTCAGCAGCGGAACCTGATCGGCATGGTGCTGCGTCGGATCGAGGTGAACATCCCGTTGATTTCTGATCTGGGCCTGCCGCCCATCATCGAAGAACTGGCCATGACCAAGCGCGGCCTGATCATCTTCGTCGGCGCGACAGGCACCGGTAAGTCCACCTCGCTGGCATCCATGATCGGGCACCGGAACGAGCACTCCTCAGGCCATATCATCTCCATCGAGGATCCGATCGAATTCATCCACCAGCACAAGGGTTGTATCATCACCCAGCGCGAAGTGGGCGTTGACACGGACTCCTTCGAGGTGGCGCTGAAGAACACCCTGCGCCAGGCGCCGGACGTGATCATGATCGGTGAGGTTCGGACCCGCGAGACCATGGAGCACGCGATAGCCTTTGCCGAGACCGGTCACCTGTGTCTCTGCACCCTGCACGCCAACAATGCCAACCAGGCGCTGGACCGGATCATCCATTTCTTTCCCAGCGACCGGCACACACAGGTCTGGATGGATCTGTCCCTGAACCTCCGGGCCATGGTTGCCCAGCAGCTCGTTCAGACCGTGGACGGCCAGGGTCGTCGGGCGGCCATCGAAGTGCTGATCAACACGCCGCTGATGAGCGATCACATCCGTAAAGGTGAGGTTCATCTGCTCAAGGAGCTGATGGGTAAGTCCACCGAGCAAGGCATGCAGACCTTCGATCAGGCGCTCTACAGGCTTTACAGCGAGCACGAAATCACCTACGACACGGCGCTTTCACATGCCGATTCGCCGAACGACCTGCGCCTGATGATCAAGCTGGGTGCGGATGCGGCCGCCGATCCCATGGAAGCGACGGACAAGCTCTCCCTGGAAGAGGACGAGGCTGACGCCTTCAGCTATCGTCGCTGATGCACGGACGGCGCAAGCGGCCTGAATCAGCGCTCGGCGTTCAACCAGGTTTCGGCGATGAGCGCTGCCGCCGCGGCATGTGATTGATCGCCTTCATGCTCGCCAACCGCGTGACTGGTCAGACGCTCATCGGCCATCCCCACAGCCACCCCGGTTTCCTTCTCGAGCCGAGCTGCGAACGTGCGTGCACGCTCGGACATCTCGCTTTCCGTATCGTCCATGTTCAGCGGCAGGCCCACCACCAGCCGGATCGGCCGCCACTCATTGACAAGCTCACGAACAGCCGCCCAGTTCGGCCGACCGTCTGTGGCTGCTAGAGTGGTGAGTGCTGAGGCGGTGCGGGTAATGGTCTGGCCCGCGGCAACGCCGATGTGCTTCATGCCGAAGTCGAAGGCGAGTACTGTGCCCTCCACCGTCGGCGGGCCATTGTCTGTCACGCTCAGGCGTGCCCCGCCTGGGAGGAGATGAGGGCGAAGTCGATCCCGAGGCTGTCCGCGGCTTTGGTGATACGGGCATCGAAACCGGTATCGAAAATGATGCGGCGGGCCTCTTCCGCGTCCACCGGCGCGGTCAGCCAAGCGTTGTCCGCCACTTCCGATTCAAGCTGCCCTGCATCCCAGCCCGCGTAGCCGAGTGCAACGAGGTAGGACTCCGGGCCGTCGTTTTCAGCGATCGCCTCGAGCACTTCCCGCGCAGAGCTGAGCATGATGCCACAGCCGAGATCCAGAGAGGCTTCGAAGCGCTCGTCTGTGGCGTGCAGAATGAAGCCCCGCTCCCCCTCTACCGGACCGCCTTCCATGACGACGACGTCTATTGGCGTGGCACCCTTATCGATGCCGAGCTGAGCGATCAGCTCCACCAGCGTCACATGAGACGGGCGATTGACGATGATGCCCATCGCACCCTCCGCGTTATGCTCGCAGATGAAGGTCAGGGTTTCGCCGAAATAAGTGCCGGAGAGGCCTGGCATGGCCAGGAGGAACTGGTTTTTCAGACTGAGGTCAGCTGCCAAGCGAGGCTCCCGATCGGGAAAATTTCCAGGTGCGGATGATCTGCAGCTGATCGTACTTCTTTCGCATCTCCACGGGAAAGTCCTGAAACGGCGACGCGATCCGCACGATCCGCATGGCGGCCTCGTCCAGACTTCGGTGCCCGGAAGATTTAAGGATCTTCAGGTCTTCCAGCTTGCCGTCCCAGTTGATCACCACCAGCATGCGCAGATCGCCGTGCAGGTCGCCGGCCGGGTAGTTGGCGTTGCCGATCCGCTCCACTTTCTGCCGCCACATGTTGAGATAGGCGGCTTCGTCCGCCGTCTTGGTCGAGACGCTGGTCAGCGTTTTGACGCGCGGGCCCTTGGCCAGGGCCTGCCGTTCCCGGGCTATCCTGGCTTCCAGGCTGGCGATTTCGCGGGCCAGCTCCTCGTAGTTCTGGGTAACCTGTGTTTCTGTCGGCGGCAGGGGCGTCTCGGTTTCTGTCGGCACTGCGTCTTCCGGATTCACCAGGGAAGTCAGGAGCTCCCGCTTCTCGAGCAGTTGCGCCTCCGTGGCCGGCAGGGATTCGGCGGCTACATCCTGGAAGATGTTGTCCTGGAAGTCCGCTTCCTGGTCCGTGGTCATTTCCATCAGCTCGGCTTCGGTGCCGCTGCCGATCTGATTGGACTGGGCGGCGAATTCAGCATCCTCCGGCTCGTCCGGATCGCTGAACTGGGCCAGGGTGATCTCGATGGTGGGGGAGGATTCGACGTTCAGGTTCGCGGAAAAACCCACGCCCAGGATCAGCGCCGCGTGCAGCGCAGCGGCCAGAAAAAGGGTAAAGCTCAGGCGATCTCGGGGCGTGATGACGGCCATCAGGCGTTCAGCTGCTTCTCAATGCTGTCCATGAGCATACCGGCGATGTCCAGGGAAAACTGTGCGTCCAGTTCGCGTATGCAGGTCGGACAGGTGACATTCACCTCCGTGAGGTAGTCGCCGATCACGTCGATACCCACGAACTTCAGGCCACGGCGGGAGAGCTCAGGGCCGACCGTTTCCGCAATCAGCCGGTCGCGCTCGGTCAGCGGCCGGCCTTCTCCCGTGCCGCCGGCGGCCAGGTTGCCACGAGCTTCTCCGGCCAGGGGTACCCGGGCCAGCGCGTAGGGCACCGGTTCACCGTCGATCATCAGGATGCGTTTGTCGCCGTCGACGATCTCGGGAATGAAGACCTGGCCCATGATCTGCTGCTGGCCGAAATCGGTGAGGGTCTCCAGGATCACGCCGAGATTCGCATCGCCCTCCATGATCCGGAAGATGGAGGCGCCGCCCATTCCGTCAAGTGGCTTGAATACAACGTTCTTGTGCTCAGCCTGGAACGCCCGTAGCTCATCCTCCCGGCGACTCACCACCAGCGGCGGGCAGACCTCGCCGAACTGGGTGGCGAAAA
>Ga0316194_10003262_pt1 | contig 11329 bp, 10 predicted proteins | sample CroRivsedime1_MG_FD_204936 | JGI IMG/M metagenome (GOLD analysis project Ga0316194, IMG submission 204936) | Coastal sediment microbial communities from Maine, United States - Cross River sediment 1 | ecosystem: Environmental > Aquatic > Marine > Coastal > Sediment | place: USA: Maine... | reverse complement strand
ATACTGCTCAGCTACCCATTCGGTCATCGCCTTCAGACCCTCGAACGCTGTCACGCGCTGGCCGGGGCCGATCTCGGCACCGGCACGCGAGATGCGATTAACCGCTGACCAGAGCATCATCATCTGATCGAGCGGGGCCACCACGAAGTCCGTGTGGTTGCTCGGACGCAGCCCGGCATTTATCGCATCTCGCATAGGACTGATGTACATCGCCTGCTCTTCGCCGCGGTTCTTCAGATGCGCCTCAGCGAAGTAGAAGGTATGCAAAGTGTAGAAGGAGGGACGAACCTTGTATTTCACGAATCTGGGGATCTGGTCCTTGCGCAGAAACTGCGTGTGGATGGTGGTCACATTCCACGGGCGGGTGTAATCGCCGGCACGGGCATACTCGTAGGCGGTGAGGAAAGCATCGATGGAGGCATCGCCATTGCAGTGCAGGATCAGCGGCACGCCCATATCATAGACTTTTTTCACCATCTTGTTGGCGAGGTCCTGCGGAAACGTTGGTTCGCCCTTCCAGTCCTTCTCACCGCCAGGTCCGCCGGTCAGATAAGGTGTGGTGAAAAATGCCGTCCGGCCCTGAGGCGAGCCGTCGAGGGTGACCTTCACACCGCCGACCTTGAAACGGTTCCTGTATTTGCCCCATTCGGTCACGGGGTACTCGGCAAGCACCTTGTCCACATCCGTGATAAAGAGGTAGGCAACCACATCGATGATGTTAGCACCGGCTTCGCTGGCGCGTTTCATCGTCTGGAACTGGGGCAGATGCGTTGCCCCTTCATGGGCAGTGGTGACTCCTGCTTGTGCGTACAGCATCTGGCCCGCCCTGCTCCACTCGATTTCCTGCTGTGCAGTCATCGGTTCAGCCTGCTCCATTACCGGCAGGAAGGCCGTCTCCATTATCAGCCCGTACGGTTCTTCGGTTCCCGGCTTGCGTACGATGACGCCGCCCGCTGGGGTCTTCGTCTCAGCGCTGATACCGTATTTCTTCAGGGCAAGGCTGTTCATCACCGCACCATGCATGGATACATGGTCGACGCGCACTGGATTGTCAGGAAAAGCCTGGTCAAGGTCATCGCGATTGAGCAGCCGGCCATCGGGCATGACGGTGTCGTCATAGCCGTAAGCCATGATCATCTCGCCTTTGGGCGTATTGTGTTCCTCAGCGCATTTCTTCAGTTCGGCGATAATGCTGGGCACATCCTTGCCCGGTCCGGATGGCGGTGCATAGAGCTTGCACTGGTTGGCGACAAGGAGCGAATTGATGTAATGGCTGTGCGCATCAAGGAAACCAGGCAGCAATGCCTTGCCGCCGAGGTCGACAAGCTTCGTCGCCTCGCCCTTCATCTTTAGTGCGGCATCCATGCTTCCCGCGAGCGCTATCTTCCCGTCCTTCACCGCGAGCGCCTCCACGTAGGCCGGCTCTTTCCCCGCCATGGTAAGAATGGGGCCATTGTGATAGATCGTCTCTGCCATCGGTGTGGAAGCGTGACTGAGTGTAAGGTTGCTAATGCTAAGAGCGGCGAGGAAGAAAAGTATGGTGGGTTGTTTGTGTTTCATGACATTATTCCTGACACTTAATTGGTTGGTTTATTCTTGCTGTGTGGTCTGATCATGATCTGCAACTAAGCGTCGAAATACATTCATGACGCCAGCTAGATTGACCAGTTATCCATGTATGCTTTTTCTTAAAGACTAATCGGCTGATGAGACAGCGATTGCCTGCAGACGTTCTACTCGTTCCTCGGTTGACGGGTGCGTGGAGAATAGCTTTGACAGGCCCTTGAATGCAGAAAGTGGATTAATTTGAGCGAGAGGTGCAACAGAAGGTGAAACATCCATTGGTATACGATTCGCAGAATTCTGTAATTTCTCCAATGCACTGGCAAGCGCAAGTGGCTTGCCCGATATCTCTGCCCCAACGGCATCGGCTTTGAACTCCCGGGTACGACTGATCGCAAACTGGATAATCATTGCTGCAATAGGCGCAAGAATGGCCAACAGAGGGCCAATTGCCGAGCCGCGGCCTTCTCCCTGATGCGGCGAATACATGCCAAATCGGGCAAGGCTTGTAACGGCACCAGACATGGTCGCAGTTATCGTCTGCAGCAGCATGTCACGATTCTTGATGTGGCCAAGCTCATGGGCTAGTACCCCTTCCAGTTCATCGCGGTTAACCAGATCGAGAAGACCCTGTGTTACACACACTACCGCATGTTCGGCATTTCGACCAGTTGCGAACGCATTCGGTTGCCGATGAGGGGCTATACCTACCGTCGGCATGGGAAGACCTGCACGCTTCCGTAGCTTATCGATAATATCGTACAGCTCCGGTGCTTGCTCACGGGTTATTGTTTGCGCCTTGTAGGCATTCATCACCTTAGTCGACGAATTAAAGTACATATAGAAATTCATCACACCAGCTATTAGCAAAGCAATCAGCATACCACCCTGACCACCAAGTGCCTGGCCAAGCATGCCCATCAGTGCTGTCATTCCGGCAAGTAACACGAAGACTTTGATGTTATTCATGATCGCTCCTGAATAAGAAATATTACATTTCTTCTCTATCTATAGTGAACATTATGACGTGTTATTGACTATCCAGCATACTCCAACTCGTTTTCACTTGTGAAATTGAATTTCACCTCTCAGCGTTGTAGTTTTCATAAAAGATTACCACCGAAATATTTTCGCGTCAGCAAAGACATATAAATTGTAACTTTTCTCAACCTGGCAAGATGCAAAGATTGTACATTCATGGGTATCTGAAATTGGCATGCACTCTGCCGTCTATGGAGTTCACTCATTGAGACGTACAAAAGCAACACTATTTATTAGCAAACAAAAACTTCTGTGCAGTCCAGTTATTACTTGTGCATACCAATTATCTCATCGAGCGTAAGTGGGTGATTGTAGAGCCGGACTCTACGATTTCCCTACGCTAGACGAAAAAAAGGCCTGGCTGAAATTAGCTAAGCCTTTTATCTTGTATGGCACGCCCGAGGCGATTCGAACAGCCTGCCCTCAATCAAATACATAATCGGTCATTTCATGCCGTAATGTCACGGCATAACCCTACGCAACTTGCTTAATTCTAGCATTTAAAAATATCTGCTCCTTTAATCAGGCATCATAGTCAAGCCCCCATACTCAAATAGTTTTTCATTTTGGGTTCGCCTCTGTGTGGGTCACGCTCCTTTCCGCAGTCGGCTGATAAATACCGGATTCAGCTTTCGGCCAATAGAGGAAGTTGGATGTTGTACCTTATTTAGGATGAATATCTGAGATCGCAATATTGAGCGAATTTTTCAGCGATTCAACATTTTTATCTGATGGGGACTCATCAGCAACGGATGGATATTCAGTGAAAAAAGTATCTGTATCAATATCGAAATCTTCAAACACCGTCCTTAGGTCCACCAGAAATTGTTTGTATTCTGCATAGCTGACTGCATGATCATCAGCTAAGCGCATCGATTTTTTCACCAAAGCTTTAATATCATGCGTGTCGTTTTGCTCACTACTCTCAACTAACATGATTAATACATCTGAAGTGTAGTGTTCTACATCGCCGCTAAGTAAGCTTAGTGTACGTGCAATAGCCTGGTTTAATAGAAACCTCTTTCCATTTGGCTGTCGTGATAAATGTGCGATTGCTGCAAATATTTCTGCACGCAGTTCAGCACGCGAGCGATCAAGAGAAGATTTTACCGGGTCTTGAGTCATAGCAAATAAGAAGCCATTGCTATACGCATCAACACAGTGAAACACCTCATGATCAATTGAATAAACCAAGAAGTCTTTATTATCAATGAGGTATGGTTCTGATAAAGAGGATAATGCTGCATCATCCATGTCATACATGAATCGCGATGCAGCCAATGCCGAATCATCAAGCAAAGGAATGTTCAGTGTAACCAGACAGGTATACGGTTTATTTGTAATACGGGCATTTGGTGTTTTGAATAAGGTAGCTGTTCCATTACCAATATCCAGCTGAAATGCGATGCGATACTCCTGTGCTTCAATCAGCCCTACACGTGTACTGTCTGGATGCTCATAATCAACGTTACTAAGATCTTTTCCAAGACTACTAGTCAACGGTAATAGTTGATCAAAATCAGCCTTACTGTGAAGTAATATAAACTCGATCTGCGGATATGCTTTTTTATAAAGCGATATTCGATCGTCAATTAATTGAGCAGTTGCTTGTGCGTAACTACTTGGGACAAACAGCGATAGCATAACGAATAAAACCATCATCCAGAGGACGGGATGGTAGTCGTAAGTATTAATGCTCATGTCAATAGTGCTTTAGGTTTTTATATTGTTGGTGCATATGAAACCAGTCCATTAATGAAACACTAGCTAGCTATCCTGCGCTTACTGCACTCACACGGGCGCATTCACAATAAAAAAAGCGCACATAAGTGCGCAGTGTAAACACCCAAGAAACAACGATCACTCGCTATTTTTTTGGTTTGGGGTCCGGGATAGGCTTTGGCGTCAGTTCTTCTTTATTAGCTTTGACGAAGCCGTATTTTACGTATATGTTCTGTGCATCATCACTGGCGAGATACTCAATATACCGCTTGCCATTTGCCTGGTTGCGCGCTAATTTGAGCACACCAATTGCATAGCCAACTTTGTGTTGCATATTGTACGGTTCCGGAATAGTCACACCATCGATTTTGCGACCCTCTGCTTTTCCGTGAGTGACTTCAGTGGTCCATACGATACCGACATCTGCTTCACCATTTTCAATCCTGTGTGGTGTTTCACGATGGTGCCGGGAAGTAAACCAGGTTTTATCTGGAACGGCCCAGCAGCTTTTGCACATGGCTCCACCGGTCACTTTGTCGTACAGATCGAGATCCTTCAACATCTGTGAGCCATAGAACTTGAAGATTCCTTCCGTCAATGGATTCGGGTGTGACTGCACCAGGTCGTCGCGACCGAGATCTTTGGGTCCGGTAATCTTCTTTGGGTTACCTTCTGCGACCATCAGCTCTAATTTGTTATGAATATAGATGATGTAATCACTCATCATCCCTTCACCTTTAAGCTTCCTAAGGTGCCCTAGATTGACACTGGCGAATAGGTCAGGAGTCTGAGATGTCTTCTGGCCATCGATTTCACCTTGCTTCAGGATCTGACCTTTCAGGATTTGCCCGGGAGGGATGGTTTCGACGTAAATGGATTTAATGTCAGGATTCTTTTTCTGAAAGTCATTAATCAGTTCCTCCATTACCATGAATTGATTTCCAGCCAGATACATAACCAGATCAGCGGTGTAGGAATCGCCAATTTGACCATATTTAATGTCACCACCAGTAATGAAGGTTCGGTAGTCATGCCCAAGGCCGGCATCCTTTGCCGCCAGTGCTGATGTGCAAAAACAAACTGTTACAAAGGCCAACAGGAATTTTAAAATCGTCTTGTATTTCATATGATCATTCTCCAGGTATAGCTCCATCATTTTGTTATTGTGTTAAGCATACTGCGCTTCGAGTAAATGAATAGATATAAGGGCATATACCTAGGGGTAAACCCTCGGCTCAGTGGATTCGTAACTAGTCAAAATGATAAATGCCTGCTGTGCATATGGACTCCTCCTGTTTAGCAAACTAGCCTGCAGTCTGTTCCAGGGACCAGTTTAATCTGAGCTTTGTCGCCACCGCTCGGCGACAATTGCCCAAAGGAAAACCCTCTATCAAAGACGCGTCCAATTGGCTTTAAGGATTCACCACCTTGCCAGCGATCCCACATCCCTGCTTTCTGTTCTGTTGAAAATCTAATTCACGTTCTATAGTCCATTTTCTACACTCCAACTTTTTTAATCTAAAGATACAGTTTTTCTCTAACCCGCTGAGACGGCCACTCTCAGCAGAATTTTTTAATTTCAACTAGTTACGAGTCCATTGAACAAGGGTATACACCTACGTATATACCCTTATATCTATACATTTACTCGAAGCGCAGTATCCCTAACTCAAGAAAAAAACAATACTAATCAATTAAGCTTCTGCATGTGCGTATGATGAAAACGAACGAATAGTTGATCAGTTTTTTTTAAACTACTAGAGGTTAATACCATGTCTGTGAAACTCGAACGCAAGTCATTAAGTAATCCTGATGAAACGCGCCCCTTCAAAGACAATAAAGGAAAAGCAGAAATTGTTACTGTAGGAAACATCACACTAGGAAGAGGCACCTTTGAACCCGGCTGGGTCTGGAGTGAACACGTAAAACCTGTTGCCGGAACTCATTCTTGTCAGGCTGCTCACACAGGTATCGTCTTGCAAGGACGAATGGTTGTGAAAATGGATGATGGCTCGGAAGAAGAATTTGGTCAAGGAGATGCGTTCTACATGCCGTCTGGACACGATGCATGGATTGTGGGTGATGAAGCTTGTGTACTTATCGATGTTACTGGTTTTGAGCAGTATGCGAAGCCTTCATAGCAACGTAGTTATCTTGGGAGATAAGTTACTGGACTGTTCTGGCTGTTAGCAGACATGATTAAGAGTCACCTTTGGGTGGCCTTTTTGTGGGTTTACCCCAGGTAGTGAAGATGACCGCAACCCACTGCAGACAGTTATAATTTTGACTAGTCACAAATCCATTGAGCCCGGGGATTACACCCAGGGAACCAAAGGGATTATCTCTATTCATTTACTCGAAGCGCAGAATGCCTAACTTAATAACAAAATATAACTAATCAATTAAGCTTCTACTAAAACAGCCATATCAAATAATAAGGATCATAATGTGATAAATACAAATACACACAGAGTTAAGTCTTCCATGATTGTATTGAGCGCTCTGCTAGGTGCCAGCATCATGTCAATTAGCTTAGATGCTTATTCTGAATCCTCAGAAGAAGTCTGCAACAAACCAATATTCAAAATGTGGAAGGAACAACAATCTGATCGCCTGTGGTCTCCAGACGAAGAAACGCTAAAGGCAGAAAAATCAGGCAAATTATTTACCTATAACTGCTTCACCTTTGAAGAGATTAGTAGATTCTACGATACCAACGAAGGTCGTATAGAAAACGCGCACTTTCATCCAATTCTGAAAACGAAAGATGAAAGAGGTACTTTTATTGCAGATAGCAGTGACAATGATTGTTAGACCAAAGTAAGTTATTGAATAATTCCTATCCTCCTAAAGTTAGGATTTGCCCTGTTGATAGCAGGGCTTTTTTCTTGCATTAATGACTGCTGTTGGCTCTTTCAGTGCTTTGTCTTTCAGGCTCTATACCAACTTGTTTAGTCTTGTTGCACCTTGCTGAAGTCCTGCAGACACGGTGGCAACATTGACTCCAGTTCTGCTGTCCATTCCTCTGGCAACCCCTCTGGGTAATTCAGGCCCAGATAGTTCTTCCTGGTAACTGGAATGCCGAGTTGGATCATCCATCCCAACACTATGTCCGACTTGGCTTGGTTCTCCAATTCCTCGACAGTGTATTCTTCCAGTTCCTCCTGCATTGCTATGTCAGAGATGTAATCAGTTTCATTCATGCACCAACCATTCGAGCAGACAGTCCAGGCATGAACTGGTGAAGTGAACAGGAATAATGCGAGGATGAGGTATTTCATACCTTAAGCGTAGTCCAAATTCCTGGATATGCGACAAGCTATTGGCGCAAAGTAGGTTCGCCCTGTTGATGGCAGGGCGTTTTAACCAATGTGTTGCATCGACCGGTTGAAACCGCAGCCGAAAGCCGATATATCAAGAGCCACCCCCGGGTGGCTTTTTTGTGGCTTTATCTCAGGTAATGAAGATGACTGCTAAAGACCTGAAGCGGAAAAATGAGTAATATACACAGTATGTCCTTGATTAGATTATGGATATACTATCGCACTTCGATCTTGGCGATCTTAATATCATAAAGAACGGGTAATCATTGTTTGTGTTTATGAAATATATATTTAATAAATCAGGGATTATATTTCTTTATATCGTATCAGCTACATTACTCTTGAGTGGATGTCTCGTTGAAGATGAAAAATTAGAAACAGAAGCGCGGCCTAGACATATACCTGATCAACCTTTGGTTCCCGAAAAGATACAAATTCGTGTAGATGATGAGGTCAAGTCAATCCAAAGGGTGCTGAACAATCTTGGCTACGATGCTGGTCCGGTTGATGGGATAATGGGATCGAAAACTCGTGAAGCTATTAAATTGTATCAACAAGACCATGATCTACCTGTTACAGGGCAACTTAATAGTAATTCAAAGAAAATATTGATCGGCGAGTAGGTGTCGATAGCCGCGAAGATCCATTGTTGCGTGCGGTTTCAACCGGTCGATGCAACACATTGGTTAAAGCGTTCTGCTGGTCTTTCAAAGCATAATCACACATGTCAGAATTAGCATATATATTTACCGCCACCCACAACCTGATATATTTTCCCATAGCCCAATAGATACCATCTAATAATGATGAACATTCGATGCATGATAAGATAAAAATATATCTATTACTGCTAACGATTGTTATTAGTGGTTGTGTTGGGACATCACGTCTTGCTGCTGTACCTGAAACCAGGACATATTCCGCAAATGTACTAGGAATAGACAACGTACGCTTCTGGCCAACACACGAAGACGACTCTTTTACTACCATAGTAATGGATGCTATCGATAGATCATCTATAAACCTAAACCCGGAAAATAACGGCCAATCCAGAAACGCCAACTTAGTGCTCTCTAGTGGTGGAGATGGTGGGGCCTTTAGCGCAGGTCTTTTGGTTGGCTGGAGTGCTGCAGGTAACCGGCCTAAATTTTCTTTTGTAACTGGTATTAGTACCGGCGCTCTGATAGCACCATTTGCTTTTCTTGGGCCAGATTATGATGACACCTTAAAGTATATATACACAAATATCAGTACAAAAAATGTATATCGTTTGAATGTACTTGGTGCCTTATTCTCAGACGCCACGGCTGATAGCGCACCACTTGCTGGACTGATTGAGCGTTATATCGACGATGCATTATTGAAACGTATTGCAGAGGAGTACTCCAACGGGCGCTTGTTGCTGATTGGTACAACTAATCTAGACGCAAGATTACCTGTAATGTGGAATATGGGTGCTATAGCGTCAAGCAAGCACCCTGAAGCACCAAATCTTTTTAGAAAGATATTACTTGCATCAGCTTCAGTTCCAAGCCTGCTCCCACCCGTTATGATCGAGGTGGAATCATCTGGTGCTGTTTACCATGAAATGCATGTTGATGGTGGCATTACTGAGCAAGTTTATGCATATCCCGACTGGATTTCACAGAAATACTTTGATGGTAAATACAAGCGATTCATGGAAGACCATCAAACTGATTTATATGTTATCTGGAATTCAAGAATGCAACCTGAATGGTCTCAGGTCGAAAGGCAGACTATGAAAATTGGCCACAGCACAATTGAGGCGATGACCCATAGCCTGGGTAAAAGAGATATACATAGAATATTTATTCAAGCTAAACGTGATGGTATAAATTTCAATCTCGCGGCAATTGATACAGATTTTCGAGATAAAAACCAAATGGGCTTTGATACTGCATATATGCGGGCGCTCTTCGAATATGGTTATAAAAAAGCACTGAATGGCTACCCTTGGAAAAAGATACCACCTGGACTACTTGGAAGAAAAACAGACCACCTAAAATGAAAATGACATTACCTTATATTCATTTTGGCTGAACTTCCGCTTTTCGCCGTTTGGTTTTGCCCCGAAATAATGGACCACTAGTTAAGTCCGGTTTCCTGCTTTTCATAATCTACCGGACTGATATACCCTATGTAACTATGGCGACGTTTTAAATTGTAGAAGCACTCTATATATTCGAATATATCGGCACGTGCTTCCTCTATCATTCGATAGCGCACCCGATTAACCCGTTCACGTTTCAATAAACCAAAAAAACTTTCAACCACCGCATTATCATAGCAGTAACCGCGTCCACTCATATCGCATTGAATACAATGCTTATCAAGCTGGTTGCGAAAGTCATCGCTGGTGTATTGTTACCCCAGGTCAGAATGATAGATCATCTTTTCCTCTGGAATAGGAGAGCCCAATGCCATGTTAAGGTCACCAATAGCTAAATGCCTGCTTATCCATCGGTCCATTGACCAGCCAATAATACGAAGGGAATAAAAGTCCATCACGATGGCAAAATTAAGCTTATCCTACTGGGTATTGATATAGGTAATACCGGATGACCACCGGTGATTCTGACCCCCTGCTGTGTGACCATAGAAGGTCATCGACCCGTAGAGGTATCAAGGTGCGCATACATTGAGGGTTGGGAGATAGCGTCTCCACAAAACCGAATATACATGCGCCTCTTATGTCTATTCGAGGCTATCTTGCTAAACAGGAGGAGTCCATATACATAGCAGTCAAAGCATTAAACATACGTATTTGCACTTACGTATTTCCACGTATATATCTAAATTTTCTTTTTTTGTAACATCTCTGCCACACCAATAAATTAGAATTTGTTAATAAGCTTCTATTAAATGAAGCACGTTACTCCTGAGGGAAAATCATTGAGAAATAAACAAACTCTAACGGTTAAGCGTTCCGTAAAAGTATTCAGCACTCTGCTTGGTATCAGCATTATGTCAATTAGCTTGGATGCTTATTCTGAATCCATAGAAGAAGTCTGCAACAAACCAATATTCAAAATGTGGAAAGAACAGCAATCTGAGCGGTTGTGGTCTCCAGACAAAGAGACACTAAAGGCAGAGCAGTCTGGCAAAGTATTTACCTATAACTGTTTTACTTTTAAAGACATTAATATATTTTTCGACACCCACGAAGGTCGTATAGAAAACGCGCACTTTTATCCTATTCTTAAAACGAAAGATGAAAAAGACACTCGCGTCGCTAGTGGCAGTGACGATGATTGTTGATTATTGCGCCATATTTGCGCCGTTCAAGATACTAATATTTTTGCTGATGGCTATAACCCATTGTTTATTATGGTACCCGGGGCCGGAATCGAACCGGCATGGAGTTGCCTCCGAGGGATTTTAAGTCCCTTGCGTCTACCAATTTCGCCACCCGGGCATAAAGAGGCAGCAGGATTTTACACTGCCGCGGACAATTGATGAAATGATTTTGATTTCTATTTTAAATAAACAGCTTGCAGTTTAAGAACTGGTTTACCCTGGTCGTCATTGAGATACAGTATCTGGCCGGTAATTGTGTAACTTTCAACTTCGGATAATAATTTAAAGAACTGGCTTTCCTTATCCATCTCGTCAGCACAATACATGCGCGTTGCTGCAAGCGGACCAAACTCCAGCTTACT
>Ga0316194_10003260_pt1 | contig 11331 bp, 8 predicted proteins | sample CroRivsedime1_MG_FD_204936 | JGI IMG/M metagenome (GOLD analysis project Ga0316194, IMG submission 204936) | Coastal sediment microbial communities from Maine, United States - Cross River sediment 1 | ecosystem: Environmental > Aquatic > Marine > Coastal > Sediment | place: USA: Maine... | reverse complement strand
AAGGCCGAGTCATCAGGGCCTGTCATAGCCATGCCATTCGGCGATACCGCTGGTTGCAAAAACTCCGCTGCGACATAGCCAACCGGGCCTCCGCCAAACGACTGAACGTAACACCAGTAGCGCTCTTCAGACGCTTCACATCCAAGGTTATCGAGTATTGTCCCTTGAGAAAATGCCGCCACTATTCTCGAAGAGGTTGACGGTTGTTCTCTAAGGTTAAGTCCACCCGAGGCACCAGATACGACCCAATTTCGCGGGCCGCCGTTCTCGGGTGAGGCGGGGACCTCGGCCAGACGAGCTTCCAACTCCCCACGTTCCCATACGTATATACCTGCGTCAGCCATCAGGCTGAGGTAAAGCCTGCCATTATCGAGAAGATAACCTCGAATATATTGTGCGTCAGCCGCAATCTTTTCGCCCATGCCAGGAGGTGGGCACGTTGCACGCGTGACGGCAAGGGGGCCAAATTCAAAGCGGCCGCTTACACCATCCTTGCCGGACTCAAAGGACCATTGCCCGCGAGCAGAGTTGCAATTCAGACGCATATTGACGGTCCCGTCTTCATCGAGGGACATGGTGTAAAGAGAAGGATCTCTGGGGCGCTTAGTGCCGATACCGTCATCCATCGACTGAAATTCAACAAAGTGCCAACTCGTGTTTTCCAGAGAGTTATTGAAATTAGGGTCTGCCGTTGATGAAGCAACGGATCCAGTCAAAAAGATGCATGTCCATGAAACTGTATATCCAATGCTTATCAGAAATGCTCGCTTCATGTTGTACTCCTTGTGAATACACAGAATGTTGACACTGATTGTCAGGCTGTAATCAGGTCTCGTCCCAGCTATTGCTCTGGGAGCATTTTGTCGAAGGCGCGGGCTTCCTCCTCGCTTCCCGGCTTGTAGAAATCATGCAACTCGTCGGTCACGAAGTAGTGCCAGAACTTTTGCACGTAGGCAGGGTCGAGTATTTTGAAGTGTCCCATTGCCTCCTGCTCTTGCAGAAATGTCCGATAGGCATCAAGAGGTTCTGGCCCGGCCTGCTGGTAAATAATTCTGCCGCCGTACTGCCTGTATAATGCCCGGTTGACTTTCCACCTGAGGATAAAGGCCTTCGCCAGTTGCTCAGAATAGGCACGAACCTCCGGCGAATCTTCATCGGCGGCCTCGCGGTCTGCCTCTGCAAGGCTGTTTAGAACCTCCAGCTGTTTGTCGAGGGTTGATCTTTGCTCGTCGGTAATATGGCTGGATTGCAGTTGTTTCGCCAATTCGGTCCGTCGTAATTCACGCCGTTGCCGGTCCAGAGCCATAAAGCGTTTTTGGGCAAGCATGTAGGCGTCGACTTCGTCTTTGCTGACATCGATCTTATGATCTTCCGCATATCGAGTCATCAGGCGCTGCAGGATAACGTACTGTACTTCCTCGGAGTCACGGGAATGGATTCCAGTTTCGAAGACCGTCGCAACCAACGGGTCCTCTTGCAACCCGTAGACATCTGTTTCTCCGGATGCTATAGGCTCTATGGCCAATATCGTTAGAAGAATCAGTCCAGCGGCACAGAGAGTCTTTTTATTATGCTTCTCCATTCGCAGAATCCCGGTTATTTGGGTAGTTTGTCTTGCTTACAGGATCAACCCGGGCTTTTGATAAAGTCTTTGCCGGCAATTCAACGACAAGGACGTGCAGAACCAGGCACGATTAATCGCAGGTGAGATGCCCGGTACGCTTTTGACGTTCAGCCCTTATTCCCTCCACGGTCTTGGCAACTGATTTTTCTGCCTCGGCAACATCCTTTGCGTCCACCTGCCAGCGCTCAGTACGTTCTGCCATTGCGGCCTCCGCCTCTTCAGTACGGTTAACATCACGCAAAATAGCAACCCGCAGGAGATCTGCAATGGAAGCGCTCAGCCCTCCGCCCTGTGAGGCTCGATCGACGACGACAAGGGCCTCTTTGGTTTTACAGTCGATGGCCAGTTCGCTCGCCTCTTTCACGGAGTCCGTGTCGCCAGCCTTAAAGAGACAGCCGGAAAGTAAAACTGTAAAACCCAAAAGGAAGAGGTATAAGAGATAACGGTTTAGTAAGAGCGTCATGAACGGCTCCAATCATTTTTATTGGGTAACCCCTTGGCTTCCAAGCGTAACAAACATCCCCGGTCACACAAGGAATCAACTCGTATTTAGTGAGGAAGTAGATGGTACGCTTATACGTAGTAAAGTCGTCTCCCAAGCTTTAACTGTTCAGAGAGATTAATAACCTGATCTGTATTTAAAGGACGCCTTGAATGGTTGAAAGTACAAGGGGACATCAACGGGCTTTCTGTTACATTCGCCTGCTTATATCGGTCGCAGTTGTCACTGTCCTTATGAGTGCCTGTGCACAGAAACCGATGTTGCCATACTCAGAAGAGACGGTGCCACTCGTCATGTTGCCCGCCTCGCAGGCAGGAATACACGATGGACGCGGGCGTTTTCGGGAAGTCTTCTGTGCAGTTCTTGAAGAACGTGGCAAAACGCTGCCTGATTATCGACCTTGTGAAGAAGCTCTGGTCCGGGTCGGCAAGGAACCCGGGGGAACAGGCAAACCCGTAGAACTTGGCCGGTCCGGTCGCAAGCTAACCGCATTGTTTGTACCTGGTGTTGGCTGGGATTGTTTCTCAGATTGGATGGACGCAGCTGACACTATTCCTGAGCATCTGCGCAGCTTCGATTATGACCTGTTGACGATCAAGGTAGACGGCCTGTCGAGTACCACCAACAATGCGCGACAGATTCGCGATGCCATCATGGGGATGATGCCATCCAATAAAGAGCCAGACCTGGTGCTTATCGGTTATTCCAAGGGGGCTCCGGATATGCTTGAGGCGTTGGTCTATTACCCGGAGATCCGCGAACGAATCGCTGCCGTAGTCAGTATCGCCGGAGCCGTCGGCGGCACACCACTGGCCAATGACGCCACGCTGTCTCAACTGGACCTGTTGAGACTGTGGCCTGATGCCAGATGCGTGGAGGGGGATGGTGGTGCGATGGAAAGCTTGCGCCCGTCGGTGCGAAAGTCCTGGCTAGCCGAGAACTCCCTGCCGGATAGCTTGTCCTATTTCTCACTGGTAACATATCCGGAACCAGAACGGATTTCGTCGGTTTTGCATTACAGTTATAAAAAGCTGAGCCGGATCGATGCCCGTAATGACAGCCAACTGATTTTCTACGACCAGGTGGTCCCATCAAGCACCCTGCTTGGTTTTGCCAATGCCGATCATTGGGCGCTGGCCGTACCGATAGCACGATCACATCCGAAAGTTGGTTCAATCTTCGCAGACCAGAATCAGTACCCACGCGAGGCAATGTTTGAGGCTATATTGCGTTTCATTGAAGAGCAATTGGCCATGTAACTGTCTGGTATGAGATAAACAGACAGGCTGCAGGTGGATATTGGCCTCGGCTCAAGGACGAACCTTTCCTTCAATAAATTTCAGCGAAACCTTATGAGAGGGGCTGATAATTTTAATTTTCTTTGGTTAGCGCCGTTTCATATAAATCCCTGTAATTTTGATATAATGATCAACAGGTTTTTCGCGAAACCTGAGGCAGGCTTGTACTTTGCCCGGCTTCCATGTATAGGCATATATGAGTCAATGGCCTGTTTTTAACTCAGATAAAAAGCACGTTATATGCAACCATGAATCGGACACTGCCAGTAATTCATATTCATCTACATGGATCAATCAAGTGTCTGCTGCTGATGCTAATCAGTGTTGCATTGTCTGCATGTGTCTTGAACCCGCCATCATCCTCTGCTCCCGGCCCGGAAAACCAGTCAAGCGAAGATGTATTGAAAATGCAGTCGTTTGTCATGAATATGGCCGATGACAATATTGCCGAGCTCGGCGAATCCATTTATTTATTGACCCGCAGCGATCATCTCGACACCAGGGGACGTTGGCTCGCTCAATCCTTCATGCGCAATGGCGTAGCAGCAAGCCTGGATATCGCCGTCGGCCCGAACCCCCCGGTCAGCCTGCTTGATCTTCTGGTCCTGATCTCCCTGCAGACGTGGTCTTTTGAACAACACTGGATTCCGGCTGGGATCGGTGAAGCCGGATATCCTGCACTCGAGAGACTCAAGGCCGCGGAAAAGGATGCCTGGCACACGGCAAAAGAGGTCCTCACCGATGAGCAACTGCGTACCTTGCGATCGCTGATTGATGCATGGATTGCCGAGAATCCTGAACGGACCGTGATTGCTCTCGTGCGATTCAAAGAATTCTCTGATGAACGTAGAGTGAGTTCCCTCGCTTTACGCGGAGAAGCAAGCGGTCTGCTCCGCGAAGTCAGTGAAGCGAGCGCCGCAGTCGATGAGGCACGTCTCCTCGGCGAAAGGCTGTTCTGGTTTGCCGGTCGATATCCCTACGTGCTCGGCGAGCAAGCGGAGTTGACGGCTTACCGACTGATTGATCAGCCGGAGGGCCTGCAGCTGATCGAGACAATGAAATCGGCCAAGGAATTGAGTGATGCCTTCACAAAGCGTCTCGAGACCATGCAAAGCGATCTTGAGCAGCAGCAAGGCAGCTTCTTTTCCCGGTTATCTGGGGAGCGAGAAGCCGCAATCGATCATCTCTTCGAAAGACTTGTTCAGGAGCGGACACAATTACTGGATGAGATCTCTGCACGCGAGGCAGAACTGCTTGGGATGATGTCCGAACTACGGCAGACCATTGTCGCGTCCGGTGCGTTGGCCGATGATTTGACCGGGACGGTAAATGCTATCGACCGGGTGCTGAGTCATTTCGACCAGGAGCCGGGAAGTCAGGAAGAACCACTGCGCATGCTCGATATCCGCGACGCTGCAATCGAAACCGGTCGCACGGCAGAACGGCTGACGGCCATGCTCGAGCGGGCCAACCAGATCCTGGAATCAGAGTCATGGGAACAGGCCATGTCATCTGTGGCCAGCCCGGCAGATGACCTCGTCGAACGGATCTTCTGGCGGGGACTTGTCCTGATCGGCGTGTTGATCCTCGGTATCGGTCTGCTTCGTCTTGTTCCGCAAAAAATCACGAATAGTCGGGAGCCCAGCTAGATGGAAAGCTGTGGCGATTGTGATGTCCGTTTTTGAGTATTTTTCTGTTTGCCTGTGAGGCCATCTTACATGACCGGTCAAACCATAAATGCCATAATCATATTGCTCCTGATGTGGGCAATGACAGGTTGCTCAGTATTACGTACTCCTGCTTCGTTCGATCCTCCTTCAATCAACGAAGTCCGCTTCCGGGATCGAACACAATCAAAAGCCGATCAGGATATCCGGGTATCAGTCGCTGTTCCTGCTGCGGACGAAACAGCACAATTATTCCAGGCCGATCTGATCAGAAGAGAGATCCAACCGGTCTGGGTGAAAGTTGAGAACCATAGCGAACATACCTATTATCTCATTTCGAACGGGACCGATCCGAATCATTACTCCCCTCTGGAAACGGCTTACGCAGTCGGTAGCAGATTTCTTGATTTCTACCGCGATGAAATGGGTGATTACTACAGATCGATGAGCTTTAGAAATCCGGTACTCCCCAATACGGCCGTATCCGGTTTCATTTTTACCAATCTCGACGAAGGTGAAAAAGTGGTACAGGTCGACCTTGTTGCTGAAGAACGGGTCAAGTTCTTCACGTTTTTCGTTCAGATCCCCGGCATGCGGGTCGATTATCACATGGTGGATTTCGACAGCTTGTATCCGGAAGATCAGATTGTGGACTTGAACGAAGAAGAACTGAAGACTACACTACAAAACCTGCCATGTTGCACCGCTGACCAGGAAGGTCTCAAGAAGGGCGATCCGGCGAATCTCGTGATCATTGGGGAGTTCAAAGACATCGCCGCTGCATTTGCACGCCAGGGTTGGCTTCCCGCCGAAGAGACCTATTCAACGGCGATCTGGAAAACCATCAAATCTTTCCTGTTTGGTTCGCGATACCGTTACTCTCCCGTCAGCCCGCTCTATTATTTTGGACGGCATCAGGATCTGGCCCGCCAGATGCCACGTCACGATATCCACGAACGCAATCACCTGCGGTTATGGTACAGCCCGTACCGCTTCGAGGATAAACCGGTCTTCATCGGTCAGATCAGCCGGGATATCGGTGTGCGTTTTACCCTGAAGGCCCGCCCACCGGTCACTCACAAGATTGACCCGGATATCGACGAGGCTCGCCATTCCCTGGTCGAGGACCTGTTATTCTCGCAGATGCTGGCTAAAGTCGGCTGGGTCAAAGGGGTTGGGATGGCGAGATCCTCCAGGCCGAAACATAACCTGACGGGGGACCCCTACTACACCGATGGTTATCGCGTCGTACTGTTTCTCGAGGAGGGACCTATTGCTTTGAACCAGATCAAAACCATCAACTGGGAGAGCCCGAAAACTTTTCACGTAGGGCCTACAAAAAATGATTGAAGTGATTTCTGACCCGCCCATGAATACGTGAGGGAGCACCTGCGAGTTGAAACTACGATGAAGAAAATACTATTAACTGCCTTACTCAGCGGCATCTTGGTTGCTGAATTAATCACGGGCGGCCCATCCGCGACCTTGGCCGAAGAGGTCTTCGTGAGCATCGGCGGCGGCAGCCATTCCGGGGTTTACTTCCCAACCGGCCTGGCGATAGCCGAAATGATTAATGCCAAGCGGCAGGATTACGGAATCCGGGCTACGGTCGAAGCGACTCCCGGGTCAACCTTCAACCTGAATGCAATCATGGCCGGTTACATGGATTTCGGGATGACACAGGCCGACAAGCAATATCATGCTGTCAAGGGGATGATCGAATGGGCAGAGATAGGGCCACAGGAAAAACTGAGGGCCGTCTTCAGCCTTTATCCTGAAACGGTCACCCTCGTAGCAGCCAAGGATGCCGGCATCAACACCGTCGAGGATCTCAAGGGCAAACGGGTCAGTCTCGGGAATCCTGGATCGAGCCAGCACCGGGTCATCGTCAATATCCTGGAAGCCTTCGGAATCGATCCCGAAACTGATATCCAGGCTGAGACCGTTTACGCATCAGAGGCACCGGATCTGCTGGAGGATGATATCATCGACGCGTATTTCTTCACGGTCGGGCATCCCAGCGACACCGTGCAAAGGGGGTTGTCGAGGACTCGTAAGGCCCATCTCGTCCCGATTTCAGGGCCTGCCGTTGATAAGCTTATAACTGAACAAGTGTATTACACTCGGTACAGGATCCCATTGCAGAGCCTTTATCCTGACTTGCAGGGACCACTTGAGGATGTCGATACGCTGGCTGTTTTAGCGACCTTCTCAACGTCTTCTGAAGTGCCGGAACAGATCGTTTACCTGGTAACCAAAGAAGTCTTTGAAAATCTGGACTATTTCCGCCAACAGCACCCTGCTCTGTCTTTATTGACGAAAGAAAACATGCTTGAAGGCCTCCATGCACCGTTGCATCCTGGCGCGATGAGATATTACCAGGAAGTTGGATTGATCAAGTAGTGCAACGATACGCGAAGACTTCTGCCGAATCGCTGGCTTGAGTGGTTTTTCAAACCAGCCGACGGCGCCGAATCAGTAGGTCTGCATGAGACAGTACCAGAGTCACAGACCGTGTCTTCACCAATAACCAAAAAGGATTATTCATGAGGCGATATAGTTCTTTTGCCTGCAACATTCTGGTTATGCTGCTCATATCAGGCTGCATGACCCGAAACATGCCCCCAGCCATTAATGATGGCCTCACCGAAGTGCCGTCGATGCGGCCTTTGGGATCTCTCGGTGTCGAAAAGCGGCCTGCGTCCGTTTTTGGTCCGGATGAGGAGTATTCCGGCAGCCCGCTCGATGAGGTTGGCAGGCGGGGTTTGTTCGAGGCCCATGGGCCTGAATCGAATCAGTTCGCATTGCTGAAAAACGGCGAAGAGTCTTTCGCCGTTCGTGCTCAACTTCTGGAACAGGCCAAAAAGTCTATCCGGATACAGGCGTTGATCTTTGCCGGTGATGAATCGGGATTGTATCTTGCCGAAATTCTGAAACGGAAAAAAGCCGAGGGACTGGATGTTCGGATAATCGTCGATGCAACCGCTAATCTCGGTTTGCAGACCCAGTGGATGTATTTTGACCTGAAGCAGCACGGCATCGAAGTCCAGGGCTATGAATCACTCTATCTGCAGTGGCTCAACGAGGTGCCGATGCCTTTCCTTTCACCTGCAAAAGACCCTGAGGCACCGAATTCCAGGTATCACGAGAAGATGTGGATCGTGGATGGGGGAACAGAGAGCCGGGTTGCGGTCGTCGGCGGCTTGAACATCGCCAATGAGTACTTCCGGGTTGATCCGTCTGAACCGAGCGACTACTGGCGGGATCAGGACATCGTCGTCAAAGGAAACATAGTATCGGACATGGTCACGGTTTTCGAGCGCAATTACCAACACTTCGTCGACATCAAAAAAAGCCGGGGCATTCTTGATACAGACCATTATTGGCAGGCAACGCGGGAGTTCCTGGATACAGTCGGTAAACTGGACATCCCCTATGTGAGTGATTCTGATCTAGAGGAACGTGTTTTACAGATGGCGCAGGCTAAGCCAGCCCTGAGATTTATGAATGCGCGCGGTCGGTTCTTCCAGAACCGCCCCAGACTGGGAGAATCCTTCATTCAGCAAGCCTACATGAAATTGTTTGAAAATGCACAGCGGGAAATCATTATCTGCAATGCATACTTTATCCCGTCCGCAGAATTCATCGACGCGGTCAGAGGTGCGGTCAGCCGCGGTGTCCATGTGATCATTCTGTCGAACAGCCCTGATACGAACGATCTTCCAGAGATAACTATGGTCGGAAGGAGTTATTACAAGGACATTCTGGCGATCAATCAGGAGGAGGCCACCCAAACCAGCGGCGGGAATGTCCAGATATGGGAATGGTATGGCTGGCGTTATGACGAAGAACGGCAGACCGAAGGGACCATCCATGCCAAATACGCCGTCTTCGATCGTCACTACTCGCTCGTTGGGTCATATAACCTGGACCCGAGAAGCGAACAGCTCAACAGCGAGACGGTTGTAGTCTTTGAGAGTAAAGAGTTGTCGACTGATCTGGCAAAAATATTCTATGAAAACGATTTGGCCTTTAGTCGGAAGGTCTCTGCGCAAGCAGCCGCAGAATTCAACGAACCGACTGATGCGCTGTATAAGCTGAGGAAAGATTTTGGCAGTTTGTTCGAGCCGATGCTTTGATATGAAACCGGAAAACACTACGCCGTATAAACAAATCATCAGTTTTTTTGTCTGTCTGGCCGCTTTTCTCCTGTTAACACCTTATGCATCTGGCGCCGAGGACGAATCGGTAATCCTGCTGCATGGCTACGGCAGAACAACTTTTTCCATGCGCCCCCTTCAAAATCGCCTGGAAGAGGCTGGCTTCGTCGTCCATAACATCGGCTACCCATCGATGCGCCGTTCCCCTCCGGAACTGGTTGAGTTCCTGAACGAGCGGCTTCAATCCTGTTGCGGCAACGCGCCGCGCATCCATTTCGTGACTCATTCATTAGGAGGGATTCTGGTTCGGGCCTATCTGTCAGAGCACCATTTAAAAAACATCGGGAGAGTGGTTATGCTCGCGCCACCCAACCGGGGTAGCGAGTTGGCAGATATTGCAAACGGCTCAACCCTTCTGCGCGCGATGCTCGGTCCAACGGTCGTTCAATTAGGGACAGGGGAAGATAGCCTGCCAAATCGTCTGCCACCACCCTGGTACGAGCTGGGAGTCATTGCGGGCGTTGATGACATCAATCCGATTGGCAGTTTTTTCGTACCCGCCCCGAGTGATGGGACAGTATCCGTGGCGAGCACCCGCCTAGCAGGGATGAGTGACTTCGTGACAGTGCGTAAGTCACATACGTTTATTATGCGCTCCGTTAACGTCGCTGACTATATCATCCGATTTTTACGTACTGGACATTTTGTGTCTTCAGATGCACCTTCATCTTCACCCTGATCGGGCTCTATCCCCCTCAAAATCTCAACCTATTGAAAACACGTATTTTGTTCATTTTAGGGCTTAATTCCTGTGGTGGCGTCGACAAGATTGTTGGTTGTCTGGAATGATCGAAGCTGCGACGTGAGGTCATGTGTTTTATATATCTATCGCTCGATGTTATATCGGCAGGAATCAAATGTTTTGGCTAGTTCCCAGAGGTCCTGAATTATAAGAGAATGGCCACTCGAAATTGATCCAGGTGACCATCATTTTGTCGGTTGGTCTTATGTATATTACATCATTCTGAGTCGCCCAGATTGGCAAAGTACCCAAGTTCCTGCTCTTCACAACAAATATCATCTGATATAATTCATGTTAGAGTTGATGTGCCATGCTGGGTCGATAAAATACAAAAGGCTCCAACACCTTCCAAGGAGATTGCAATGGATAATATTAGTTTCAGAGCCATGGTTGTAACGGAAATTTCAGACAAACAATTCGTTCGTGAGGTCAAACAAAAGCACATTGAAGATTTACCTGCGGGTGATGTGCTAATCAACGTTCAATATTCATCTCTAAACTATAAAGACGCCCTTTCTGCCTCGGGCAACAAAGGCGTTACGAAACAATATCCTCACACACCAGGGATTGATGCCGCCGGTGTGGTGGCAGAAAGCAGCAAACCTGAATTTAAGTCAGGGGAGCAGGTTCTGGTTACCGGTTATGACCTGGGAATGAACACGTCTGGGGGGTATGCCGAATATATCCGCGTACCGGCGAATTGGGTTGTCAAGTTACCGGAGAACCTGACTTTACGTGAGAGCATGATCTATGGAACAGCCGGGTTTACCGCCGCCCTCTCTTGTTTCAAACTGATAAATAGCGGCGTCACTCCGGATAAAGGGCCCGTACTTGTGACAGGAGCTACGGGCGGAGTGGGAAGCATCGCCCTGTCTATCTTGGTAAAAAGCGGCTACGATGTTGTTGCTGTTAACGGCATCATCGATGAAGCTGATTATCTTTTTGAGCTTGGCGCCAAAGAGGTCATTAGTATTGAAGAAGCTGATGATCAGAGTGGCCGTCCACTACTAAGACCACGCTGGGCCGGGGCCATAGATACGGTTGCAGGAAACATCCTCTCAACGGCGATCAAAACAACCCAGTACGGTGGTTCAGTAACCTGCTGCGGAAATGTCGGGGCGGCAGAACTCCACTCCTCGATCTTCCCTTTCATCATAAATGGTATCACTCTACTAGGCATCGACTCGGTGAACTGCCCGGTGGATATACGCATGAAGGTCTGGAACAAAGTCGCCTCTGATTGGAAACTCGATCGTCTTGAAAAAATCACCACCGAGT
>Ga0316194_10003257_pt1 | contig 11336 bp, 8 predicted proteins | sample CroRivsedime1_MG_FD_204936 | JGI IMG/M metagenome (GOLD analysis project Ga0316194, IMG submission 204936) | Coastal sediment microbial communities from Maine, United States - Cross River sediment 1 | ecosystem: Environmental > Aquatic > Marine > Coastal > Sediment | place: USA: Maine... | reverse complement strand
AAAACCAATCGCTACCGCTTGGCCACCGAGGTCGAGGACACCTTCGGCTGGTACTACCCGACCCGCATCGGCCTGTACCAAGAGTGGCTCGACGTCATTGTCAGGGAGACTGCCGAGAGCGAGAAACTGACCATCGCTTACGCCTCGCTGGTCCGGGGCCTGGAGAACGCGGTCAAGAACTACAAGGGGATGCTCGACGGCTTCGCCAAGAGCGACGTGGTGAGGCGCAAGGTGGAGCTCGAGCGGAGCCTGCAAAAGTGGATCGAAAGCGACCCCGGCCGCAAGGACGCCTTTCTGCCGACTCTCCAGGAGCTTCAGGAGTTGGCGGTGCGCCAACAGAGCACCCGCGAACGGCAGATGTACTACGAGTACTTGGTTCGCCGGGGAGAGCTCCTGAGCACCGCCCGCACCCTCTACCGGCTGGCCAATGAAAGGCAGAAGCCCGATCTCGAGCGAGAGCAGGGTTACCAGGAGCGCGACGTGCCCAGGGTCCGCGAGCGACTTACCCGCATCGATCGCACCTTCGACCCCGGGGTGGATCAGGCCATCTGGCGCCACTTCATCGTCAACTACGCCTCGATCCCCGCCGATCAGCATGTGTGCGTCTTCGATGATTGGTTCGGAATCGGGGTGAAAGGTCTCGACGAAGCGCGTCTAGACCAGCGGTTGGAGGAAATGTACGAGGCCACCTTCCTGGACGAGCAGGAGCCTCGCCTTGCCTGGCTGGAGGCCACTCCGGCCGAGATCGAGGCCAGTGACGACCCGTTCCTCCAGCTCGCTGTTGCCATGTTCGAGAGTGACCTGGAGCTCGAGGCCGAGGAAAAGGAGCTCAACGGCCTGTTTGACGAAGTTCGCTCCCGCTACATGGAGGCGCTCATCGCCTACCTCGGGGCCCGCGGCAGAGAGGTCTACCCGGATGCCAACGGGACCTTGCGGGTGACGTATGGCTCCGTTGAGGGCTACTCGCCTCGGGACGGGGTTACCTACCTCCCATTTACAACCCTGGAAGGGATCGTCGAAAAGAACACCGGGGAGGAGCCTTTCAACGCGCCCGAGGCCGAGCTCGCAGCCATTCGTGAGGACGCCGGCGAGTCCTTCCGCTACGAGCCCCTGGGCTCGGTCCCGGTGAACTTCCTTACCACTCTGGACTCCACCGGGGGCAACTCGGGCTCGGCGACGCTCAACGGCAAGTCCGAGCTGGTGGGTCTGCTCTTCGATGGGGTCTGGGAGAGCATCATCGCGGATTGGGACTTCATCCCGGAAATCTCGCGCTCGATCCACGTAGACATGCGATATGTCTTCTGGGTGATGGAAACCGTGGAGGGCGCGCAGCACCTGGTTGAAGAAATGAGAGGCCCGCGGTAGCTGAAGGTCGAGAGGGGCCGGGCCGGCACTGTCAACTTATCGTCTCACGAGCGAGGCTTAGGTCGAATCCGTGGCCCATATCCGGATCATTCAGGCGCACGTCACCTCAGACCAAACAAGAAACGACCGGGCACGCAGCATCCGGTGGTTGGCTGACCGCAGCAGGTGCCGTCCGACCCTGAAGAGATTTAGGATAACTCCGTGGACCGACAAGAATCGTTGCGCTTGAGCGACGGACTTGAACCTTCGCATCTGTCGCTCCCGTTGTCGGGTTGGCTGGTGCGAGACCTCAGCACGATTGTTCGCGTATCGGCTGGTGTCGTGGAGAACTGAAGGCATGACGGTTCGGTGCGCTGCCCCGTAGCTCCCCAGCTTGTCGGTCACCAGCCGCCGAGGTTCGCCTCCCTGGCCTTTTAGGAGTTTGCGAGAGAACCGCTTGGCTGCACGCCGATCGCGACGCGGTTGCACGAGAATGTCGATGACGTCGCCGTCCTGATCGACAGCGCGCCAGAGATACTGCCGCTCGCCCTGGATCGTCACGAAGAGCTCGTCCAGGTGCCAGGTGTCGCCTAGGCGACCCTCTCGCCGCTTGAGCTTTCGTGCGTACTCCGCACCAAACTTCCGAGACCACTGTCGGATGGTCTCGTAGGAGACGATGACGCCGCGCTCAGCCAAGAGATCTTCGACATCTCGGAAGCTCAGACAGAAGCGGTAATAGAGCCAGACCGCATGGCTGATGATCTCGCTTGGGAATCGGTATCCGCGGTAGATTGGTGTCTTGGCGTTCATCGGCGTAGTCTGCCAGTCAACGCCTCAACTTGACAGTACCCCGTGGTGTCGTGAGGGAGGGGCTGGGATAGCGGACCGACTCGCGCCGGGGTTGAATCGTGCAACAACGCCACCCTACGAGATAATCATAGGGATGGCAGCTACCGATCCGAAGGACCCAGGCAGGAAGCCTCACCTGCGCATCGTCGAAAGCGGAGCGCGGCGGCGACCTCCCATCACCGCCGCGCCGCCCTGGAGTCAGCCGTTTCCGGTCGACGCTCTGATTCTGGAAGAGGATACCTGGCTCGCGCTCAGTGCCGCCCCCGAGATTCATGAGCCCGTGGTGCACCCCGTACGCACCATGACCGAGGCTTGGGAAGCCGAGCCAGCGGCACCCGGTAGCATCGTGATTCGACCCGGCGTCCCCCTGCGCATCCTGGCTGTGGTTCACGATCTCTCTATGGCGCCGAGCTGGCGGGAAGAGTGGATCCATGCCGCTCTGCGCCGTAGCCTGGCTGAAGCCCAACGTCGCGGCCTGAGCGCCCTCGGAATCGAGCCCCTGGGCGCCGTCCATGGTCGGTTTCCGCCGTCCGCCTTCGACGCCCTGCTCAGCGAGCTGCTCGAGAACGAAGCCGGTTTCCTGAAAGCCGTCTGGCGCATCGATCGCTGAGCGCTGACGTCGGACCGGGAACGGCTGCTGGCGCGTGAACGGTCGCAGCTACGATCTCGGGAGGGCCCATCTTGCGAGATTCCTCGCCACAAATACGTCTAACAAGACGATGCTGGCTCGTGCCAGTTCGGCTTCGCCCTGGGGGGTCGAGGCCATTCCGATTCAGATCGAGGTCGATCTGCACAGCGGTCTGCCGCAGATGCAGATCGTCGGGCTGCCGGACACCGCTGTGCGAAAGAGCCGGAAACGGGTTCGCTCGGCGGTCCGCTCTGCGACTACACCCACCGTTTGGTGGCAATCGCCTCGAGCTAGCCTCGAGCTAGTGGACCGCGAGTGGCGGCTCTGGCGGCGTCGGCATCGCTGCAGCCATCAACAGCGCGATCGAGCACTCCCAGACGTTGTCTCGCTTGACTTACGCCGACGGCAGCCAGCCCAACCCACGCTACCCTTGTACCTGGCGCGAACCCAACCGGAGCCGGGCCTCCAACCCACGCGTAAACCATTCTCTGAGTGGTAGTTACACCACGATCCTGTCTTCAGATAGGACGGGTTCGCCGTCGAGCTCTGACAGATCCCGGGCCCCAGTCCTCTTGAGCAGGTAAAGAATGCGCTCCTGGTTCCGTCGTCCTCGATCGAGCATATCCGCGACGATGCCGAGCACCACGAGCAAGAGCCCGATGGCGATTAGGAATCCACCCGTAAAACCGGCCCAGATCTGGCCGCTGAAAGCTCCATAACGAAGGTAATGCAGCAGCAGAATCGATGCCGTGGCCATCCCGGTGAGGAGGAACAGCGACGCCAATCCCCAGAAAAAACGAATCGGGTAATAGTCGCGATAGATCCGAAATATGATGGAAAGTGTCCTAATCGCGTACCTCGGGATGCTGCCCGCCACCCTCGACTTGCGGTCGGCAAAGTACTTGACGGCGACGGGCACTTCTCTGATTGTGACGTTCTTGTAGGACAAATCCAAGAACGATTCCTGAGTGTAGGTGAATCTTCCGTGGAGATTCAGCCGCAGCATCGCCTCGCGCGAGTAGGCTCGAAAACCGCACGACACATCGTGGAACTTGGAGCCGGTCAGGCGACTGATCAGAGCAGACATCAGGCGATTGCCCAGCAGTTTGATCCAGGGCATCTTTGGGAGGGAGTCTTGGTCGATGAAGCGCGACGCGGTCACGAACTGGGCCTCGCCGGCGATGATGGGAGCAATCAGCTTCGGGATGTCCTCGGACATGAACTGGCCGTCGGCGTCGATGTTCACGAGTATGTCGCTGCGGGCGGAAACCGCATAGTCCAGGGCGGTGTGAAACGCCGCTCCTACGCCTAGATTCTGGCCATGAGAAATGACCAATGCTCCCGCCGCCTCGGCCTCGGCCCGGCAGTTGTCCTCTGAGCCGTCGTCGACAACCAGTACGGAGATCCTCGAGACGCCAGCCATCTCTTTCGGTATGCGGCTGACGACCCCGCGAATCGTCTCCGCGTCATTGAAGCACGGTATAGCGACCAGCAGATGCATGGCGTCCCCTCGCGCCGACATTGTCTCCCACGCTTCCGCAGAAGCGCAAGGCTCTGCGCATCTCCCGTGGCTTCACATTTTGACGATCGGGTCAGCTTCTCGAGTCGAGCTTGTTCAAGGAGGCAGTCGATCTCTCGTGCGAGGCGGTGCATGGCTTGGCGTCGGCGGTGAGGTGCGGCCATGTCATCCTTGCGCTCTCGGCGCTCGAAGCGCACGATGGGAGTCTCGGCGGCGGCAGCAAAGCCATCGATGGACCCGACGAAGTGGTCATGCTTTTCGAACTCTTGGCGAAGATCCACTCTTCGCGTACCGTCGCCGGCCTCGCGCTGCTGGATCGCGAATAAATCCTGGCCTCATCAGAGATGAACCAAGTGTCGTCGGTGACAGCCATGAAGGTCGGGAACGCACCGGCGACGAAGACACTCCCCACGACTACGATGACCAGCAACTTGAACGCGTCGCGGAGGCCTGTGAGCAGCGCGTGGCTAGCCAGTACGACCATCGGTGCGAGTACGGGGAAAATATATCGACCCTGCAGTGCAGCTCCGAAGAAGTGATGCGAAAGATAGCTGCGATAATTGACGGCAAAGAGGATCAGGCCGTACACCAAGCAAATCAGTGACAACGACAGGAAACAAGGGTGTCGGACCAGGCGCCGAAATCTCAGCAGTAGCGTCAACGCCACCGCCAACAACACCGCCTGGTAGAGCTGCAGCACCCGAACCGGTAGGGCGTAGCCAGTGTGGCTAACGACGGCCAAGGTTCGCTGCATCATGACCTCGACGTACTTCAGTGCGAACATCGGAAGGGGTACTGCGGGACGACTATCTTTCGTGGCGCGCTGTTCAGCGTACCAAATCGTGGGGTCGTGTTCCGTGTTGAAGACTGCGAGGCTGTCGCCACTCAGCACCTCCGAGGGCTTCGGGTTGACCGCGCCGTAACGCACGAGGTTGCCTCCATACAGCTCCACGTTCATAGCGATCAGGAAACAAGTCAACGCCAGAATCCCCCATTGAGAGGAATTCAACCAGCGCGGATGAAGACTCGGAAAAAAAGTTCGTAGCCGTTGCCAGTAGAACGGCACAAGCAGCAACTGCAGAGCGACCAAAGGCACGTAGGTGATCTTGGTCAGTGAGCCAATCAGCACGCTGAGCATCACGCCCCAGAATGCCCAGGCTTCCTGTCGGTTGAAAAAGCGTACAAGGAAAAAGACGTTGGCCGCTGCCACGAGGTTGGTGAGGTTGTCGTACGACACCATGCTGAACAAAAAGACCAACATCATGACGTTAGTGAGAATCACCAACGTGAACGCAGCGGTCAAGCGATCCCGTGAGAACTCGAATGCCAGAAGCCATGCGAACAGCAAGTAGAAGACTCCCAAAATGATGTTTGCCATCCGCAGCCACAAAATCCCCGACACCCTCGTTTGCAGGGCGGTTCCAAGCAGGTAGTGATACAGATACGGCCTGGTGGATAGCAGCCCCAGCTTGTAAGTGTCCGGGGAGTCAGCGAGGTGCCACTTGCCAGTTTCGGCATGCATGCCCGTCAAGGTGACATGGTAGAGCTCGTCTGGACCGATCCCGTGGAGCACATGCGTAGCAAGGAAAACAGTCTGCACCAAGAACCAGACGACGGCCAGCACCGCGATCACCATGGACACCTTCCTGGCCATGCGATCGAAGGGGTCCAACGAGGGCCCTGTAAAGGCCAGGATGATGGCGTCTCGCTTCCACAGAAACAGTGCTCCGATGAGACCGATAACAATCGCGCCGGAGACACGCATCAGCCAGGCTTCGCGCTCGAGGTCGTCGAGCACCCTTTCGCCGTTCTTGGCCCAAAAGGGAGAAGCGCCGGTTGTATAGAAATAGGGATCCCTGCCCTCGATCTCGAAGACCAGCACCTCGCCGTCGACAACAGGCTCGCCCAGGTGGTTTCGTCCGGCGAAATCCGCAGCCAACTCCACCGCGGACCAGCGCTTCAGCAGGCGGACAGTTCCGGTCAACCTGCTGCGAGCGCTGAGCTCCAAGGCAATAATGCTGACCTCGTCAGTCTTGCTCACCGGGTCGACCCGAAACCCGGTTAACGGCTGTGAAGGGATGGTAGCGTCAAACACAACGTGCTCTGAACCAGGAGTGGGTCCCGTCCACACAGAGTCGACTTGGCGGAAGTCGTGATCCGCTGCAAAGTAATACTGCACCTGGTCCAGGGTCGTGCTCGCCGGAACGACCAGACGCACCTGGTAGCTCCAGTAATCGGTCGTCAGCAGAGCGCCGAAGAGCAGTCCGATCAACACTACGAGCCAAACGGTGGCCGTTCGTTTGCTTCCCGCGATCAATCCCGCTCGCTCAGCTGCCCGCCGCGTGCCGCGGCAACCCGACGACTACGGTGAAGGCGGAAGAAGAACTGGTTCTGAGGTGAGGCGTGATGTGTTCCATCGTCCGGCCCATTCCAGCACGGTTTGGCGCGATTGCAAAGGAAAGAAAAGGGTTGAGCTGCTAAGCGTCAAATCCCAACGCTCAAACTGGACTCGGTATCGGGGGGAGGGTCACGAGGCAACGTTCATACGGTCCGTTTCGAGCTCGAGGGCTATCGCGAGAAGCTTGGACCCATGACCGTGTGGATTCGAAGGCAGTGGGCTGGAGTTTTCTGGTCGTCACTCGATGTAGCCCAGGGCCTCGAGTCGCTCGCGCAGCTCTTCGGGCAGGACCGGTTCCGGGGGCGCCTCGACGGGACGCCGACCGAACGCATCCAGCACCCCGGCCAGGTCCTGCCGGATCGCCGGCGTCAGGGTGTCGATGGCGTCCCGGGATTCCTCCGGATCCCGGGCCAGGTCGTAGTAAGCGAGCCGGCCACTGCCGGATCGCACCAGCTTGTGGGCGCCGGTGCGCACGGTCTCGTAGAAGCTGGGATACATGTCGGGATAGGGCGTGCAGGCGTAGATCCACTCCCGTCCCCCGACCCGCGGAGCTCCCTCCAGGAGCGGCGACAGGTCCAGACCGTCCAGGGGGCCGTCGTGGGGGACGTCGAGCTGGGTCAACAGGGTCGGCAGCAGGTCGATGTTCTGGACCAGGTCAGGGATCTTGCGCGCGGGCAACCCGGGATGCCCGATGATCAGGGGGATTCGGATCGAGCCCTCGTTCACCAGCATACCGTGCTCGAAGTAGTAGTCGTGCTCGCCCAGGCTCTCCCCGTGATCGGCCGTGATCACGATCAGGGTCTCCCGAGCGAGGCCCGAATCCGCCAGGTGGTCCAGCAGGCGACCCAGCTGGATGTCCACCTCGAGGATCTCCGCGTCGTACTGTGCCACGTAGTAGTCGACCTCGTTCCGGGAGCCCAGGTGCTGGTAGAGGGGGAGCGCGCCCAGCACGTAGTTCGGGTTCAGGCCCGGGGTCGGTGCATAGTCGAGAGCCACGCGACGGCCGGGGTCGTACCACGCGTCGCCGACGAAGCGATCGCGGAGCTCCTCCGGCGGCAGGTAAGGTCCGTGGGGATCCAGGTAGTGGACCCACAAGAAGAAGGGCTCGCCCGCCAGGCGCTCCAGCCAGTCCAGCGCGCGGTCCGTGATGTCCTTGGTGTCTCCCCCGGTGAGCACGAACTCGTCGAATCCGGCGGCGTAGCCCCGCCGGGCCGCGAGCGTGGCGTTCCCGACCACGGCGACCTTATGGAAGCGCTCCGGCAGGATCTCCGCCAGGAGCTGCTCCGACGCGGGCACGGCCATGGGGTTCCTCGTCACTCCGTGGTTCTGGGGGTAGCGGCCGGTGAAGAAGCTCGTCATCGAGGGGCCCGTCTTCGGCATCGTGGTGAAGAATGACTCGAAGCGGATGTGGCTGCGGGCGAATGCGTCCAGGCGTGGGCTGGTGGCGCGCGGGTAGCCGTAGACACCCAGGTGGTCGGCTCGCAGCGTGTCGATGCTCACGAACAGGAGGTTGCGGGGCGGGCTGTCCATGCCCTCGCGTGCGGGCCCGCCACAGCCCGTCGTGGCCAGGACCAGCCCGAGCCCGACGGCGACGGCGGCGCACCTGCGGCCACGGGTTCCCGCCTCGGCGCGGCCCCCGCGCGACAGATCTGAATCCCCCTTGCTCGACACTGGTTCCTAATTAATGTAGCCGAGCGCCTCGAGCGCATCTCGAGTGCGCTCCTCAACTTCCGGAGAGTTTAAGGAAGGAGCAACAAGCGGATTCGCGGAACCCAAGAGCCGCGGAAAGCGAGTGGTCAGTAGAATCTCGAGTACGTCGCTGACTTCCCCGTCGGACAGCAGGCTTGAGCTTTCCAGCGGATCCGCTTCGAGATCGTAGAGCTCGCGTTTCTTGACGTTTTGTCCGGATCGATCCAACTTCACGATGTACTTTCGCTCGGGGGTTCGTGCGGCGAACGACTGGTGCCCATTTCTGGGCGCCAGTGTAAAAACATAGTCTTTGTGAACCTTGGTCACGCCGGTCAGGAGGGGCAACAACGACTGGCCGTCTAACGTGGGAACAGCAGTGAAGCCAAAAACCGACGCCAGAGTTGGGAACAGGTCAAGCATTTCAACTTGGGCGGAAGACTCGCCGCTCGCGATACCCGAGGGGGGCGGAAACCTAAAGATCAAGGGGACGTGAATCATCTCGTCATAAGTGGTGGTGCCGTGCTGTAACCAGCCGTGCTGCATAAATGCTTCGCCGTGATCCGAGGCAATAATGATGAGCGTATCGTCGAGCCGCTTGGTCGTTTCGAGCCAGTCGACGAGTCGACCGATCAGATCATCGCAATAGTTCAAATTCTCGTCGTAGAGTGCGGCGAGATACTCCGCCTCCTCCGGCGTCGCAGCTGTCGCTAGCTCCCGCATTCTATAGGCCGAGCCAGTGGCTCGGCCTCGAGGCAAGCCTTGGGAAAACCGGCCTGTGAAGGGCTTTGGTGAATGGTATGGCGCATGAGGACGAAGGTGATGGATGTAGCAAAACCAAGGTGAGTCTCCCGCGGAGGAAATCCAAGCGCGAGCATCGCTGTGCATCTTCTCGCTTTCAAGCTTGACGTCGGAGCGAGTTTGTTTGTATTGCTGCTGTGCCTTGTGGGTGAAGTAGCTGAATTCGACGTCGAAGCCTCTGTTGTAGTTGAAGGTGCTCGTGATGTGTGGATTCTCCGAAAACAAGGCTGTCCTGAAATTATTGTGCCGAAACGCATCCGCCATCGTGAATTCGCTGCGCAGGAGCTGGACACGGACTTCGTTTGGATAGCGGCCCGAAAAGTAAGACCTCACCGAGGGCACCGTCGACGAGGCTTGGCTAAAGGCATTGCGGAAGACGAAGCTGCCCAGGGCGAGGCTGTCGATATTCGGAGTCGTCTCTCGCCCGTAGCCCCATGCACGGAAATGACGGGCAGCCGCAGCATCGAGCACCATGAATAGGCAATTCTTGGGAGCTTCGAGAATTGACGCTTTGGTGGACTCGTTATCCCGGGCGTTAGGCCGGCAACCCAGCTGACTGGTCGCCAGGCCCCACAGGCTGTACTTCAACCACGATCTTCGCGAGATCACGCCATACACCTTATCCGTTTCGCCCGCAGGGGGAAGGGGTTTCCTCTCCCGAAGAACCCTAGCGGAGGCCGAATCGGGTGTCAATCGGGCGATCAGGAAGAAGGGTCTCCTGGCAGCCCAGAAGTGCCATTTCCGGCTTAGGATCTCTCCAAACGGCTCAGATGGTTCGCTACTGGGGTCTCTACGCCAACGCCGCGTGCGGCAAGCGCCGCAAGGTCGCGCTAGCGGGAGACACCCCTCAAGCGCCATGCCACCAGGACGACGAACTCACCCGACGCGCCTGGCTCAGTTGGGCCTTGTTTGTTCGCCGCGTCTACGAGGTCGATCCGCTACTGTGCCCCTTCTGCGGCTCTGAGATGAAGATCCTCACCTTCCTCCTCGATTTCGGCAGCGCCCAGGCGATTCGCAAGAGCCTCGAGCTCCCGGCCCAGGAGCCCGAACCCTTGGCTCACCGCCGAACTCGAGATCTCCCCCGGAGGCGTCCACACCCGTTCCGGCGGCCACGATCGGGCCTGACCTCGAACGAGAACTCGTCAAGTGCCGCTCTGACGCCACTCCACAACCCAACACCCCGCAACGCTGAAAAGCGATTTCCTACTCAGCAATCTCCAAGTCCGCTTCTTCGCTGACCCAGTGCTGTATCAGCTTGACTCCTTCCACGGCCCGCCTGCGGGCCAGAACAGGTCGAAAGAGGCGGCAGCGTCTAGGGTCTTCAAAGGCGGATGCAGGAGTTCGGCCAAGAACTCGCGTCCTCGACAGTCTGACCTGCAGGAGCCTTCCTGCGCGCCTTTCAAGACCAGCGACACGGCCCATAATTGCTATATCATTTTCAAGCCAGTTTGATAATCTTGAGAAGAGTTGACCGCGGACAATCAAGAGCAAGGAATGACCCGGGAGACCAACCACCGCGAGAACGACCTCGGTGAATTGAAGAACGAGGTCGTGGCTACTACGCAGCTAGTCAACGCACTGAGACAAGAAATCCTTCATCTGCGAAGCCAGACTGCCGCAATCGAGCTTTCGTGGTCCTGGCGCCTCACCACTCCACTTCGCTTTCTGGCGGGGGCCGTCCGCCACGTACCCGGCTATCAACTCCTCCGCAGCAGGCGGCATCGAATGGTCGTGCAGCCGTTCCGTGAGATCATCGAGGAAGAAGACCAGTATCGGAGCCTGGGGGCTCACTCGCTTCTGAGTTTGTTTTCCTCACGGAGCCAGGCTCCGAATGGCTGGGTCGTTGTGTCGCTTCTCGCCGATTCGAAGGATGCGGCCTTCCGACCGGTACTGGAAGTCGACACTCGGTCCCAAACCTCAGGTCACGTCCGTGCCAAGCTGGAGGTCTCGCCTGGACGAAGCACCAAGCAACTCATCAGACTACCTCCTGACGTCAGCAGGCTTGGACTCCAGCCCGGCATCGAACCCGCTTCGTTTTCCATCAAGAGCCTCCAGATCCGCGAGTGCGGCAAGCTCGAGATCGCTCTTCGAGCAGTGGTCAAAGGACTGAA
>Ga0316194_10003256_pt1 | contig 11336 bp, 10 predicted proteins | sample CroRivsedime1_MG_FD_204936 | JGI IMG/M metagenome (GOLD analysis project Ga0316194, IMG submission 204936) | Coastal sediment microbial communities from Maine, United States - Cross River sediment 1 | ecosystem: Environmental > Aquatic > Marine > Coastal > Sediment | place: USA: Maine... | reverse complement strand
TATTGTAATCTCCCTGTGAGAGCCTTACGCATTTACCGCCTATAATATCTATTGCCGGGATTAATCTCATTTATCTAATTTTTTGCATCCATGTTTCCGGTTCAGAAATTTGGTGAAACCCATATTTCATATAAAAGCCATGGGCATCTTTGGTTCTTAAACCAAACCCATTTACTTCTTTGATCTCGGGTAAATTCATAATATAATCCATCAAAAATCTGCCTACTCCTTTGTTCTTGAATTCATCTATAACAAATACGTCCATTAACCATGCAAATACAACATAATCTGTAACAAGTCGCGCAAAACCAATTTGCGCATTACCGTCAAATACAGCAAAACAAATGGAATTTTCCATAGATTTAATAACTTCTTCTTTGCCTCGCCCTTTTGCCCAGTATGATTGCTTTGAAAGATAATCATGGACCAAATCAACATCCATTTCACGAATATCTGTACTGATTCTAAATTCTTTCATTTCTCACTATAATGCCAGAAAGTTTTTTAAGATCCGAGCTCCAACTTTACTGCTTTTTTCAGGGTGAAACTGAACCCCATAAAAGTTATCTTTCTGTAAAGCACTACTATATGCCATTTCATATTCTGTGACTGCTATAGTTTCTTCGCAAATTGGGGCATAATAACTGTGCACCAGGTAAATATGATCTTTTTCAATTACATCCTTAAATAAAGCAGATTTAAGATTTGTTATTTGATTCCATCCAATTTGAGGAACTTTAACACTGTTAGTAAATCTGACAACATCGGTATCAAAAATACCTAAACCAGATGTATTGCCTTCTTCAGAAGTATTGCACATTAACTGCATCCCCAGACAAATACCTAAAACCGGCTGTTTTAATTCCGGAATTATCTTGTCTAAACCACTTGCCTTTAATTTATTCATAGCACTACTTGCTTCCCCAACACCTGGAAATATCACACGGTCGGCCGCCATTATCTCTTCCGCTTTATCACTCAATACAGCCTCAACCCCAAGGCGTTTGAAAGCAAACTTTATACTTTGGATATTACCAGCACCATAATTTACTATTACCAATTTCATGTACTTTAATACTTTGGCGATTATTTATTTCGATACTCTGAATCAGTTTCTAAAGCATGCCCTTTGTTGTTGGCAATAACATTTTATCCACATCGCGTTTTACCGCCATCTTGATTGCTTTTGCAAATGCCTTAAATATAGCTTCAATCTTATGGTGTTCGTTGGTTCCTTCCGCTTTTATGTTCAAATTGGCTTTTGCTCCATCAGAAAAAGATTTAAAGAAATGATAAAACATTTCCGTTGGCATCTTACCAATCATTTCCCGTTTAAACTCAGCCTCCCAAACTAACCAGCTACGTCCCCCAAAATCAAGAGCTACCTGTGCAAGACAATCATCCATTGGCAGGCAAAAACCATAACGTTCCATTCCCAACTTATTTCCTAATGCTTTATGGAATACCTCACCCAGGGCAATCCCTGTATCTTCTATGGTATGGTGTTCATCTACTTCTAAATCACCCTTTACACTAATATCCAGGTTCATCTGGCCATGCCGGGCAAGTTGGTCCAACATATGATCAAAGAATACAATACCGGTGGAAATATTGCTTATGCCGGTTCCATCCAAATTAAGTTTGATCCTAATATCAGTTTCTTTAGTTTTTCTTGAAATTTCGGCAACTCTGTTTTCCAGTTTTAAGAAATCATAAATGACCTTCCAATCTGCCGTTTCCAGGACAATTGTTTCCTTTAAGTCCTCTTCTTCAACAGTGATTTCATTTGTTCCCAAAAACGTATTTGTATTTATGTAAATGCCTTTCGACCCTAAGTTTTTCGCCAGTTCCATATCGGTTAACCGATCGCCAATAACAAAAGAGTTTTGCAGGTCATATTCTTCAGCGAAATACTTTTTCAACATTCCTGTACCGGGTTTTCGGGTCTCCGCATTTTCATGTGGGAAGGTTCGATCTATGTGGGTTTCTGAAAAGACTATCCCCTGGCCCTCAAAACATTTAAGAATAAAATTATGTGCTGGCCAAAATGTATTTTCAGGAAACGTCTCGGACCCAAGACCGTCCTGATTAGTCACCATGACCAATTCAAAATCCAATTCCGTGGCTATTCTGCTTAGATAGCTAAGGACGCCCGGATAAAATACTATTTTTTCTAAGCTATCTGTTTGTTCGTCGGGCGGTTCCACAATAAGCGTACCGTCGCGATCAATGAATAAGACCTTCTTCTTGGTCAGTTGTAGTGCCATTACAAGGAGTTTAATACTTTTAACAATGTTTCGTTCTCTTCCGGGGTACCTATTGTAAACCTAAGGGTATTATAGCAAAGTGGTTGTGTTGATCTGTTGCGGACCACTACCCCCAATTCTAATATTTCCTGGTACCTTTTATCTGCATCATCTACTTTTACCAATATAAAATTGGCATCTGTAGGGTATATTTCTTTTACATATGAGATTTTGGCTAACTGCCCTATCATTCGATCTCTTTCCGTTAAAATTTCAGCAATCTGCTCTTCTACTAAAGCGGTATTCTGAATCATTTGAAATGCCTTTCGCTGAGTAAGTTCATTTACATTATACGGCGGCTTTATACGATTCAAGATCGTTATTATATTTTCAGATGCATAACAAACACCTAAGCGTAAACCGGCCATTCCATAGGCCTTGGAGAATGTCCTGGTGACCAAAAGATTAGGAAACTGTCCAAGTTTATTAAGCCAACTACCCTGGGTTGCGAAATCTATGTATGCTTCATCTACCACTAATAAACCTTGAAAGTTATTCAGCAGGTATTCTATATGTTTAACAGAAAAACTATTCCCGGTAGGGTTATTAGGTGAACACAGGAAGATAACCTTGGTTTTCGAATTTACAGACTCCAAAATTCTATCCACATCAAGCTCAAAACCTTCCGTCAAGAGAACTTCCCTGTTCTCTATTGCATTAATACCTGCCAGAACTTTGTACATTCCGTAAGTAGGTGGCATCGTAATGACATTATCTTTATGTGGTTCACAAAAGGCTCGGAAAATCAGATCCAATACCTCGTCACTTCCATTTCCAAGCAGAATATTAGCTGGAGATAAAGAAAAGCTTTCTGCCAAAAGAGTTTTAAGCTGACGTTGTTGCGGATCCGGATAACGATTGATCCCATTAGAATAGGGGCTCTCATTGGCATCAATAAATACCATTTTAGAGCCATCAGAGGTATATTCATCCCTGGCAGATGAATAAGGTTTTAATCCCCTGACATTTTCCCGTACTAATCTATAAAGGTCAAATTTCATAAACCACATCCTTTAAGCAAATGCTATTTCTTGTTTTTTAAACTTTGAAGTCGCAGAGAAACTGCATTTTTATGAGCCTGAAGTCCCTCTGCTTCTGCCATAACTTCAATGGTATTACCAATATTCCTTATACCGGTTTCAGATATTCTCTGAAACGAAATACTCTTCATAAAACTGTCCAGATTTACGCCACTATACTGTTTTGCATATCCGTTTGTCGGCAAAGTATGATTGGTGCCTGAGGCATAATCACCAGCGCTTTCCGGAGTATAATTTCCCAGAAAAACAGAGCCAGCATTCACCACGTTTCTAATATAATATTCCTCGTCTTCACAACAAACAATAAAATGTTCCGGCCCATATTCATTAATTAGTTCTATGGCTATTTTATCATTTTCCACAAAGATCAATTTACTATTTTCAATTGCCTTTTTAGCGATGGCAGCTCTCGGTAGCTCGATAATTTGTTTTTGCAATTCCTCCTCTACTTTTTCCATAAGCGATTTGGATGTAGACACCAGTATTACCTGACTATCTGTCCCATGTTCAGCCTGACTTAAAAGATCTGAGGCTACAAAACCCGCATTGGCAGAATCATCTGCGACTACTAAAAGCTCGCTTGGCCCCGCTGGCATATCTATAGCGACACCAAACTTCGTTGCAATTTGTTTAGCTACAGTAACAAATTGATTACCTGGCCCAAATATTTTATAAACCCGGGGTATACTTTCTGTTCCAAATGTCATTGCCCCTATTGCCTGAATACCACCAACTTTAAAGAGCTTTGTAATGCCACAAAGTTTAGCGGTGTAAAGAATGGCAGGGTCTATTTTCCCGGATTTATCGGGAGGTGTACATAAAATCAACTCTGAACATCCCGCAATATTGGCAGGTATTGCCAGCATTAGAATAGTAGAAAACAAAGGAGCTGTGCCACCAGGGATATAAAGGCCGACTTTTTGAATTGCCCTTTTTTCCTGCCAGCATATTACACCTGCTGTAGTTTCTATTTCAATTTTTGACGTTTTCTGAGACTCATGAAATTTTTCAATATTAGATTTTGCTGTTTGTATTGCAACTTTTAGCTGTTCTGACACCAATGTTTCAGCTTCAATAAACTCATCAGGGCTTGCCAATAAATCAGATAATTCAACTCCGTCAAATTGTTTCGTATATTTATTTAAAACCTTATCGCCACCTGCCTGTACTTCATTAAAAATCTGCATTACAGTGCGTTCTATATCTTCAACGGTTTGAGTTGGACGCTGCAAGATAAAAGGCCAGTCCTGTTTTTTAGGATTGAATATTTTTTTCATAACACCATTTTCTCAATCGGGCATACTAATATTCCCTCAGCACCCAGCTGTTTCAATTCATTAATGACTTCCCAGAATTTATCTTTATTGATTACCGTATGAACTGAGCTCCAGCCTTCTTCTGCCAAGGGTAAAACTGTTGGACTCCGCATTCCAGGTAATATTTTAATAATATCTTCTAATTTGTCATTGGGAGCATTCATCAAAATATATTTGGATTGTCTGGCAACCAGTACCGATTTTATTCTAAACCTCAGATCTTCCAGAATTTCTCTCTGCTTATCCGCGATCATTGGTGATACGGCTAAAACAGCTTCACTCCTGAGCATTACTTCTACCTCCTTAAGATTGTTTTTGAATAAGGTACTACCACTGGATACTATGTCGCAAATAGCATCGGCTAATCCGATATTAGGGGCAATTTCCACAGAACCGTTAATAATGTGAAGCTCGGCCTGAACCCCTCTGCCCGAGAGGTATGCATTTAGGGTATTTGGATATGAGGTAGCAATCCGTTTTCCTTCCAAATCCTTGATCTCACTATAAGTACTGGATTTTGGGACGGCAAGGGAAACCCTGCATTTTGAAAAGCCAAGATTTTCCGCCACAGCGATATTGCCTCCTTTTTCTTTCAGCACATTCTCCCCAATTATAGCGATATCTACGACACCATCTTTCAGATATTGCGGAATATCACCATTTCTAAGGTAAAACACTTCCATTGGAAAGTTACGGGCCGAAGCTTTTAATTGGTCTTTGCCATTATCAATAGAAATACCACAGTCTTTTAGAACTTTTATTGAATCTTCGTTAAGCCTCCCCGACTTTTGTATGGCTATTTTTAATTTCTCCATTTGTTAAATTTCTTTTTCAAGCAATCAAAAAGGTTTAAAAGCAAAACCCGTTTGATTGCTCAAACGGGTTAGATATATTTTTGAATACAACAATACATTTCTACCTCGCCTGAGTGCAAGTGTACAAATGATGATGTGTATTTTTATTTCTCATTAGATTGTAAAATTAGAATTTATTTTTATTTCACAAAACTTATTGTAATTAATTATTTCCTAAAATAAGAGGTAACCCGTCTCCACCCGAACCTATTACCACAACTTTGGCATTTGGAGATTCTGCCATTTTTAAAGTGGCATCTATTCCCTTGTCTTTTAGGATTTTATCGGTTAAAGATGCGCTAAGTATCTTGTTAGCATCGGCCTTTCCCTGAGCTTCAATACGCACTTTATCTGCCTCCTTTGCGGCGGTTATTAAAAGAAATTCATATTCCAATGATTCTTGTTCCTGCTTTAGCTTTCTTTCAATGGCCTCTTTAATTGTCGCAGGAAGAGTAACATCGCGGATAAGAATTTCATTCAATTGTATATACTGATCCTCTACAATTCCTTTGGTTTCCTCATAAATCTCTACCTGAATGGCGTCTCGTTTACTGGAGTATAATTGTTCAGGGGTGTATCTCCCGACTACGCTACGCGCTGCAGACCTGATCGCAGGAAGAAGAATACGCTCTTTATATTGTTCGCTTTTTTCCTGATGTAATTTGCCTAGGGAAAGATAATCAGGTTGAAACCAGGCAGAGGCATCGAGCAGGATGTCCAAACCATTACTGGAAAGCACACTCATCTTTTCAAAAACTTCCTGTTGTCTTACTTCGTAAATAAAAACTTTATTCCAGGGAGCAACTATATGAAAACCTTCATTAAGAGGAGGTTCATCCGTCACTACTCCGTTCCCAAAAGTTTTAAATAGAACCCCCGCTTCACCAGAACCTATGGTTACTGCTGATTTAGAAATTAGTATAATCAATAAAATAATTATAAACACTGCTGGCAGTGCTATTTTTGGTAATTTATCCATTAGATATAATATTAAATTAGTCCGTTATATTTTCTTATAAACCACTCCGCTGTCAAAGCTGCAACAATGATTCCCAAGAGAATTTTAAAATCTATCAAAGATACGACATTTTGCTTGCTTTTTTGGATTGGCACAAACCTATTGTCTTTAATGATGTCCTCAATGAAATTAGAAACCTGGGAAGGAAAATAAAGTGTCGCATTGGTGCTTTTAGCCAACCTATCTAATTTCTTATAATTACTCGATAACAATTGTTTTTCTAAGTCGTAGTCCAGTATTGTGAATTTTCCTGTTTTAGTAAGATTTTCATCCTTCACACTTGCCGTAAAGCTATAATCCCCCGATGGCAGTGTACTGATATCAGCTTCGTAATACCCTTTCTTAAGCAACATAGGAATTTGCCTGCTAGTGTTATTCTCAATACCACTTAATATTAAATTTAGTGTTGCATTATTATCAAAAACAAAGGTTTCATCAAAATAAGTAGCCTTTATAGTTGCTTCATTTAAGCCCTGATAAATATTTTCGTACTCCAATGTGAGCCTGCTTCGTGGTTTGCTATTTGCCAGGAATAAAATAACCTTAGAAATAAAATCATCAAATTTTTTAAACTCCTGATCTTCCCTGTAACTCTGTACGCGCCATTTCCAAATATTTTCACCAAAAAGGATGGCCTCGCGACGTAAATTGGTTTCAAGTACCGTAAAAAGAGGTTCATTCAAATCTACTCCCTTGATTCGTTGACTCAACATATTTTCATAAGATGCCGTTATAAGTAATTCGCCCAAAGTTGTCTCAACGGGAGGATAATCGGATACTGCAAGATCTGAGATATCAAAATGCGTAAATCCCGCATTTAAAATAGGTGTCACTTCTTCTTTCTGATCATAACTATTCTTTTGAAAACTATTCTGCACTTTATTTAGAAATGTCCAATCTGTCTTGGGGCCGGTGATAGTAAAAATATTTGCCCCTTTACTTTCTATATAAGAATATACCTTTTCAAAAGACGTGTCTGGCTGATATATAATAAATAGATCAAATTGTTCCAGTTCATTAGGTGATAAAGATGGTTTTATAATTGATACCGATCGTTGCTCATTACTTTCAATTGCTTTTTTTAAAGCACCCAGATCCGGATGAAGCATGTTGGAAACTAGTGCAATGTTGGTTTTTTCATCTATTACTTCTATTCCTATTTGCCTGGAATTATTGGCAATGTTCCTTTCATTTTCCAAAGGACTAAGGCTAATCTTTATATTCTTTATTCCAACAGTAGTGGCATCCAACACAGTATTGATAATCTGGGAATTCTCGGTCTCACTTAAAACAATTTGTTTTCTATATAGGTTTTGACCAGCTTCTGTAATGGTCAGAGTGGTTGACACCGTATTTTTGCCCTGGTAGGAAACAAAAATTTCCATAGGGTATTTATTTTTTAAAAAGGCGTATTTGTTTGTGTTTACCTGATCTATTCTGATATCCTGATAACTTGTTGTATCTCCAACAACTATCGGGTAAATGGGGAATTTTTGTCTTCCTCCAGAGAATTCATAATCTTCACCCAGAGTCTGGTTTCCGTCCGTAAGCATCAAAATAGCTGTATTGCTTCCCGCAAAAATTTCATTTAGTGATGAAAGAGCGCGTCCTATATTCGTAGCTTTCTCCGTAAATGATAAACTGTCCAAAGAATTTAACTCTGTCCCAAATACATATTCAGAGACATTAAACTTTTCCGCAATATTAGTATTCTCTTCAATCAGTTTTTTGGCATTAACAAGCTGATTAACCCCGTTTGCCTGGCCAATTGATGTAGTATTGTCTGCTAAGATAATTAGATTCGCCTTCTCCAAAGAATATTGCTCTTTGGTGATTTTTGGATTTATTAGAAGCAAAAACACACAAAATAATGCTACAAATCTCAAAAAGGAGAGTGCTATATATAAAGTGCCTTTGCTCTTGGATTTGTAGTAGTACTGAAATATAACCAACCCCAAAGCCAGGATCGCAGCAAATAATATCAGGAATACCGTTTGTAGTTGCATGAAACTTTTTGGATAACACCTAACTGCCGGAACCCAATCCAGTCAGTAGTCTTGCGCTGGGGTTAATAAATCGTGTGACCGGGCATTATGTTAACATACCGCCATCAACATTTAAAACTTGTCCGGTAATATAATCAGACAGATCTGAAGCAAGAAACAAACAGGCATTTGCAACATCTTCAGGAGATCCACCGCGTTTCAGTGGAATTGCATCTCGCCATCCCTGCACAGTTTTTTCATCTAATTTATCGGTCATTTCAGTTTCAATAAATCCTGGTGCAATAGCGTTACAACGAATATTTCTGGATCCAAGCTCAAGGGCAACAGATTTGGTAAATCCGATAATCCCTGCCTTGGAAGCCGCATAATTTGCTTGACCCGCATTACCTTTTACGCCAACCACGCTGCTCATATTAATTATAGAGCCTTTACGCTGTTTTAACATTGTCCGCTGAACGGCTTTGGTCATGTTGAAAACAGATTTTAAATTGATCTCGATAACCATATCAAAATCCTCTTCTCTCATTCGCATTAACAGATTATCTTTTGTGATACCAGCATTGTTAATTAACACATCTATTCCTCCGAAATCTTCCAGTACCTGAGCAACCAGCTTCTCAGAATCTGTAAAACTTGCCGCATTACTTTTATAGGCTTTTGCATTTACTCCTTTAGAATTTAGCTCCTTTTCCAATTCAAGCGCGGGAGCTTCACTGGAACTATATGTAAAGGCTATATTAGCCCCTTGTTCAGCAAAAACCCTGGCAATACCCATACCTATACCCCGACTTGCACCGGTAATAATAACATTCTTCCCGTCTAATATTTTCATATCATTGTTTTGTTTCCTAACTCGTATTCCAAAGATAAGTTTTGTTTCACATAAAGGCTAAAAAAAATCCCGACTAATTCGGGATTTTCCTCTCAGATTTACCGAGGATTATTGTTGTTATTTTGCACTATCCAACTACTTCTTTAACCTTCTTTCCTATTTCAGCAGGAGAATCCACTACATTTATTCCACATTCGCGCATAATGCGTTTTTTAGCCTGAGCAGTATCATCTGTTCCTCCCACTATTGCCCCGGCATGCCCCATAGTTCTTCCTGCAGGTGCCGTTTCACCAGCGATAAAACCTACAATTGGTTTTTTGCTACCACTGGCTTTATACCATTTGGCCGCATCCGCTTCTAGTTGTCCCCCTATTTCTCCTATCATTACAACACATTCTGTTTCGGGATCATTAATTAGCAATTCTACTGCATCTTTGGTTGTAGTGCCTATTATCGGATCACCACCAATACCAATAGCTGTTGTAATACCCAATCCCTGTCTCACAACCTGATCAGCAGCTTCGTATGTTAAGGTACCAGATTTAGATACAATACCAATAGTTCCTTTCTTAAATACAAAACCGGGCATAATACCTACTTTAGCCTCTTCCGGTGTAATTACACCAGGGCAATTTGGTCCTATTAGAGTGCAATCTCTGTCTTTAATATAATTATTAGCCTTTACCATATCAGCTACCGGAATACCTTCAGTAATGGTAATAATGACTTTTATTCCAGCATTTGCAGCTTCCATTATTGCATCTGCCGCGAATGCCGGTGGTACAAAAATGATTGTGGTATCTGCACCTACACTTTGAACTGCTTCCTCAACAGTATTAAAAACAGGTTTTCCAAGGTGCTTGTGACCACCTTTGCCCGGAGTAACCCCTCCTACTACATTCGTGCCATAAGCTATCATCTGTTCCGAGTGAAAAGTACCTTCACTACCGGTAAAGCCTTGAACAATAATCCTGGAATCTTTATTTACTAATACGCTCATTGTGAATTTGTCTTTTTAGTTATGCAAAAATATATTTTTGAAAACTATTTTTGGGTGGTTAATTGCTTATTGTTTATTTAAATCTTTTAAAATTGATGAGAGATTTCGCAGATGGGCTAATTCTCTGAATTTTTCTCGAGCTTCACCAGCCGGACTTCCCAAGTAACTTTTACCCCCTTCCAGAGATCTGCCAATACCAGCCTGCGCCATTATTACTGCTTTCTTTCCTATGGTAATACCGCTTATTATCCCAACCTGACCCCAAATAGTAACTTCATCCTCAATTACTACACAGCCTGCAATTCCTGTTTGTGAGGCAATCAAACAATTTTCTCCGATTACCGTATCATGTCCTACCTGAATCTGATTATCAAGCTTGCTGCCTTTCTTAATTGTGGTATCGCCCGTAACCCCCCTATCTATGGAGCATAGTGCACCGATATCTACATGGTCCTCTATTACTACACGTCCTCCGGAAAGCAACTTATCATAGCCCTCTGGCCTTCTTTTATAGTAGAAAGCATCGGCTCCAAGAACTGTACCTGCATGAATTGTGACATGATCGCCTATAACACAATTGTCATATAGACAAACATTGGAATGAATTGTGCAATTATCACCAATTACGACATTATTACCAATGAAGACATTAGGCTGAATATGAGTATTCATTCCTATTCTGGCAGATTTTGAAATCGACAAATCTGATTTTTCGAAAGGCTTAAAGTAATTTGTAAGTGTATTAAAATCCCTAAAAGGATCCTCGGATATCAGCAATGCTTTACCAACGGGGCAATCTACTTTTTTGTTTATTAAAACTACAGTCGCTTTAGAACTAAGGGCTTTGTCATAATACTTTGGATGATCTACAAAAACAATATCACCTTCTTCCACAACATGTATTTCGTTCATCCCATAAATAGAAAAATCATCCGCTCCTACATATTCAGAACTGATGATTGCT
>Ga0316194_10003255_pt1 | contig 11336 bp, 6 predicted proteins | sample CroRivsedime1_MG_FD_204936 | JGI IMG/M metagenome (GOLD analysis project Ga0316194, IMG submission 204936) | Coastal sediment microbial communities from Maine, United States - Cross River sediment 1 | ecosystem: Environmental > Aquatic > Marine > Coastal > Sediment | place: USA: Maine... | reverse complement strand
TATGGAAAAGTTTTTTTCCTTGAATTCGGATAGACCCTCCTGACTGTCTTTTGGGAAAAGATTGGTCCGGGTCATGACGATATCTACCCCTAAACGCTCCCCTCTAAACCAGCTCGGCAGAACCTGACCTTGTTTTCCGTACAGAAACACCTTTTTTTTGCCAGTGGGCAGGTAATGGGCGTACCCTTTTAGCTCAAGGGCAGTCTTTCCCCCAGGGTGTATGTTCAAGCCCAGTTGGGTCTGAAGGGCATAAAGGGCTCCGGGCCATTCCACCCTGTCTCCGTAGAGGGTATAAGCACCTCTTCCGAAGGACTGAACCCAGCCGCTCTTTTTGTATTTTGTGAGGAGATCATGGCTGAAGCCTACCGTGTTCAAGTAGGATGCTGTAGCGGGCGTCCCTCTCGGCCACTGACTGATAAGGCGGTTTATTTTTGATTTTGATTCATTACTCATACTCATTAAAAAACCATATTTTTAAACTAAAGTCAAGAAATGGTTTAAATATATTCCTGTTTAATGACTCAGAGTTATCAAATATGGCAATTTCTAAACCGGGAAAAGGTGTTATGGGGAGTGTTGAGAAGAACATAGGGGGACATTCGTGCGGAGATCCCCGATAAATCGGGATCTTCGTTTCACTAAGAAAGGCATCGAGGTTGAAGCCCCATAAATTTACCGGGTGAATTAGCAGATCATTTCATACTGTTGACACAAACTTCATATCTCTATATTGTTTTAATTATATGTTACACAAAAAAAGTTGAGGCAGATTTTAGGTGTTAACAAATAGTTGAATATCAACATGGATCGTACAAAACAAATTATTCTAAACTTTGTTATATTTGCGTGCCTGCTTGTATTGGGTGCTGTTGGGTATATATTGATCGAAGGATGGTCGTTTATGGACGCGCTATACATGACGGTCATCACCCTCGCCACAGTTGGTTACGGAGAAGTGCATGAAATAAGTCCGGAAGGACGATTATTTACCGTTGCCCTCATTTTTCTGGGGGTCGGGTTTTTTCTTTATGTGGTTGGAAACGTTATACAGTTTCTGGTGGAAGGGCGTATCAGACATGTTCTGGGGAGGCGTATTTTGGATAAACAAATCAGTAAGCTGAAAAACCATTTTATTGTTTGTGGATACGGAAGGATGGGACGCGCTTTGTGCGGCTATCTTATCGAAAAGTATTTAGATGTCATCGTCGTCGAGCAAAACCCGGATCGAGTTCCCGTTATGGATAAAGACGGCATTCTGTACATCATGGGTGGAGCAACCGAAAAGGCCATTTTAATGAAAGCAGGTATTAAACGCGCCAGAGGGATCATATCTGTCATGGGTTCCGATGCAGATAATGTTTTTCTGGTTCTGATTGCCAAGAGACTCAATCCTAAGGTCTCTGTGGTGGCGAGGGCGAACCAGAATGAAACAGAAGAAACCCTGTACTCTGCCGGCGCTGACAAGGTCGTCTCTCCCTTCGCCCTGGGTGCCAGAAGAATGGCCCATGCAATACTCCGTCCAACTGTGATTCATTTTCTGGAACTCGCTTTTGCTGACCATAGCGCGGATATTAATGTAGAAGAAATACCTGTGAGCGCTTCTTCAAAACTTGTAAATGTCTCGTTACAAGAATCGGGACTTAGGCAGGATTTTGATCTGATCATCATTTCCATAAGAAAAGCAGACGGTGCCATGTGTTTTAACCCCAAAGCTTCGCATCGACTTGAGGCCGGTGACACCGTCGTCGCGGTTGGGAGCAGCAAGGGTCTTGTTCAAGCGGAAAAAATCTTGAATCACTAAAGCATCATTCATTAGTACATGGGGATGTTCGTGCAGAATGTTCATAGTGATCCTGAAAAGCTTTGAGAACCTGTAATATCCGGAGTGCACCTCAGCATATCAAGCCACCGCCGTTTTAAAAGATAACCGATCCTTTTCACAAAATATTGACAGAACCGTAAGGTGGGTCAATACATCACTTGACAGTTCAATTTTCAAAATTTGATATCACAACTGTTTTCTTATTGACACTTTCAAACATATCAGCAGTTATCAACGATTCGGGATTGATGATTTTTTGTTGAAATCGGAACCAAATGAGAGCGGTCTGAGTTGAAGTTTTAAGGCGAAAATCTACATTTTATTAAACGGTTGGTCAAAAGAATTACTCAATAAAATATATACTTCAATTAAGGCAGTAATTATAAATATTTATAAATAGAATAGCCTCATAATTTGCTTGACAAAATAATTGGCTGTTTATAATCTTAATAATATTTGCCCAGCCTCTTTCCCCTCGAAGTTTACCTAAAAACGGAGGATAAATGAATGTTTAGAAAAAAGTTAAATCATAGATTCTGGATTTTGCTTTATTGTTTAATAACTTTAAGCCTAATTACCGCTTGTGGAACGACCAACCCAAAAAGCAACGCCGATGTCAAACCTGATGAAAATATTTTGAGGGTCGGCGTTTCAACAAACTCACCGCCTCTAATTTATAAACAAGGAGAAGAAGTTGTCGGCCTTGAAGCAGAGCTTGCCCAGGAATTTGCACAATACCTCGGGAAATCAGTTCGTTTTATTGAGGTTGAGTGGGAAGATCAAATTCGGGCATTATTGGACAACCGAACTGATATCATTATGTCCGGTATGACAGTCACCAAAATGAGGCAGGTCAGAATATCCTTTAGTGAACCATATTACAAAACAGGGCTAATGGCTTTATTCCATAAAAAACACCTACGCTACCTTCCTGAAAGATATCTCGCTCGTGGAATTAAGGTATTCTCTGTTAAGGCGAAGTTCGGAGTTATAAAAGGCACGACGGGAGAAACATATGTTCTCGACAGATTTGGGAATGCTAGGAAAATATTGGAATATGACACTTATAAAAAAGCCGTTGACGCTTTATTATATAATGATATCGACATATTTATCCATGATGGACCGATTATTCTCTTGGCGGCATCAGAAAACGATATAAAAGGTCTGACAACATCTATGGTTCTTTTGACGGATGACTACTTGGCATGGGGAATTAGAAAAAACGATACAGAGCTATTAATTTCAGCAAATCGTTTTATTGATACTTACAAACAAGAAGGTAAACTGAACAGCATTATCAGCCGATGGATGCCTTTGGAGAAATGAATGATACTACATGTAAAAGTCTATAGTTGACGACTGTTTGTCTCAATCTTTGATTCACAGAGTGAAGTATTTTATCCTGTGATAACTTGCGAACTGTCGAAAAAGTCTGATTTTTACATTTTTTATGAAATTCACACATAATAATTTTAGGTAATACACCGTCAAAACTGCACTAAGTTCATTGATAATTAGCTGATATTAGTTTAGAATCAGCCATTATGAAATGCCCTCGCTGCCGCGCTTTGTCTTGCCGACAGCAAGACCCCTTTTTTTGCCGGGGCGAAGCTGCCGTCTATGAACGCTTCCCGGATATCAATTTTTCCTCGTTCGTGCAGGTCTTCCGCCAATTCTTGGACTATTCGTCGAAAACACCCAGTCGGACCCATTTCTGGAACCGCCGATGGCATGTCTGGTAGGGTGGATACCGCTGTGGTAGATCCTTCCAGGGAGCCCCTCCATAATTATCCCGTTCAAGACTTTGCGTGGATCGTGTGCGCGACGCCCCCTTGGATCTCACGGTGGTGTTAACGATGTGATAATTGGCTCTATCCTGTTCCATTGTTCGTTTGTAATATCAATCCTGATTTTATTGCATAATCAGGTTCTTATGGATAAATTTTTTTGAGATAGCTTTTAGTGTTTTATCCATAGTCCCGCAGTAGATAAGCTAAAGATTATAGTTTTTTTGTCGCCTTGACTGCTTGATTTGATTTTCGTGCTGGACAAACCAATGGATGAGTCTTATTTTGCCTGAACTGAGCGTTTCAAATTTTTGAAATGGTTAATTTAATAATATTTTTAAGGTATTCTGCCATTCTGAATTTCAAGAATATGAAACGCTCAGTTTAGGTTTGCCAATCTTTTAAAAAACGTCGCCTGTGTGTAGACGAACACAGATAGGGTTTATGATAGATAAAGGAAAGGAAGATTAATGAAGATCGGATTGTTAGGTCTGCCCAATTCCGGCAAGACAACCATTTTTAACGCCCTGACACGCTCGGAAGTCGAGGTTAGCGCTTATGCCAACAGCAAAGCAGAACCGAATGTTGCCGTTGTGGAGGTGGGCGACGAACGCATCACCCGCCTCACGCAGCTTTACCACCCTAAAAAAACAACCTATGCCACCATCGAGATCGTCGATTTTGCCGGTTTGGCCGAGGGCTCGGCCCGCAAAGACGATTTTTCCAGTATTCAGATGAATGTTGTCCGCAACCTGGATGCCATTGCCCTGGTTGTCCGTAATTTTAGTGATGATTTGACGGGCGTTCCGGCCCCGCTGGCGGATATCGAGACCATCGATACCGAGTTTATCCTGTCTGATATGATTATTACCGAAAAGCGGCTCGAACGCATCGCCTGGAGCGCCAGGCGCGGTAAAACGACCAACACCATGCAACTGGAAGAGAAAGTCCTCAAAAAGATACTCGAGGAATTAAACCGCGGGCGGCATGTCCGGGATTTGGTTTTGAATCACAACGAACAAAAGCTGATCGGCGGATTTCAATTTTTAACCCACAAGCCGTTTTTTGTCATTCTGAACTCCGGAGAAAAAAACTTCGGTCGCAACCAGGATCTACTGGCCGAAATCGAAGCAAAATATAAGGTTATCGAATTTGCAGGCAACTTTGAAATGGAGCTGGCCGATTTCGGTGACAGCGAAGACGCCGGGCTGTTCATGGCGGAGATGGGAATCGCCGAATCCGCCCGTGACCGCATGACCCGTTTTGCCTATGAAGTTATGGGTCATATCAGTTTTATTACCGTGGGAACCGATGAGGTACGGGCCTGGACGCTGCGCAGCGGCGACACGGCCCTTAACGCCGCGGCAACGATTCATTCCGACCTTTGCCGGGGATTTATCCGCGCCGAGTGCTTCTCTTACGACGACTTGATGGCCTGCGGTTCGGAAAAAGGTATCCGTGACAACGGCCACTTCCACCTGGAAGGCAAGAATTACAAGGTAAAAGACGGGGATATTTTGAATATACGTTTCAGCATCTAGCCCGCCCAGGCTCGTGAGAAATGCGGGCTGTCCGAATATGGCATTACATTTTCACCCTACGGGCGTTTCCGAGGCGTCCATCTGCTGTGTTATCAATTGTTTTCTAATGCGTATAATGCATTGATGGTGGTGTGTTGACATCAAAGCGATGTTTGACAAACTGGAAATCCCAATTATTTTTAATGTATATTCTGTGAAAATCAAAAATTCTCATATATAGAAAAAAGCAACGCGAAGGAGGTAAAACATGGCAAAGGAAAGATACAAGATCAAATCGGAATGCCCCGAATGCGGATGTGGCCTGATATGCAATATGACTCCTGATGAATTCCGGGAAAAATATGGCGACATCAAGGATAACGTGACCGTTAATTGTAGTAAGTGCGGCAAGGACCACGAAGGTTGCGTAACTGAGGAACACTAAACCCTATAGTTACATAAAAAATATGCCAAAAATATATTATATTGTAACATTTCTGCATGATATGCATATTGCACAGAAGATTTTGGAATAAACTCAGCGTGAACTGCCCAGCGAGCGCATTCCCTGTAGCCATATCTTGTTGGAGCGTAGCGGAAATCCCGTGACAACGGGGCTGTAGGGAGCTTTAATTACAGAAAAAAACGTTTCGTATGTCATATTTTTAACCCTTCAGGAAACCACATTATACCGTAATTCCTTCGTTGCCAAGGGTTCGCGGTAGTTTACTACAGCGTCACCCTTGGACGCCTTGGACTTATGGCATCCTGAGGTTTTGCAACGATAGGGTAAAATCTGCTTCAAAAATGGCCTGCGGTTCGGAAAAAGGCATTCCTGACAAATGCGGGCTTTCCGAATATCGAAAATGCCCAGAACCCCGCAAAAATCTACAATGCGTGGTGAAACAATATGGACGAATTGATATGTTTGTCTGCCAACTCTACCAAGTGACGGTGATGCGTAAAAAATACCACCTGGGTCTTATGTGAAATATCTGCAAGTGCGTTAAGGGTGGCGATTGCCCGATCGTTGTCAAACTTTATCAAAATATCGTCAACGATAAAAGGAATCGGTTCATTTGCTTCCAGGTACATTTCAAGTCCCGCAAGTCTGAGCGCTAAATAAAGCTGGTCTGTTGTGCCGTCGCTCATCCCTTCCACCGAAACGATTTCTTTGTCTTTTTGCCTCACGCCAACGATCACCGGTTGGCCTTTGTCGTCATACTCTGCCCGGATACCTTCGAACGATCCACCGGTGATCTGTTTGAACAGGGCGGAGGCATTCTTCAAAATCGGCCCCTCGCTTTTTTCACGGTACCGTTCTATGGCCAGGCTCAACACCTTTGTTGCGATTTTCAGCCGTGCATAGTTTTCGACATCGTTTCCAAGTCCACCCAGTAGAATCTGGATCTCCTCGGCCAAATCGGCTGCCCGGGCACTGCCATCCATTTTGCTAAGCTCGGTCCGTTCGCTTCCGATGGTTTGATCGAGTTCGGATTTTTCTTGGTTCAAATTTTGAATGTCCCCATCCAGTCTCTCAATCTCTCCTGCGATGCTATCCGGATCTATTGCCGCAGCCTCCTTCACAAACTCACCCACCGTGGCACCGGCAGATAGCTGGAGAAGGCTTTGGTCCGTGGTTTTTAAATCAGCCTCGATCCGGCGTCTTGTGTCAGAGCGTTTCTCGGCTTCAGAAAGTTGGTCGATGCTGTCGCAAAACGCTTCTTTGCACATGCTCTTAAGCTCGGCATCGATTTGCAAAATATCCTCGGTCGCTTGTTTGATGCGTTCCTGTTCCTTTTCAAGCTGCTTATTAAGCGTTTCTTGTTTTGATAGCGAGTCCCGGGACCGTTTGAGTCGGTGTTGAAGTTCCAATGCTGCTTCATCAGCCGGGCGCGCGGTCAGATCAATTGCAACAACCTCCACAAGGCCGTTGACCTTTCGTCTGAAATCTTCGGTATCGCGGTCTATACCATCAATACGTTTTTGCAAAATCTTTGCATCTTTTAGTTTGTCGAAAAGGCTTTTTAGCTCCTCCATCACGGCAGTGGCCTGACCGGGCAGGGCCTCGGCTTCAAGTCCTATGGGTGCAACGGCATGTTCCCACTGGGTTTGCCATTGTTTCAGCTCCTGTTCGTAGGTTTTCAACCGCGATTTGGCTGCTGCCAACTCTTTTTCCTTCAGTGCTTTGTCTCGTTTCAATTGCTCGTGCTTTTGCAAAAGCTTGGTCTCATCTTCAATGATCGCCTGCGCACGCTTGATCAGATTGATCAACGAACTCTTTTCTATATTTTCAGCCCGGCCAAACACTTTAATACATCGAATCATTTTTGTTCGATGTGCTTCAATGTCTTGTTTCAAGTCTTCGGCTTTTGTCCGGCGAACATCAACATCCTTGGCTTTTTGGATCAAAGAATGGAAATCTTGTATCCACCGCTCCATTTCCCGGGGCGTTCGTGGCATTATTCCCGTGGATTGCCACTCTTTCGACCACTCATGGGTAACGGCATGTCTTTCTTTTTCTATGGCTTCGAGATCTTTTTCTAATTGTTGGAGTTGTTCTCTGCCGCCTGTTTGATCGACCAAGAGCCTTGCTTTGGCAGCAACGCGATCGGCTTCGCGCCGCAGCCGGTCGGCAATTGCATCGGCCTGTTGCAGGTTTGTTTCAAAGGTTTCAGCGATGTTTGTTGAACCCGGGGTCGTTTTAAGGTAGTCTTGAAGCTCCTTTTCGGAGATTGGCTCGTCTTTTAATTTGCACGATATGAGCTGCCAGCCATGATTCCGTATATCTCTGGCTTTCTGAAGGTCCACTTCAGTAGGCACTTCCTGCTCTAACCGATGGGCCTCAATTTGTCGTTCCACCTCGGATAGAGCGATCCGGGCTTTCTTGATTTCCGTTTTGATTTCATGCGTTTGTCTTTCGACTGAATCAAACCGATTTTCAAAAAGTTGGATGGTTTCAATAGAAGGAACCGGCAAGCGCTCCAGCTCCTCAATAGGATTATCAGCGAACCCCAATTTGGCGATGTCTATCTTGAATGTTTTTATAGAAGATTGAATGTCATATAAATCGGATTTGTTCTGATTTTCGAGAGGCCCATATTCCAAAGCTTCATTAAGAGCTATCAGCAAGTTATCAAGGGGCTGAGGCTTTTCAAGGGCGTTTAGAATCCTGTCAAAGTGATCAATTTCTTGAATGAGGTCCGGCAGCTTTTCACGGGTATCTTCGATGCGGGTGATAAGTCTCTCATATTTGGCGGACAGCTCTTGTATTCTGACAGTTTCTGGCCTTTTAATTCTTAATTTTTCAGCTTCTTCTAATGTTAAGTCATCGCGCAAGTTGCGAAGTATCTCTTTTGCTTCCCCTTGCAGGGTACTGCGGCGGGTTTCTAATTTGACTCGGTCTTTAGATGCCTGGTGTTCTCTTCCCAACTCTCGGTGTAATTCTTCAATGAGTTCGGCATTGTCCAGCAAACCAGGCATAATATCCAGTTCCGATATGACGTGTTCCGTCGATTCGATGTTGTTTATGGCCTGCGTTTTCCCTTTTTCGGCGATTCCAAGAGCGGTCAGCAGCTCACGACGTTTTTCCGGAAAATCTTGTGGCAAAAGGACTGCCGAGGCGAAGTTTTTTAATTCCTCTGTAAGTTCCCGCCGGTTGGCAATAAGCGGAAGCGCTTCCCGGATTCGCTGGAGGCGGCTCAGTTTTTTTTGCTGCGTGATGAGTTCTGTTTCGACAATTTTTTTTCGTGTTAGCGCAGCACGCAGCGCCTCATCATGTTTGACCCATTCTTGACCCGGAAGCTGGGCTTCCCGCAGTTCTTTGCGATTGTTTTTCAACATGCCCAGGGTCGTATTAATTTTTTGTTTTTGCCCGGACGGTCTGAAAAGCTGATCTGCCTTTTCCTGGATGTCATTCTGAATTTCCCGTAAATTGACGATTCCCGAGCCTGCTGAAAAAACGAGCCGTCCGACCTCGCCGCCGCCTCTGATAATGTCTTGGCCGCCTTGAACCAGATCTTCATGACCAATACCGAACATCGTAACAAAAAGGTCGGCATTGACGCCACTCAGATACGGTTGTAAATCCGTCTCCTCTAAAAGCGAATCGTCGTCTGCTGTGCGCAATGTATTGATTCTGCCTTTGCGACGAACAAATTCAAAAACCTGTCCTTTTGATGATCGAATGGCTGCTCCGAGTCGTATTTTTGAATACGGATGAATAAAGTTGTCTGTTGACCTCTCAGGTACCCCATAAAGTAAATATCTTAGGGCTCTTAAGGCAGAGCTTTTGCCTGCTTCATTGGCACCGTAGATGAGGTGAAAGCCTTGCCGGCCGCTGCTCAGATCTAAGGATAGGTCTGTGAACGGCCCAAATGCCATCAAGCGCAGTTCGTCAATCCTCATTATGCGATCCCTTTTTTCAGCAATTGTTTAATCAGCATGGGTTTTGCCTGTTTTAACAGATCGCCGATCCAATCCATATCGTCAAGTTGCATTTCGTTCGAACCACTCTTAAGCTCCATAGGCAACTTCTTTTCTATTTCAGCCAATTCCGAAGCCAACACTCGGCGGGCATCCACGTCGTTAGTCAACTCGTCAAAAAGATTTAGAAGTTCGCTGATGGCACCGCTTGTCTGCTCGGGGAATATATCAGATGCGGGTTTTTTGAGGTTGAATTTTGTTTTTTCCACCCAGACCTTTCCGGCGCCTATTTCAAGGGTTGCCGCCCTAAATTCGTTGGTCCAGCGTTCAACGTCCGACAAAATATCATCATGTGCCGGTGTTTCACCTTCAATGATAATGCGAACGGCCGTCGGCATTCCTTGGTTTTCATCCAGAAGCTGTTCCAATTTTTGGCTGAAGCTGTCGACGATATCGTAACCGCTTTCCAATCCATAGGCATCCACCTTTATGATCTCCCATCGGACGACGTCGATAGGTTTGAATTCGATCTCCGGACGACCGTCATGGTTAACCGATACCAGCACACAACCCTTGGGGCCGGTTTCGCGGATGTGTCTGCCCTGCGTGTTTCCCGAAAATAATACAAAGGGGTCTTTTGAAATCACCTCTTGTTGGTGAACGTGGCCAAGAGCCCAGTAATCATATCCCTTACTGCTCAAACCATCCAACGAACACGGCGCATAAGATTCATGCCCTTCACGGCCGGTGGCGCAGGTGTGCAGAAGACCAATGTTAAAAGCGTTTTTTATAGCTTTCGGATAGCTTTGAGACAGGTCTTTTTTCACAGATGGATTTGGAAAGCTCTGCCCATGTACAGCGATGTTAAGCTTCTCAATACGGAACGTATGTGGTCTATCAGAGGGAAAGAGCGTGACGTTATCGGGCAGTCGAAGTTTCTTGGTGATCCTGCTGGCAGCATCGTGATTTCCTGCCACAATGAACACCGGGATTCCGGCATTACGGAGTTTGGTCAGTTGAGAGACAAGGTAAAGGCCGGTATTGTAATCCTTCCAGTCTCCGTCGTAAAGATCTCCCGCAATCAATACAAAAGCGACCTTTTCGGAAATCGCCAAGTGAATAAGATTCTCAAATGCCCGACGCGTCGCTTGACGGAACTCTTCAACCGGAGCACCTTCATATAGATCGAGATTATGGAGCGGACTGTCCAGGTGTATGTCAGCAGCATGTAAAAAGGTCAGCATGAAATCTCCGGAGATTTAAATAAATTGATAACACAATAATTTTTAAGTCTCAAAAATCTGTTATCTATATCAGATTGTATTTGCATATACTATCGGGATTTTCATTTCAGGGAAAAGAGTCAAGAGCAGTCCCTCCGCTTTTCAAAAATAATGCCTATTGCTCAGTCGAATAGGGGTTTAAAAACTGCCGTCTCCAAAGAAGTTTCTTATCCACTTCATTCAACTCAGCTTCTTCACAGACGGCTTCCCAATGCTGTTCGATAGCGGCAGTCAGGTTGCCGAATGTTTTGCGGGCTTCTTCCTCAGAAAGAAGGAAGTTGTGCGCGGTCTCAAGGCATGTTTTGAGTTGGCTTAGATTGTTGTTGCCAGAAATGAGCATGGCCTGTGAAGCCTCATTGCCTGTGCGACCTTGCGGACAAATGTCATAGCCAGGGGTCAGGGTCAGCGCTTTGCCGTCCCAAAACGCCGCATGGTTTCGCGCATGATCGTCGGTATTGCCGCACAGAATATTGAAGACGAGCCGAGAGAACAGCTC
>Ga0316194_10003254_pt1 | contig 11336 bp, 7 predicted proteins | sample CroRivsedime1_MG_FD_204936 | JGI IMG/M metagenome (GOLD analysis project Ga0316194, IMG submission 204936) | Coastal sediment microbial communities from Maine, United States - Cross River sediment 1 | ecosystem: Environmental > Aquatic > Marine > Coastal > Sediment | place: USA: Maine... | reverse complement strand
AAAGAACCCAGGAAACAAACCGCCGGCATGGCGAATTCAATTTGATCATTGAAGAGGAAAATGAAACGGCTGCCCTCGAAAAGTTCAAAGAGCGAATTGTGGAATTCAAGGAGACCAGTGATTTATTTGAAGGCGATTGCTTCATCTATATGGTTCATTTTCTGGAGCTTGAAGAATTTCCCAAAGATCGCGCTCGGATGCTTTACTACAAATCAATTGCCGGCGATCCAGCCATGCCGTACATCAGTTGCTCGGCACCATCCGGCAAAGCCGATGGGTGTAAAATATTAAATTGGATGGAAAACAAGCCGTCACTCGATGGGCAGGATACCAATTTGTTTTTCCGCTTTAAGGCAGAATAAAACTGCGAAGAAACCATCCACCGCCGATTGCAATGCATATTTAATGCCTGCATTTTATTCCCGGCAGAACGGGCCGCGAGCATTTTTGAACCATACTTTAGCCCGGCCTGTAATCATGAAAACATGCCCCATTCTGTTCTCCACATTGCTTTACATTTCTTAATTCCCGGCCTAATTGCTATCCTTTTCTTTAAGAAACGCTGGCGGCTATCGTGGTTGATCATGGTTCTGACAATGGCAGTGGATCTTGATCACCTGATGGCCAATCCTGTTTATGACCCAAACCGTTGCAGCATCAATTTTCATCCGCTGCATTCTTACATCGCCATTCTTTTGTATGGCCTCATGACCGCATTTCCAAAGGTCAGACTGATCGGTCTGGGGTTGCTAATTCATATGGCAATCGACCTGGGGGATTGCTTTTGGATTCATAGAAATTTCGAGTTGATTATGTACTTCGCCGCAATGCCACTATGGTGATGTCGTCAAATTGATTTTCACCTGAGATATGTTCGTTTACCCGGCTCTTGATTTTAGTGATCAGGTCTTCAGCCGTCGTAAACGAATTTTCTGCCAGATTTATCAGCCGGTCTTTGGTAAAGGCTGCCCCCGCTTTATTTTGGGCATCGGTGACACCATCGGTGTAAACCAGCAACGTGTCCCGGGGCTCCATGATTATTGAGCTGGTTTCAAATTCCAGATTGGGATACAGGCCTACGGCCGGGCCGGTGGGTCTGAGGATGGTTTTGATTCCCCCGGGCCCGATTATAATTGGTGGTTCATGGCCGCCGTTGATGAAGGAAAGCTTACCGGTTTGCGGCTCAAGGATTCCGTAGAAAATGGTTGCAAACATACCGGCTTGTTCATGGGTGATTGAGATGTAATTATTTATAGATCGAATGGTGTGCAGCAATATTTTTTCAGGCGTTGTATCGAGATTGCCGATCTCTAAATGACCATCGCTGTGGGCGGAGCCGGACAGGACCCGGATGAAGCTGCGAAACAGCGCCATAAAAAGCGCCGCCCCAACTCCCTTGTCACAAACATCTGCAATGACGAGGCCGACTCTCTTTTCTTTTCCAAGTGTAAAAACATCATAAAAATCTCCGGCCACATGCCGTGCGCTTTGAAAATACGTCGACAGCTCCCAGCCCTTCGGTTTGGGGAGCACTGTCGGGAAAAATCCGGCTTGGATTTCACGGCCGATTTCTAACTCACGTTCGGCAATTTTTCTGGCCCTTTCAGTTTTTGCAAATAAGAGGGCCTTTTCTATTCCCATGCCGATCAGCAGGAAACTCAAGGCACAAAGCATAATCAGCAATGGCCGGGTAAATTGGAAAATAGTACCAACATAAAAAAAGAAAAGCACAGCCAAAGCAATATAGGCTCCCGCCAGGCATAGAGTACCCAATGATAAAACCGGGGAGGAAAACCGCATAGACATTAACAGGATAATGATAATGATTCCGATTTTAATAAATACACCGGCAGGACCGGATAGCCTTCTCAGGAATGAACCGGACAGGATATTCTGGATCACTAAGGAGTGTATCACACCGGAAGGCAAGCGCTTTGCATCGCCGGCCATTCTGATTTTATACTGTTGCTCAACAGTTTCGGATAAAACGACTATCTTTCCTGACAGCTCTTTTGTCAATTGATCCAGTTTTGCCGAATTTTGTGAGGCCTGAAAAATTTCACTGTATCTGAAATGTTGGATATCCTTGCCGAATCCGGTTCCGTTGAGGATCATACGGCCGCTTTTATCTATGGGTATGATGATGTCATGCGGTAAAGATCCTTTGTCCGAACGGACTCCTTTTAACGCAATGGATCTACCCGGTTTGACGATGATATTTCCCGGCGCGATACCCAGGTAGTCACAAACCGTCCGGAAAGAAAGACTGGGATAGAAGACACCGCGGTACCGCACCAGAAGCGGCAGGCGACGAAGGATGCCATCCGGGTCGGGTGTCAGATTAAGGAATCCGAGCCCACGTGCGGAAGATGCAAGGGCACGGTATGTCAGCCGTGGATCGTCACCAAAATAAAAGGATTCGGGGTCTCCTTTTATAGGAACCTGCCATTTCAGTGTACCCGGATATATATTATCCTCGGTCTCCGGCAAATAATTTTGTTCCCCGGATTGCTTCTTTAATGATTCAAAGGTCAGGCCATAGTAAACATTGCCGGCGGCTTTAGTCGCCTCGATTAACGGCCGGTCTTCCTCTTTGCTGACCATATCCTCAAATATGAAGTCGACGAACTGGCCGGATACCTTCATGGCGGCCAGATTGCGGATTACTTGAGCATGTTGGGGGCGGCTGAAATAAGAATTCGCATCCACATGCGCCACGGTATTTTTATAAAGCGGATGAGCCGGTTTTACTTTCGGCCGCAACACAAACAGCTGGTCAATGATCCGAGAGTCCAGGGCGTCTAATTGGTCGGAAAACAGCCCGTAGCAGGCATAAGCAAGGATCAGGGCACCCATAACCAGCACTATTCTTATTTGCAGCTTGTGCTTGGTTGAGGCCTTCAAGTCCTAGTCAGCCTTTCTTTAAGAATAAAATTGAGATCAAGCAACAGAATATGTCTTGCCGGGGCCGGACCGTCGGCGCCTTCAATATTAAAGACCCGCAAATCAATTTTAAAGGCACCCCGGATCAACAGCCGTGGTTTTCCATCTTCGCCGATGACCGGCTCAAACTCCATTATAGCGCTTAACGGGATTTTCTTGCCCTTTAATGTGAATATTCCGGTCACAGCAGCCGGCGACAGGCGGCCGTAGGCAAGCGGTAATCTATCACCGCTAATGTTTTCAACAACGAACCCGGCGGCGGGGAAATTTTTGGTATCCAACAGCATGCTGCCACGGATGGCTTCATCCAGTACCGGATCACCCATGGTGATGGCGGTTCGCGTATCAATTTCAATAAACCCCTTAGCACTGTTCAACGTCAGATTGTTGGACAAAGAAAATTCGCCTTTGGCAGACTTGACTTCACCGGCATAATTATCCAGCGGCGCCGGGAAACGAAACTGGATCATGGGCGCATCATCCGGATCGGATTTTGCCAGAATCCAATTATGGGGTATTTTCGTTGACACCTTCGACGCTGCGGTGGTTTCTTTCGGAGCCTGGGGCAATGGAAATCCGATGTTTTTCCAGCTTGTTTGAGGCGTATTTTTCCCCACCGGATCAAAGCTGTCTCCGCTTTCAGGGTCCTGTACTATCCGGGCAACGGTATCTTCCATAACACCGGCGGCTTGTTGGAACAGAATCCGGTAGTCTTGCCAAGGGCCGGTCATCTTCTTTTGAAAAACCGGCGCCTTGCAATCGAATTGGGAGAAAAGTACCAGGGATAGATACAAGGTACCGTCTCCAGACAACCAGGGATTAAAATCCATATAAAAGCCCCTGTCGGCCCGACCGAGTTCCGCCGTTTTTTGGATCCGGAATTTTTTAAAACCTTTTTTGATATTCTCTAATGCTTCGGCGACAAAAGCCTCATGATCATAATTTTGCGGTCGTGTACCGGAGACCGGTGCCACTTTCAGGGGTGCCCATGCCCGGCTGCGGCCTATTTCCCATATGGGTATGTTCTCGCGCCGGTTCGGCTCTTTTCCCTGGGGAACAAAGCGGGAGGTGCGAATAAAATTGCGGATTCGTTCCAGGGTTGTGGTGCGTCCCTGGTAGATAGATCTTCCACGATGGTTTTGATAAACGATCAGGGGCGTAATCCCAACCGTTGAGGGCGACCCTTTGCGGGCATCCACCTCATGGAGACCAACTTCCAGCGTTTGCGCCAATTTACGAATTTGCGGAAGCCGGCGTTGCCGAAACGATTTTGCCACCGGGGAAACATCCGGCTGAACAAATACAATAAGTTGTTCGGCTTCCGGAGCCGGCCTTGCGTATGGAGGTGATAATAAAACAACACAAAAAATGGCTGCCATTAACAACCCGGATCTCGTGCGACATGTGAATGTACGAACACGCATATGACCCTCGTCGTGGTTACATTTTGATGCGAGCTGTCTGCGTTTTTTCAACCCAGAATATTGAGCAGACTGAACATCGAACGTCCAACAACCTTGACAATCTCGTGAAAAGTCGTTTAAAAGATTAGATACCCGCCTTCGCGGGCATGACGTCTATGGTATCTAATTGATATTAATTGCCTTATCGTGCTTTATCTGACAACATATTGTCAGAAAATGACGGTGTCAGGTGTCAGGGAAAGGAGATCGTAGATCCTGAAACCAGACACCTGAAACCTATATAAATTATTAGCATGCTTGCTGCCCCGCAGGGGTCACTTTTTCCGAGCGTAGTCTCGGAAAAAGCTTAGTTAGTCTTACTGACGAATGCCTTCTACACTGACGGTCAGATTGACTTCGTCACTGACACCGCCCATCATAAAGCCCATTCCAAAGTCGCTGCGTTTAATGGAAAAAGACGTTTCAAATCCCCTGCGAAAACCACCCCAGGGATCTTTTCCGGCACCGGTGGCATGTACTTCTACCGTAATTGGGCGCGTCTTTCCAAGAAGGGTTAAATCCCCTGAAACTTCATAGGCAGTCTCGCCTGATTTTTTGACCGATTTGCTTTTGAATGAAACAAGCGGATATTCCCCGGCATTAAAAAAATCCGGGCTTTTGAGATGAGTGTCCCTTTTTTCCACGGCGGTGTCGATGTTCTTAGTTTCCGCCTGCATTTCAATGGCATTTTTAGACGGCGATGATTCGTCAAATACAAATGAGCCGGTGGGTCCGTTAAAACGGCCGAATACGTAGGAAACCCCCAGATGTTTGACCCGAAATACGATTGAGGTATGCGCCGGATCCAGTTTGTAGGTTTCTGCGGCATATGCTAAAGAAGAAAAGATAACCAGCAGTGCAAGGACAAATATAAACTTAGTTATAATCAATACGCGTTGTGTTTTCATTTAATCTTCCTTTCAAAACCATTTGAAATCCGGCTTTTCGCATCGCCGGATTTTTTCCGTATCAGTTAGGGTCGGAAAACCCTTATGAATTGAAAATATATTAGTTTTAATATAAATCACGAATAAACCCAAAGCAAGGGGACCCAATTGGACGGTTAGAATACGGTTGCCGTCTGCAATAAATTTCCCTTTTCAACGTCTATCCAAAAAGTAGGTTGAACGGTTCTGGGTTCAACGTTCCGGGTTAAAAAAAACATACAGCCCGTATCAATAGGGATCGCATCTTCATTAGGCCTGAAGGAAAAGGTTGGTTTTATTCTGACGTTCTGGATGGTTCACGAGGTCAAAAACAAGAAATCATTTTTCAGTGAGCTGCACTCAAAACTGGCTCCCGGAGGCAAAATCCTTAGTGCTGGGCCCAAAATACATGTTTCCCCCAAAGCTTTTCAAAAAACATTGGAGATAGCTCAATCCACCGGTTTGCGGTTATGCGGGCGACCTGCCATTCGATTCAGTCTAACGGCATTGTTGGGCCCTTAGGCGCTTAAGGGTCTTTTTCTTACAACATGTTGTCAGAATTCGATGTTCGATGTTGGACGTTCAATGTTGATGGATTCGTAAAAAGTCGGAATTTCGATTTTTGTTCATTGTAACATATTGAATTTACAAGCCATGAAATTTGATTTTTGTGCTTTTTGTGCCTTTTTGCGGCTATACCAATGTTCAACGTTCAATCTGTTGGCTGTTCCGGCCAGGCGGAGTTTGATACAAATAGAGAAGAATTTAGCTGTACCCCAGCAGTTTCCCGCCCTGATATACAATAAAGGCCATTATCCATGCGACGGTTGTGCTGTAAGCAATGCTGAAAGACATCCACTTATAGGAGCCCGTCTCGCGCCTGATGGCAGCTATGGAAGCCAGACATGGTAAATACAGCAAGACAAAGACCATCATCGACAGGGCCGACAGTGGCGTCATGCCGGCTGCACGCAGCGCCTTTGCCAGCGCCTCCGATGTGTCTTCGTCTCCGACGGCATGCAGCACCCCCAGGGTGCTGACCACAATCTCTTTGGCCACAAATCCGGTCAGCAGTGCCACACCCCCGCGCCAGTCAATGCCCAATGGTGCAAACAATGGTGCGGATATTTTCCCGATACGGCCGATGAACGATTTTTCGGCATGTTCGGCTTTCCGGGCTTTTCCCACGGCAAGGAGTGCAGCTTCTTTTTCTTTTGCTAACTGTGGTTTGGCGGATTGATCGGCAGCTTCCAACTTGTCTTCGTACGATGCATTTAACTTATTAATTTTTGAATTGTAGTCGACCGAATACGATATATTCCTGGGAAATGCCGAAAGCGCCCATATGATGATTGATCCAACGAGAATCACTTTACCCATTTTCTTGAGGAATAATTTGCTGCGGTCCCACATGTGGATGAGCAGGCTTTTTAGCATCGGGACCCGGTAAGGGGGTAATTCCATGACAAAGGGAGCATCAGCACCCCTAAGCAAGGTGGAACGAAACAACCGGCCGGTGATAATTGAAAGGATGATTCCTAAAAGATAAATCGCAAAAATAACTGTTCCGGCCCGGACACCAAAGAAGGCGCCGGCCAGAATGATATATACCGGTAATTTGGCCGAACAGGACATAAAGGGGGTAATCAGAATGGTGAGGATGCGGTCCTTTTCACTTTCAAGGGTACGGGTGGCCATAATTGCCGGGACATTGCAACCGAATCCCATGAGCATGGGAATAAAGGATTTGCCGTGGAGTCCGATCAGGTGCATGATTTTATCCATGAGAAAGGCCGAGCGTGACATATAGCCCGTATCTTCAAAGAGGGCGATACAGAAAAAAAGGATCAAAATATTCGGCAGAAAAACAATCACGCTCCCTACCCCGGCGATGATACCGTCCAGAAGGAGCGCTTTAAAGAGATTGTCCGGTAATAGCCCGTCCAACGTTGCCGAAAGCCGGCCGACTCCGGCATCGATCCAATCCATCGGATAGGCCCCCAGGGTGAAGGTCAGCTGAAACATGGCCCAGATAAAAAACAAAAATATCGGGAATCCGATAAAACGATTGGTCAGCACCAGATCGATATTGCGTGATACATCAACGCGCTGTTTGGTAGAGGTGGTTTGGATTTCCTTGATTATTCCGGCAATAAATCCGTAACGTTCATCAGTCATGACGATCTGGGGATCGTCATCGAAACGTTGCTCAAGATGCTTGCGCAGGGCCTGGGTGGTCTGCAGGATTTCAAGGCCGGGATCATTGGCACTTTGCAAAATACGTTCTTTTATAATTTTGTCATCTTCTATCAGCTTAATTGAGGTCCAGCGAGTGTTATAGGGAGAATTGCCATCGGTTTTTTCTTCAATAAATTGCTGGAGCCGGGTGATGGCGCTTTCGATATCCTTGCTGTATTTAACGTTTCGCTTTTTAAGGGGGAGTGCATCGGCTTGCGCCAGTTTAACGGCCTGTTTCAATAAGACCTCAATCCCTTCGTTTTTATTACCGACGGTAAATACCACCGGTACGTCGAGCAACTGGGAGAGTTTAGCACCGTCGATCTTCATGCCACGGGTCCGGGCAACATCCGCCATGTTCAAAGCGAATAAAACCTTACAATCGAGCTCCCGCAGCTGGGTAGCCAGATAAAGACTGCGCTCCAGATTGGAGGCATCAATGATGTCAACGACCACATCCGGCCGTTCGTCCAGAATGTAATTGCGAGCAACGATTTCTTCGATAGAAAAAGGAGTCAGGCTGTAGGTTCCGGGCAGATCGATGATTTTAAAATCATAGCCGTATTTATGAATCCGGCCCTCTTTTTTGGCAACGGTTACCCCCGGCCAGTTGCCCACCTTCTGCCGGGTGCCGGTTATATTGTTAAATATAGTGGTTTTACCTGAATTCGGGTTGCCGGCAAGGGCAATGGTGAGGGGTTTGGGATGCATACGAAAAGGCCTATCTGACGTTATCCACCTCAACCTTGGTAGCTTCTGCCACTCTCAGAGAAACATGATATCCTTTGACGATCAATTCCAGGGGATCTCTTAGCGGGGCATACTTTTCGATGTGGATTTCGGCGCCTTTGAGGATGCCCATTTCCAGTATCCTGCGTCGCAAAATTCCATTCCCACCGACGTGCACAACCGTGGCGGATTGTCCTTCCTTCATCTCACTTAACCACATGTATTATCTTTCCTTTCAGAAATTTGGCCATCGAGGGTGGTTTCTGAAAATACAGCCTTAGAATAATGCTGTTGTGGGACGATGTCAATCTATCGAAAACCTTTAGAACTGCGGATGACTGAAATCGATAGTTGCAAGATTGCGGAAAAAATATTATGAAGCGTTTTAACATTTTCCAATGAACGCTTAAACCGAGACTATCAAGGGGGAAAAATGGGAATAAAAGAAGAATTGGAAGAAAAGGAGGAGGCCTGCGATTCAACGGAAACTTACGTGGAACTGGCCAAAGAGGTGGTTGAAAAACTATCCGATAAGGAATGGGCTGTGCGCCTCATAGACGAAGGTGCCGACTGGGCGGAATATGCCGATGATTTTATGCTGTTGGCCGGTGCCACCTCTGAGGCATTGGATGACAAAGCCAAAGCCAAGGCTTTTCTGACCCAGGGCAAGGATTATTGTACCAATATCCAGGAATTTATGAACCTTGCCAAAGCCGCCAAAGACGCGGGTGACATCGAGACCGCCAAGGAATTATGTTCGGCGGCCCAGGGAAAATGCGTTAAGATAAAAGATTTTCTGGATCTCAGTAAAAACGTCCTCGAGATGCTGTCTAACGCGGATCTTGCCAAAGAAATATCCGACAAGGCATTGGAAAAATGCAACACCGTGGCGGATTACAATGATTTTGCGAAAAGCATCCAGCAAGTATTTGACGATTCAGCGCGGGCCAAAGAGGTATATAATTCCGCGCTTGGAAGTTGCACAAAGGCCGATGATTATGTGCTGTTAGCCAAAGGCGTCATGGAAAATCTTTCCGACACGGAGCTGGCCAAGGCCATTTTCGCTAAAGCGGAGACGTCACTCGATTCGGGCATAGAGCTGATGAAACTGGCCGAGTCTGCTCTTGGGAATCTGGAGGATAAAGAATACGGTCGGACACTCTACCAAAAGGCTCGGGAAAAGATGGAAAGCGGTGATGAGCTGATGAAACTGGCCGGATCCATCGCAGCTAAGCTCGATGACAAAGATCTGATCCTGGACGTTTACAAGAGTGCGGCAGCCAAATTCAGCTCTTATAATGCGTTTGTCAACCTGGCCAAAGCGGCTTTAAAGGATACCGGGGATACCGGGTTTGCCGGCGAACTCTATCGCCAAGCAGCCGGGACGAATCCGGATTGCAGCCAACTGACAACAGTGGCTTCTGCCCTGGCAGACGACATCGAAGATAAAAATGCCGCCTTGGATGTGTTGAAACAGGCGGAGATCGCCGTGAAAACACCGGGCGATTTTAAAAAGACCGCGGATGCCATCCTCAAATATGCCGATGATGAAAAATGGCTGTCCGACACCAAGCTTCAACTCGAAAAAAGAGAGACCCACAAAGACCTTTATGCCGAATTTGTCAAACGAGAGCAGGAGTGCATCACCAGCACAACCATGAGTCGTCTGGCACACGATGTTATGGAGCAAACCGGCGACATCCCATATACCAGGAAACTTTATACAAAGGCGGAAAAGTTATGTAGGTATTTTCCAGAATATATGGATCTATCCCGACGGATTCATGATGATCTTCAAGATCCCGACTGGATTCGTACGATTTATGAAAATATGCTGGCCAAGTGTGATGATTATCACAAGTACAACGATCTTGTGGACGGCATATTGGCCACCCTGAAAGATGAAGATTGGGCGCGGAAAATATATTCCGAACTGGAAGAAAAGAGTGTCAAAGAGACCGACTTTGGTAAACTTGCCACGATCGTGAATGAGAAATTCGGTGACAATGAGTGGGTGCAAAAACTACTTGCTTCTGCTGAAGATAAGGCCCATGATCTTTCCGGCCATCTCTATGTGGCCGGTTCGGTGCTGACCCAATCATCCGATAGGCAGTGGGCCGAATCCATTTACACCAAGGCCGATGCCGGCTGCAGTGATCGCGATCACTACTATAAGCTCATTACGTCTGTTTGGAGCCAGACCCATGACAAGGAGCTGCTCAAGAAGATTCACCGTAGCGCGGAGGATAAACTGAATACGACGCATGACCTCGTTTATTTAGCCGAAAGCATTTTAAATTATTTTTCCGATACGGGATGGGCAACTCGGGTGTATAGCAAGGCTGAACAAGCAATGGACATCCACGCTTATGGGTATGAATTGGCCAAAAGCCTTGCCGATAAACTTGGGGACCGGAAGTGGGCTAGGCGGATACGGCAACTTTAGTGATTCGGCCCTTAGCAGGTTTTATTTGACAACATGTTGTAAGGAACTGAAGGGTTCAGGTGTCAGTGTTCAGGTTTCGGTCCCGCCGCTGGATAGAAAAGCGGCTAGTTTAATCGAAAAAGAAACTTTTGAGGCTCGGTTCCGAAATTGGCTGTTGTTGGGTTTCGCAATTCGCAATAACACCGGCAAAATGTAGGTTGGGTTGAGTGCAACGAAACCCAACAAAGCCTGGAGTAGGCTCAACCCTACAAAATGCAAAGTGGCCCAGGATAGAACCAACTCCAACTTTTGAAATGTAGTTTCATGCGAGCGGCGCCTCTGGCCGCGAGCGTCCAGTCTGATCTTGGTAGAAATTTTGTAAATTTGTATCGATTATTTTTAGAATGTGGGAGCGGTTTTTAACCGCGATTATCCGTTCAATCGTGGCTGCCCCGATTGAAAAGTAGCGGGATGCAAGCAGAAGCCACTCCCACCGACCATTAATTTCAACCTAAATGACATTGAATTTTATGAAGTTTCATATGAGGCTATGAGTTGTCAAACAGCGAACCGAAGAAGTTCGAAGGGTGGTTTGCCTTGCACAATCTTTTT
>Ga0316194_10003253_pt1 | contig 11338 bp, 10 predicted proteins | sample CroRivsedime1_MG_FD_204936 | JGI IMG/M metagenome (GOLD analysis project Ga0316194, IMG submission 204936) | Coastal sediment microbial communities from Maine, United States - Cross River sediment 1 | ecosystem: Environmental > Aquatic > Marine > Coastal > Sediment | place: USA: Maine... | reverse complement strand
TCTTAACATATTGTAATTAAAATAAATATTTACGACTGGCGTTTATTGAAAGATTGTTGGCGGAAGGGGGGTGTTCACCAAATATAGTAACTTCACCATATTTGGTGAATCAGTTGGGTTTTCGAATGCCAAACTTTTTCATGCGGGCCCAAAGGGTGTTGGGATGCATCTGAAGGGTTTCGGCAGCACCGTTTTCACCGGATATTTTCCATTCTTTGGCACTCAAAACCCGGGTGATGTAGTTGCGCTCCATTTCCATCAACGATTGAAAGTTGTCGTTATCATGATCTTTTGTCTCTGATTTTGGGAGGTCAATCTTCATGCGATCACCACCGGATGTGATCAAAGCGCTTTCAACCATATGTTTTAATTCTCGTATATTCCCGGGCCAGTCGTAATTCATCAACGCATTCATATTAGACTGGTTTATTTTGACAGGTGTTCTGCCCAATTTTCGGGACAGTTTATCCGTATACCATTTGATCAGCAATGGAATGTCCGATTTCCGTTTTCGTAATGGGGGAAGGGTGAAAGCGACGACTTTCAACCGGTAATACAGATCTTCTCGAAACCTCCCGCTTCTGACCGCTTGTAAAATATCACGGTTGGTGGCGGCAATAACCCTTGCATTGGATCGCAAGGTCACAGAGCTGCCCAAACGTTCGTATTCACCGTTTTCCAGAACGCGAAGCAATTTGGCTTGGAGCTGGATCGGAAATTCCCCGATCTCATCCAAGAAGATCGAAGAGTCGTTTGCCAGTTCAAATCGTCCATATTGCCTTGAAACAGCGCCGGAGAAGGCACCTTTTTCGTGCCCGAATAACTCACTTTCCACCAAATTTGCGGGTAAAGCGGCACAGTTCAATTTTGTTATTGTTTTACCATTGCGGGGGCTCAATTTGTGTATGGCTCGTGCGATCAGTTCCTTACCCGTACCGGTCTCTCCAAGAATGAGCACCGGCACATCTGTGGAAGCCACCTGTTCCACCTGGTAGAGCACATATTTCAGTGCATCGCTCTGACCGATGATGTTGTCGAAATTATGCTCTAATCTGATTTCTTCCTGAAGGTAGGTTTTTTCAGCTTCGAGCATCTCTTTCAGCGATGCAATTTCGTCGATTGCGGTAATTAGCTTGTTCTCGGAATGTTTGCGCGCGATAGCGTTGGTCAGAACTTCCCCAAAGACACGCAATCGGTCTATGGTCTCTATGTTCCACAGTATCTTTGCATGGATCGCATCCAGGCCGATGGCACAGAGGGGTGAGTCCTCCACTTGCATCGGCAGGATTAAAAACGACTGTATGCCAATTTCACGACAGTATTCATATTCCGGTTGTGAACCTTCTCTCGCCAGTATTTCCACATCCTGAACAATGACATCTTGTCCAGAGGTAAGATTTTGAGAAAGCCATGGAAATCGCGATTCCACAATCATACCGCGATGGACCTGATCACTGACTATACCTTCGGACTTCCACCAAATATGTGAAATGGTGAATTCTGTCCGGTCCGGGTTGAATTGGAAAAAGTAAGATCGGTCAGCACCCTCCAATAACGCTATCTCTTTCAGGGCATCCTCGATTTTTGAATCGACGGAATCCGCGGGCAAGTTGATGAACTCCGAGGAGAACCCGGAGACCATCTTTTCAAACTTCTTGGTGTTCGCCCTTTTCCTCTCCGATCTTACCCGTAATCGGCGTTGGTATAACAAGTAGGCAATGAGCCCAGACTGGGCTACGATCAGCACGACGAAACCAATCATATAGGGCTTGTATTGATCCCATTGATCAGAAAGTTTGGAATCAATATGGCTTCCCTCTGGCAGGTTATCCTCTTTTAATTCCGGCGAGGTTGCAAGGGCAGTGCAAAACGGATTCAGAATAGCGAACAAGACAGTGATAATTCCTAATAATAGGAGATACCTATGAACGAAAAGTCTCATTCTTTCTTTAGCTGCTCTCTTCTTAAGCTTTCATTGCATGACATCGGTTATGTTTCTTATTGGGATCATTATGGACTCGTTATGGACATACTTTCATGGTTGCAGCGTGTCAAGAGTGTGTGTTCGCGAGGTGCTCTCGCAAGAATGTCAGCCCGAGGGGTATGCTTGTCAGTTTTGCGAAGGATGCACTATCAACGCAAGATTCAGCCCGGTTGCATCCGGAATCTTGCAAAACATTCTAAATACAAATTATTTTAACTTATCTTAGGGTCACGGCAAGAAATAAATCCACACAATTGCGCGGATTTTGAGGCGTTTACAAGGCACATCCGCCGGCGCATATCGGGATATGTGCCGGCGGATGTAACGCAGTAGACGGGCCAACAGACAAGCAAGATGTGGATTTATTTTTTTCTGGGGCCCTTAAACATTTGCCCTGTTATTTTGGTTGATATTTTTTCATATCGGGCCAGAGCGATGTGTCGGCTAGGGCGCTGACCATCGGGCTGGTGATGATCTTCGAGCGTCTTTGGAAGCCAACAAGTATTGCTTCGGTGATCAAGAAACTTTTGACCGGACGCAATTTTGCCTTCGATGTGGCAGGGTAACACCGCCGATGTTACGGCCCTTGTTCCGGTGGGCGAGCGGCTGCAGAAATGATCTGACATCAGCAGCTTCTGTGTGGTCGGCGACCGGGGCCTGGTCAGCAACGATACCCTGGAGAAGCTTGAGCAGCTTTCAAACAGAAAGCCGGTTCCTGGTATTGGAACCGGCTTTCTGTTTGATAATTGGCGGAGAGACCGGGATTCGAACCCGGGGTGCAACTTTCGCCGCACACTCGCTTAGCAGGCGAGCCACCAGTTTTCTTAAATCCGCCATATGTCTCTAAATAATTAGTATAATTGATATTATAAAGAGCGTAACTTTCAGCTGCTTTCAAGATAAGACCTGTACATATACTTAATTGTAACGATTTTTGTAACGTTTTTTCAAATTGAACAATATAAATGGATTGGGATAGGGTAGAGCAATGGGACTCAAGTTTGAGTTCAAAGGGATGAAAGAGTATAAATGCATATAATTTGCTTAATTTTTCAATTTGGAAAATAAAAGCCGTCAATTTGTTACATACCCGTTCATCTTCCTCCGCAATTTCCCGCTGCACTTAAAGGTGACCACCCTCCTGGGTCTCAACATCATCGAATCTCCTGTCGCAGGATTCCTGCCCCGTCTCTCTTTCTTTTCATTCACACAGAATTTGCCGAACCCGCTTACAAGAACGTCATCCCCGGATGCCAGGGTCGATTTGATGGTTTCGATGAGCTGCTCGACCAGTTCGGTGCTCTTTTTCTTGGAAAATCCAAGTTCCTGATGGACTGACTCTATGATTTTTTCTTTGGTCACGGCCATTTTGGGTATCCTTTTGGGTGCGAGATGGATGGAATTAATTGAATTTGTTATAGATACTGGATTTGAAGGGAATTGTCAAAGAATTTATAGGGTTCTGCCTCTGACTTGTTTAATAAGCTGCGGAATTGGTAAGGCAGAGATATACGGAATGATCGACTGGAGAATCCGGCTCTTTGAAGCGGTTGTGAATTTAATGACCAAGTGCTCGTGATAGGTGGGTTGGTTTGGTATCATCAATATTATTTTTGATAAGTGGTGGAATTGCAATTGAAATGGATTTTATGGAAAGTAATTTAAGGTACGGACTCAATCCGATTGATCTCATCATTGGCCGTCTTCAGTGCTATCGAAGAAACGGTACAGCGTTGACCGTGAGACGCCAAGTATTTTTGCAGCCTCCCGCCGGTTACCCCGCGTTATCTTAAGTGTTTCGGCAACCTGCGATTTTGTCAGTTTCAGTCTGCGTTTTTTCTTGTAGTGCATTTTATGATTTTCAAAGGAAATTAAATTCGGAGGCAGATGGGCGTGCGTGATGAGCTCGGATGTTGCCCTGACGGAAGCGTATTGAAGTGCGTTGCGAAGCTCACGGACATTGCCCGGCCACGAATAATTCATCAGGATATGTTCCACTTCAGACGACATCTCGACCTTTTGGCTCCACGAATCCGTAGCGAATCCCGTTAAAAAATGATCGCACAGAAGGGGAATATCCTCTCTTCGCGCACGAAGCGGCGGCACCATTATCGGCATGACGTTCAGCCGATAGTACAGATCCTGCCGAAAGCTCCCCTCACTTGCTTCTATGTCCAAGCGGGTATTGGTGGCGCTGATAACGCGGACATCGACGCAGGTTGTCCGGTCGCTGCCAACCGGTTCGAAACATCCGTTTTGAAGAACGCGCAGGAATTTTACCTGTATGGCAGGGCTCAATTCGCCGACCTCATCCAAGAAAAGCGTGCCGCCATCGGCAACGGAGAACCGGCCTTTTTTGGCGCTGTTTGCTCCGGTAAAAGCGCCTTTTAAGTGACCAAAGAGTTCCGACTCCAATAGCCCTTCAGGAAGCGCCCCGCAGTTGACAGGAACAAAATTCTTTTGTGAGCGCTGGCTCTCCTTGTGAAGGGCAAGGGCAACCAATTCTTTACCGGTACCACTTTCACCTTGAATCAAAACCGGGGCATCACTCGGGGCAATCTGCCTGATCGATTCGTACAATTCCTTCATCACCGCACTTTCGCCGATAATACCTCTGAACCCTTTTTGCGTCGCCGTCGCAGGGATGCTATCGATGCTTTTCAAATGTTCAATGATCAGGATGGCAAACCGATTCTCGGAGAAGGCGAACGGCAGCACCCTGATCAACAACGGCATGTCCCTGACCTGACCGTTGGCCGAAACCAAAAGGCTTGCCTGCGCCTTTTGCTTTTGGTTCCTGGCGATCGAGGTAAGAGCCAAATTCCAGACGATACAGGCTTGGCAATCACTAACAGAGCCGCAGCTCACCAGACCCTCAACCGCATTAGGACATCCAAGTGCATAGCCAAGCGGTTTGCCTACCGAGGACTTTCCTTCTATCCCGAATACCACCTCCATGAGCGCATTCACGGTCAAAATCATCCCCTTGCCGTCGATGACAATGAGTCCGCAGGGAAGTGCATCGAAGATCGTTTTTACAAAAGGGTAATCTGAGACCAATTCACTGATTGTAATCATTACAATACCAGAATGAGTAACGACGACCGGTTATCAGTTCTAATTGTTTGGTACTTTGTCCTTTACGAGTCGCTTGATCCGGTAGGCACAATCTCTGATGGCACCGTAAAGAATGATGCAGTCGTCTTCGTTACAATCCTGCATGCCCCGATTTGCGATCCGAAGCATGCCTTCGGACAATTCAATTGCCTCTATGACATCATGTCGCTGCATTTGATAAGTTTCCCCATCACGTTAGTTGATTCATTCAGCCCAAACTCAGGGCAGCAATAAAAATGCCACAGTCCAAAGAGGTCCCGTTAGAATTTATAAGTACCGGACATAATACTAAAACTTTTTAACAGCGCGGGGTTTTCCCATAAACGAGAGACGTATCAATTGTACGGAAACGGGACACCAAAATGCACACATGGTTCGATTGATAATTATTTTGCTATTATTTTAGCGTGTTATCATAGAATTCGTAATCGGCAATCAATTTGAGACATTGGGACAATGAAACACACCCTGTCATTAAGTAATAACGGAATTCCATTTGTCATCCCGAAGGCTCATCTTGACACCACACGTGTCCCAATTGCTGTCCCAATGTCCCATCGCTAAATGCAACAGGTAGTGAAAAGCCATCTAAGCATAAGACTTTGAAATGATAAGTAATATCCATCCTTTTTTCCATTCGATTATTTTTTGCGTCCCTTCAATCAGAGCAATTCAATGTCATTCAAATAATCTACAACTTAGGCCATAAATTAAAATTAAGCATATTTACTGTACCTTATGTGACGATTCTCACATTCGCTCGTACTTGGCATTTATATTGCTGCATATGTAGAAAAGTCTCTTTAAAATGAGATGGTAGGAATCTAAGAATTCAGCCTCTCCCTTACTAATGGGTACCTAAGATACTCGACATTGATTATGTTGAATTCCATTAAATACGACAATTACAGATTTACTATGTCGAGTGGGTTTCGTACTCCTTAGTAATTTAGAGTTAGCCCTCGCAACTGATTCTCAATTGTCAGCCCTCCTGCCATCAGGGATTATCCGTAGAGAAAGGTGGTACGCCATGCCACAACATAGACTCAATTGCTGGGAGTTTATGAAATGCGGAAGGGAGCCGGGCGGAGACAAGGCCGAGGACCTCGGCGTTTGCCCGGCGGCTGTCGAGGGATCTTACGACGGCATCAACTTGGGAAAAAATGCCGGCAGAATTTGCTGGGCCGTCGCCGGTACCTGTTGCGGGGGAGAGGTCCAGGGCACGTTCGCCGAAAAAAGAAAATCCTGCGTGACCTGTGATTTCTACAAAACCGTTCAGGCACAAGAGGGCAATTCTTCAGCCAAGCAAAAACTGTTGAGATTTTTCGAGGAAGATCAGACCGGCGCCATCCTCCTTGGTATGGCAAAATGCCGGCTTGTCAGAGCCGGTGAAAGAATCGTCTCTCAGGGGGAGATAAGAGACAGGGCTTACATCATTCAGCGGGGCTCTTGCCTTGTCGTCGTCGAAAAGGACGGGCAGCTCCATCCCGTGGACCATCGGGTGCGGGGAGATATCGTCGGGGTCACCTCGATATTAACCGGAGAGCCCCAGAATGCGCACATCGAGGCCGAAACAGACGTTGAGTTGTGGGCGATAGACGGGTCGGTGCTGAACGGTATCGCCACCGAGCATCCGGAATTGCATGAATTCTTCACCGAGATCGTCGCCAGCCGGTTCGATACGAAAAGGCCCGTGGCGGACAGGTCGATCGGAAAGTACGTCGCCTCGGAGATCATCGGACGCGGCGCCTACAGCATCGTGTACGGCGGTGTTCACTCGAGCCTGAACATGCCCGTGACCATAAAAATGATGAAGCATGACCTGGCCATGAATCCTGAATTTTTCAAGGGTTTTATCAACGAGGCTAAAACCGTCGCCAAGCTTCACCACGAGAACATCGTCCAGGTCTATGACATCGAAGAGCTATACCGAACCGTTTTCATCATCATGGAACGTCTGACAGGCGCCATGTTAAATGATCTGCTGCGGTCGACACTCAAGCTTCCTCCCAAGAGAGTCGTCAACTTTCTGATCCAAATCGCTAAAGGGCTCGATTACGCCCATAAGAACGGCATCGTGCATCAGGACATCAAACCGGCCAATATCATCATACTGCCGGATGACAGAGTCAAAATACTCGACTTTGGACTGGCCTGTCCCGTGGGGTCCGAAAATTTTCTGACCGGGACCCCTTTTTACATGTCCCCCGAGCAGGTGCAGTGCTTTCCGGTCGACCAGCGCTCGGACATCTACAGCCTGGGATTGGTTGCTTACGAGATGCTGACCGGCAGAAGACCGTTCGAAGGAGAGGATCATTGGAAGGTGATGGAAATGCGGACCGAGAGGGAAATCCCCGATCCTGCCGAATTGATGCCGAAAATACCCGGCGCCTTGCGCAATTTTGTTCGCAAAGCCTGCGCTCGAGAGCCGGGCAAGCGGTACCAGAACATCTCCGAGGTGTTGACCGAAATGAAACCTCTTGCCGCAGAATACGGTCTTGCAAACGGGGGGCCTTACGAACCCAAACGCAAAATGCGGATGTTTTATCTCGTTTATGGGGACGAAGAGACGAAGGAACTTACAGCCGCCATGGATGACTTTAATATTCGGATGCAACGCATCGGGGTTGAGCTCAAGGCTGGTGATCTGATTAACTTTTGAATATATACTCTCTACGCTTCTTATCCGGGCATATTGCCGATCCCAGCCCCTATCCTTACGATAACGAATTTTAACGGATAAAGATACTGTTAGCTTATCATGCAAACGTTTAAGAAAATTATTCTTGCTTTCAAGTTCAGCTCGGCCTGCCGTTCTGCGCTTGAAAAGGCGATCCAGCTTTCAATATCAAACGATGCGGAGCTCTATATATTTCATGCCTCGGATTACCGGCTGATAGGAAAACACCAGAACGATTCGGATCTTATTAAATTAAACCGGCAAATGGAGCAGCAATTTGAATCCGAGATTAAACCGCTTATCGAAGAGTTCCCTAAATTTAAATTCGGGTCTTCACCGAGTGACCCGGCGCTTGAAATTTGTAAAATCGCCCGCCAGATCCAGGCCGACCTGATCCTTTTGGGATGCCATGACGAACCGGAAAAACCAAGGCTGGCCCGTCTTGATTACGTTGGGGTTACGATTCTTGAAAAGGCACCTTGCCCTGTGATGCTGGTGCCGCCCTGACTCGGCGTTCATTCACATTTCGGAGCATGTCGAAGATTAATGAACACAGCACATCTGTTTGACGAACAGTCCTTGCTTTAGGTGAAGATGGAAATAAAATCAATCACCATCGTCCCATATGTATTTCAGCAAATCGAAAACCGCGGCGGCTCAACCCGGGGGACACATCGTGGATTTGAATGATTTCTGTAAGGAAGGGTAGTAAAATGGAAATCAAAGTATTTGGTTTGGGCCATGTTAAAAGTATTCTATCAGAAGAAATCATCAGAAATGTTCTCGTTGAGGAAGGCATTAACGCTCAAATTGAAACGGTTACCGGATGCAAAGAAATTGCCTCGTACGGGATTTTTCTGACACCATCTGTTTTGATAAACGGAGAGATTAAATGCATCGGCCGAATTCCAACTAAGGAAGAGGTAAAAGGCTGGATTTCAAAAAGCAGAAAGATGGAGGCACAAATGAACCCGGTGAATTCGATTTGCCGATTTATCGAAAATTTTCAATCGGCTCCCGAAAATAAACGGGATGATGACAGCGACGTGACTTATAGTAGCGAACATGAAAAAAAACCGCAGGAATTTGTGGCGCACGCGATGCCCCGTGATGGCATGAGCGACGAATCGGCCAAATTTCTGATCGGAAAATGTGCAAACAAAACAGGGTATAAAGTATACGGCCTTGAAAACAAAGGACGCTATTTCACCGCCAAGGTTCTGGACCAAAAAGGGAATATGGTAAGTGAACTCTTGGTAGACAAACTGAATGGGCACGTTAAATTTATTCGGTGATGCAACAATTTCGGATATTCCATTCGGAACTTCTACCACTCATTGATATAGTATCATCAAAATTTGGATTAAACGCAGACTGCCGTATTGAAAACCTGATTGCAAGGCCTTAAAGCTTACAGTCCTATGAAACCCCCTTATCCGGGAAAGGAGGTAAAAAATGGAAAAGCGAAGCAGTAGACGCCATCCCATACACGCATTAACTGCCTGCGGCCATTTTACGGCGTCAACACACGGGAAAATATATGACGGTAAAATGCTGAACTATAGTTCGAACGGCATGTGTATTGAATCCAACGCAGAATTCAAAAAAGGCGCTATCGTGATGGTCAAAGTGAATGCATTATCAAGCGATGCCGATTATCAGAAACTATCGGAAGGTTTCCGGACGGTCTCTCTGGCAGAAATAAAGTGGTCGAAAGCTTCGCAAGATGCCGATAAGGTTATCTTCGGTATGAGCGCGTTAAAATATTGATGCCGGCAGGACCCGTAGTTGCTGAATACAGTGCATGGCCATGAAAACACGATACGGTAATGTGAAGACCTGCCGTTTCACAGCGATATACCCAGACCATATCATCATATTAGCCGGAATTTTGGTTAGTTGGCCCTAATTCAAGCAATTTTGATTTTTAAGCTTCTCGATTAGATCCTTTTATAATAGCGATGAAAAACCTTTTCAGTTGTATATTGTAATAGGTAATCTAAATGATTTGACCCTTGACTTGCTACCACAATGTGGTACATTTGAAAACGAGGAACGTACAAGGGACATTTTATGGACTAATCTGGGCTGGCCGAAAAGGCACTCCCAATTCAACACTCTTTTCCATTTTAAACTTCATATTTTGTCCACTGTATAACTCGCAAATCTCAACTCACATCTTAAAGATCAAATAAGGGCAAATGGAGCTTCCTATTTAATCCGTATCTTGATTTCTGATACCCTCAAACTTGAGAGATCTCATCTGGTTTAGCTGACCTTTACTGCAAAGAGCCTTCGGCCTGTTCTTTGGGTTCAAAATGTCGCTATTGTTGTTTTGGTGAAACCACTAATGTGGAGATTGTTACTGTGCATTACCATTTAGCTGTACTCGATGAAGATGGTATCATCATTTCCGTTAACGAGGCATGGCGAAAGTTCGCAGAGGCTAACGGCCTGTCTTGGGACGACTACGGTGTGGGTAGAAGTTACCTTAAGGTCTGCGAATTTGCTGAAGGCGATAATGCGATTGAGGCTCGTGCGGCATTCAAGGGTATCCATGGGGTTATGACAAATCGCCAAAACGAATATTCATCGGAATATCCGTGCCATAGCCCCGCTGAGAGACGCTGGTTTTTCATGTATGTATTTAGATATGAAGATAACTGTAAAGCTCACATCGTGGTAATCCATATGAACATTACCGCTCAAAAGCTTTACGAGGAAAAGCTGCAAAATTCTCATAACACGCTTGAACTAAGGGTAAAAAAACGTACCGCCGATTTCGTAATGACAACAGGGCAATTGAAGCGGGAAATAAGATAGCAAAAATAGACGAAGCGGGAATTCAGAAAGACAAAAATACAAATTGCTCAAGTGTAAAAGGCGGAAACTTTTGGGAAACTTATAGCTGGTTTTGCCCATGGAATTAGAAATCCGACCAAGTTTATTACCCTTAACTAAAAATTGGGAAAAAAGAGATGACAGGTAAATAGCGATACCTGCTATCTTCATCCAAACAAGCCCTAAAAAATCATAGCAGCCGAATCCATTTCAAAGCCAGATAATAATGTTCAGCTAAAAAAAATTGCCCTCCCATCCCGAGGGCAATCTCCCTAACCAACCGTTAATTCAACATCCCCAGCACATTCCCGCCAACCCTCTGCAGTTTGTAACTCGATCCCGCAGAAAGTCCTTTAAACTGCGCCGCCCTGGTATAGGAATTGACCACAGCAAACATCGTATCCCCTTCCTCCTGTGGCCATGCCCACTCGACGGCCTTGCGCTCATCCTCATTAAGTCCGAATTGCCGATTAAAGCTCTCGATTGTTTTCATGGGATCATCCACAGCGCTTTCCATTGAAAGACCGATCTGGTGCCGCTGCCTGCCCAATTCCACAGACACCTTGTCCAGAATCACAGGGAATTCATTCAGTATCTTGGTGCTGACATGCCGGTACGATGCCGAGAGTTCCGTCTTTGAGACCATTCCATTCGTGCAGATCAATCGAAGGATAAACGCTGACACGGAAAGACTGGCCAATCCGACCTCGGAATTC
>Ga0316194_10003252_pt1 | contig 11340 bp, 6 predicted proteins | sample CroRivsedime1_MG_FD_204936 | JGI IMG/M metagenome (GOLD analysis project Ga0316194, IMG submission 204936) | Coastal sediment microbial communities from Maine, United States - Cross River sediment 1 | ecosystem: Environmental > Aquatic > Marine > Coastal > Sediment | place: USA: Maine... | reverse complement strand
ATCATCCATTTGCTTGTCCAGTGTCCACGGGCCCAGGTCTTCATAAACGTGCCATACACACCGGCCGGTCTGCTCCGCAGCAGCTCCCAGCAGAGGTGGTCCGTATTCACCCATATCAATGCGCGGCAGCCATCGTTCAACAACCCTTTTCTCTTTGTAGGCCAGTTCCGGTGTTAACCGCTTTATAACCAATGAGCGTTCGGTGCCATTCTGCTCCGCGGTTACGCGAAATACTCTTGAGCGCCAAAGTTTGCTGACTTCAACTATTCGACCGTGTCCACCGTCAGCTGCAAACATCTCAGCAAGGAAAAGCCGCAACTCAGCCAGCCCGGGCTGATCTGTTTCGATGAGTAATGTGTCTAAACCTTCGATCATTATTTCCGCTCCAATCGGAACTCATTTGCTGCCCAATCGAGTCTCAATTCTGCCGCCCGCGGCGCCACAATATTCAACCTGCGGCCTGACGACGAACGCTGGCCTGTGTACTGAATGTCTGTAGAGCATCAGCCATTTGCACGTTAAACAATGACAAATTTTCGTTCAGCTTAATTTTTGCGGTTGCGTGAATCGGATGGTTAAGCCTTCGTGTTTCCCAAAAATAGCTGTCAACAGATCTGAACACGCTGCCCAAATTCTGCATTTCGCGAACGGTGCTGATGTCGACATGCGGCCAATACGGTCTTATCGCCAACAGATACTCTTCTTCATCCAGCCGCCACATATCAATTCCCGGAGTGCCCCAGCCCGCGTATTCCCAGTCGAAAACGAAAATAGAAGCTTGCTGCTGGTCCGAACGCAAATGAATATTCTTGCTCTTAAAATCACCGTGAATAACACATTGCGGCAAGCGCTCGTAGAGCGCTGATATTGACTCCCAGATCGATGCGGTGCTGTCAAGCAGGTCCAGGGACGCTGCCAGAACTTGTCGCTCTGCCGCGGAAAAAACGTCCCGGTCTGCATGCAGTTCTAGCGTGCTTTGTACATTGGTCAGGCGTTCCAAATAGTAAGCGGGCCCACGTTCAATGAGCCTGGAGGGTTTCCCGAGCCTGGCGCTATGAGTATGGAGGTTGATCAGCCATTGAACGGCTATTTTGCGGTCTTCGGGTTTGTGGAACGAAAATTGTCGCCCGCCGGCATCCTCCAGAAACAGCCACAGATGTTCGTCGCCTTCCTGAAATGAGCCGTAGTACTTCAGGCTGGGCATCGGCAACTGCGGCAGAATTTCCTCGTAGAACCTCTTCTCCTGAAGGCCCGCAGTCAATTTGCAGCGTTTGGCGATTACGGCATGGCTCGCCGTTTCTATACCGAGCATGCGGCATACGAATGGCTTAGGTGACGCCCAACGTCTTAGATGCTCGACCCGACTAGGCGGCGCGTAATTCGGGTTAATTTTCAGCCAGACCTTTACGGCCGGTTGTTCAAGAATGTTCGATTCTATCGCCTCTAGGTAAGCGCAATCTTTTCCGACTTTAGGCGATCCCATTTATCGTGCTCCCCCAAAAGCTACTGCGTTTTTTTCCGCATCAAGGTCGTATGAGTCCGGTTGTTGCGTCTGTGCGTTGACCAGTCGCCCGTTGTCCAGATGCAGTATCAGGTCACAGATATTCAGAGTGCTGAGTCGATGAGCGATCATGAAAGTAGTGCGGCCAGACATTAGTTGCTGCATTACTTCCATGATTGCAGCTTCCGTGCCGGTATCGACCGCGCTGGTTGGTTCATCGAGCAGAAGTATCGGCGCGTCTTTCAGGAAGGCTCTCGCGAGCGCTACCCGCTGTCTTTCACCACCGGACAGTCGCATGCCTCGGTCTCCGACGACTGTTGCGTAGCCCTCGGGCAATTGCGCGATAAAGTCATGCGCCTGCGCGGCCTTTGCCGCTTTGATGATGTCCTGCTCGCTGGCGTCGGGGCGAGCGTAGGCAATATTTTCATGGATGGTGGTAGAGAATAAAATTGTGTCCTGCAAAACCATCGCATACTGACTGCGCAAATCTCTCAACTTGTAGTTATTTAGGTTGCTGCCATCGAGACAAACTTCGCCCTTCGTCGGGTCGTAAAACCGCATCAGTAAACTGATCAGTGTGGATTTCCCCGCGCCCGTCTTGCCGACTATGCCGACCCGTGAACCCGCAGGAATGTGTAGATTAATGTCATGCAGAATAGGGGTCGTAGGATCGTACCCAAACGAAACATCTTTGAATTGAAGTTCGCCGCGCGCGCATGCAAGTGGTTTGGCGTCTGGTTTTTCCGGAACGTCGGGGCACTCGTCAATGAGCGCGAATGCACGCTCGGCAGCGACTAGCGCGCTTTGCATACTGGCGATCCGGCGGCCGATCAATTTCAGTGGTGCGTATAGCAAGCCTACGTAAGTCATGACGATCAACAGATCGCCGATTGTCATCGCCCCCGACTGTATGGCCCTGACACCGATGTAGAGGACGAGTGCCGTACCGATGCTCGTCAATAGCGACGCAAAAATCTCGAATGAGCCCTGCAGGACGGTGACTCTGAGTTTCGCAGTCAGGCTTTCGCCCGCCCGATCGGCGTAACGGCTTTGTTCGTGTTCTTCCTGGTTAAAGGCTTTGACTACGCGCAGCGACGAGAATACTTCGCCGACTACTGACATAGCCGCATGATCCATTTTCTTTTGTTCTCGCCAACGCGTTTTTAGCGGCTTTCGATAGAACTTGTTCAGCATCACAATAATGGGCGCGACGATCAGCGCTACGACAGCCAGCTGCATGTTGATCTGCGCGGTTATGTAGATCATAGAAACCAGCGTTACAACGGCGGTCAACATGGGAATAAGGCCGTCAATGATGACCCGCTCTATCGCGGCCGTATCGTACTGAACTCGATACAGCGTATCGCTGATGCCTTTCATATCGTGATACGTAAATGAAAGACGCTGGGCGTGGCGGAATAACTGATTGCGAAACTGCAGCACCAGCTTGCCGCCCGTAAATGCGCGAAGTAATCCGGTGCAGAGCCCCTGAACTTGCGTGAGCAATGCGATAACGACAAGCAGGCCCACGACAAAAACTAATAAGGTGGAGGGGGTTAGCCAGTGTGCGGGAACAACGGCGTACAGAAAATCGGGCAAGGGTTCTGAGCCAAGCACGCTGTCAACAGTAAGCTTGAGCGGCAATGGCGTAAGTAGGGCTAGCGGAGTCGCCAACAGATCAAGCAGCAAAATACCGAATATTTGTGGCCAATAGGGGCGTGCGTCGGCCAGTAGCCTGCGGATCAGGCCAGAATCAGATTTGTCGCCGGTAGCCATGGTCTACTCGACAGCCTTAACCTGCGCGTTATCGACATTTGTTGCTGACAGTTTAGCCTGATACTTTGTCAGTACGTCACTAAACACGGCTATTCCCTTGGCAGACTGGCGTAAGCTAAAGAACGCGGCTACGACGACCCCGAGCCCGATAGCAGCTGCCGCTACCCAGGCTCCCTGCATGGCAGCAAGCGTCGCCAGACCTGCGCCAGCAAACAGGGTGCCAACGACTATCGTCGGTAATCTAAGCCAGTAACGAAAGCACAGGTTTTGACGGCCTGCACCATGTTCTTCAACCGCCATGACGAGGCGGGCGCTGCCGGGGCCGCCATTTAGTTCGATATCCCAGTCATCGAAATCGCCGCCTTCGAGCACGACTTTGTGTTGCTCGCGTGCCAATGTCGCGATATCGCGAAGTGCTGCATCTGGTGCAAGCCATTGTTCAGCCCATAACGCCTGTTTTTCGGCGTAGAGCCAGCGTGGAATGGCCGTAGTGCGCTCGCGCCACAATGTCAGTCCGTGTTCCAACCGGCCCTTAAGCCGGGCAACCGGCTGCATCAGATGTAGTCCGGCGGTGATGGCCCGCAAGTTGAAACGCTCGATCGCGGAGGGGTGTGGCGAAGGAAAGTCTGCTTTGGCTGCACTCAATATTGCTTGGGCAATGGGTGCGGCGATGGCAATAACCAGTAGCGGGGTAGCCCACAGCAACGGCGACCAACTCAGGCCAAGCAGAGAAAGGATCGCCAGCACGCCTATTAGTAGAAACCATTCGGGCATGAGTGGTAACGAAGTAAAGAACCCCGCTGCCGGTTCATAGATGGATTGAAACAACGCCAGGCCCCACTGTCCCTGATAAACATGGTTTCTGCGGGTTGGTATGGATTCAGTCATACCTTTGCCGTACAGCCGTCCCGACCAGGAGAAGTGCCCAAGCGCATTGTATTTTTCCGGCCACTTTTCTTCGAGCAACGCCTCGGCTTTGCCGTAACCCTGTTGTTGTTTCCAGTACATAAGTATTGAGTTGCGCCGATGATGCCAGTCCACGGCTGCGGCATTGAAGCCAATCTTTCCACCCGCTGCCTGTAGTCGCCAGCAGAGATCAACATCATCACCGGCTGCGCGATAGCGCGCATCAAACCCGTCGATTTCCGCGAGTGCTTCTCGGCGAAAGGACATGTTGCAGCCGGGTATGTGCTCGGCCTCGACATCACTAATCAGGACCTGGACGGGGCCGCCTGGTGAGTTGGCAACACAGTCTGCGATGGGGCCGTCGCCGGGTGGTGCGATGTTCGGGCCGCCTACACCGACATAGTCGGTGGTCATAAACGTGTGCGCGAGGTACTGCAGCCAGTGCGGATCCGGGTAGGCATCATCATCAATGTAGGCAATGATCTCGCCGCTCGCTTCCTGCCAGCCGGTGTTGCGTGCATTGCTCAGGCCACGATTCTCGGTGCTGATCAGGCGCAGGTCGTAACGACCGAGATACTCGCCAACAATATCCGGTACCGAATCGGTGGATCCATCGTTCACCACGATCACTTCGAAGTTCGGGTACTCCAGTGTCAAAAAACCTTCCATCGTGTCGCGGATGGTGGCCGAGCCGTTGTAACTGCAGACGATCACCGAAATCTTCGGCCAGTCTGTACCGGGCGGGAAGGGTGCAGCAGCAAAGGCATCACGCACTGCATCCAGTGCCGGTTTTGGTGATCGATCACGTGAGGTTAAGCCAAAATCCCAGTCGTCGATATCATGCCCGCCGCGATACCACTCGTCGGTCCAGGCAAACGCAAATGCGCCGATGCAACCGGATGTCAGTGCCGTTTGTACCTGCCACGCCAGGCTTTCCGCCTGCGTATCTTCCCCATTGCGACGGCTATCGAGGCCGATTTCTGCCATGAGCAGGGGCTTCTCACCCGCAATGTTCTGCAGCCTGGCCAAGTAGCCGGACAGTTTCTCGCGCGTCTCCAGATAGACGTTAAAGCAAACGAGATCAAGAAACGGCAGCTGCAAATATTCAGTAGTAGGAAAGTTTACATAGGTGAACAGGCCATCGGGATCATGCGCTTTGCCAATACGATATAGACGCTTAAGGAAAGCTTCAATTGCGCGCCGACCATGCCAGCGGACAATCGATGCCGGTATTTCGTTGCCGAGTGCATAACACAAGACAGCTGGGTGCCCAGCGCACTGCCTGACGGCATCGCGGACACTAATCTCAATCCGTGATGTTGTGGCGATGTCATCGAGAAACGCGACATGCTGCTCCCAGGGTAACCCGACCATGACCCGTAAGCCGTGCCGAAGCGCGGCATCGAGCAGCCAGCGCGGTGGCACGGTATAGGTGCGCAGCGTATTCAGCCCGTTGGCGGACATCGCTGCGAGATCACCTTCCACGACCTCGGGCGCTGGAAACTGCAGGCCCTCGGCATCGGGTGCAAACGTGCCGTAGGTAACACCCTTGATCCAATATTTGCGCTCGCCTATGAAGATGAACTTGCCACGAACTTCCGGGCGGGCCGGGCTGTCTTCAATGCTGTGGAGGTGCGCAGGCTGCTCCGCCTGCTCCGCCTGCTCCGCCTGCTCGGTTGCGATTCGATTGCTAACGAATGAGTTTGCTACAGCCATTAATATTCTGTCCTATCTGCCCGAGCCGCCAGCGGCCGCCGGATACTGCTCTAACTGCTGGTCTGCATAGCTGCTGTTGTGTTCATGCCAGCAAAGGGCTGTTTCTATAATCTGCTCGAGCGATGACCAGGCAGGTGACCACTGCAATACTTGCTGTGCCAGTCGTGCATCGGCTACCAGTTCGGCCGGGTCGCCGGCGCGCCGCGGGCAATGGCGGGTCGCAATCTTGGTGCCACTGCATTTTTCTACCGCATCAATGACCTCGCGTACGGAATAGCCCTGTCCGGTGCCAAGATTAAGGCGGGTGCTTTCTCCCGCATTGGATAAATGCCCCAATGCCAGCACATGGGCCTCGGCTAAATCCTTTACGTGGATGTAATCCCTGATCGCGGTGCCGTCGGGCGTTGGATAATCCGTCCCGAAAACATCAATTGCGGCTCGTTGTCCCAGTGCTGTTTCTATAATCAGTGGAATGAGGTGAGTTTCAGGGTCGTGCTGCTCGCCGATCTCGCCATCCGGGTCTGCGCCGGCTGCATTGAAGTAACGTAATGCGACGGAGCGAATGCCATGTGCAACGCCGAACCAGTGCAATGCTTTTTCTACAAAGAGCTTGGATTCTCCGTATGGGTTAACCGGTGCCTGCGGATGCGCTTCATCTATCGGCAAACTTTGCGGCATGCCGTAGGTGGCGCAGGTTGAGGAGAACACAATTGCACCAATATCGGTGTCGCGCATTGCTTGCAGCAAATTGAGGGTGTTCGTTACGTTGTTTTCAAAGTACTTGCCCGGGTCCTGCATGGACTCACCTACATAAGCATAAGCGGCAAAATGCATGACGGCCTCTATCGAGTAGTCGCGCAGGACGGTATCAAGCAAATCCCGATCTGCCAGGTCGCCTTCAACAAGAGGCCCCCATTTCACGGCATCGCGGTGTCCGTAAATGAGGTTGTCAAACGTTACCGGTGTATATCCGGCCTGAGATAGTGCTTTGCATGCGTGGCTGCCTATATACCCTGCGCCACCCGTGACGAGGACGGCTGGCTTGTCATCGCGTGTGCTCACGGCTAGAGACCCCGCGCAGCTTGTTGAGCCTGGAAAGCCGCTCCGTCGGTTAGGGAGGGTCTGCAGGCCGCTGGCAGTTCAAGTAGCTCGCTAAAATAATTAATAGTAGAAATCAGCCCCTGATCAAGTTTTACATTGGGCTGCCACGACAATTCGGCTTGTGCCAGCGAGATGTCGGGCCTGCGTTGCTGCGGGTCATCCGCCGGCAGCGGTTCAAAGATAAGATTAGAACTCGATCCAGTCAGTTCCAGGACTCTCAGCGCAAGCTGCTTGATCGTAAATTCAACGGGGTTGCCGAGATTGACCGGGCCTGTAAAGTCGTCCGGGGTCTTCATGAAACGCAGAAATCCTTCGATAAGATCATCTACATAGCAGAAGGCCCTGGTCTGACTGCCGTCGCCGTATATTGTTATCGGCTCGTTGCGTAAAGCCTGCACGATGAAGTTCGATACCACCCGGCCGTCATTTGGATGCATGCGCGGCCCGTAGGTGTTGAAAATACGTACGACCTTTATGGGTATTTGGTGCTGGCGGTGATAGTCAAAGAAAAAGGTTTCAGCGCAGCGTTTGCCTTCGTCGTAGCAGGAGCGAATGCCATTTGGATTAACGTGTCCCCAGTAGCTCTCCACTTGCGGATGGACCAGCGGGTCACCGTAGACTTCGCTGGTAGACGCATGCAGCACGCGTGCTTTCATTCGCTTCGCCAGACCCAAAACATTGAGTGCCCCAAGGACACAGGTTTTGGTGGTGTGTACAGGATCGAGTTGGTAATGAACGGGCGAAGCAGGGCAGGCGAGGTTGTAGATTTCATCGGCCTGAAGGTAGATAGGGTTAGTCACGTCATGTTGCACAAACTCAAAATTCGGATTGCTAAATAGATGCTCAATGTTCTGTTTGCGACCGGTGAAGAGATTATCAAGGCAGGTGACATGAGCACCTTGTTCCAGAAGTCGCTCACATAGATGCGACCCTAGAAAACCCGCGCCCCCTGTGACCACAGCGCGAGTCTCATCATAATTACGCATTCTCTTCCCCTAAATCTATGGATTGCTGCGTCAGAAACCTATTGCCTTGGTGAGGCAGCGAAAATCTCCGACAGTGGTTCAAATTGTTATCTTGATTGCCAGCTTGGTATTGCCTTCAACAGCGATTTTCTGTTGGAGAGCAGTGCAACAAACCAGGCACAACATTCGCGGCGTTATGTTATTTTTTTGGGCCGCTATTGTTTATTTTTGACGTCTCAACTTTAGGCGAATGATGCTTTATTTCAACGGCTTCTTTACATAACCAAGAATTGGTTAATGGTGATTGGAGGTTGCCCGATACCATGGCGCGTTGGCGACTGGCCGTTGCAGAGTTGTTTTAGGGTTCCTGAGGCAGATGGTTTAGGGTGATTTAAGTCGGCCTTCAGTGGTGGTTGCTGGCGTTAGAGATGGCAGATTGGTGCAAGTATCATTTGCATGCGAGTCTGCTGCTAAGGTCACAGCTGCGAGTTAGGCCTGCGCTAAGTCATGCATGGCGATTCTGCCGCGATAACTGGCGCAAATAATCTTGTGTCCGTTCCAAAAAGAAATGGAGTTGAACAAGCAAATTATCTCGGGTGGAGCCGCCTGCAATGCTAGAGTGCTTTAAGTTAACTCCAGTGCTCGTATAACTATCACAATACAGCGGCTAAGCTGTAGCATTAATTTGCCAAAAACATGAGTAATTTAGCGCTTCTCAGGGCGGTTGAAATTCAAAGCCTTACATAATCAGGGCTTTCTTTTCCTGCGGAATCGTTGCATTTGCTAATCTTATTTCCGATAGGAAAAATACATAAAAATTAGCGTGGTTGAAAAAAGCTGCGTGGGCAATACAGGGAAGAAGCAATGTCTAATTTAAAACCTCTATTTATGGTGGCGTTTGCCGCGCTTATGCTTTCAGCATGTGGTGGCGGTGGCTCTACTTCTGATTCAGGTGCGCCGGTAATTACAGCCACGACCGCAAGCGTCGGTATTATTTTCACCGACTCGAGTGCTGTCGATGCGGCTCTGGAGGAGATAATCCCCCAGGCAGTGCTGGCGGCTGATACGCCTGGAGCACAATTACTGGTTACCGTTACCTCGGTTGAACTGAAAGGTGAGAGTGGCGACCAGACTATATTCTCGGGCACCGAGATTATTGATCTCTATGACCTGAAAGATTCCCTGGAACTGTTCTTCGTTAATGAATCCGTCATCCCGGGCACATATGACAAGATTCGTCTGCATGTCGACAGCGTGTCGCGGTGTGAACCGGTTCCGCAGGAAAGCGAATCGGCATTAGAGGAAGTTGATTGCGACGACGTGAAGCTGCCGAGTGGCAAGATCGATTTCAATCCCCGTGAGTCTTTCACGATTGCCGCTGGTGATGTGGTCATCGTCACCCTGGACATCGATGCGAATAAATCGCTGAAGCTGACCGAGAACCCCCGCAAAATAATTCTGCGACCCGTAGTTTTTGTTGATATCGACAGTGAGCCAGCCTTCGAAGGTGGCTTGGTGCGGGTCAGCGGCGTGGTAGCGGAAACGGCCGGTGATCGATTCCGGCTCTGCTCGGCTGCATTTGCTACGCCACTAGGCATGGCGAATACCCAATCCGAACTGAACGAGATGTGCCTTGATGTGCTGGTTACCCTCAAGACCGGACTGTTCGATGATGAAGGTTTGCCTGTTGATGTTAGTCAACTGATGAAGGGCGACCCGGTTACGGTTATCGGGCTGCTGCAACTGACGCCGGATGGCAGTGAAGGTCCTACGGTGACTCCGCTGGCGGAAGGTGACGCTGATGCGATGCCTACACCGTTCCAGATCGTCGCGGTCGTGGTAGAAGGCGGTGTGCCGGGTACCTGGGAGCGTTACCTGGGTATTTTGCTTTCGCCTGTCGAGCCAGATTCTGAGATGCCGGGTTCCGGTGTGTTCAAGTTTCAGTTGGCTGGCGATGAGCCACCTGTTGTAGAGCCGCCAGTTGAAGGCGCAGCCGAAGACGAAGTCCCGGTTGAAGAAGTTCCAGCTATATTAGCCCGGGTATATGAGAAGACCCGGATATTTGCGGTAAATCTGGATTCCGGTCTCGTTGAGATTATGGCGGCCGACTTGAAAGCGGGTGATCGGTCTTTACTGGAAGCGGTTGAGCCGCCGAAGCCTTTGCCTGAACCTGAGCCGCTTGAAGATGAGCCTGCAGTGGAAGTTGATGGCTTGCGGGTATCGCTAATGTTGGTGCTGCAGGACGAAGCTGCGCCGGGCCCCGACCTGTTACGCGGTAAGATCGAGAGCGTTACGCCCGACGGCGAAATCGGTAATTCCGGCAGCCTGTCGGTGATTTCGGATGAAACCGCGAACGCAGTTTGCGTCAATTCCTACGCTGAGACAGCGATATATTTGCTGATCGGCAAAGACGATTCGATTGAGGCCATTAAAGTTTCGCTCGGGGAGCTGCAGGCGGGTGACCGGATTGCAGTAGCCGGGGATAGCGACGGTGCAAGCGGATGTTTCGATGCCGCGCTGATGATTGCCGGGGGGCCGATCAACCCCTAGTCGACCTGACGCCTGCTGATCTTTAGCAGCAAAGTCGGATCAATCTTTGACCGTTTTCGGTCATGTACGACAGCCGATACACCTTGGGGTGTATCGGCTTTTTTGCGTTTGGGGTCACAGCTAAACGTGGTGACTGGCAGCCTTGAGATTTTAATTGTCCGTTACCAGCAGTTCCGCCTTGCGCAATCCGGCCAGCCGCTGTTCGCGGACACTTTTCTGATCTGTTAGCTGCCCGATTATTTCGGCGTAGCGTTGCACGGTGAGTGCGCTGTTTGCCTGCAATGCCTTTGATACGGCACTAATAGCATCTTCAATACGACCAGCCTCGCCCAGCACGTTTGCGTAATGCATAAGCCCGATCGCAAATTCAGGCTGCTCTGCGAGACACGCCTCGATCGCATCGATTGCGCCGGCATAGTCGCCGGTGCTGGCCAATGCGACCGATCGATGATACTGCCAGTAGGGCACGCCAGGGTGTGAGGGCGCGCTGAGAATCAGGCGCTCGGTGATTTTCAGCAGTTCTTCAATATCAGCTTTGCTGCCTGTCGCTGCCAGCGGCCAGCCCATATAGCCCCATGCGCCCAGATCGAACGGTGCTGCTTTGACAGCGTGTCTTAAGCTTTCGAGCGCTTTCCGATAATCACCGCAATAAGCCAGCGCGCAGCCACTGGTGCCTAAAACCGCCGGGTCACGCGGCGCAAGTCGCAATGCCAGGGTCGCGGCTTTGTGTGCTTCAGCCAGCTCAGCATCACTATGCTCACTCAGACCATTGATAACATTCTCAGCGATCAGTAGAGCATGCATTGATTGGGCGAGCGCATAACC
>Ga0316194_10003247_pt1 | contig 11348 bp, 11 predicted proteins | sample CroRivsedime1_MG_FD_204936 | JGI IMG/M metagenome (GOLD analysis project Ga0316194, IMG submission 204936) | Coastal sediment microbial communities from Maine, United States - Cross River sediment 1 | ecosystem: Environmental > Aquatic > Marine > Coastal > Sediment | place: USA: Maine... | reverse complement strand
TTTTAAATTACCGCGACGCATGTGATCCATCACCCTTCCCGGGGTACCGACGACCACATGCACGCCGCGTTGCAGTGCTCGCAGCTGGGTACCGTATTCCTGGCCGCCGTAGACTGGCAGGACATGAAAACTTTTTATTTGCGAAGCATAGGATTTAAATGCTTCGGCCACCTGCAGCGCCAGTTCGCGGGTCGGCGCGAGCACCAGTACCTGCGGGTCCTTTTGTTTCAGATCGAGATTCGAAAGAATAGGCAGCGCAAAAGCCGCTGTCTTGCCGGTGCCGGTTTGCGCCTGCCCGAGCACATCCCTGCCCTCCAGCAACAATGGAATAGTTTGTGCCTGGATTGCCGTGGGTAGCTCGTAACCGAGAACATTCAGGGCCTTTAATAGCGGCTGTTTCAGCGCCATATCGGCGAAGCTGGTGATCGGGGAGTCGGTAGGCATGGATTGGGACTGGCTAAAAAGGGTGGCGCAGTGTAGCGGTTTACGCGTTCTAACGCACCATTTGGAAGCATACATTGCACCAAATGTAATCAAAACTTTATATTTCAGGCTTAAATTTGCGTGCACGAATCGGCTCGTTAATATTCATGGCACGGAATGCCCGCTGAATACGAAACGGCAAAATCTCAACAGATGGAGGAAATGGACATGCAATGTTATCAACATCTCGCCGCCGTTATCGCGGTCTCACATACACTCGAATCTCTCCCCGGCGTCGGGCACAAACTACCCCCTGGCGTTATTGCGAACTGGATGGATGAAAATGGTATTGAAGTCGAAGACGTGCTATTTGCGTCAACTGATACCATTAAGGCGCTGATTGAACCCCTCGTTGTGCGCAATCAGCCGCTACTGCTGGCGGCTTAGCAAAATATGGCAACCCCGGGTTACACAGGGATAACGGGGTATTGCAGAAAGGCGATGCATATCTTCCATCGATAAGAGGGTCTGATTCTGGCTGTCAGTTCAACCGATCGATGCAACACATGCATTAAATCGCTCTGCTGGTGTCTCGTACCCTGATCTTTCATTACGCAGGCGACCAGCCCAATACCCACCAGTGCTGGTGCAGTGATTCTCAAAAGCTTGTTAAATGAATTTCTTCTGACATTACTATTGCCCCTCTGTCCTATTTTTCTTTCGACATCAAAAAAATGACGCCTGTCGTCACAGCGTTTTCATATACTCGATCAGCTGGTAACGTTCCTCATCGGTGAAGTTTCGCCACTGCCCGTCTTCAGCGCGGGTGGCGGTATGCAAATTGCCGCTGTGCCCGTAATTGCCGTTTCCTGGAATCGGCTTGCCGGCTGAGTCTAGCGTATTGAATCTGAAACGATTGCCCGTCTCACTGGACAAAAACCCGACATTTTTAACATCGAAATCTTTGCCGCCGACATCGAAAGACTTTTCCCGCTCAGTGTCGGGTAGCAAGAGTTGGTAAAGGCTGGAGACTGATCCATTGTGCAGAAAAGGCGCCGTCGCCCAGACGCCGTTTAATGGTCGGGCTTTGTAGGCAACCAGGTTCGGCGGCGCGGGCCCGCCCTTGTCTTCTGGCAGGTGGTATCCTGCCAATTCCAGCAACTGTTGCTGATCAAGCGGTGGGCTAAAAGCGGCCACTTGCTTACCGATAACACTCTTGACCACGGCCGACAACATCTCGGCGCGCGGCACCTTTGCTGCATTTTGGTATTTGTCCGGGAGAAAACTCCGTACTACACCCGGATCGACATTCAGGGCCGGGTTTACAAAATTCAGCGCCATCAGAGGATCGGTGCCGATGCTGTTGAGCGCTATCATATTGACCTCGATGAACTGTTTACCGAGCAGGTTCGGATCGGTCATCGGAAATTGTCCATCCTCATTCCGAATGCCATGACAAAAAACACAATTTTCGGCAAACAAGGCTTTACCTTCGGCCGCCTTGTCCTGATCGATTGGCGGCAATGGCACTTGCCATTTGGGAGAATCCAGCTGGCTCATTAAGTTTTCCAGCCGATCCAGGTTCATGATTTTTGCCGAGGACCGAAACATTTCAGCCGGAGCGGAAGTTTTAACCACGGTATCCGCGAACACACCCGATACCTCACCAACGTTACGACCTATATGATTATTGGCGGAACCGTTCCATTGCACCCAGCTTAACTGGGAGGTATTCCAGAGAAAGGGATAACTAACCGGCGCGTTGGCCGGTGTCGCATTGCCCGCAATACCGGTAAAACTTGAGGTCACCCGGTTGAGGATCGCACCGAAGGCGTCCAGCCGGCCATAGCCATAGGCTGTCACAAGCCCGCCGTAGTTAATTTCGATGTAATTATCGAGCCAGGCAATAAATGGGGTTAGCTCCTGTCGTAAACGCTTCTTTTCGCCTTCACTGTAACCTCCTTGTGCCAGCACTTTTTTCGCAAAACGAGTCAGTTTGTCGTCATTTTCCACGGTAGCCTGCAACGCCCTGGAGAGATCCTCGATTAAAGACTGAAAGTCGGATAGCGGCGGGCCGCCATCGATTCGCAGCACGTGTTTGTCTAGCTCAATCTCCGAGATATGACAGGCGGCGCAGGTCAGGCCCAGCCACTCCTGGTATTCCGACTGGAGAACCCCCGCCCCGGGGGACAAGCGAGATGCCAAAATTTTTGTAAGCAGGAAAGGTTCTATATTGTCGTCCTTGACGAAGCCGATGGGCAGGCCATCCGAATTACGACCCGCGATCGGTTGCTGCGGGATGTATCCCAGTCGCCGGATATTATCGTCAGCGCGGAACAACGCTTCGCTGTCGGCTTGTTCCAGCGCGAGAAACCAGGAATAAGGAATTAGCTGCGAGCCCTGCGAAGTATTGTAAAAATCCAGGCGTTCATCATTACTCCAGCCTTGCTCGAGGGTGACTAGCTCACGTTTTTCGGCCGGGGCTGCCGTGCCACCGTTATCACCGGTTTTGAGGCATCCACTTAATAAGATTATCTGAACCGCCAGGAAAGCTACGCTAGCCATGTTTCGAAAAATACCCATATATTGCGACTCCCCAGGTAACAAATACGTTTATTAAATTGCCCTAACAGATAACAGAATGGAAAAGATTTCGTTTCGAAGGTTTTGACAACGAAACTAAACAGTGTAGATGTGGCAACATGCGGGTGAGCTAGCACCCAATTGTAAGCCCAAATATTTCTTGTTGCTTACCTTCCTTGTTAATGGCTACGCAAAATACTAATCCGAACAGGATTACAAAAGCGAATAAGTAATTTTTATATTCGAGGATTATCAAGGGCGGTTTAGGCCACTGCAGAGTCGTTCATGCACCATCCCGCGAATGAACGCTCCTGGCCGAAGATTGCCTCTGGGCTCTCCTTTTTGAGTGTCAGTTAGGGGAAAACTGCCTGGCTATGTAGGGAAAGATTCTCAAACTTTGGAATTAGCCGTAGTCATCGACAATAATTTCGCCAAAGTAGGCCCTCAGAATCCGTTCACCAGGGACAACTTACGATCCCAAGCGGACCATTGACGTTACAAGTAACCTGAACATTTGTAGTGAGCAGCGCAAACGAAAAATGTGTCAGGTTGATTCGATTTATTATGTGTCGCCAGTTGTTGTCTCTTTATCGACCTTGCCTGATACAGGTTGAACGTCCTGCGACTGATCATCAGCTACTCCCGTTTTTTGCAGGAGCTTCTCTTCCTTCTTTTTCTTTTTGGCGATTTCTTTCTGGCGCTTTTGAAAAGCATAATTGGGTTTAGCCATTCGTACTCTCTTTTATATAATTCCAGGATTGGTGGGGTTAGAATACGGCATTTTTCATCTGATTGCGCTCTTCATAGCATTTACAATATCAAAGTCTCGAGAAACCACTGGGTCGATAGCGAACGTTCAACTCAGACACGTAACATTTAGCTAATACACGCCGATTTTATGGTTTCGCATTGAGCGCCTGGTTAACTTTTTTACAAATGAAGATTCCGTGTTAAAACCTCCGCTGATGTAATAATACGCTTTGTGCGATAAAGTTCCGGATGTTTTTCGTCGTCAGTGTACCCTGCCGGGTCTCCGGTTCCCGAGTTAACAAGCCAGGAGATTTCAGGCCTGCGCTCACCCAGCAGTTTCTTTAAAGCCTGTGGTGTAATACCTAACGCTTTAGCCGCCGCATTGTAGGTACAACGAGTCTTAACCTGGTTTAGGTAATCAAGTACGATGGTAATTTTATCCTGCATTAAAAGGCCTCCCTTAAAAAGTTAACGCTGCGTATCCGCGGTGAAATGGGCGCGTGGAGGGCACTTTGTCCGCCTGCATGCGCTTGTGAGGAATACTTTCTATCTTTTCGATGCATCCAATAAAAATTTCTCATTAATCAGGATATATTTAAATGCTGGACTAGTTAGTGAAGTAGACGTAAATTCAGGTACGCCGCAGGCCTCTACTAACGCATTTAGATACTTCCGGATTTTAGCAACCAGCAAATCAAAACCCCCATCACCGGATGCTAACACATCTGCATACTTGGCATACTCTATAGCGTCGAGAGTTATACCCATATCCCAATCGCCTTTTTCTGACCCATCCACCCTTTGGATGAATGATTTAAGTTTTACTTCAAAACTAATCGCTCTAAGTATATTTTGAAACTGTCTTTGTTTTTCGTCATCGCGATCTATGACGTAAGCAATCGCTTTTGTTACCTTCCTGTTTGAAGTGACCTTCGACCAAAACTTTATTGTAATTAAAATTATACTCATAAGACTGCTTATTGGGGTAATAAATATTCTGCACATTAACTAGTACAACTATTTTTTCCACAAGCTGGGTGGCTCGAGTTCCTATCAGTAGAACTATAAGGTTTTTAATCTAATAACACATTATCGACTCTTTACTGAGTGACCGCTAATGGCCAAAATACGAAGCTCATAACATTCGTTTCAGGGCTCGCTATCGGGAAGAAAGCCGAGATTGAGGCACAGGATGATATGATCAATTTCTGGGAATCAACACAACATAGAAGTAATAGCCCGAGGTGATGAATGAGTTATGTGGTAGCTAACAGGGTGTTCGTGAAGCGACAATACAGCCAGGAATTTGAACAGCGATTTAGAAACCGCGCAGGTCAGATTAACCAGCAACCAGGGTTTGTGCTCATGGAGGTATTAAAACCTCAATCAGAGAAGACCCCCTATGTGGTTTTGACACATTGGGAGAGTGAAAAAGCCTTCCAGAACTGGGTCAGCAGTGAAGACTTTAAACTAGCGCATCAAAAACCAATGGAAAAAGACGCGTTTTATGATGGTGGCGGTATCGAACAGTACGAAGTCATAATTTCGTCAACCGGCGATAAATAAACGCCACTCATAGCTGTTCGGCACAGCACTGATAGACTGGTTGGATTCAGCAAACGAAGGAAAGCCGTGTTGGCTGCGATATTCTTTACCTGCCTATAGAAGGTTGCCATTATCAGGGAGCCTGTCAGCGTATCCTATGAAGACAGCCAACTTGCGTCACCTTACTATCGACGGCTAGCAACTGGCTTTGCTTACCCTTATACCTTTGAAATAAGTAACCCATCTCCGTGATAGACCGGAATGGCAGAATTAGGATATCTTTTAACCCTGGCCAAACCAGAGCACCCAAAAATGACTGAACCCACACAAATCAAGATCCCCCAGGAAGCCTTCGACTGGTATGACGAATACGCTCATGGCGACATCGACCGACGCACTTTTATGTCCAGGTTAGCTTCCCTCGCTGGTGCCGGCATTAGTATGAGCCTGCTTACCGGCGCACTGATACCTAACTATGCCCTGGCAGAACAGGTGTCATTCAATGACCCCGACATCTATGCCAGTTACGCAACATTTGAGTCCCCGGATGGTTATCTTGAAGGTCGAGGCTACCTGGTAAGACCGAGCAAACTTAACGGCAAGTCTGCCACCGTGCTGGTTGTGCACGAGAATCGCGGCTTGAATCCCTACATCAAGGATGTGGCTCGCCGCCTCGCAAAACAGGGTTATATTGCCTTCGCCCCGGATGCGCTGCATCCATTGGGCGGCTATCCCGGTAACGACGACGAAGGTAAGGCCATGCAAAAATCGTTGGACCGATCGAAGATCGAACAGGATTTCATTGCCGCGGCGAAGTTTTTGAAAGCTCACAAATTGAGCAATGGCAAGTTGGGTGTCGTGGGCTTCTGTTTTGGCGGCTACGTTACCAACATGCTGGCGGCAACGTTACCCGGTACCGTCAACGCCGCCGTTCCTTTTTACGGTACGCCGGCAAAGGACCCGCTCGTTGACAATATAAAGGGTCCTCTAATGTTGCAATTTGCCGAACTGGACCCACGCGTCAATGCTACCTGGCCAGCCTACGAAACATTGCTCAAGAAAAAGGGCGTGGATTACCAGGCTTTTATCTACCCAGGCGTCAATCATGGTTTCCACAACGATTCTACCGGGCGTTATAACAAAGAAGCAGCAGAATTAGCCTGGTCGCGCACACTGGCATTTTTTGACCAGCACCTGTCTTGACAGGCTCGATATATTCAAAAGTGTAAAGAATCCCGTGCCTCTCTTTACCCTCTGTACATCGAAGATATCGAATAATAGTATTCAGGCCCTGTATAAATATTTGAGAATGAATTAATGCGACGCCTGAAAAACATACTTGACGCTGGCGATACCGTCCTTTCGGGATGGTGTGGTATTACCGATACGCGCTACCTGGAAACCATTGCTGGCCACGATTTTGATGCGGTCGTTCTTGATATGCAGCATGGTTTTTTTGATGAAACCAGTATTCAGGATGGTATCGCTACGCTGATAGCCCGAGGTAAGGCAGTTTTGGTCCGGATTCCGCTGGCGCGATGGGATACGGCCTCACGGGTGATGGATTTTGGCGCGCTTGCCGTGATCGCGCCAATGATTAACACAGCCGATGACGCCAGGGCATTCGTTTCAGCTACGCGATTTGTCCCCGTGGGCAACCGTTCTTTCGGGCCACGCCATGCAGCTTCTCTGTACGGTATCGACACTAACAAATACCTCAATGAGTTCGATCAGTGCTCCCTTGCACTGGCTATGATCGAAACACGTGAAGCCTACGATAACCTGGATGAAATCATTGAAGTCGAAGGCATCGATGGCGTACTTATCGGCCCCGGTGATCTTTCTATTTCATTTCGACAGAATCCGGTACCGGACGCCTACGGGGTTGATACCATCGATGTCGTTAAAGACATAGTTAAAAGGTGTAAACGCGCTGGTAAAAAGACAGCGGCATTTTCGTTCAATACGGAAGCTGCAAATATGCTCAATGGATTGGCAGTTGATATCATTTCTGTAGGACTCGACGTTTCATATATTTCTGACGGCGTAAAGTCCCACCTGGCGGGGCTCGATTTCAGGTAAGAGCAGCCGAGTTAGACCCAACTGAAGCGTTCAACGATGATCCGGACTTCACTGGCAAATCGATTCGTTTGCAGCATGTTACAGTCTTATTGAATTTCGATGACCTGTTACTGCGGGGATATTCACGCATCATCCAAATAGTTATCTGAAGCGTATACAGCTTAATCTTTTACTTCGCGATCCGTTAGCCTGCTGTAGTAACCGAACAGGCAGCCACAAAATGAAACAGCCAAAGTTAATGCCGCCGTGGAACGAACCCGCTCATGATCGCGTGCGGCTTGTAAACCGTATCCTGGTAAAGACAGCGCCCGGTCCTCGGTATCGGAGGCTGTCAAAGCTTCCGGCAAGCAAACTTTTTGTCACCCTGTCGTTACTGCTGGTTAGCCTGTTTCACACGGTTTTAGTTGCCGCCAGCGATGATAACCGGGGAGAAGCGCGAGAACGTATCGAACCCGAAGGATTCCTGTATGGTATTGGGCTGGCGGTCAAAAGTGAAATTTACAAGGATTACGACCAGCGCGTAACTCTCTTACCCATACTTGGCTACCGCGGAGAAAAGTTAAGCATATTCGGCCCTTTTGTTAGCTACGCGATGTTGCAATCGGGGGACGTGGCATTTTCGATTCAGGCAAAACCCAGGTTTGAGGGATATGACGAATCTGATAGCGATGTATTCGACGGTATGGATGAACGCAAGTCTTCCCTGGACCTCGGCTTTGGCATCGAATATGCGAGAGATGACTGGAAGCTTAAACTGTCAAGCCTGCATGACGTGCTAGGTCGTTCCAATGGCAGCGAACTAAGCGCCGGACTAAGCAAAGTATTTCGCAGCGGGTCCTTTTTTATCGAACCGGGTATCGGACTCAGTTACCTGGATAGTCGCTATGTCGATTACTATTACGGAGTTAAAAACAGTGAAGTGACCAGTTTCAGACCCAGCTACGAGGGCGACGATGCCATCAACAAAAACCTGGGAATCACTGTTACGACGCCAGCATTTTTTGACGGACTGACCCGATTCGGTTTTGAGCATACCTGGTACGATCCGGATATTTCAGATAGCCCGCTCACCGACGAGGACACCAGTCTGAGCTTCTTTTTTTCCTATTCCCGGTTTTTCTAGATGCACTCAGGCAAGGCAGTGGCTAACTCAACTGTCGACTTGATTCAGCCTGAAGCTCACGACCTACAATAGCAGCATTACGAAAGCTGATATTTTTCATTTCATTTTCTTCTTCTTTGTGCTGGGCTATTCCTGGGCTAATCCTCGGGTCGAGCCTGCAAAGCAAAAATGTGTTTGCCAATTCGATCGATAACTCTAGCCATAATTTCGTCGACTGAATCTGACAAAATCATAAATTCATAATCTGGGCCCAGTCCTGATTCATAGTAACTGTATACCGAATCGTGACGTGGTCTTATATAGCAATTGATATGATTGTGGCGTGTTTTTGAGACTATCATCACCGCCTCACTATACTTATAAGGGAATATCGCAAGACCCTCAACCTCACCAAGCTCGTCATTTAAAGCGTTAATTAGTTTTACTAAAGGCTTCATTTTCTCTATGTTTGCTGCGAGCCTGATATCATTTTCTGCTTTTTTAGCCATGCCTTCCGCTTCGGCTGCTTTTATCGCCTCCTCCAGTGCCTGTCTAAAGTAATTTCTGATTTTGTTGTCTGACATGGATTTCAGGGCCTTGATAAGTAATGCCCTCTCACAGTGAGTAGGATGAGAAGTGGAATTCGATATACGTTATATAGGATAAGTGACCAAACCCGATTATCCTGTCGCGCCAATCGATGATCCCTAGATGTTGAAGAACATAAAGCCATATTAGAAGCATTAAATGCCTCGGGTTATATACCGGCTGATAACGGATTTTTCTCCAACCTGGAATCAATTGTTCAACAATATGAAGCGAATGTTACCGCCGCTCCAGACCGACAGAGTTAAAGCTTGCTAGCTACATCATCCCATCGGCAGCAACAGTTTTTCTATCTGGCGATTACCATCATTATCCTGGCGCTCGCCGTTAGCCTGGTACGATGGCAGGAACACGGCCAGCAGGAAATTGCTAACCAGATCGATACTCATCGACTTGTCATCTATGAAAGCAGCAAAATCAAACAGGAGCTTGCACAGATTTATTTCCATACGACATACCGGACATTTGCCAGCGAGCCGGGTGTCAGGGATAGCCTGGCGTCTCAACAAAACCTGTATGGTACCCCCTTCAACCTGTCGGTATCGCTCTACGCCATCCAATCCCAGATAAATACCTTAATCCAGCTGCTGGAAAGAACCGCACCGCAAGATAAATTGCTTAAAAAACTAAAACTCCAGTTAAAGCAGTTTCAGGAAATGGAGCCATTATTCCGTTCTGAAAGTAAAGAGAACACCGACAAGACTTATCTGCGTCTCCAGGCCATCGCACTGACCATCGAACAGGTAGAGGGGTTGCAGAACCTGAAATATAAACAACTGGCTGAAAACCTGGACGTAATGACCCGCCGCGACAACCGGACTTTAATCGGGTTCCTGGTTACGCTGGTACTGCTCAGTTATCTACTGATTCGATGGGCCTCGAATCGAATCAAGTCCGCCCAGGACAGATTTACCGTGGAGCTGGAAGACAAGAATGCCGAACTCGAACGCTTCGTTTACACGGTCTCGCATGACTTGCGCACTCCGCTGGTCTCGATAAAAGGCTTCGCTGGTTTGTTACAAAAAGATATCGCCTCAAACGATATCGAAAAAGTGCTTGCCGATGCCAGGCGGATCGATCAGGCGGCAGAAGTTATGGCTGAACTGCTAGAGGGACTACTGGAGCTGAGCCAGATTGGTCGGGTTATCAATCCACCCGTATCGGGTTCATTAACAAGGCTCGTACGCAAGGCCATCGAGCCCCTGCAGAATAAAATCGAACAGCGTGGTGTAAAGCTCGAGATCGAACAGAACATGCCAGCTTTTTGGGGCGATCAATTACGGCTAGCCGAGGTATTTCAGAACCTGGTTGAAAATGCGATCAAGTTCATGGGTGATCAGCCTGAACCCTGGATCGAGGTTAGCGCCAGACTTGATGGTGATATGCTTGTCTGTGCGGTTAAGGACAATGGCATCGGAATCGATCCACAGTACCAGGACCGGGTATTTAATTTATTTGAACGCCTGAACCCGGAGATCGACGGCACCGGCATCGGGATGCCCCTGGTAAAGCGCATTATCGAGGCGCACGGCGGGACGATCGAAATCGAATCCGAGGGTGCGCAAACGGGATGCACGATTATCTTCACGCTACCGGTGCAACCGGACCGCGAAGCTTGAGCAAACCTGTAACTCCTGTCTCCCGGGTATCGGTCTATTTCATAACCAGTAGATCATCAATGGAAATTTGTCCGGGATGATCAAACAGCTGCCATTTATGCCTGGCGATATGCTTAAAAGCTTCTTTGAAGCGTAAATCTTCAGCCTTACTGCTATCGGCATTTCGAATCAATATGCGGTGGATCTGGGCCGGGTAACGGCGGGCAATATCGCCGTAGACCTCGGGGTCCTGCTCGCCGCTATCGCCAACTAAAATAAATTGACGTTCTGCATGGCGTTGCAGAATCGGCTCAATCTGACCAGGTTTGGTCTCGGTACCCTTTTTAAATAAATTGAACAGGGTCTCGTCGCGAAAGCGCACATCCTTCAAGTCCAGCGTTGCCCAGGGGAATCCCGCGCGACGTATAAAATCATACAACGGGTCATATAACTGCCAGGGACTGGAAGAAACATAGTGTATCGTGACACCGTGTTCAGCCAGGCGATGAAACAACCTCGGCATCCCCGAAACTTCCCGGAAATCCTTAAGCAGGCTGTTATCAAGTAATCGCTTGTGGTCGGTGACATCGGAGATCTTTATGGTGTCGTCGATATCACTGATAACACTAATGCCATGACGGGGCACCAGTTTCACCTGC
>Ga0316194_10003246_pt1 | contig 11350 bp, 11 predicted proteins | sample CroRivsedime1_MG_FD_204936 | JGI IMG/M metagenome (GOLD analysis project Ga0316194, IMG submission 204936) | Coastal sediment microbial communities from Maine, United States - Cross River sediment 1 | ecosystem: Environmental > Aquatic > Marine > Coastal > Sediment | place: USA: Maine... | reverse complement strand
GCAACGTATGCTGAAAAGGTGGAATGAGGCGGTTACGGTTCCAGGCTCCGCGCCTTGCGTATGGGCCGAGATCCACATTAAGCCCAATATGATTGGCCGCTTGCTTACTGTGATGTACAGGGCGCCGATAGTGGAGATTTCGTTAGAATTGTCTAATGGTCGGGTTCATCGCCGACGTTTCATTCCAAGCATGGGAAAGACTGGTTTTCTACTTAGCCCGATTCTTTTGACGGGGAGTGCTTTTTTTCAGGCATGCTCGTCAACTCCGACAGATGATCTATTGAGGGCTCGCGTAAGTCGAGTGCGCTTTCACACTTCTAAAGCAGGTCTTCGGAGTTTTGAGCCGAATATAGATGTCATTCTTACACCTACAGTGATTATGGATGCAGATGCAGATGCAGATGCAGATGCAGATGCAGATGCAGATGCGGGTGCGGGCGTTTCTGGGTCAAGGTGGCCCACTTTGCAATGAGGCGTTACTCCCTGGCCCACCAGGGGGATGTCTCGGCAAGCTAGCGTTCAGGCAACGTCAATGCAGCTTGGCGAATCAAATGGGTCTTTAGCCAAGTCGGGCCTGAATAAGGCATCTAACGCTACGGGGCGAACCGCAGCAGTCGCCGCTGAGTGCGATTGTTTCTCGTCACCTGTCGGGTAAGCGCCAGAGGAACCGCACCTGCCAGTTGCCGAGTGTCCCAGCGATGATCTGAGCTTTCGCTGGAAGGCGGAGGCAGGTCATGGCAACGGACTTGGGGCGTCGGGATTTCTGGCAGGCACAGATAGATGCCTGGCGTGAGAGCGGAATGACCCAGCGGGTATATTGTCGCCGCCATGAACTACCGGAGACCCAGTTCTCGCACTGGAAACATCGTCTATAGAAAGCGCATCGGCGCCCCAGCGCCAAGACGCGGCTGGTTCCGCTCACGTTCATTGAGCAAACTTACTCTGGACCCGGTGATGTGGATGGGCGGGGGCTTGTGGATTGCGGCGGCGGAGGTGAACTGACCCTGGTGTTGGGCAGCGGTCTGCGGCTGGAGATCGGTGACGGTTTCAATGGTGCCACCCTGCGCCGGGTGCTGGAGGTGCTCGGCGATGTGGGGTGAGGTAGGCAGCGCCAAGGTGTACCTGGCATTGGGCCCGACGGATCTGCGCCGCTCGATCAACGGATTGTCGGTGTTGGTAAGCGAGGTGTTGGAGGCCGATCCGTTCTCCGAGAGCTGGTTTGTGTTCTGTAATCGCAGAAAAGACAAGCTCAAGATCCTTCACTGGCAGGGCGCCGGATTCTGGTTGCACTACCGGCGCCTTGAGCGGGGCCGGTTCAGCTGGCCACCGGCCTCGGAGTCGGTACTATCGCTGCAGATCACTTATCGGGAGCTGCGCTGGCTGCTGGATGGTCTGGCGCTGGAGCAACCCCGGGCGCACCGTCCGCTGCAGTATCGGCTGGCGGGATAGAGTTTGGGATAAAGGATTGATTTGGCTTTGGATTTGGATTGATTGCCCATTCGGGTAAAATACAAGGCCATGGAAACGCCTCTTGAGTCCCTCCCTGACGATCCCGAAAGGCTCAAGGCGCTGCTGGCCGGCCGGCAAAGAACTCGCTGAAAAAGACGATGTCCTAGCGCGCAGCGCTCACGAGATCGAGATCCTCAAGAGCAGGAGGAGATCACCTACCGCCGCGCCAAGGGCAAACCCGGCCGGCGCCCCCTGCCACCGGAGCTACCCCGCGAAGAGCTGATCCACGACCTGACTGAACAAGAGAAGGTCTGTGGGTGCTGTGGCGGGATCTTGCACCGCATCGGCGAGGAGCGCTCGGAGAAGCTCGATATCATCCCGGCGAAAGCCCGGGTGGTCGTCCACGTACGCCCGAAGTATGCCTGCCGGAGCTGCGAGGATGGGGTCAAACGTGCGCCCCTACCCCCGCAGCCGATTCCGAAAAGCATCGTCACACCGGGCCTGCTGGCCTGGTTGATCACGGGAAAGTACCTCGACCGGATGCCGCTGTATCACCTGGAGGGGGTGCTCAAGCGACTGGGGGTGGATCTGTCCAGGACCACGCTGGCGCACTGGGCGATCCGGGCCGGTGAGTTGTTGAGCCCGCTCTATGATGGGTTGCACCGCGCCCTGCTCGGAATCGACATCGTGCAAGCCGATGAGACCACGGTGCAGGTGTTGAAAGAACCGGGCAAGAGCGCGCAGTCGAAGTCCTATGTTTGGGTCTACCGCGCCGGAACCGGACCCCCGATCACGCTGTACGAGTACCAACCCAGCCGGGGCGCCGAACATCCACGCTGATTTTTGGATGGTTTCAGCGGCTATCTACACAGCGATGGCTACAGTGCCTATCAGAGTCTGTGCGCGAACAACGGCGCACTGACCGCGGTGGGCTGCATGGCGCACGTGCGACGCAAGTTTGACGAGGCCGAGAAAGCGCACCCCAACCGCAAGCCCAACAAGGGCTCGGCGGCGAGCCATGCCGTGGGGCTCATCGGCAGGCTCTATGCGGTGGAAAAGCGCATTCGCGATTTGCCTGCCGAGGGCCGCTACCGCGTCCGCCAGGACATAGCCAAGCCGCTGCTTGAGCAGTTCCACGCCTGGCTTAAGAAGAGCGAACCGCAGGTCGTGCCGAAGAGTCTGCTCGGTGAGGCGGTGTGGTATGCGCTGAATGAGTGGCCAGCCCTGCAAACTTATCTCGAGGATGGGCGACTGGAGATCGATAACAACGTGACCGAACGCGACATCCGTTCCTTTGTCATGGGCCGCAAGGCGTGGCTGTTCTGTCAAACCCCCAAGGGTGCTCAGATCAGTGCCGTGCTCTACAGCATCGTGCGCAGCGCGAAGGCCAACGGCTTGGAGCCTTATTGCTATCTGCGAGAATTGTTCGAGAAACTGCCCGCCATCTCCCCACAAGACACCGACGCCATTGAAGCGCTGTTGCCCTGGCGGGTTGCCGAGCGAACAGGCGACGCAGTCGAACCAGAAAACTCCTCGGCTGTGCCGGCATAGGCCCGCCACGTGTCATAGCCGGGCGCTTACAAGGAAACAGCCTTCACCTGCCGCTAACCTGCAATTCCAACACGGGGTAAGCTGTGAATAACCCAATTAATTCACGGCGTTGTGAATTAATCAGGAACGACTGGAAAGTGCTGCGTTGTCGACGAGTAGCCGTTAACTGGACCGAACCTGCGCCGGGCATAACGCCTCAGCGACATTTTTTGGCGCAAGCCAGATGTGACATATTGCACAGTGTATTGTTCGGCTACGCCATAGGATTCCTCTAAGCGCCATTCCTGGCGCATTGTAGAGGAGACCTCGCGATGAAACGCATTTTAATACCGCTACTCCTAGTTGCATCCGGAGTAATTGTCTCGAGCTTCGCTCTTGCGCAAGAAGAGCTTAGGGGTGTCGAGCACATTTATGATGTAAAGGCCATTTGCGGCAAAGAAGACGGAAAAATTGCCGCTCCTGGACATTACTGGACTGCGATTAACATTCTCAACGTTGGATCGAAAACGGCAAAGGTACAGGGGCTTCTCGCCGTGGCATTACCAGAGCTGACCATGGGTCCATTGACGGGGCCCGTGGGAGCAGAACTTCGCCCGAACCGCGCCATGGAAATCGACTGCCCCACGCTATTCAAACTAGCCGAACGGGATGACTTCCTGAAAGGCTACGCCTTAATCGGCTCGACTGAACCGCTGGCGGTCGTAGCCGTCTACACGCAAGCCAATCCGGATGGCCAAGCGGTGTCCATACACACCGAACGCGTGTCGGCACGCGGGCCGTCTACATGTGCGGATTTGGTAGTGAAAGAGATCATTCGTCCACAATGGGATCCAGGCGCCCGACAGTCGATCATAAAAGCGGTTATTGCAAACATTGGCGCGGCAGACGCGCCCGATACCCTGGCGCGATTGATCGATCCATCGACCAACCAACCGACTGGCGCACCCTATAACAGCGTCGCCTCCACTGGCCCGATTCCAGGAGGTGGTGAGGTGACCGTTACTTTTACCCTGCCCTACTGGGTCTATAACCCGGACGCGGATCTAGAGGTCACAGCCGATTACAAAGGTCTGCTTCTCGAATGCAAGGAGGACAACAATGTCAAGATCTTCAAAGACATTGGTTGAATAGAAGTGGCCCAAAGACGGGCAACCCTGTTGCCCGTCTGTTGCCGGCCCATCGTACGACACGATGATGTTGCCCTCCGCTAATCAACCTTCGATGTCGCGCGAGCTCAGGGTAAATCTGCGGTATATCCAGACTGTGTGGCGGATGAACTCGGGTGGAAAGCGGCCTCGATAGACTCCGTTACCGCTCGCACATAGACTGCCCCTCTCGCGGTATCGGAGAGGAAACCGGTCTCAATGGCCATAGAGCGCGTTCCAAGGCGATTGGCGGCTATCCTGGCAGCCGATGTGGTCGGTTACTCGCGGCTCATTCGGGCGAATGAAGAGGCGACGCTCGCAGCCCTCAGTACCCTGCGTGCCGACATCATCGATCCAAAGATCGCCGAACATGATGGGCGCATTTTCAAGCTTATGGGTGACGGCATTCTGGCGGAATTTGCGAGTGTCGTTGAAGCTGTCCGAACCGCAGGGGAAGTTCAACTGGCACTGGCCGAGCACGCTGCCGCCGGGACTGGGGCGCAACGGATTGAATTTCGGATCGGTATCAATCTCGGCGACGTGGTCGTGGACGGCGATGACCTCCAGGGCGATGGTGTCAACATTGCTTCCCGGCTTGAGGGGCTGGCCGAACCTGGCGGTATTTGCATATCCGCGTCGGTCTATGAACAAGTCGGTGATCGCATCGAATGGGTGTTCGAGGATTTGGGCGAACAGAAGGTCAAGAATATCGACCGCCCCCGTGCGGGCGTGGCGGTGGGCCAGAGAGGCTTCATTGACCGCCGATGTGCCAAACGTGCCGTCGTCCCGTCAGGAAAAGCCGTCGATCGCCGTGCTGCCCTTCGTCAATATGAGCGGCCATCCCGACCAGGCATATTTCGCCGACGGCATGGTGGAGGAGATCATTACTGGCTTGGCCCGTATTCGCTGGCTAACCGTGATCGCCCGCAACTCGACCTTCGTCTACAAAGGACAGTCTCCCGATGTGCGGAAAGTCGGCCGGGAGCTCGCGGTGCGCTATGTGGTGGAGGGCAGCGTCCGCAGAGCCGGTAACAAGGTACGCATAACGGCCCAGTTCATCGAGGCCGAAACCGGGGGCATCTCTGGGCAGAAAGGTTCGATGGTGTTCTCGACGACGTGTTTGATCTCCAGGACCAGATCACGGCCGGCGTCGTGGCGGCCATCGAACCGTCGGCGCGCCAAGCCGAGATTGAGCGGGCCAAACGCAAGCGTCCCGACAATCTCGATGCGTACGACCTCTACCTGCGCGGGTTGGAGCAGTCTTACACGTATACCCCGGCCGGAAGGTCGGCTGGATTGATATTGCTCGAGGCGGCGATTGCCCTTGATCCCAACTACGCCGAGGCGCACGGCGTCGCCGCCTATTGCCTGCAACAGCGGTACCTCTGGGGAGGGCAGGCGCCGGCCGACCGGGAGGCGGCACTGGCCCACGCGGAAGCGGTCGCGGCCGCGCGAACAGACGACGCCACCGCGCTCGCATTTGCCGCCTTGGCATTGAGCGCCCTTGCCGGCCGCCACGATGCCGCTTTGGTGATGGTCGATCGGGCATTGGAGCAGACTCCGAGTTCGGCTGTCGCCCACACCACCACCGCATTGATCCACATGATGCTCGGCCGACCCGACACAAGCGAATTTCACGCCGGGCGTTCGCTCCGGCTAAGCCCGTTCGACCCCTTACGCCACGTACCCGAGACCACGTTGGCCGCAGCGAAATTGGCAGCAGGAGCATGTGAGGCCGCCTTGGTGTGCGCCCGCAGAGCCCTGGAGGCCAATCCTGTTTTCGCGCCCGGCCTCACGACTCTTGCGCTTTGCCTGGTCAGGCTCGGCCGGATCGAGGAAGCGCGTGCAATGGTCGGTCGGCTGATCGGGATCGCGCCCGACACCCGGGTTGCCACTCTGCAAGAGCGCTACCTTTCTGCAAACGGTCTCGGTTTTGATCGCATCGTCGCGGACTTGCGGGTCGTCGGATTGCCGGAATGACACCCAGCTCACGGCAGATATCCTTGACCGGCGCACCAGACTCCGACCGCTTCAACGCCCAATAACCTGGTGCTCCGTGAACTTGCTCTTGCGCCTGACGACTTCCCGTTCAGATCCGCCATCATGCCGATATTCTAATTATCCTTGGACCTAATCTAGGGGAAGGGGACAACTGAGCCTCGGAGACGGACTTCGGGATCAGACCGAGCCTGCCGGGATGACGGGCGCAGCAGCATTCGTTCTATGGAAGGGGAATCACCACGAGACGGGTCTCAGCTTTGAGTACTCTGGGCCACAACCCCTGGCGGCAGCGCAAATCAGACGTCAGAAACATTGCCCGGTGTTGCCCGGATATCGAGATAGATAGCGAAAAAGTGGGTTGATCCAACTTCTATTCTCTGTGAGAGATTGTCGACGGGCAAAGGCTCGAGCCTGCAGACCTTCCTTAACACTGAAATCCGGATTTCAGTCGGGGACTTGCCTCTGTTATCGACCCTATACGATGAGCTGCCATTCGGCCGCGGTCCTGATGAGGTGGCTGCCACAGATACGGTGATCCGGGCGCAAGCTTGCTACTGCGTGGCGATTCCAGCAATCGAGGCTCGGGCGCAGTAATGTAGTTACCTACACCCTTATGGGAACCACCCACCAAGAGACAACCATGAGCAAACGAAAGCCGAGTACGAAGCGATCGGTACCAGAGAACATCGCGAAGCGAACCGGACAGGCAAGAGGCGGTAAAAACGCAGGGCCTCCAAAATCATCCAAGCGGACGGCGATATCTAGCCGCAGCGGGTCGGTGGAACGTAGATCGAATCATCGTTAGGGAGCCTCTGATTTATTCTGGACGAAGCAGATTGTAGGGTGAAATGTGCAGATTCAAGGGGCGGATCGCGGGTAATAGTTGCTCTATTGCCAAGATCTGCAACGATGAAGCTGTGCATTTCAGACCCAAGATGCTCGTTCACGAATAGATCAGAGGCTCCTTTGTTTTCCATTCAACATCCGTCCCAGTCGTTCGCAGCGGGCGCAACGCAGTTATGTCGAAGGATATTGCCATCCATGCTCGAGTTATCTTGCTCCCCTTGAAAGCCAAGCCACCGTTCAGACATGCTGGTAGCTGCCAGCATGTAGGTGGAGGATGGCAACAGAGAAAGCGGTTCAGTGCTGATATAATGAGGGGCGGCCGCACCAGTTGTTGTGCTATCTCAGCCCGGTGCGGTATCGGTCGCAAGAACTCGCTCACGTGGCGTGATTTCGGGGGAGCGCTACCTACACCCCGACCTTGGCGACAGGACTCAGACCGAAATCGTATTGATCGGCGGGAGGAGAGTTACCCGGTTACCCTGGAATACTCAACGAAATCCGGCGTAAGGGGCGGCTGTTTGAGTTTTACCCTTACGATGCGCTCTCATGCAAAGCGCTCTTGGCGCCAAGGATCCCAATCGATCTTGGCCGCGTTGTCTACACAGTCCACAAGCGCTTCAGATAAACCGCGATACGCCCCCAGCAGGCGGTAGATACTCTCCGCGTCCCGCTCGCTGCATCGGTTCTCGGGTTTTATATCCAGAACATCCCTTACTCTGGCTTCAGGCTTATGGAGTGTTTCATCCAGGGCACTCTGCAGACGCTTTGGGTCGCTGGCAGCAGGTCCCCGGGTCAAACGCCGCATACTTGCCCGTATCCCGTTTTGCCATCCTCTCAAGTCATCGCGTAGCTGCTGTATGAGCATCGGCGCATGTGGGTTGTCGCGCTCGTCCAGTAACTGCTCCATGCGGTTTCCCAGCAGCTGCAGGCTGACAACCAGAGGTTGCACTTGCTCCTTGGAGGTGCTGGCCAACCCCCAGTCGTCCAGGTACGGCACCCAGGTGCCAAGCTTGTTCGGCAAGGTCGCCACTTCGTGCGCGTGAAAAGCGTCCCTCCACCGCTGCAAGCGGGGCTCCGTTCGCCGCGGGTCATCGTGCACGGCTGACAGCAAAAAGTCGCTACTTCGGAAAAAGCGATCGGTCAAGCGCATGAACGCCCGCCCAGGACGCACTGACCAGGGGATATAGGCGCCAATCGCCACGGCCAGGAAAAACAGGGGAAACATCAGTGCCGCGTTGGCGACCACGAGAAAGCTGTAGCTTTGCTCATTTGAGTTTGAGGCAATGGCCAGAAACAGCGCCAAACCCATCAGCCTGCCCGCCCAAGTGCCGGGGCGCTGCGAACAAATACGTAATGGAAAAAGTGCCCACGAGGATGAACAGCCCAAGACCGGGAAAACTCGATAGCGCCGCCATGATAAACAAGTGAATGATACCTGCGAATAGCGTGCTTGTGGCGATGGGCGCGAACAGTCCGATCAGCGTCAGCGCGACAATAACGGCCACCAGCGTTCCGAACATGCGCATGGCAGCCTTGGTCATTGATTGGCCGATCGATGCGAGGCTACAAAAGGCAACCGCCAAGCCGGTCCAATAGGGTTTGTCTTAGTTTTGCGACAGAGCAATCCCATACGCGATGGTCATTGCCAACGCCGTTTGTACCGAATTTTTGGAACGGTGGCTTGGGAACTCGCTCACGTATTCTGCATTCCGGATCGTTGGCTGGAAAACGGTTTGAATATATCAGAACGGTGCTCGGGAGCACGCCTGTTCAACGGAGCGATAGCGGGGAAATCTGAGGGATAACGAAACCACACAGTCTCGTTCAAAAAAAGGGGCGCCGGCGGCGCCCCTTGGCGTGGTTATGCGTCCACCGTGACGCGCCTGGGTTGCGCGCGTTCCTGCTTAGGAATGACGACCTCGAGCACACCGTGCTTGCCCTTGGCGGTCACGTTTTCCACGTCGGCGGTGTCCGGCAGCGCAAACCGGCGGTAGAAGGTACCGCGCGAGCGCTCCACGCGCTTGAAGCCTTCCCGTTCCTCGGTGTTTTCGCTGCTGCGCTCGCCGCGTATGGTCAGCAGACCGTTGTCCATGGTGATTTCGATGTCCGACGGATCCACGCCGGGAATGTCTGCCACTACCAGGAATCGGTTTTCCTCTTCCTTGATGTCCACCGCCGGAACCCAGTCCGCGGTGGCCGACTGGGTGCTTTCGTCCGCGTCCACGGCGCGGCGATCGAACACCCGTTCCATTTCCCGGGTGAGTTGGTTGAGGCGGTTCCAGGGATCGTATTGTGTAATTGCCATGATGACCTCCAAACTTATTTGAAAGGGAACGCAGTTCCCGTTGAACTAAGAGATCGGGGCGATTTCGGAGAATTCAAGCGTCGCGGATGACGTGCCTTCAGTGATCCGTTACCGTCCCGATGAACCTGTGCCCGGCCGGTGCTGAACACCGGACGATTGCGCATGACCCTGGTGGAGGGTTTGGATTCTGCGATGAACGAGTTGCACGATCTTGAGCTGCTGGTCCGGTCACGTGTGGCCATCGTCGTGATTCAGACGCAGGCCGAACGCCGGGCGATGGATTTACTGGTGCGCCTCGGCATCGGCATGGCGGTGCCGGTGTTTCGCTGGACCGTGACCGAGGGCTTGGCTCGGGTGGATATTGAGACCCCGGCACAACGGTTCAATCGGGCCGCCGGGGAAGTTCTGGGCCATATACGCAGTTCCAGCCAGGGGGGGCTCTACGTTCTGCTGGACATTCATCCCTGGCTCGACGACCCGGTGAACGTGCGCCTGCTCAAGGATATTGCCCTGCGCCAAGAGCAGACCGGGCAAACCCTGGTGCTGCTCAGTCACGCCCTGAGTGTTCCACCCGAGCTGGCCGCCTATGCTGCGCAGTTTGAGATGCGCCTGCCGGATCGCCGCCGGCTGGCGGAGATTGTTCGCGCGGCAGCGCGCGACTGGTCCGAGCGCAATCCGGGCCGTCGGGTCCGCACCGACGAGGCGACGTTCGCTGAGTTGGTCCGCAATCTGAGCGGGCTGACCGAGGACGATGCGCGCAGGCTTGCCCATCGGGTGATTTTCGACGACGGGGCCATCACCGAACACGACATGCCGCAGGTGATGGAGACTAAGTTCAGTCTGCTGAACCGGGAGGGGGTGCTGTTCTTTGAATACGATACAGCGGATTTCTCTGAAGTCGGCGGGCTGCAGGGGTTGAAGCGTTGGCTGGAGCAGCGCCGTGCTCCGTTTCTGGAAGCCGACCAGGCCAAGCAGCTCGGACCGCCCAAAGGGGTCCTGCTGCTCGGAGTGCAGGGCGGGGGAAAGAGTCTTGCGGCTCGGGCTGTTGCGGGCATGTGGGGTGTGCCGCTGCTGAGGCTGGATTTCGGTGCCTTGTACAATAAATTCCACGGTGAGACTGAGCGCAATCTGCGTGAATCCCTGGAGGCCGCCCGGTTGATGGCACCCTGCGTATTGTGGATTGATGAGATCGAGAAAGGCATAGGCGGCGATAGCCACGATGGTGGGACGTCGCGCCGGGTTCTGGGTACCCTGCTGACCTGGATGGCGGGCAATCGGAGCAAGGTCTTTATCGTAGCCACCGCCAATGACATCGCCGCTTTGCCGCCGGAATTGATTCGCAAGGGGCGTCTGGACGAGATTTTTTTCGTGGATCTGCCGGACCTGGATACGCGCAAGGAGGTCTTTGCAATACATCTGCGTAAGCGGGGTCAGGAACCAGGGGGTTTCGATCTAGACTGCCTGGCCGCATCGGCCGAGGGATTCTCCGGATCCGAGATCGAGCAGGCCGTCGTGTCGGCGCTCTACGCTCTGGACACCGGCGCGCTGTCAGATCAGCATGTGCTCGCTGAGCTTCGCCGCACCCGACCGCTGTCGGTGGTCATGGCGGAGCATCTCCACAGCCTTCGAACCTGGGCCGCCGGGCGTACCGTACCGGCGGCCTGACCGGCGATATTGATTCGCATCTGACCACCAGGGTGACCCATGAGCGAACCGCGAGATTTCATTCCACTCAATGTGGCCGTTCTGACTGTATCCGATTCCCGCACCGAGGCTGACGACAGCTCGGGGCGTCTGTTGGTCGAGCGGGTCGAGGGTGCGGGGCATCGCGTGGTCGAGAAGCGGATCGTGCGCGATGACATCTACGCCATCCGGGCGGCGGTATCCCACTGGATTGCCGACGAAGCGATAAACGCCGTGCTGACCACCGGCGGCACCGGTGTCACCGGCCGTGACGGGACGCCGGAGGCGGTGACGCCGCTGCTGGACAAGATCATCGAAGGTTTTGGCGAATTGTTTCGCAAGATCTCCTGGGAGCAGATCAAGACCTCCA
>Ga0316194_10003245_pt1 | contig 11357 bp, 6 predicted proteins | sample CroRivsedime1_MG_FD_204936 | JGI IMG/M metagenome (GOLD analysis project Ga0316194, IMG submission 204936) | Coastal sediment microbial communities from Maine, United States - Cross River sediment 1 | ecosystem: Environmental > Aquatic > Marine > Coastal > Sediment | place: USA: Maine... | reverse complement strand
CCTACCCCTCAGAAATTCGCGACGGGAGGGCGGGCGGGGGCCGGCGTGGATTTCTGAGGGTGGGTGGGCGGGGGGTGGGGGCGGGGTATTTAGTGAACTGCGGTGCCGTTGGAGCCTTTACACACGTCGAAATCGGGCCCGTCGGCGCGCCGTCTGCGGCGCGCAAGGGCGTGAGCGGCGTCGACGACGATCGCTCGCGTTTGTCGGCGGAGACGCGAGCGACCGATGCCACGTGCAATCGCACGTGGGGGGCGGGCCATCGGAGACGGGAACGGGGACGGGAACGATCCGGCTTCGTCCCTCGGACTACGCGGTGATTGTCTGTCCGTGCCACGGGCACGGACAGACAAAAAATGGCCGCCCCGAGGGGCGGCCGAAGTTGAAGTGATTGTAATAAAAGATTTACTTTTCAGTTTCCGCGACCGGAGCCTCCGGTTTGGCCTCCATCAGTGCGGTCGCGGCTTCAGTCATTTCACGGTAGAGGTTATCGGGCTCCTCGCGCGGCTCCATCTCATCTTCGGGAACCGGGTCGATGATGGTGCGGCGGTAGCGCGGCGCGCCGGTGCCTGCAGGGATCAGCCGACCAACGATCACGTTCTCCTTGAGCCCGTGAAGGTTATCCACCTTACCGGAGACCGCGGCTTCGGTCAGAACGCGAGTCGTCTCCTGGAACGAGGCTGCCGAGATGAAGCTTTCAGTGGCCAGCGAGGCCTTGGTGATACCGAGCAGAAGCGAGGTCGCAGTCGCGGGTTCGCCGCCGGCCTCGATCACACGGTCGTTCTCGCGCTGGAAGAGATAACGCGGGATCTGCTGGTCGAGGAGGAAGTCTGTATCACCGGGGTCGACAACCTTCACGAAGCGCATCATCTGGCGAACGATGACCTCGATGTGCTTGTCGTTGATGGCCACACCCTGCGAGCGATACACCTCCTGGATTTTGTCCACCAGATGGCGCTGCATTTCCTTTTCGCCGAGGATCGAGAGAATGTCGTGCGGGTTGACCGCACCCTCGGTAAGGGGATCACCGGCCTGAATGAACTCGCCCTCCTGGACCGACACGTGAGCGTAGCGCGGGATCGAGTACTCGCGGTGCTCCTCGCCCTCGCCCTCGACCACGATCCGGCGTTGGCCGCGGACGGGCTCGGTGATTCGAATGCGACCATCGATCTCCGACACGACTGCCGGATCCTTTGGCTTGCGAGCCTCGAAGAGCTCGACGACGCGTGGCAGACCGCCCGTGATGTCCTTGGTTTTGGACATTTCGCGCGGGATTTTTGCGAGCACGTCACCCGCCGCCAGCTTGCCACCCTCGGGCACCGCGAGATGGGAGCCGATGGGCAGCTGGTAACGGCGGGTCTCCTTGTTCTTGCCGCGGCCGGTGCCGATCACCTCGAGGGTCGGAATTCGCTTACCCGATCCCAGAGGTTCGATAACGATTTTGTGGGCGTGGCCGGTCAGCTTGTCGATCTCCTCGCGGACGTTTTCGCCCTCGACGAGGTCGTGGAACTTCACCTTGCCGGCGATCGCAGTCAGGATCGACGAGGTGAAGGGATCCCACTCGACGAGTGGCTTCCCGGGCTCCACTTCCTGTCCGTCTTCGACCAGCAGGTGTGAGCCGTAGGCCACGGAGTACCACTCTTTCTCGCGCTGGCGCTCGTCGAGGATGACGAGCTTACCGGTCCGCGAGATGGCCACCGTTTCACCCTCGTTGTTGACCACCGCGGCAATGTTGAGGAACTTGATTTTGCCGAGGTGGTTGGCAACATGGCGCGAGGACTCCGTGCCTCGGGTTGCGGTGCCGCCGTAGTGGAAGGTCCGCATGGTGAGCTGGGTTCCCGGCTCTCCAATCGACTGGGCGGCGATGATTCCCACCGCCTCACCGATCTCGACCATCCGCCCGGTGGCGAGCATCCGTCCATAGCAGAGCTGACAGACACCGCGTTCGGTTTCGCAGGTCAGCGCGGAGCGAATACGCACGCGCTCGATGCCCGCCTCCTGGATCTGGCTGGCAAGAGCTTCCGTGATTTCGGTGTTCACCGGACAGATCCGGGTGTCCTCAATGGGATCGTAGATGTCCTCCGCGGCGACGCGCCCGACGACGCGGTCGCGCAACTGTTCGAGGGTCTCGCCGCCTTCGGTAATGGCCGCCACCTCGATGCCATTCTCGGTGCCGCAGTCGTGCTCGACGACGATCACATCCTGAGCCACATCGACCAGTCGCCGGGTCAGATAGCCGGAGTCAGCGGTCTTGAGCGCGGTGTCAGCGAGGCCCTTGCGGGCGCCGTGGGTCGAGATGAAGTACTGCAGCACCGACAGCCCCTCGCGGAAGTTCGCGGTAATGGGGGTCTCCATGATCTCACCCGACGGTTTCGCCATCAGGCCGCGCATGCCGGCGAGCTGACGCACCTGCTCGCGGGAACCGCGCGCGCCCGAGTCGGCCATCATGAAGATCGGGTTGAACTGGCCGGACTCCTGGTTCAGCGATGACATCTCGACGAACATCGCCTTGGCCACATCCTCGGTGACCTGGTGCCAGATATCGACGATCTTGTTGTGCCGCTCACCAGCGGTGATGAGACCCTTGCGCCGTTGATCTTCGACCTGGTCGACCTCGCTATAGGCCTGATCAAGCTGGGCCTGCTTGCTCTCAGGGATCACCATATCGTCGGACGACAGCGAGAGGCCCGATCGGGTGGCGTATTCGAAGCCGATCTCCTTGAGTTCGTCGAGGAGGATGACGGTCGGTTCGTGGCCCATCTTCATGAACGAGAAGGCAACGAGGTTCTGAAGGCCCTTCTTGCGGAGCTGACCGTTGACGAAGGGCATCTCCTCCGGCAACTGCATGTTGAAAAGCACGCGGCCGACGGTGGTCTCCAGGAGCATGTTCTCGACCTCGATCATGTCGGCGTGGAGAATGTCCTGGCTGCCCCCCTGGGCGACGAGATCGATCAAGCTGCCAGAGAATCGCAGTTGGATCGGCGCCTGGGTACCCAGTACCCCCGCGCTGTATGCAAGGAAGACCTCCTCTGCGGTCGCGAAGGTCTTGCCACCACCCTTTGCCATATAGTTCTCGGTCGTCAGATAGTAGACGCCGATCACCATGTCCTGCGACGGCACCGCCAGAGGTCGGCCGCTCGCCGGCGACAGGATGTTTCGGGCCGACATCATCAGAACGTGGGCCTCGAGCTGCGCCTTCGGCGAAAGCGGCACGTGCACCGCCATCTGGTCGCCGTCGAAATCGGCGTTGTAGGCAGCACAGACGAGGGGGTGGATCTTGATTGCCTTGCCCTCGACCAACACCGGCTCAAAGGCCTGGATGCCGAGGCGGTGAAGCGTCGGCGCACGGTTCAGGAGCACCGGGTGCTCCTTGATCACGGTCTCGAGAGCGTCCCAAACGTCAGGGGTCTGGAGTTCGACAAGCTCCTTGGCCATTTTGATTGTTGTCGCGAGCTCGCGTTTCTCCAGCTCCTGATAGACGAAGGGCTTGAAGAGCTCGAGGGCCATCTTCTTGGGCAGACCGCACTGGTGGAGTCTGAGCTCTGGGCCGACCACGATCACCGAGCGACCGGAGTAGTCGACGCGCTTGCCGAGCAGGTTCTGGCGGAACCTGCCCTGCTTGCCCTTGAGGTTGTCGGACAGCGACTTGAGGGGCCGGTTGTTTGAGCCCTTGATGACGCGACCGCGACGACCGTTGTCAAAGAGGGCGTCGACCGCTTCCTGCAGCATCCGCTTTTCGTTGCGGACGATGACCTCCGGCGCGCGCAGATCGAGGAGCTTCTTGAGCCGATTGTTGCGGTTGATGACGCGCCGGTAGAGATCGTTGAGGTCCGAGGTCGCGAAACGACCGCCATCGAGCGGCACCAGCGGTCGCAGCTCCGGCGGCAGAACCGGGATGACCTCGAGGATCATCCACTCCGGACGGTTGCCCGAGCGGCGGAGAGCCTCGACCAGTTTGAGTCGTTTGGCGGCCTTCTGCCTGCGCATGATCGCAGTCTCGGTGCGCATGACCATGCGCAACTCGGCCGCCATTTCGTCAAGGTCGAGGCGCTCGAGATGTGCGCGGATCGCCTCCGCACCCATCATCGCGACAAACGCCTCGCCGTAATCCTCCTTCGCCTGCCGGAATTCTTCCTCGGTCAGAACCTGCTGGTCGTCGAGCTCCGTGTCGCCGGGATCGACGACCACGTAGGCCTCGAAGTAGAGCACCCGCTCGAGCTCCCGCATGGTCATGTCCAGAAGGAGGCCAATGCGCGAAGGCAGTCCTTTGAAGAACCAGACGTGGGACACCGGAGCGGCAAGCTCGATGTGGCCCATGCGCTCGCGGCGAACCTTGGATTTCGTGACCTCGACACCGCACTTGTCGCAGACGACGCCGCGGTACTTCATCCGCTTGTACTTGCCGCAGAGACATTCCCAGTCGGTCACCGGACCAAAGATCTTGGCGCAGAACAGGCCGTCCCGCTCGGGCTTGAAGGTACGGTAGTTAATGGTCTCGGGCTTGATGACCTCGCCGTGCGACCACGAGCGGATCTTTTCGGGACTCGCCAAACCCAACCGAATTGCGTTGAAATCGTTGAGGGGTTTGGGCTTTTCGAAGAAGCTGCGCACTTCGCTCAGGCTTGAACGCTCCATAGTCATCACCCCTCTTACTCGTCGTCCTGCTGCAACAGCTCGACATCGAGGCCGAGCGCCTGCAGCTCACGAACCAACACGTTGAAGGACTCCGGCAATCCCGGCTCCTCGGGCACCTGCCCTTTGACGATTGCCTCGTAGACCTTGGCCCGCCCCTCGACGTCGTCCGACTTGACGGTCAGGAGCTCCTGCAGCGTGTGCGCGGCACCGAAGGCCTCCAACGCCCACACCTCCATCTCGCCCAATCGCTGGCCACCGAACTGGGCCTTACCGCCCAGCGGCTGCTGGGTGATCAGCGAGTAGGGACCGATGGAGCGGGCGTGGATCTTGTCGTCGACCAGGTGGCTGAGCTTGAGCATGTAGATATAGCCCACCGTCACCCGTTGCTCGAACGCCTCTCCTGTGACGCCGTCGTAGAGAAGGCTCTTACCGTCCTCGGGCAAGCCCGCCTTTTCCAACATTTTGCGGATCTCGTCTTCATTGGCGCCTTCGAAGACCGGCGTCGCGAAGCTCATTCCGAGCTCGTGACCGGCCCAGCCGAGATGGGTCTCGAGAATCTGACCGACATTCATACGTGACGGCACGCCGAGCGGGTTGAGAATGATCTCGCAGGGTGTTCCATCGGGCAGGAACGGCATGTCTTCCTCGGCCAGGGTCTGTGAGATCACACCCTTGTTGCCATGACGACCAGCCATCTTGTCGCCAACCTGGAGCTTCCGCTTCATGGCGATAAAGACCTTGACCTGTTTGATCACACCGGGAGGTAGATCGTCTCCCTGCCGAAGAAGCTCGATCCGCTCCTGGTTGATCTGGTCGAGAACTTCGACCTGGGACTCGGCCTGGCGGATGATCAGCCGTACCTTGTCGAGGAGAGATGCTTTCTTGAGCGGCAGGTTCTTGATCTGCGAGATCTTGAGTCGCCTCAGAGCCTCGGCGGTGACCTTTTTGTTCTTGCCGACCAGGACTTCACCGCCCTTGCGAGCGGCAACTTCCTCGGACACAACCTTGCCCACGAGCAGCCGTTCAATTTTGGAATCGCGAACCTCGAGAATGATCCGCTTCTCGTCTTCTGAGTTGGTGCGGATGCGCTCGATCTCCTCGTTCTCGATCGTCAACTGGCGAGAGTCCTTGTCGACGCCCTTGCGGGCGAAGATCTGCACGCCAACGACCACGCCCTCGATGCCCGGCGGGCAGCGAAGCGACGCGTCTCGAACGTCACCCGCTTTTTCGCCGAAGATCGCACGGAGCAGCTTCTCCTCCGGGGTCAGCTGGGTTTCGCCCTTTGGCGTCACCTTGCCGACCAGGATCGAACCCTGCCGCACCTGAGCGCCGACATGAATGATGCCGGCCTCGTCCAAATGAGCGAGCGCCGACTCGGAGACATTCGGGATGTCGCGGGTGATCTCCTCCGGACCCAGCTTGGTGTCCCGGGCCGAGGTCTCGAACTCCTCGATGTGGATCGATGTGTACTTGTCGTCCTTGACCAGACGCTGCGAGACGACGATTGCGTCCTCGAAGTTGTAGCCGCGCCACGGCATGAACGCCACCAGGACGTTGTGGCCGAGGGCGAGCTCGCCCTTCTGAGTATTGGGACCATCGGCCAGCACCTGGCCCTTGACCACCTGCTGGCCCTCGTCGACCAGAGGCTTCTGGTTGATCGAGGTGTTCTGATTCGAGCGACGGAACTTGGTCATCTGATAGATGTCGGCCCCGAACTCGCCCTCGCCTTCGTCCTCGACGCGGACGATGATCCGCTGGCAGTCGACCTTGTCGACCACGCCGGACCGCCGGCAGACCACCACCGCCCCGGAATCTTCGGCCACCACCGACTCCATACCAGTGCCGACCACCGGCGCCTCGGGCTGAACCAGCGGGACCGCCTGGCGCTGCATGTTCGAGCCCATGAGGGCGCGGTTGGCGTCGTCGTGCTCGAGAAAGGGAATCAGCGAGGCCGCCACCGACACGACCTGCCGCGGTGATACATCGATGAAGTCCACCTGGCCACGATCAAGGACCAGGAACTCGCCACCGGAGCGCGCGATGACCTTTGCATCGACCAATCGGCCTTTGGCGTTGACCCTTGCATTGGCCTGGGCGATGTTGAGGTTTTCCTCCTCCCACGCCGCCAGGTAGAAGGCGTGAGGCTCGCCCCAGGCTTCGATCTTCCTGGTTCGCGAGCGCCGCACCGTGGCGTTGGCAGCATCGAAGTCCTTGCGCAGCACCACCTGTCTGAGCTCGAAGTCGGAGTCCCCAACTTGCGTGATCCGGACATGCTCCTGAACATTGCCCTTCTCCACCTTCTTGTACGGCGACTCGATATAGCCCATCGGATTCAGTCGCGCGTAACACGAGAGGGAGGAAATGAGGCCGATGTTCGGGCCTTCAGGTGTCTCGATCGGGCAGATTCGCCCGTAGTGGGTCGAGTGCACGTCACGCACCTCGAAGCCGGCCCGTTCGCGCGAAAGACCGCCAGGCCCGAGGGCCGACAGGCGGCGTTTGTGGGTGACCTCCGAAAGCGGGTTGGTCTGGTCCATGAACTGCGACAGCTGCGAGGAACCGAAGAACTCGTCGACTGAAGCCATCACCGGCTTCGAGTTGACGAGATCGCGTGGCATCGCCGAGTCGATGTCTGGATGGATGGACATCTTTTCCTTGATCGCCCGCTCCATCCGCACCAGCCCGATGCGGAACTGGTTCTCCAACAGCTCTCCAACTGTTCGCACACGACGGTTGGCGAGTGAGTCGATATCGTCGACCCGGCCCAGATCCCGGTGGAGCCTCAAGAGGTACGTCACCAGGTTCATGAAGTCGTCGACATCGAGGGTCCGCTGATTTGCGTCCTTGTCGAGGGCGAGCTTGGCGTTAAACTTGAACCGACCGACCCGAGACAGATCGTACTTGCGTTCGTCGAAGAAGAGACCGTTGAAGAGGGTGGTTGCGGACTCCTCGGTTGGGGGGTCGCCCGGGCGTTGGCGCCGGTAGATCTCCATCCGCGCCCCCATCTGCGACGTGGTGGAGTCTTTTTCGAGGGTCTGGTGGAGAATCTCACCAACCGGGTCCCATTCCGGGAACGCAACGCTGATCGTGTCGATGCCCGCCTCGTCCGCCTGCGCCAGAACATCGTCCGTGACTCTCGCATTGGCGGGGACGATGACTTCGCCGGTTTCCTGATCAACGAGATCGTCGACCACGATGGCCCCGATCAGGTCTTCACGGTTGACCGCCACCTTTGCGGGTTTGGCCAGCGTCGCCTTTTTGAGCCGAGTGTTCATCGCCTTATCGAGCGAAAGCCCGGCGAACAGGGCCGGCTCCGCCACCTTGCGGAAGCGAAGAGCTTTCTGCCGCTCTTCTTCGACGTCGAGAATGCGCGAGTCAAGATGGAGCGTCGCCGAGGACTTTTTGGCGCCGAGCCGAACGTCAAAGACGGTGAGGAAACCACGGAGAATCTGAGAGTTGGTCTCCAGCTCAGGGCTCAAAGAACGCAGGAAGACCGTTCCCGGCAGCCGCCGTTTGCGATCGATCCGGACCCAGAGGATCTGCTTGTTGTCGTATTCGAACTCGATCCAGGAGCCACGATAGGGCACAACCTTGGCGAGGTAGTCGTTTGGACCTTCGAGGGTGAAGAAGACGCCCGGCGACCGGTGGAGCTGGGACACGATGACCCGCTCGGTGCCGTTGATGATGAACGTGCCGGTGTCGGTCATCAGCGGCATTTCGCCGAAGTAGAGCTCTTCTTCTTTGACATCGCGCACCTGCCGGCTGCCGTCCTCCTCGGTATCGAAGGTCACCAGTCGAAAGGTCAGTCGCACGGGAACCGCATAGGTCATCCCGCGCTCACGACACTCGTCGGACGAAAACGGCAAACGCAGACCCACCGATGTGCCGCAGACGCTGCACATTTCGATGCGGTTCTTGTTGGCCTTGCCACAGTCCGGGCAGACGACCGACTCTTCATGCGGATCGCCGGCCTTGAAGCTGGCGCCGCAATGCTCGCAGGTCAGTCGCAAATGATGCAGTCCGTCAAGACGCCCACAGCGACACGTCCAGTTCCCGATCTCGTAGCGAACGAACTGCAGCTCACACGTCTCACGGAAGTCGGTGAACGGAAAGATCGAGGATAGGACCGACTGAAGACCGCCGAAAAGGCGTTCCTCAGGCAGCAGATCCATCTGTAGAAACTCCTCGTACGAGGACCTCTGCACCTGGATCATGTTCGGTAGCGGAATCGTGGACGAATGCTTGGAGAAGCTCAGCCGCCCATTGGGGCTCGTGGTCATGGACGCTCCCTCCCGACCAATAGAGACACGGGGAGACATACCCTCCCCGTCATCTCAGTTTGTGGCTCTCAACAGCCAGGAATCGATCGGCGTATTGCGCGTTACTTGATCTCCACTTGGGCGCCGGCCTCTTCGAACTTCTTCTTGACCTCTTCGGCCTCTTCCTTGTTGACACTTTCCTTGATCTTGGCAGGCGCGCTCTCGACCAACTCCTTGGCCTCCTTGAGACCAAGCGAGGTGACCTCGCGGACGGCCTTGATGACGTTGATCTTCTTGTCGCCGATCGAGTTCAAGACAACGTCAAATTCGGTCTGTTCTTCGGCAGCCTCGCCACCGGCGGCGCCGGGAACGGCACCGGCCATCATCACCGGGGCCGCGGCCGCAGCGGAGACGCCGAACTCGTCTTCGAGAGCCTTGACGAGCTCGTTGAGCTCGAGCACGGTCATCCCCTTGATATCGTCCATCATTTTTTCTATCTGGGCCATTTGTCAGATCCTCCTTAGGATTCTTGAGTTTCTTGCGTTTCTTGGGTCTCTTGCGATTCCTCTGAAGCCTGAGCTTCCTGAGGCTCTTCTTCCGCGCCCGGAGCTTCCTCAGCTACCGGAGATTCCTCGGCTTCCCCAGCTTCTTCGGGAGTCGCTTCGGGAGTCTCTTCGGCCTTCGGAGGCTCCTCAGCTGGCTGAACATCCTGGGCCTCGTCGGGAGTTTCCTCGCCTTTTTCGGCGAGCTGTCCAACCACATTTGCGAACTGCTGGACCGGCGCATTCAACGCCACCGCCAGACGACGGATGGGCGACTGCAACAGATACACCAGCTTGGTGATCAACTCCTCACGCGACGGAAGTTCGGCGATCTTCTCCGCATCCTTGGCCTCGAGAATCTGTCCCTCGAGAAAGGCCTGCTCGAATTGGAGCTCGGGGTGCTTCTTGATGAAATCCTTCAACACCTTGGCCAGGGCGACGCCGTCACCACCGGTATAGGCAAGTACCTTGGGCCCGGTCAGAAAGGGCGTGATGCCTTCCATTTCGGTCCCCTCGACAGCCAACCGCACAACGGTGTTCTTGACCACCTTGTAGGTCGCCTCGGTCTTGCGAACCTCGGAACGAAGTCTATTGACGTCGTTGACGTTGAGGCCGTGGTTCTCGAGGAGGAACAACGTGTTGACGCCTTCCAGTTTGTCGCGCAGCAGCAGCGACTGCTCGTGTTTCTGCTCTTTCGTGAGCATCTTCCTCCTCCTACTTCATATCGAGGCTGACCAGGTCGACCTGGACGCCTGGACCCATGGTCGAACACAGGTAGACGGTGTGCACATAGCGGCCCTTGGCGGTCGCCGGTTTTGCCTTCTGCACTGCGGTGATCAGACTGCGAGTGTTCTCCACGAGATTTTCGTGAGAGAAGCTGACCTTGCCAACAGGCGCGTGGATGATCGCGGTTTTGTCGACCCGGAACTCCACCTTACCGGCCTTGATGTCGGAAACCGCGGAACGGACGTCGGCGGTCACCGTCCCCGCCTTCGGGTTCGGCATCAGCCCACGCGGACCTAGAACCCGGCCGACCTTCGACAGATTCTTCATCATGTCGGGCGTCGCGACGATAGCGTCGGTGTCGAGCCAGCCACCCTGGATCTTCTCGACCGCTTCATCACCGGAGAGCACGAGGTCGGCACCGGCCTCCTGGGCCTCTTTCTGAGCGGGACCCTCGCACACCACCAACACCCGAAGGCTCTTGCCGGTGCCATGCGGCAGGACCACCGTGCCACGCACCATCTGGTCCGCATGGCGCGGGTTGACCCCGAGACGCATTGCGATCTCGACGGTCTCGTCGAACTTGGCGAAGGCCGATTCCTGCACCATCCCGACGGCCTCTTCGAGCGGATAGGGTCGGCGCTCCATTTTTGCGGCCGACTCGCGGTATTTCTTTCCTTTATGCGCCACTGGCCACCTCCTGAGCCTCTTCCGCCGGCTCTTCCTCAACCTCGATGGCCCCAGAGACCATGCCGATTTCGATACCCATCGACCGTGCCGTGCCGAGAATGATCTGGACGGCGGCATCGACCGACTCAGCGTTGAGATCGGGCATTTTCGTCTTGGCAATCTCCTCCACCTGCGACATGGTCACCGTGCCGACCTTGAGCTTATTCGGCTCACCCGAGCCCTTGTCGAGGCCGCAGGCTCGCCGCAACAGGAACGATGCCGGCGGGGTTTTGGTGATGAAGGTGTAGGTACGGTCCGCAAAGACCGTGATTACGACCGGAATGATGATCCCCTGGTCCTTCTGTGTGCGGGCGTTGAACGCCTTACAGAAGTCCATGATGTTGAGACCGTGCTGCCCCAATGCCGGACCCACGGGCGGGGCCGGAGTGGCCTGCCCGCCGGGCAAGTGGAGCTTGATCTGTCCTATGACTTTCTTTGCCATCGCTACTCCTCAAACGACCTTCTGCACTTGGCT
>Ga0316194_10003241_pt1 | contig 11364 bp, 12 predicted proteins | sample CroRivsedime1_MG_FD_204936 | JGI IMG/M metagenome (GOLD analysis project Ga0316194, IMG submission 204936) | Coastal sediment microbial communities from Maine, United States - Cross River sediment 1 | ecosystem: Environmental > Aquatic > Marine > Coastal > Sediment | place: USA: Maine... | reverse complement strand
AATGTTCGGTTATCGTTTGCACTTCACCTGCGAACCTGAGATACACCCCTGCGTAAAAAGACAGGAAAAAGATCAGTCCTTCAAAAAACCCCAGGACAAGCAGTGAAGCCGGGATGTAATGGCGGAATATACGAAAGGATTGCATCAGACTATTACCATGACCAGATCAGTTTGCCACATTAATCCAAACCCCGGAAATTATGTGATATCGCGCTGTTCAGCATCTTCCATCCCTGCAACATATTGACCATTCCATTTGCTCTCTGGTTAGCGGCTTATTCAGATAAAACATGAACTTCCATCAACCTGTTAAGCAAGCGAGGGTATTGCCGCTCTATATCGGAACAGAATCGGCACAAAACTATATCACAATATAATCACATTCTTATTTTTAGACCGGTTCTCTCAATAAGCCCGCACCCAATTGAACATAGAGTTAGTATTTTCACACTGCCAGGCAGAACATGGACAACAACATTGCTATCGTCAGGTGATAACGACTTGATAGTGTTATGTTATTTTACATTTCTGCCAGATCGTATTTCAAAAAAATCATATCCACCTGATTTTACTTGTAATTTTTTCACGGCACTTTAATTGCATGATACTTCGTACAGCTGCCACAAAAAAAACAGTACGCTACATCTTTAGTTATTAATCAACCGAGACCGGGGAATATGAACGTGCCTACAAGCCATACCAATACCGTCACCAGTATAAGACCTGCAAGCCGGAAGGAGCACACCGCACCCCGGCGCTCACGGTCATCCTATCGTTACGCAACCAAGCTCAGACATTACCGGCTATTCCTTGCCGGCCTTTCAATACTGTTTCTAATTATCCTGATTTTTTCATGGCTACACCTCGCCAGGCAATCATCCGAATACCATCAGGCAATACTGGACCTTCGCAAGCAGGAAGTATTAGCGAAAAACCTCGCCAGCGAGCTGGAAACCATCAAAAACGAGCGGGATATCCTGGTCCAGGAACGCATACCAGGTCTGATCCCTCTGACATTCGACGAAGCCATCAATATCGAGAACAAGTATGTCCGCAATATTATCTTCACACTGGCGAAAACCGGCAAAAAGAACATTTACGAATATCGCCTTGTATTGCACAACAACACCCTGAGCATTGCCCGCCCAAAAGCAAAGATTATCCTTTTCAGCGATATTGGCATCCAGATTGGCATGGCGCAGATAGAACAATCCGACGCTTCAACGGAAACAGACTCGCGTACCGCACTTGATCCCGGCGAAGTACGTTCCTACACGGCAGCGATCGACCTTATACGCGATGAAAAACCCAGCTATTTCCTTCTGGAGATATCAGAGGCAAGCAACAAGGCCAGTGATATGTTACGTAACCAGCTGGATGGCATAATCACGCCTCAGGAATAAAACAGGCACCGGATTACTGGCTAGAATTCATACTCAACCAGCAACCTGAAAGTCTGATCAGGCGTATCGCTGTCCAACCCGAAAATCAGGCCAACCTCCCAACGTAGCTGGCGAGCCTCGCCAAGTGGCCTGCTGCCCATCATAACGGGACCAAGCCCACGCGTATCCTGCCCCATGTATAATTCGATGGCCGGCTCAAGCCCCCTGGAATAACGGTAGCGCGCCTGCAATGCCAGGACTGTTTCGAACTCATTATCAATATCATCACCAAACTCATAAATTCCGTAAAGATTCGCAGTCCCGGTCCAGCGTCTCCACTCCGTTTCAAATAACAGCGCGGTGGAAAATTCCAGGACATCTTCAGAACGCTTTTTCTCCAGCTCAAAAAGCATACCCCAGTCTGCAAAGAACTCTCCCTGTTCGGTGATCTGCCACAAAGCCTCCAGTTCATAGGCTTCAAGCCTGAGTCCCTGATCATCATTTTTTGTCCCGATCAGGTAGACCTCTCCGAACCAGTAGTCGCTAAAGGACTGCCCATAGCCGAGACGGTATACACGTTTATCTCCCGATGGACGGTCTGAGTTATTTTCAATAATCGACCTGAACTCTAGTTCGCGCTCCTCTGGCTGCACATAGGGATGATAAACCTTGTCTATCGAGGAGCCGTCGGCTAGCACGAGGCCCTGATGCCAGCACAACAGGCCCAGCACAAGCAACCAGTACCCCGCCCTGCCTGAATAATGCTTTCTTGATGCGAACCTCATAGAGACTCCCGCCGGGATCTGACAGCGAGAACTGCAACGATCAACAATAGCAACAGTCCACCAAAGTAAACCGAGGCCTGGAGCGCAGTCGGTGTCGCCTCATAACCGACGAGCGCATACATCAATTGCCCTGTCACCGATCCCTCGGACAACCATCCTGAACTGTCCCAGACTGGCAACTGTGAAGGCAGCCAGTCCGCCTGAATCAGCAGGAGAACTGCCTGCGAGAGCATACCCGCTGCAACCAGCGCCAGAAGGCTAATACCGAGCCCCAGCGATTGTCGATACGACAGACTGCAGACGAAATAGTAAATCAACACCCCGATGCTAATCCCGATACTCGCGCCAATCGCAGCCCCCATGAGTATGGTCACGAACTGTGGCAACACATTTACAAACCCCAAAATGTATACCAGCACTTCAAAACCTTCCCGCGTAATTGCGAGGGATACTGTGGCTGCCATAATCAGCATTATCAGTTTTTCAGGAAGCCGCCTGTCACCCGAAACACGCAGCAGCAAGACAAACGAAAACAATAGCAGGTAAACCAGAAACTGCAGAGCCGCACTGATCACCTCCTGCCCCACGCCATCAAACCAGTCGGAGATTGCAGCGGCACCAAAACTGTAAACCAGTGCTCCTGCCATACCAAAAGTCAGCGACCAGCCAACCCATCGACGGGATATATCCAGAACAGTGGAAAGTGCCAACAGTATACTGACCAGCATCGCTGCCTCGAGGAACTCACGCAGCACGATAATTACTGAAGTTAACAGCATTCTTTCGCCTTCATTCTACAATTACCTTCCCCTGTGCCGTTTCAGGATGAAACTCCCCGAAGAAGGGATACTCACCCGGCAGCAACGGTCCTATGAAAATAATTGCCTTGCGATTTCCCAAAATCACTTTTTCACGATTCAATTCGTAACTTTCAAATTCCTCGGAAGTCGGATCCCGGTTGTAGATCATGAGTTTAACCTTGGTATTGGCAGGCACGATGATCTCTGACGGCCAGAAGAGATGGTCACGGATTTCAATTTCAACAACCGGCTTACCTGCCTGCACCGAGGCAACATTCATACAGCATGCAAACAGCAGGATCCTGGTAATTGATTTCAATATGGCCTTACTCACCATTCTTGCCATCTACGACAGGTTCATCACCCGCGGCATGCGGAAACAACACTGATATGGACAAACCTGACTCAAACGATGAACGCCGCAAGTCTATTAATGCGCCATGAAGATCAGCGATGTGCCTGACAATGGCCAAACCGAGTCCACAACCAATAACACCCGAGTGATGCCGGTCACCACCCACCCGGTAAAACCGGTCAAAGATACGGTGGTATTTTTCTTCGGGCACCCCGGGCCCTGAATCCTCGACCTGCAACCCTGTACCGGCGCTGTCTGCAGATACAGCAACCCGGACATTCCCCCCTGCCGGGGTATATTTACAGGCATTATCCAGCAGGTTCTTTACCAGTGCTTCAAGGGCGAAATGATCGCCGGACATGATGGCAGGTTCGCCTGTTAGTTCCAGCTGTATATTCTTCTCTTCGAATCCGGAATACATGGAAATGATAACTTCCTGTACCAGCCGGTACAGATCAATCTCCCGAAACTGGGCCATGTACTGGTCAGGTGCTGTACGATGCAGGGCAAGTATCTGGTCAACAAGGTTCCCCATGCGATCGACCGCAGCTTCCAGCTGCACAAGATCATGATTTCCCGGTGGCAAATCTTTCGATATGTTATGCAGATGAACCTTGAGTGCGCTGATTGGCGTTCGTAATTCGTGAGCTGCATCAGCGGCAAATCGCTTTTCGCGGGCGAAAGAGGCCTCGAGACGACTGAAAAGGTCATTGGTAGAAGCGATCACTTGCATCAACTCCAGGGGCTGCCGGGTCACTTGTATCGGTCGCAGGTCTTCTGCGCGCCTGCTGCGCAGATGGTCCGCAAGATTACGCAAGGGGGACAGGCCATACCCCACTACCAGCCAGATTAGCAGGCCGGCTGCAGGCAATGCCGCAACAATGGGCAACACCGGCTTCAGGATAATACCTTCTGCCAGGGAATTTCTTATATCAATTCGTTCTGCCGCAACAGCCCTGCGATTGTGCACTGGATCAAACCAGGTAAATGTACGCCAGCGATAACTGTTGAAATTCGCGTCCTGATAACCCTCTTCCAGATTCGAGATTGCAATCAGCGGTGTATTATCCGAGCGCTGTAAAATATCACCGTCCTGCCAGACCTGGAATGCATACACTTCCGAGACATTCACCACCTCACCCCTGACCGAGCGCCCATTACCGGTAATGGCAAGCAGGCGGGCCTTTTCTGCCAGCTCCGAATCAAACAGCCGCTGCACTTCTGCCATACTTGACTTGTAACCATGCAGGGCAGAAAGAAAGAAGGTCAGTGTCATGATCGCCATCAGGATAACGACCAGGAATATCCGTATCGATCTCACGCCTTGCTTACCGTATAGCCTACCCCGCGAACTGTTTTGATAAATTCTGTCTGTATTTTCTTTCTGAGATGGTGAATGTGCACCTCTATGGAATTACTGGCCAGTTCTTCTCCCCAGCCATAGAGTTTTTTCTCAAGACTCTCGCGCGAGAGTATCCTTCCCGGATTTTCCATCAGCGCCTTCAGCAACATGTATTCGCGCCGTGGCAGATCAAGCTCTTCTCCATCAACACTGACCTTGTGCGTCAGCGTGTCGAGCACGACCGGACCAATGGCAATCCTGCTGGTCTGGACTGCAGTTGTCCTGCGCTCCAGCGCCCTGAGTCTGGCCAGCAATTCCGGCATTTCAAACGGCTTGACCAGATAATCATCAGCACCCAGATCAAGTCCGGAAACCTTGTCTCCGGTTGTATCACGGGCGGTCAGTATCAGTACCGATGGCCCCTTGTCGCCAACACGCAAATGTTTGAGGACATCGAGACCATCCATATCGGGCAGCCCGAGATCCAGTATGACAATCTCGGGCTTGTCTGCCCTGAAGGTGGCCAGCGCAGCTTTACCCGTTGCCACATGATTTACACTAAAGCCTTCACGTCTGAGTCCGGTTCGCAGCCCATCAGCCAGTAGCAGGTCATCCTCTACCAGAAGGATTTGCATCAGCCACCTTTTTCCGCATGCTTTTGTGCCTGACGGTTTTGTCCGCGCACGGCCCTGTCAACAAGGCCCGGAAAAATGGCGTTGATGCGCACAAAGAGAGATTCCGGAAAACCGAGATAGCACTCTTTTTCACCTTTGCGAATATGTCGCACTATCTGCTCAGCCACATCATCCGGTTCATCCATGTTCATTTTGACGGCTTCTGCCATGTCGTAGACTGCCTGCGAGTTAATGGCCGTCCTCACTGCCCTGGGCGCAATATAGGTCACCCTGACACCGGTCTCGGCCAGTTCCCTCCTCAGCGCCTGTGAAAACCCGCGCAAGGCATACTTGCTGGCGGAATAGGCAGAAAACCAGGCAAAACCGATACTACCAAAAGTTGATCCAATATTGACAATCTGACCGCTGTTTTGCTCAAGCATCGTTGGCAAAACAGCCCTGGTAAGCAGCATCGGCCCGATTGTATTGATTTCGATTGTTCTCTGAATCAGACCAGGGTCCTGCTGCGCAAAGACACCAAACGGATTGATACCGGCGGCGTTGATCAGGATATCGACACCACCAAACTCCCGCAGTGTCGCCTCCACAATTTCTTTCCTGCCTTCAGCATCAGTGATATTTGCAGTGACCGCATGCACAGCACTGCCCGCTAATTCCTGTCGAACATGCTGCAATGCCTCTTCATTAACATCAGTGAGACATAAGCGGGCGCCCTCTGCAGATAACAATCTGGCCAGATGTGTTCCAAGACCACCGGCTGCACCGGTCAGGATAATGCGTTTGCCATTCATGGTTGCTGGTTCCTGGAGGAATACCGGGGTTATAGCTTCTTGCGGGCCAGTTGCAATTTTTGCTGGATTTCAGCCTGACGACCCCTGTCAGCAAGTGGGCGTCCGGGACGAGGCGGGGCCGCGGCTGCCTTTTCCAGATATTTGACAGCCTCCCGGTAATTGCCTTCTTCAAGCTGGAAATCACCATAAAAGTAGTTGGGATCGATACCTTCAGGGTTTATTGAGAGGGCCTTTTTCAGATACATCTCGGCTTTCTCTTCATCACCAAAACCGATCGGCCAGCCCGGCACCTGATAGTAGAGCGAACCCAGTGATGTATAGATAGAACCATCCAGAACGTCAGGATCGATTTCTTCCGCCGCCTCCAGTTGCCGGCGTGCCTCTTTTACCTTGCCAAGGGCACCTAACCCGCCAGTTACACCGGCATCCGTACTAAGCACAATGGCAAACCACACCTTCGGTTCGGCCCTGCCCGGGTTGAGTTCAGCCAGTTTTCCGGCCTCGGCAACCAGATCCTCAAAGGCCTTTTCCTGTTCATTTTCAGGTGTCGCGTAATTGGCCCTGGCCCATTGATGCTGGATCTTCACAATATCATCATTGAGATCTGCGAGGGTTGCCGTACTGACAAACAGCAGGCTAACAAGCACACCAGGCAATCGAATTTTCATCATAACAACCTCTTAAACTAATCCAGTGGAAGACTTCGGAATACATCGCCATACAGCCGGTACATCATGTTCGCCACATGAATGATCGCCTCCTGATCATTTTCATCATCCAGACGATTCACCAGCATTTCATAGAAACTCATGTGCTTTATATCCAGTGAACCGTGTGAACTCAGATAACTGAATGCGGTATCAGGCAGACCCAGGGAACGCTGGATAGTCTGCGCCGCATTCGTTGCCAGCTGAATACTGGTACCCTCAAGCACCAGTACCATCCCAAAGAAGCCGACCGGGTTCCCCCGATTGATCGTGTCATAGGCATAGGCAACCATCAGTTCCGTTTCGGGATTCGGCTTACCATAACGGTGATTTTCAGGATCAGCACCACAGGCACGGATATCGTTCAGTATCCATTCCTGGTGGCCGGTCTCCTCCTCGATATATTCTGCAAGCGCCTCACGCAACCACTCTTTTTCCATGGGCACGCGGCTGCCACAGGCCATCAACAGGGGCACTGTATGCTTGACGTGATGGTAGGCCTGCACCAGAAAGGCGACATAGGCCTCGAGCGAGATCTCCCCGCGCGCGCCACGGCCAAGCTGTTCTATAGCTAAAAACGCTTCGCGACTCGAATGCGTTTCCACCTGGAGACGCTCAAAGAAGCTGCTCATATTGTCCCTCTGGTTGGGTCTTAACCTGTCTCAAATAATGCCGTTCGATCACCGCACGGCGGGGGCTGCCGCTGGCAGAAAGTTCACCGCTAACAACGCTGAATGGCGCACCCGCAATAATATAATCCCGGACCCTGGCGTAATCGGGGAGCCTCTCATTGACCTCCTGCATGGCATCGTGAATGAGGGTCGCATCGACATCCCGAGAATCGTGTTGTGCGAGCACCAGCACTGCCGCCAGACACGGCATATCGTCACCAAAGACGACGGCCTGCGCAATCAATGGATGTGAAAGCAACTCCGACTCAACCCACTCCGGTGAAATATTGCGTCCGTAACCGGTAATAATACGATCACGACAGCGGCCTGTTACATAAAGATAACCATCGTCGTCCAGGTAACCCAGGTCTCCAGTTGCCAGTTCTCCGTCTGCATTCCTGCCGTTTCCATTCAGGTAACCATTAAAGGTTTTCCCGATGATGATTATTTCACCATCCTCGTTAATCCTTACCTTGTTGTGTGCCAGCAGCCTGCCCACAGAGCCCATGCGATTATTTTCTGCCGTATTCAGGGCAACGACCGAACAGGCTTCCGAGAGACCATAACCCTGATAAACAGGCAGTTCCAGCCCCCTGGCTGTATCGAGCAGGGCGATACCCACCGGCGCCCCGCCAACCGCGATAAATCGAAACGAATCCGGCACCGCATGTTGTGCTGCCAATGCGACCAGCAGCTTTAGCAACTGTGGAGGCAGGATCATGGCTGTCGGCCTGATTCTTTGCAAGGCGGCAGCAAACATTGCTGCATCAATCTGGCTGGAACCGCTCAGTCCCAGGTCCACGGGGGCCGGCACAACGATTTCTGCAGCAGCGAGAATGGGCACGTAGACGGAACCGATATTTTCCAGGAGGATAGACAATGGCAGCAGCACCAGCGCACGGTCATCCCTGCCTGCACGGGCAGCTTCCGCCAGCGAAGCGGCTACCGTCTCGATGGCCCTGAGTGAAAGTTGCACACCACGAGGAGTACCGGTGGTACCGGAGGTGTAGGTGACCTTAACCGTATTGCCGTGTTTTTTGTCTGTCCCATTGACAGGCAAAATCATTTGTACACACGGCTGTCCCGCAACTTCCAGACCGACTTCCCGGCTATCAGGCAGCAACGACTTGAGTCTCGCAGGATTATCGGTAATCACCGTGTCGACTTGCGCATCCTGGATGGCATGTCGCAGCTGTTCATCATTGAAAAAACCCGGTAACGGAATACTCACCACCCCGGCGTGGATTGCTGCCAGGTCAGCAGCAATCCACGCCGGAGAGTTTTCCATCAGCAACCCAAGGGTTCGGCTGCCCCGCAACTTTGCAGCAAGGACTCCCACCTCATCATGCAACTCACGCCACGTCAATGACACCCGGCTACCGGTGACTGCGGTCCTGTCTGGCGCACGACTGGCATTAGCCTCGAGTGCGCGGATGATGTTGCTCATGAGGCGTAAGTTAACGGCTCCCGGCAAATGCCTGCCCGGCATCGAAGGCAAGCCGGGAGATGAAATACAGATCCGGGGACGTCTCCTTGATATTGCTGAAGGCACTATGTCCGACCCGGATATCTCCGCTGAAAACAGCTGGTTTGCTTTCGTAGTAGCTGCCCCATTCTGCTGCCTGGTGCTCAGGCAATTGTTCCCGCCTGGCATCAGCGTGCTTCGTCAGTGGCAGCCCCATGCGCCTGAAGGCATTTTGCAGCCTGGGGACGGCTGTAAAGACCACATGGGTGAACCCGGCACCCGTGAGAAACGCCGTTAGGGTGCAAATCAGCCAGCGTGCCTGTCCGGCACTGGCAGGGGCAAGGTTACCGATCTCCACAATCTTGTGGCGTTCAACATTGAGAATCTTTTCAATGGGTTCATCCAGATAATGCTCGGAAAACAGGGCTTCGCCACCCGCGGGGCGAACACCGGCCACCGCCGCATACTCGTCATCCGGGTAGGCAATACTCACCAGCAAGGGGTAAAATGCATTCAGTCTGGCGCGGTAGGCATTGAAGAATACACCCCGGACAAAGTCTTCGGCATCGCGACGCCTGGGGTGCAAGAGGTCCATCAATGCAAAATCGAGTGTCTCGATATCGCTTCTCGATCTCAACACAGGTTTCGTGTGTAAGTTTATGTTTTCACTGAGCATTACATTAAGTCCGCAGTTTGATTATGACCCATTGTGCCTAGTCAACCTTATGTAAACATTAAGGATCCTGGTCCAAGACAAGTTTTTTACTATCTGCCACATAGGCTTAGCTGAACAATTGCATGACGATGACAACCACAGACCGAATCAAACTTCTGCTTGAACTTGGCGAGGCCGACCATGGCGGAGACTGGCCGGACTATTTGCAGTACGGCTTCAAGGAGGCGGACACACCCGCCCTGCTCGATCTGGTTGCAGACGAAACGTTTGATCAGGCTGACAGTGAGTCCGCCGAGATTTGGGCACCCCTACATGCCTGGCGCACACTTGGACAGCTGGGCAACAGCCAGGCAGCCATACCGTTAATTGCCCAGTTCGACCGACTCTACAATGACGACTGGGCGCTCACGGAATTGTCCGTCGTCATGGGCATGCTGGGTGAGACGGCCATTATTCCGCTTGCCACCTACCTGAATGAAACTCAACACGATGAGTTTGCACGGGTACTGGCCGCTGATAGCCTGGCTGAAATCGCCAAACACCAATCTGACTGCAGGGAAAGTGTTATCCAGTGCTATCGCAGCTACATGGAAAAACCGGACCACACGGCTTACACACTGAATGGCTTGCTGATTACTCACCTGCTGGATCTTGGTGCTAAAGAGGCCATTGATGACATCCGGCGATTCTTTGCCAAAGACTGTGTAGACATCACCTGTGCAGGTGACCTGGAAGACGTGGAGATTGAACTGGGGTTCCGGCATAAACGCCCCACCACCCCACCGGATTTTACCCGGCCGTATGGACTTGAATCCCTGCAGGTACCGGAAAAACCGGAGCATGACGACATCCTCACTACGCTGGACTTCTATTTTACGCGCTATGGAAACGATGACTCCATTCTGGATGTCTCCGAACTGGATGGTTTCTTTGCCGCGCTGGCATGTGCGCCCGAGACAATCCTGCCCTCGCACTGGATGCCTGCCATCTGGGGCGGCGAAGACCAGGCGCCTGCCTGGCAGGACAGACAGGAAGTCGACCATTTCACCCGTGCTGCTTTCACTTTATATAACCAGGTGATGCAGGACATGAATGATGGAGACTACGAGGCGCTGTTTCTCGAACACGAAGCGAAGGGAAAAACACACATCATTGTCGATGAGTGGTGTGAGGGATTCCTCCGCGGCAGCAAACTCTGGGGGCCACTGGCTGCCGCCGATACCGCCATGACCGAGGAATGCATTCGGAGCATCAAACTGTTTGCGACAGATGCAGGCTTCGCACAACTCGACAGCATGAGTGAAGACGAAATAGTTGCACAGCAACAATTAATCGAACCGGCCGTACAGCGCCTGTTCCAGCATTTCTTCAAACAACGCGAGCAATCAAGTGCTCCCTACGTTCGCGAAGACCGGAAAGTCGGCCGCAACGATCCCTGCCCCTGCGGCAGCGGCAAGAAATTCAAGCGTTGCTGCTTGCATTGAATAATACCAGCCAGCATCAGGTCCCACATCAATAACATAACTCATGGCACTGTTTATATTTAATTCTATGCACAATTAAATCACATGCCTGGTCACCTGCAGTCATGGTGTCAGCTTCATGCCTGCAAGATACTTTTCAGCGCGCACAACCACTTATGAATTGACCTGCGTCAAATACGAAGAAGCCACTTGATAGTATAAATGCACAGTGCCGGCTTCCAGAGACTTCCGAATTGTTTACCCCTCGGGCAGAACGGCAAGATGTTCGTGA
>Ga0316194_10003240_pt1 | contig 11366 bp, 9 predicted proteins | sample CroRivsedime1_MG_FD_204936 | JGI IMG/M metagenome (GOLD analysis project Ga0316194, IMG submission 204936) | Coastal sediment microbial communities from Maine, United States - Cross River sediment 1 | ecosystem: Environmental > Aquatic > Marine > Coastal > Sediment | place: USA: Maine... | reverse complement strand
TCCAGAGATCCCGTAAATTCCAATAGACAGTTCGGTCTGGGCATCGCGTACTACAGAGCAAAACGTTGGGATGAATCCATTGCAGCATTCCAGACATCACTGAAATTGAGTCCAGATTATCTACGTTCCCACTTCTATATCGGGGTCTGCCTGCTGTTCAAGGGTGAGATGTCAGTCGCGTTGGAAGAGATGGCGAAAGAGAATCTCGAAGAAAGGCGCACAATGGGTATGGCGCTGATTAACTATTCTCTGGGTCGGACGGAGGAATACCAAGCCAGCCTTACGGAGTTGATTGAACGCTGGGGCGTAGCGCAACCCCGCGATGTAGCTCGTGTTTATGCGTATGCGAACGACAAAGACAACGCATTTCTGTGGTTGGATCGGGCCGTTGAACTAAAAACACCTGGCCTAAATCGGGTGCTAATGTACCCGCTTCTGCAAAACCTTCACTCCGACCCGCGCTGGGAGTCGTTCCTGGCGCGTATCGGAAGTTCACCAGCGCAGCTGGATGCAATAGAGTTCGAGGTTAGGTTGCCCTAAGTGTCATGCTGATGGGGGCAATGTACTCTCGTTATTACTTCCGTTTCTGGCCGTCTACTGAGATTGGCGACCAAATCAGCCTGACTTCCGCTGTGTGCAAGCTAGCGGAACCAAGCTGATTTTGGTGCGTTTTAGCTGTTGTCGACCCAAAGTGGTTGCTGGGGTCGGACTCGTTGAAAAACTTCGAGAGAATATCGGTATTTGATACCGATCTGCTGTTATTCTCTCCCGGTCGCACAGAATAAGTGGTCAGGAGATAATTCATGAGTTGGGATGCCATTGGAGCGATCGCAGAGGCCATCGGTGCACTTGCGGTCGTCATTTCTATTGTCTACCTTGCTGTGCAAATCAAAAGCGGTACAAAGGCACTGCGCACAACTTTACGCGACTCTGCATTTCACGACCTGCAAGAGTGGAACTATGTCCTCAGTTCGGATGAAGAACTTCCGTGGATTTTTAAGCGCGGACTGAGAAATCCAAAAGACCTGAATGACAAAGAAATGGCTCGATTCCACCACATGATGTACAGCTTTTACAAAGTGTTCGAGAATATCTATCTGCACTATCTGGACGGATCAATTGCAAAAGAAGCCTGGGAAAATAATAACGAAATTCTGTTCCTCTATTACGCGCAAAATGGTGCGCAAGAATACTGGCAGGATAGAAGAGAAATCTTCGATCCGAGATTCACAGAGTTAGTGGAGTCATCGGGAGGATCTTCACTTACGCCGAGTGACAGGCTCTTTAGACAGCTTGAATGACTGTTACTGGCCGGTTGCGGAGATTGCCGGGTCCGATCTTTGTCGCTGATCTATTTCTGCTTGCCGGCGCATAACAGAACAAATTCTAGACCCCGCCTCGCAGGTCTTTATCTCTGCAATCGGCCAACAAGAGAACAAATGGGCATAGAAATGCCCTGCGTTCACGAGGATCGACGGTTAGCTTATTGAAGTGGTGTCGCCAGGGCCTCGGCCTCGGCAGCACAGTCGACTGTCGGTTCGAGCCCGGCTTCGCGGACCCGCGCAATTTCTTTGCCCGCCGCTGCCATGGCAGACAGGAATTCATCCTCGGCATGCAACCTGGCCACCGCAGCAGCACCCGTCAGCCGTCCGGCTACGACATCGCTGTACCAGTGCGCGTTGCAGACATTGCGGCTTTCACCAAAGGAACGGCCCCGGGCAAGAATTGCCTCAGCGCGGTCCGGCGCGAGCTCGGTCAGGACCAGCGCCCAGCCCCAGCCGATCGCCGTGTGGCCTGAGGGGTAGGAGCCGTCTTCACGCAGAAACTCTTCGTCCTGCGGCGTACAAGTTGTTTCGCCCCTGATCATGAACGGGCGTTCACGCTGGTACGCGTTCTTGGCGGAATACGGCGCCAGTCCGAGGTCAGTCATCGTCCGCCACAGCATCAGGTACAGCGCCGGGGTGTCATCCCTGTTCACCGGGATGCCCAGCGCGCAGGAGAATACATCTGCCGGGACCGGAAAGTGCAGGTCGGCGTCGCGCGCTGCTAGGTCCCAGCGTGGTGAACCGCGCAAGCCTTGCATCTGGTCGGCCCAGGCGGTATCCATCGCCTGCGTTGCCGAGTCCTCGGCCGGAGCGGGTAGCACGAATACCTTGCTGTCCAGTTGTTCTTCCGCGTCCAGGTAGCCCTGGAGCATTCCGGGCATGATTTCCTCTACCTGGACCCCCATGTCCACCGATCCTTTGGGAATTGCCGGTTTGGTCGTATCTGTCGTGGTGCAGGCGGCCAGGGTTGCGGCCACCACAATTGTGCTGAGCTGTGCGAACGTCAATTGCATCGTTTGCTCCTTCCTGTCACATGAATAAGGGTTTCTTTTCCAGTTATCGGTTGCCGGGATCGACTCAGCCTAATCCAGCGTATCCAGGGCTATTCCTGTGAATGACCTTTCGGCATTTATCTGGTCGGCCGCGGCAAGGACGAGAGCAGCGATCCGGTAACCCGCCAGCGTGATGCGCCGTTGGGCGGTCGTCTGTAACTTCTCCCAGTATTCCGCAGGGACGGCAGGGGCATCATCAACCGCAGGTTTTCCGTACAGGATGTAGGCCACCATCTTCTTGACAGCCTTGTCCGAATCGAGGTCCTTGTCCGGGTCCATGACGGTCTCGAGTCCGTACCCATACGCGAAATCGACCGCAACCTGATAACTTTCCCGCGCCCATCGTTCAAAGTCGCCTGGCCCTTCCAATCCGATCAGTTCTGGATACTTATCGCGCGGAAACTTCTTCACCAGGTTTATAGCCACTTTGTCGATGTCATCCAGTTCCGTCGACCGGTAGATGTTGCTGTCCCAGAGCAGGTGCAGCGGCATGGGTATGCCATTGACCGGGTCCATCACGTACTCGAGCGTTCCGGCGCCGTTTCCGGCGGGAAATGCTTTCGAGTACTGGTCACTGACATGAAGGGGCTGGTGGATATCCCCAACCAGGTGAAGCAGCCAGGTCAGTGCACTGGCGCGTTCAGAATTGTTGGTCTCAGCACTCGACAGCATCGCGTAGTTCATGACGAGTGCTTCGATCGCCTGCCCGGCTGGACGGCCTTCCCTGCCCTCTGCTGCGGCTTTTGCTTCGGGCGGGGCGTCATCCGTCATGATCGGCCAGCGTGCCGTGTGCCAGGTAGGACGGTCGTGGATGGTGCCTTTCGTATCATCGGCCCAACGCGCTCCTTCGATGAACATGCGCCTGGAGCGCTCCCGGCCCCGGGTATCCCCGGCGGCGACCCAGAACGGGCTGGTGTCGGGGTGTTTCATGAATACGAGTTCCAGCGCGTCCGCGAGTTCGGGATTCGCCTTTTCGATCTCGATGAACGCGATCGCGGCGGTGGTCATGTGTGCCGGGTGGTCCCAGGCTTGTGTGCCTGCGGTAAAGGTACCGAACAGCAGGGTGACGACAAGGAAAAACAATCTCTTCGACATGATCCTCTCCTTCCGATTGAACCGACGTCCAGGTAGTGCTCAGTCAGGCCTTACTACGACTGGATCTTTCCTACGCCACATCTCTTGAATTCCAACAGTTGCAAATGAATGCGGCCATGATCGCCAATGGATCGGGAGGTTATTCGTTTATATATCGCCGATTGTGTGAAGTTGTTTTGAGAATAATCTGGCGATGAAGCAGCAATTGGTGCCGCATATTTCAGTATAGAGAATAGCTATAAAATTGCGATTTGATGCTTTATCAAGGAAACAATTCGGAGTTCTCTTTCGTATATGGACTCCTCCTACCTGGGTGACTAAGTTGGGTGTCGACGAAAACGCCCACGAAGGAGTCCATACATTGGGTCGGAAATGGCCCAAATGACCTTTTCAGTGACTGATTCCGTTACGGTGCGGAAAGCAGAACCCGATAAGGATCATTCTTAAAAGTGATTAGCTCTGCGGTCCGGCCAATTCCGGATTCTGATCACTCTGGTGTTGTCGACCCGCTACTTCAGCCCCGGGCCGCTGGTTTGCAGCCCATCAACCGGCCTTCGGACGATTCGATTCTTCGGGCAGAACCATTTTGAGCAAGTCCATTACTTCATATTCAGTGGAAGGGAAGCAGACATTGCCATTTTCTTCGCCAAATTTACCACATAGCCTGGCTGCCAACTCCGGGTTCAAATCAAACAGACCTATACCATGCATACCCCAATCACCGAATCTCCTCTCTTCAATTTCGCCGAAGCTGATCAATTGAATTTCGTTGTGACGTGTATCACGTGAGATTCTCTCGAGGGTGGCGTTTAAGGCTCCAAACTCGCCTTCCAATACCTGAAGGAAGTGAGTTTCCGTTGCCACCAGCACGCCCGTAATCGCATTGGCGTAATTGTTCTTGGTGCTGCTTGCAAGGATCGATTCCACCAGGTCCCAATTGGCCAGGCCCTTGCAACGGCTCTTGTACACAACGGACCTCAATTGCGTGCCAGAACGATTGGCGTCTTTGAGTTTCCTTATGGTGTGTGGAGTAATGGGCTCTGACCGGTCGATATCGCGATCGAGTTTAAGGCCCTCAGGCGTCATTTCGTATACCCAGGCAAGAAACAAGGCAACAGGAAACCCGGCCGCCAGTAGCGCGAGTGCAGTCTTGATCGCCCAGTCCGGTGTGCCAAAACTTTCAAACAGCAACTGCAAGATCTGCGCAATTACCCATGCAATAAGCAAATAGGCGACGCCCACTTTAATGACCTTTCTGCGTTTTAGCTCAGTGAAAAATGACAAACGTTGAATCCTCTTTTTTCCATGCGAAAACCTAATCAAGGTCTGCGTTTCGACCTTCCAGGAAACTTTCTGGAGGGTATACCGGGCATTAAATTTATCGGGCTAATGGGGCTTTGCCAGCACCCTGACCGGCACATCCAGGCCGAATTCGAAGGAATCATAGAACAGGCGGTTGGCTGGTACGCCGTGTTCGATAAACTCGCGTCGGGCGGTCTCAATCATGGCCGGCGGGCCACTCATGTAGACATCGAAACCAGACAGGTCTGCGTGGTCAGCAATCACGGCTTCATGCACCAAACCGCGGAAGATGTCCGGGTCGGCCTTCTCATCCGGTTCTGAGACTGCCTTGCGGTAATGGATGTGCTCGTGCCTGGTTGCCCACATCCGCGGCAACTGTTCCAGGTACAGTTCCGCAACGGTTCTCGCGCCCCAGTATAGATGAATCTCGCGCCGGTCATCGTTTTCGAGCAGGTTCTCTATCATCGATTTCAGCGGGGCAAAACCGGTGCCGCCGCCCATCATGATCATGGGTCTTTCCGGTTGGTCGTTGCGTACGAAGAAATTTCCCTGCGGACCTTCCAGTCTCAATATGTCACGCACCTGCAGATCATCAAAGACATAGCCGGTGAAGTCACCCCCTTCCACGTGGCGGATGTGCAACTCAATTTCATTTTCCAGTGAAGGGCAACTGGCGATGGAGAACGCGCGGCGCTTGCCACCGGCAAGCAGCACGTCAACATACTGGCCGGCCAGAAATTGCAATCTCTGTGCTGCGGGAAGTTTGAGTCTGAGGCGAACCACATTTTCGGCCAGCAGGTCTTTTTCAACGACGCGGGTAGGTAACATCCTGATTTGGATGTCACGCACGGCTTCTATTTCCCGGACCTGGATTTCAAGGTCTTCCAGGGGTTCGGCCTGGCACATCAGCGCAAAACCGTCCGCGATGTCCTCTTTTTCCAGCGCCAGTGGTGGGTGGAATGGATAACGAACATCGCCTTTTTCCAGTTTGCCCTTGCAGCTCCCACAGGTGCCGTTCTTGCAGGAATAGGGCAGCATGACGCCCTGGCGCAGGGCGGCGACCAGGATATTTTCGCCCTTGTTTACGGTAAAGGTTTTACCGCTGCTAACGATGGTAACTTCGAATTGCTTCACGCTTTTCTCCACATAAGGCCGCACATTTTCGCTGATTAACGGCCGCTGTGGTAGGCTTGCGCCGATTTCATATTCATCGTGGCTGCATTTTGAACCAGTACATCAGCCAGGCGCCAGTCAGCCTGGTCCAAATGAACGAAAAGATACAGGTCGGAATCGAACGCGTACTCGGTATTCGCATCACCGCCGTCGGACCGGACTTTATCTGTGGAGAAATGCCGGTGGATGAGCGCACCCAGCAGCCGTTCGGCATCCTTCATGGCGGAGCCTCAATCGTACTGGCGGAGACCCTGGGTAGTTGGGCATCCTTCCTGGTCGCCTGTGACGATTCCGGTGCCCGCGTGGCGGGAGTTGAGGTCAGTGGCAGTCATGTCTGGTCGGTCAGTTCCGGTGTCGTGACCGGCATCGCGCGCCCTGTCCGGTTGGGGCGCAGCCTGCATTTCTGGCGCATTGATGTGCGTGACCAGGATGATAATCTCGTCTGTTCGGCAAAGCTGACTGTGAAGGTCGGGTCACGCACGGACTCCGGGGACTGATCGGGCTTTTCGATGGAAGGAGTTTTAAAAATTCTGCGACTTTTGTACCGGCTTCCGTTGATGCTGCTGCACCTGGTGATTGGAACGCCTGTCACCGTCGCCTGCCAGTATTCCTGGGGCCAGTCAAAAATGCTTGCCGGCGTTTCACTGGCAGAGATCACATCGCGCTGGTGGTCCTCGGTGATCTGTACCATTTTCGGTGTCAGGCGCCGGATAAAGGGCGATTTTGTGCCAGGTGCGCAACTGGTCGCGGCCAATCATATTTCCTTCCTGGATATCAGCGTGTTTCACAGTTTTGCCACCATGGGCTTTGTCGCCAAGGCAGAGATTAACGGTTGGCCCCTGCTGGGCGGCCTGGCCAGGGCGGGCCATACGGTGTTTCACAAGAGGGGAAGTCACGATTCCGCAAGCGGGGTTGCGGCGGCAATGGTTGAGCGCCTGAATGAACAGCGCAGGGTCGCGATTTTCCCGGAAGGCGGCATCCTGCCTGGAGACGGTGTGAAGCGCTTTCATGCGCGTCTTTTTGCCGCGGCCATCGACGCCGGCAAGCCGGTTCAGCCCGTGATGATCAGGTACTTGAAAGACGGTGCTCGCTACGATGACATCACGTTTTTGCCCGGAGAGCATTTCGCGGCCAATGTTTTCCGCTTGCTGATGCAGAAAACCTGCATCGCTGAAGTTCAGGTCCTGCCGCTGATCGACTCTACAGGCAAGCAGCGCAGGCAGCTGGCAGGGGAAGCAGAGCGGCAGGTTCGCAAGGCGTACGAGTCGGAGATTTCTGATGCCTGAAGTGTGGACAGATTTTCAACCACCGCCTGGCCTGCGCAGCGGTCATGTACAGTCCCTGATCAGCAGTAGCGGTATTCGCAAACGGGTCGTACTGCGCCGCTCCGAGGCATTGCGATTGGCAGCTGAAGTCTGGACGCTGGATGGGGGTGATGACATCCGGTTGCAGGGCCTGTACTCCGCCCAGGCCGGCGACAGCAAGGGCCTTGCGGTTCTATTGCATGGCTGGGAAGGAAGCGTCAATTCCAACTATGTATTGGCCAATGGCGCCCGCCTTTATGCGAGCGGTTTTGACGTATTCAGGCTGAACTTTCGCGACCACGGCGACACCCATCATCTCAATCACGAGATTTTCCATTCCTGCAGGCTTGACGAGGTGGTCCATGCGCTGCGCGACCTGCAGGATCGCCTGGGCGCAGAACCCTGGTACCTGGCCGGTTACTCCCTGGGTGGTAATTTCTCGATGCGAGTGGCTTTGCAGGCTGAGCAGGCCGGGCTGCATATTGGGCATGTAGTGGCGGTCAATCCGGTCATTAATCCATTGCATGCCATGGTGTCGATGGAGGAAGGCATCCGCTTTTACGAGCGCTATTTCGAGCGCAAGTGGTCACGGTCGTTGAAAATCAAAAAACAGGCCTTTCCGGAGCTGTACGGCCAGGAAACCTGGCACGAGATCAAGGGCCTGCGGGAGCGTACGCATTACCTGGCCACCCGTCATGCGGGGTTCCAGAACGCCGAAGAGTATTTCGAGGGCTATTCGATCGCCGATGACCGCCTGGCGCCACTGGCAGTTCCTTCCACCATTCTGACCAGCGCCGATGACCCGGTGGTTCCCGTGGGAGATTTTGAAGAGCTTCCTGCCAATGCGAATCTCGAACTGATCGTTACAGAGCACGGTGGTCACTGTGGTTTTTTGAAGAACTGGAAACTGGAGAGCATGGCGGAAGATCTGATTGCTGACCGGTTTTTGATGGCGGCTGGTTAGAGCTTCATTCGTTCCACCAGCAATGTTCCGAAAATAAAATAGTCGATTTTGCGGCGCTTTTCAGGATCCGGATCGTGGTCTGTTTCTGTCTCGTTGTTTTTTGGTCTGGAGCGGGTGAAGGGAATCGAACCCTCATTCTCAGCTTGGGAAGCTGATGTTCTACCGTTGAACTACACCCGCCAATTCAGGTTTCCACTAGTTTACTCAGAGCACCAGGGAGTTAACAACCTTCCTCAATGGTGGCTGGCGAGGACAAGCACTCCCGATTCTGCTAGTGTTTGAGGATTGGGTAGCCACCCTTTTAACGATCATTCGATGTTCAGGAGAGAGACCCCATGATTGCACAGATTCCACGATTGATGGCGCTTAGCGCCAGCCTGTTGCTGTCCGGCGCCCTATTCGGCAATGACCCGGTGCCGAGTAAGGAATCACTGGAGGGCGCTTTCCCGGCCAACAAAAGCTATTCACCCTATGCCGGGCGCAATTTCCCCACGCAGGTTTTTTGGGGCGATACGCATGTGCACACCGGCATGTCGATGGATGCAGGCGCTTTCGGCGCACGTCTGGAACCCGATGATGCCTATCGCTTCGCCAAGGGGAACGAAGTCACCTCATCCACCGGTCAGCGCGTGAAACTGTCCCGGCCCCTCGATTGGCTGGTGGTTGCTGACCATTCCGACAACATGGGATTTTTCCCGCGGTTGTATGACGGCGAGCCCTCGATGCTGGCAGACCCGACCGGCCGGCGCTGGTACGACATGATCCAGGAAGGGGGTAAGGCCGGTGTTGAAGCCGCTGTCGAAATCATCCAGGCGATTACCGGTAACAGTTTTCCGCAGGCGCTCGCATCGTTGCCGGGCTCGGAGGCTTATCGAGATGCCTGGGACCTGACTATCAAAGCGGCGGAAGACAATAACGATCCGGGTAATTTCACGGCGTTTATTGGTTACGAATGGACCTCCACCGAGAAAGGCTACAATCTGCACCGCGTGGTGGTTTATCGCGACGATGCCAGCAAGGCCAGCGTGATGGAACCGCTCACCACGCTGTCACCTTACGGCAGCCCGGATCCTCGCGACCTGTGGAAGTGGATGCAGCAATACGAGGACAAGACCGGCGGCACCATGTTGGCGATCGCGCACAACGGTAACCTGTCGAATGGCAACATGTTTCCTGAGTCCCGGACTTACTTCGGTGATCGAGTGGACAAGGATTACGCTCAGAAACGTATCCGCTGGGAACCGCTGTATGAAGCCACGCAGATTAAGGGCGACGGCGAGACCCACCCATTACTGTCTCCCGATGATGAATTCGCGGACTACGAGACCTGGGACCAGGGTAATCTCGACCTGACTTCACTGAAAGAAGATGACATGCTGCAGTACGAGTATGCCCGTAGCGGACTGCAGATCGGGTTACAGCTTGAGCAGGACCTCGGCGTCAATCCCTACAAGTTCGGCCTGGTCGGCGCGACTGATACACACACCGGCCTGTCGACCGCGGAAGAGGAAAACTTCTTCGGTAAGCATTCCGGTGCGGAACCCAGCCCCGGGCGTGTCAGTCACCCCATGGCAAAGGTGGGAGACAAAGAGTACACGGGCTGGGGAATGGTGGCTTCCGGGTACCAGGGAATCTGGGCCAGTGAAAATACTCGCGAGGCACTGTTCGACGCGATGATGCGCAAGGAGACCTATGCCACTACGGGTCCACGTATGCTGGTGCGCTTTTTTGGCGGCTGGGATTTCGTTGATGCCGATGCAAAGGGCCGCCTGCCGGCCGATATCGGCTACCTGAAAGGCGTTCCTATGGGGGGTGACCTGAAGAAAGCACCGGACGGCAAAGCGCCTTCTTTCCTGGTGGCGGCATTGAAGGACCCGCTGTCTGGCAATCTTGATCGCATACAGATCGTCAAGGGCTGGGTCGATGGGCGCGGTAACCGTCAGGAGAAGGTCTACGACGTCGCGTGGTCGGGAGACCGGCAACCGGGACCAGGTGGCAAGCTGCCGCCGGTCGGCAACACGGTGGACGTTGCTAATGCCACGTGGACCAACACGATTGGAAGTACAGAGCTGATTTCAGTCTGGGCTGATCCGGATTTCGATCCAAAGGTATCAGCGTTCTACTACGTGCGTGTACTTGAGATTCCGACGCCGCGCTGGACGGCCTACGAGGCCAAACGCTTCAACATCGAGATGCCGAGCCCGGACGTACCCATGACGACCCAGGAGCGCGCCTATACCTCCCCGATCTGGTACACGCCCTGAGCAGTGTGCTGATCTGATGATTGATACCCTGGCGGGCAGTATCAGCCCGCCAGGGCGGCGACATGAGCTGCCGAAGCCGAAGAAAGGGCATTCAGGTCATAGCCCCCTTCGAGTACCGACACGACCCTTGAGCCGCAGTTTGCACCGGCGAACGAACAAATTTCCGAAGTGATCCAGCCGTAGTCTTCATCAACCAGTTCAAGTTGGGCGAGCGGGTCTGCGATGTGGGCATCGAAACCGGCCGAGATGATGACCAGGTCGGGTGAAAACACCTCAAGGGCCTTCAACCCGTGATCTGACCAGATTCTGCGAAACTCTGTGCTGCCCGACCCGGGTGCCAGCGGCAGGTTCAAGATGTTTCCACAGCCGGTTTCTTCTGGATAACCCGAGCCCGGGTATAAGGGAATCTGGTGACTGGAGATGTACAGAACATCGGGTGAATCCTCGAAAATGTCCTGTGTTCCGTTGCCGTGATGTACGTCGAAATCCAGGATGGCCACCCGGCCTGCGCCTTGGCTCTGCTGCGCGTGACGGGCGGCTACCGCAGCCTGGTTCAGCAGGCAGAATCCCATCGCAGTCGTCGAATTCGCGTGATGGCCGGGCGGGCGCGTGGCGCAAAAAGCGTTTTTGGCCCGCCCCTCGAAAACCTGGTCGACGGCGAAACAGGCGGCACCGCTGCTCCGCAGCGTCGCATCTAATGAGCCTGGGGACAGGAAGGTATCTGCATCCAGTGCAATCCGGGACTGGGGGTCCTTTTTATGCGGTTCAAGTTCGAGCAGGCGCTTCCAGTAGTCGGCAGCATGCGCGAGTTCGAGTTGTGCCTCAGTGGCCAGTGGCGCCGGAAGCAGTTCGGTGCCGGGCAGGTTCCTGATCCCATTCATGACTGC
>Ga0316194_10003236_pt1 | contig 11370 bp, 10 predicted proteins | sample CroRivsedime1_MG_FD_204936 | JGI IMG/M metagenome (GOLD analysis project Ga0316194, IMG submission 204936) | Coastal sediment microbial communities from Maine, United States - Cross River sediment 1 | ecosystem: Environmental > Aquatic > Marine > Coastal > Sediment | place: USA: Maine... | reverse complement strand
TCAAAAGGGTATGTGTCTATAAGTCGTTGCAATTAATTTATCTACTTCTGGCAAAGGAGTCGTCCGAGCCTGATGGGTTCGAGCGAAATAGCTCCACATTTAAGAAATTGTATGCCGAAGAAATCAACGACGTGTTGACTGCTGGCATAGATTATGACTGGGATGAGTCCGGCGACTCAACCGCTGACGAGACTAAAATCCCGCAGGTAAGGCGTTTGTATAGGGTGTAGTAATCATGGCTACCGATGGCAGTGTCACAATTATTGGTTTAGAAAAACTTCGTAAGACTTTTGAAGTTCTATCGAGAGACATCGTAGGTTATGATATACTGGACGAGATTGGTGACTACCTGTCTTGGTCTATTGAAGTGCGTACGCTTTCAGGACAGGAAATTGAAGGCAAGCCTTTTAAACCTTACACCGACAAGTATCGCATGTTTAGGGAGTCGGTAGGGTTATCCGGAACACCAGATTTATTTTTTACAGGCTCGATGTTAAATTCGTTGACTTATATGCCTGAGGTCTCCAAGGAACAAGTAAAAGTATTCTTCATGGAGGGCACGGATAAGTTTGGCATGAGTAATCCGGCCAAGGCTTTTTATCTCCAAGACAAACGACCGTTCTTCGGGGCAAGTCTGGAAAATATCGAAAAAATCAGTGAGTTATACCAAGATTATGTAGAGAGGTTACTCCGTGGCAGAGAATAGCTTACGCGAGCAAATCTTAGTTGGTTGTAAGACAGGGCTCGAGAGCCTCGACTCTATTAAGACTGTTAAGCGGCAACAGCCGTCTAGCATTGAAGAGTTGAAGAACTACGCAGTCACCCAGTTGCCACTGGCGGCTATGGTTGGAGGCGTACCGATCCCACAGGAGCACAGAAAGACAAACAGAAGAGGCAATCAGGTGGACGTTTTCACGTCTACACTACAAATTCAGTTCTTCTTTTATTTTATGAATAGAGTAGACCCTGATACGCAATTGTCCAGTATTTTGGATGACTTCTGGGTGCTTATGTACGGAGATCAAACGAGAGCTGGCCTGGCTTTGTCCACCGACTTGGAGCCGCAAGTATCTGTGGCGGTTTGGGACCCTTATGTTGCATTTTCTGTGGTTGCCAAAGTGGTATATATACACGACATAGGAGGAATCTAATATGCCTCAACCGCATTCGACTCGAAATTACACGATTCTGCGGGGAGTATTTTCTGTTGCTGAATTTGTCAGTGGGACGCCGGGAGCTTACACCGATATGGGTAATGCCGTAAGGGCTGAGTACGAGCCTGTTATTGAAAGACTACCGCATTATTCCAACCGTAGTGGCTACCGAGTAAAGGATGCTAATCCGGTCATTATGACGGAGTACAACCTGCGTATCACTCTTGATGAAATGGCTGCAATCAACCTGCGGAAATTTCTCATGGGAGCACAGAATGGACTAGTCATTGACTTGCTTGATGACATTGACCGCGAGTATGCAGTCCGTTTTGTTGAAGACAACCCCCATGGGGTCAATAAAATTTGGAACTTCTGGAAAGGTACCATCGGCCCCAACGGTCCACTTGTGCTTGTGGCCGATGGTACTGAATGGGCCGTAATGGAAATGCTGTTTTCTGGCCTTTCTGACATTGGCAACCATCCAAGTAATCCTTACGGTACAGTGACTTACGCGGCTGGTGAAACCTCAACCACTACCTCAACTACAACGACCACAACTACATCCTAATGTAGCGACTCCGTTTTGTTAGGTAGGTGTTTTGCGGAGGAAGTAATGCGTAACTCCAAACCTATTGAGATTGACGACAAGAAAATCACAGTATATGAGTTGACAGTAGCAGAAATACTTGAAATCGGCAACACGAAGGCAATTAAGGAAAAGTCAACAGACTTAAATGACTTTAAAACCATCCTTGATGACTACCTTCCAAAAGCACTGTTGGGCGTTACTGTGGATGACCTTATGCAGATGGCTCCAAGCGATCTTAAAAAAATCTACGATATTTTTAGAGAGGTTAATGCTACTTTTTTCGACGTAGCTCGCTCGGTGGGACTGGGCGAGCTACTGAGCCAACTGACGGAGGCGATACAGAAGGACTTTTTGAAACTGCTTGTAGGCTCATTCACTACGGGTACCACGACATCCTAAATTGGGGTTATAGCTATTTTATCACCGCATTAAATGTACACCTAAAAGTTAGGCATGAGCAGCAGCGGGATAGAGCTATCAGCTACCGTAATGCTCGCACTTTAAACTCTAAAGACTTTGACAAGTATATTCGTGGGAGATAAAAATGGCAGACTCCTCTCAAACCTTGCAGATCATAGTTAAACTTCGCGATCAAGCCAGTCGTTCAATACGTGCTTTGCAACAAGTCACTGGTGGCTTCCGGAAAGCACTTAACGGAGTCAGTGGTGCTGTGTTCAGTCTTAAAGGTGCGTTGGCTGGCCTCGGCCTTGGACTAGTAGGGAGGAGTTTTTTAGAAACAGCGAAGACGTTTACAGCGATGGAAATCAAGCTGGATGCGTTAACCAAAGGCCGAGGTGTAGAAACTTTAGAGGCTATAAATGCCTGGGCACTGCGGATGCCTGTCGATACCCGCAAAGCAGTTGACTCATTTTCCATGATGATGGCAATGGGTCTCGATCCCACCTTAAAGAAAATGCAAACACTCGTCGATGTGAGTGTTCTCTTCGGCGAGCATGCAATGCCTCGTGTGGCCCGTGCCCTTGGACAGATGGCTACATTAGGAAGACTTTCTGCTGAGGAGCTGAATCAGTTATCTGAAGTTGGAATTAACGCCCGAAAGTACTTGACAGAGGCTTTCGGGATGACTGTAGAAGAGCTACAAAAGAGTAAAGTCAAGATCGGCTCCATTATAGATGCTATCCTTAAAGGGCTGGAACGTGAGTTCGGTGGTTCTGCCAAGCGGATGATGACTTCATGGTCAGGTATGACTACAACTCTTATCTCGTATTGGGTTGAATTTCAGCGACGTGTGATGAAGAGTGGTGTGTTTGAGGCCATGAAGAACCAGTTACAAGGTCTTGTGGAGGCAGTAGATAAACTGTTCAAGACTGGGCGCATAGACATCTGGGCTCATGAAGTTGCCATTGGTGTGCTGAGTGCCTTTCAGGTCATGAACGAGGCGGTCGGCATTTTTGTTAAGTCAGTTATCAGTAGTAAGATAGTTTGGGACAAGTTGGCTTTGAGTTTTCGACAAATGCGGCTCACATCACTACATAGCCAATTTGATAATCTTTTCGAGGCACTGACAGAAGGTGGCGAAAAGGTCGAGTGGTATAAGTCTCGCTGGGGAGAGAACTGGCAGGAAAAAGCCCGAGAACGATTACATGAATTACAGGAAGAGATCGACAATGTCACTACCTCTGCCGGTTATAATGCTGATGCCTTGGGTGCTAACGCCGAAAGACTTGAGCGTTATAAGGATTTGATCGAAGAGACAAGGAAGGCTTTGGCAGAACTGAAGAGAGTGAAGTATGAGCCACCCGAGCAGATTGCTGGTGACATCCCTACTCGCCCCAAACCGAAGATACCTGAAAAGGTAGACACCAAACTTGTGGCGGCTGGTATCAAAGCCGAGGCGCAGGAAGCTCTTGAAGTCAACAAGACTTTGATGGCCGCAGTAGAGCAGCAGTGGACTTTGCATACCATCAATATGGAAGACTACTTCAAGCAGCGCACCGATCTTATCGCCGAGCAGTATAAAATCCAGAATGACTTGCTTGAAGCCCAAAAGAGAACTGCCAAGCCCGAGCAGAAACCTTTAATCGAAGCGCAACAATTTGCCTTGGCCCAACAGCATCTACGCGACATGTTGAACCTGGAAGTTGAGTACAAGAATGCTATTAAAGATCGGAGTGATGCTGAGAAAGAGGCGAGTGATGTGGTGGCTGGTATCCGTGAACGAGTCGCAGAAATGGGTGTGGGTGACTCGTTGCAGAGGCAATTCGATGTTAGCAATGAGAAGATGCGAAGGCGGCAAAAAGAAGAGATCGATGCACTACTTGCGCTGAAAGAAGAAGGTTATGATGTCGAGAAAGAGTTGCAGGAAGCCCACCTTGAACACATGAACGAGAAGGAACAGCAATCGGCCAACCAGCGTAAGAAAATCTGGGAAACTTTTATCAGTGGCCTAGGCGATACTCTGAGTGATATGACCGAGATGTTCCTTGATTTCTATAAGGCCTCCGGTGAGAAGAATAAAGAAATGTTCACCTTATTTAAAGCTGCCTCCATTGCACGGGCAATTATCGCCACATACGAGTCGGCCGTAAAAGCCTACAACGCGATGGTTGAAATCCCTATCGTGGGCCCAACCTTGGCCGCCACCGCTGCGGGTGTTGCTATTGCGGCTGGGTTAGCCAAGGTGCAATTAATACGGCAGCAAGAAATGTCCGAAGGTGGTGAAATTAAAGGTTACAGCCCAAGTGATAAGTCCGACAACATACCGATCAAAGCCACTGCCGGTGAGTTCATGCATCCGGTGGATACGGTCCGTCACTATACTGTTCAAGGGATGGAAGTAATTCGGAAAAAATTAATACCGAAAGAAGTACTCCTCCAATATGCCACACCGACTTTTTCAGTGCCTACTGGCTATGCGTTGGCTGCTGGAGGCATGGTTGCCAATTCTGGTAGTACCACTGCTGAAGATGGTGGTGGTCAGACGTTGCAGATGCAAACAAATATCATGCTACCGGAAACTTTGGGTTTTATTGGACGGCGTTTAGAAGCCGAGATTGAGCCTGTAATTCATAGAGTATTACGGGAGGAGTTGAGATACTAAAATGATACAGACCGGACAGCAAAAACTTGGTGGGTATACTTTTTATTGGGACCCAGATAATATGCTTATCCCTGAGAAGAAGAAGGATGTAGCAGAGACAAAGACATACGGTGGCGCTGCTATCTTCGAGTGGGATGCTATATTGTCGGGAACCAGAGTTGTTTTAGAATGGGACTCGATGCCAAGTGGTATGTACAAGAAGCTTCGGCAGCAGTACATTGAAACAGGTACTACTTATGAGTGGAATCCCCAAACGGGTGGAAACAGATACAATGTTCGGATAGTTGACTTGGAAGGCCAGTATTTTGGCACTGTGCATCACGACGGACACTTCCGGAAGAATGTCAAGTTGGCATTGAATATACGTAGTATGGCGTCGACGTCACAGGCAACCACTACCACCACAACCAGCACTACCACCACAACGACATAGGAACTTGGTATGGCTTTAACATTGGAAAGTGCATTACAAACTCGTCTGGATGGTATCGAGAGGCAACCAGCGATTGAAATATTGAGCGGCAGTTTTGTAGCCACTATACCATTTGAGGGGAACAGTTTCGGTATTTCAGGTAGTACTACTTTTCAGCCGCACTTAATGAGCTTATCCAGTGGGCGTCTTGCGCAGCTATACGTGGACAGTAGCTATGTGTTGCAGTACATGTATACAGACACAAGTCGAACTCAGTGGACTGAACGTAGTCTGCCTAACATTACGGCTGATTTTAATGTGGAGTATGCTACCGGGACAGAACTTGCCAATGGAAATATTGGTGTAGTGGTAATGACAAATCACTACGGTAACTGGAAATTGCAGGGTGGCGTGATTTCCCCCACAGGCACTATCGTTACCGCCTTTAGCCAGATCGAAGACCTTAACGACAGTTATGACTGGCGCTCCCCGCATGTCACTCGTCTCAATTCTGGCACCTACTACTTAACATATATACGAGAAGACCCGGACACCTCTTGGGCTGTTTACGCGCGCACAGCAACGGCCTGGGGTAGTTGGGGCGCTGCCTTCGATATAACCCCGTCAGGGCTTAATACAGCGCGTGAAATAGACAATCCAAGTGTGTTCGACACGAGTGAAGGTGACTTATTTTTATTGGTTGATCATGTGACTTCACAGCAGGACGATGTCAGCATTAAGAATATATTTTCTGCCATAAGCACTAACGATGGCACATCGTTTGGGGCCGCTACCGCTCGTACCAGTTATACTGCCTTTGGTTCCAATGGCTTAGACCCTGTAATGGTGCAGCGACCCAATGGTACCGTATGGCTAATATTTTATGAAAATATCCGTGTACTGCACATGGACGAGTCAGCTACTGGATTTCTACAGAGCTGTGCCTATGGCATGGGTGTAAAAGGTCTTCACTGTGACTCGGTTAACGGAAAAATTTATGTGGTGTATGGCAACAGTCAGGTAGGAACAAAGGGTACGGGTGGCATAGCGGTAGTTGACATCGCTACGTGGAGCATCGACAAGGTTTACTATAATGCCAGTACACCTACTTTAAACCAAGCCTTCTGTGATTATCATCAACTACCCAATCGTAATATGATCCATGGTGATGGGAAGTACATGGCTCTGTGCATTTACACGGCTGGTGGTATTACCAATGGGCATTCGGTTGTAGCCGTAGTTGATCATACGGCAGATAGCATTACTAACTACGTAATTGGTGACCTGAGTATGACTTACAGCCCATTGCCAGATGGAGTACCAGCGTATGGATTACCACGTAACGTTGAATACGACAGTAATGCTCGCTATGGTGCTCTGGGAATTGAAATAAAATGCATTCGTGTAGATGCCTCCCGTGACAGACTATACTTAGGGTGGAGTGGAGGTTACTGGGGTCAGGCTTATCGGTTTAGCTACATTGACCTTACTGAAGCACCCGACGGCGAGGGTTACTACAACATGACCTGGGTAACGGAAGAGACCAGCGGTATTTCGATACCCAACGATAACCGAACCTGGTTTGAGTATGATTGGCAATTTGAACTGGATACGGCACGGCAATATATTGTAGTGTATACAAATGCCGGTGGAAAAGTAAGTAGCTTGACTTGGAATGGTGGCATGGCCGTATTGTCTGAAACAGCCGATGGTGCCATTGTTAAATCATATACCTACATTGACAATAACAGTGCCCCACGGTGGGGACCTAAAAATGCTATTCTATATAACGGTGCCATATATGGCAGCATTGACTATTGTAGTACATGGCCGCATACCGACCAGCGCGGACTGGTTAAGATTGACTACCTCACAGATACCGTAACCTATTATCGCCCTACGTTTGCAACAGCCGATGACTACCATATTTATGACCTCGCCTTGGATTCCACTGATGGGTACATCTACTGTGCTATGGCTTATGGCATTGCTCGCTTTGATATAAATTCAGGTGCTTGGACTCTATTTAGCAAAGACACACTGCCTGGATTTGTACCAGAAGACAAAGATAATGTTATGGCCCATGTAACATTAGATGAAGTCAACGGAAATATAATTGGAGGCGTGTGGAATGACTATGCTTCCCAGTATTTAGAAGGCATAAATATGTTCAACGAGAATGGGGCTTACAACCAGTTACAGTTCGCTACTGCTTACAAGCATGCCTCATGGGATTGGGAAGCCCACCAAGACCTCAGCTACTATAGTACAGAGTTACAACCCTCGGCGGTGGTGGATGCAGAGGATGTTCTATGGGTGACTTGGAGTCATAGTGATTGGGATGCTGGTATAAATGTGCTGTACTGGGATAACGATCGCGGTAACATCGAGCTACTTGATGACTTGGTTAATACGGTGACGCTAAATTGGCAACTTAAAAAAGTCAATACTCTTAATTTCCGTTTGGGCAACGGTCACCTGTATGATCCCCAAAATCTGCTGAGCGCATATAATATTGTAGGCCAAAAAGGCCGGAAAGTCACAATTCGCATAGGTGAGAAGATTGGTGACTACACGTATTGGGTTAACCAGGGCACATATCTTGTTGAAACTTCAACTATGAGCTACACCCGTGGCAAGAATCCAGTGTTATCAGTTAACTGTTCTGGTAAAACATCTATGTGGAGGCAACAGCAAATTGCAGTAAGTGGGTTGTATAGTGGTTCGATGCCAGATGTTGTTATACGTAATATTCTAGACGATCATACTCAATGGGTGAGTGCAGAGTATGACATCCCGGAATTTACCAGCGAGCATGAGATATTTTATCAATGGATCGACAAGACAGTATGGGAAATGATTGAAGAGTTATGCGATCATTTTTTCTATGCTATGTATGAGGACGTTGATGGGGTATTTGTGTGCCGGGAGGTCTCGTTGACTCAGGCCGTGGATCACGAGTATAGTGACCAGCTTCAGATTATGGACTTCAGCCCTGATGATAATTACAGTGACTATACTAACAGGGTGCGAGTAATCGGTGAGAATAACGACTACACAGAGGTGCTACATAACGAGGAGTTGATTACAAGTCGGGGCGGCACGGTGGGCTGGTGGACGAAGAAAACAACCGAAGACGTACACTACTCCGAAGACGACAGCCGGCAATGTCGTAATCCTCGTTTGGAAGTAATTCACAGTCCTAAAGAATATGGATTGTTGTTAGACCAGTTAGCTACCGGTGATGGTGGCATCGAAATATCTTATGTTGATCCGTACGAGAGATATATAGAAGTAGAGATCAAAGTCAAGGATCTTACTGCTGCCTTTGTGGGTGCGGTGATTGCAATGATAGCTACTGCGGCTGCATCCACGTGGTGCGGTGCCTCTCTCTATAGTACTTGTGGCCCGTACATTTGGGCCATGGCATTGGCCTGTGCTTTGGTTTTTTACATATTAGCAGCGATGGCAAACTACCAATACGAGATATGGGCCCGTCCTCTTGGACGAGTGAAGTCAACAATCCAATATGAAGCCAATGATCTTGAATTCCAAAGAAAGTTAAACGGCGAGATCGTAACTGAAGAGATAACTGACGCGTTATGTAATACTGTGGCTGAATGTCGGCGAGTAGCTGAGGGGAACCTCGAGATGATAAGGGCACAGCGTAGTCGGGCCAATTTTAAGAAAGTCGCTCATCTGCAAGACGAGTTACTGGATAAAATAAAAGTGTATCACCCGTATAGTGGTGAGGGCATGGAGCTGGTAGTTGTAGGCTTAAAACGCACGTACACGAAAGGTGAAGGTGTTTTTGATCATGTCGAAGGATGGAGATACAAACCGTGAAGCTCTATAATCGTAATATAATGCGCAAACGAGTACGGGATATGAAGCGGTGGAGTGTAGTTGACCGTGATGCCGTGATATGGAGCGTAGACACCGGAAACTTCTATTGTTTGGTAAAAATACAGGGTAGTGCTACTACTATCAAAGCCCATTACCCCAGGAATTGGCGAGTGACACCCACATGGCTGAAGCCTGGCAATGCTGTTCGTATTAGGCACCGCTCGGGTGTTCAGGGTTATGTTGAGGTAGTGGGCCATGGGAGAGCTATACCCACACCAGTAGAAGGTGACTCGATGCCTATTCCTGGCAATCAGGCCGATGCGATTGTGACGGGGATGGAAGTATTGGTGTATGCTGGTGGTGGCATGAATGTTACTGTAAACGATGGCACATACCGCATCGATGGTACAATATATGTATTTCTGGCTCCTGTAACAGGCTACACCGTCATGGATGATCCAGCGCCTATGACAATGGGTAGTGAACTTGTTATGGGTTTTGGAGAGACCGTTACGCCCGTAGTAATAAGCGCAGCCCCAGCCGCAGGTTATGGTAGATACGATGCTCTGGTGATAGGGATTGATGGTGTAGTAGACGTAATCGAAGGAGCTACGCAGAGCCTGGCCACAGAACCATCGTATCCAAGTGTACCCAGTGATCATGTTTTAATTGACTACATTTTTATCTATGGTGGTATGACAGAAATCACCGTAAGCGATATCGGCACACGTTGGGCGGCACCGTATGCTAATACGGTGAGTACTTCGAGCACCATGAAGACCGCCAACGATACCTTTGAAATGCCGTGGGATGCTGGTGATGACACACCCGTAGTAGGAATCACCATATCTACGCAAGACCAGTACGGTAACAACAGAGTCGTAAGTACTACGGTTACAGTCACAATGCTGATTGGTACTGGAGGCGTGAGTAACTCGGCCGGTGGCACATTTTCAACTTCGGCTTCTAAAACTGTTGGTAGTAGTGGCACTTTTTATTATGAACGTAACCAGCTGGCTTCACCCGAGATATATCCAGTGCTACGGTTTGACTTTGATAGTTTTCCGTCTCTCACTATCATTATTCCGGTGGTGTTGCTTGACGTTTCAGGAGACCCAATATGAGTAACATAGAACAAATATGTGAGAGACTGAGCAAGTTGGAAGAGCACATAGAATACCATACCAAGTTGCTTGAGTCCATTGTTGAAGCTATTCCACCGGCGAGTAAGCAGCCTGATGTTTTAAAAGCCATGGAACCACTTTTAAACAGCCCAATGATAAAAGATAATCCAGCCCTCGCGACTATGCTGGAGTCGTTTAAGAAAAATATGGGAGGAAAGTAATGAGTGAACATTATCATACTCCGTATGTGGATGGGACTACGGAGTACAAAGCAGACGACATGAACGCCCCATTGGGTGAATTGGATCAGGCACTCGATGATATTCGGGGCCCAAAGTACTATGACTTTATGGGCCAGTACTTGGGCGACGTACTTAACAGCAATGCACTACTGATGCAAGGCATCATTGGGCGGTACATGGTGTTGAAGGCTACCGCTCCTGGTAGTGAGTTATATGCGGATACGGCGCCAGCGTCTTCAGCCCAATTTGTTATCAAACGCAATGATGTACAGATAGGTACTGTGACTGTGGGTGCAGGTGGGAATAAAGGCACCTTCTCGGTAGCTGCTGATGTAGCGTTCTACAATGGTGACTTGTTGCAGTTGTATGGCCCGAACCCAGCCGATGGTAGTATGCAGGATGTTAGTTGGAATTTAATACTGACACGTCCAGATCCGTCGAGTATGACCACGACCACGACAACAACTACGACTACGACTACGACTACGACAATACCTTAAAGTTGCAATTAATTGCAACTTGGAGAATTAATATGGCGTTAATATTTACTGAAGGTTTTGATGCATACACCTCAGATGCTGATGCTGAACAGAGGGGTTGGCACATAGAATCGGGGATCGGTGTTGCCATTTCGTCTGATTATAGACGGGGTGATTCGGGGTACGGCGTAGGAATGAACTCTAGTTACGCATTTTACAGATACTTGCCTACTACATATACGACTGTGTATGTTGGTTTTGCGCAGCTGAAAAGACAGAATGGGACTCCATCCCCCGATATGAGTAACGCGTGGTTTTATGTTGGCGATGAAAGTGGTGCGCACCAAGTACAATTGCATATTAATGCAGATCATAGTATCTCCGCATGGTTGGGTGATCATAGCACCCTTTTGGGCTCTACCGCTGCTGGTGTATACCCGACATCAACGTCACAGTGGAATTA
>Ga0316194_10003235_pt1 | contig 11371 bp, 9 predicted proteins | sample CroRivsedime1_MG_FD_204936 | JGI IMG/M metagenome (GOLD analysis project Ga0316194, IMG submission 204936) | Coastal sediment microbial communities from Maine, United States - Cross River sediment 1 | ecosystem: Environmental > Aquatic > Marine > Coastal > Sediment | place: USA: Maine... | reverse complement strand
GCCGAAGGCGTCGCAGATATGCCGATCGGTGTCGACATCGTTGAACCACCGATGATGTTCGCACTGCAGCAAGAGGGACTGGATATTCGCGATGGGCAGCAGGTGTTTCTCGATGCCCGACAAATCAAGAGCATGGATGAAATAATTCTGCTGAACATGTCGGCAGCCCTCGTTGATGGTGCCTACCAGGAAATCGCCGACCGCTTGAAACCAGGCATGCGCGAGAATGAGATGGTTGGTCTCGTCAACAAATTCTTATACGACAATGGCTCCGACGACGTCGAGGCAATCAATGCCGTATCCGGCGAGCGTTGCTCACCGCATCCCCACAACTTCACGGATCGCATGTACCGTCCCGGCGATCAGGCGTTTTTCGACATTATCCAGTCCTACATGGGCTATCGCACCTGCTACTACCGAACGCTGAATGTCGGCCTGTCGACGCCGGCGCAGGAAGACGCATACAAGGTTGCACGCGAGTGGATCGATAGTGCGATCAACCTGGTGCGACCCGGTCTGACGACGGACAGAATTGCGGCGCTGTGGCCAAAGGCTGAAGAATTCGGCTTTGCAAACGAGATGGAAGCATTCGGATTGCAATTCGGTCATGGTCTCGGACTGGCGCTGCATGAACGGCCGATCATCAGCCGGCTGGTTTCGTTCGACAACCCGTTTGAGTTGCAGGAAGGTATGGTCTTCGCGCTGGAAACCTATTGTCCCGCAGCGGACGGCAACGGCGCAGCCAGAATTGAGGAAGAGGTAGTCGTGACCAGTGATGGCTGCAAGGTGATTACACTGTTCCCGGCGCAAGAACTATTTGTTGCTAACCCGTACTAAAGCCGATCACCTCAACAAGACATCTATTGACGACTATAAAACTATGTCAGACAAACTAATCAGCGCTATACCAACCGATTTGCATATTGGTGGCCAATGGGTCCCATCTTCCGACGGAAGCCGTATTTCCGTTGTCGATCCTGCTACAGAGCAGGTGATTGCCGACGTTGCGAGCGGCTCTGCCGCGGATGCGACAAGTGCAGTGGATGCTGCATTCGCAGCCAGCGCCGAATGGGCCGCCACAGCACCGCGCGAGCGTGGTGAGATCTTACGCAAGGCATATGAGCTAATCACCGAGCGCAGACTAGACATTGCCAAAATCATATCGCGTGAAGAGGGCAAGACACTGGCGGAAGGCCTGGGTGAAGTGGCTTATGCAGCCGAGTTCTTCCGTTGGTATGCAGAAGAAGCGCCACGGACCATGGGTCATTTTGGGCGCTCACCGGTCGGGGCCAATAATATTCTGGTCGATCATTGTCCCGTCGGTGTATCGCTCCTGATCACGCCATGGAATTTTCCAATGGCCATGGGCACAAGAAAAATTGCGCCAGCGCTGGCTGCGGGGTGCACCGTAATCTTGAAGCCCGCGTCTGCGACACCACTTACCGCCTTGGCGCTCGCCGTCGTCCTCGAGGAGGCCGGCGTCCCGGCAGGTGTTGTTAACGTGCTGCCGTCCAGTCGCTCCGGCGAAGTATCCAATCAAATTCTCGGCGATAGTCGCGTTGCAAAGGTGTCGTTCACCGGCTCGACAGAAGTTGGCAGAGTGTTGCTGGCCAAAGCGAGCGAACGTATCGTTAATTGTTCAATGGAGCTTGGCGGCAACGCGCCCTTTATTGTGCTCGACGATGCCGATATCGATGCAGCGGTTGAAGGGGCCATGATCGCCAAGATGCGCAACGCCGGTGAGTCTTGTATTGGCGCCAATCGATTCTATGCACATTCGTCGATCGCGGACGAGTTCTCCGAAAAATTTGCGGCCGCAATGGCAGACCTGAAGGTTGGCCCGGGTCTCGAAGAGGGTGTCGACGTGGGACCATTGGTCAATGCCAGCACACGCGACAAGGTGGCGCAGCTCGTCGATGACGCGGTCGCTCGTGGAGCGCGCGTTCATACCGGTGGCAAGCGACCACCCGGCCCCGGGTTCTTCTATGAGCCAACGGTTCTCACCGACATCGATCCGCAGGCTGACATCTTGCATACCGAAATATTTGGTCCGGTTGCGCCGATCGTCAAGTTCGATGAACTAAGCGATGTAATAATACGCGCCAATGACACGATCTTCGGTCTGGCCGCATATGTGTTCAGTGGTAACGTCGGTCGTGCACTGGCTGTTGCTCAGCAAATTGATGCAGGCATCATCGGCGTGAATCGCGGTTTTGTTTCTGATCCGGCCGCACCATTCGGCGGCATGAAGCAAAGTGGTCTTGGTCGCGAGGGCTCGCAGGATGGAATGCACGAATTTCTCGAAAAACGATACATCGCCGTTGACTGGTAACGCGACATCCATGCGCCGAACCGGCAGCAATCACGATAGGACAACATGATGATTATTAACAACACTACGACTTCCACGATTGGCAGCATGATTAGCAAGTTGACCGTTATTTGCGCCCTGCTATTTGTTGCCGCCTGCGACAAGCAGGCTGCAGATGGGCCAATCCTGATCAAGTTTCCGCACGTGACGGCCCCTGCGACACCTAAGGGTCAGGCGGCGGAACGGTTTAAACAAATCGCTGAAGAGCGCCTGGCCGGGCGCGTTACAGTCGAGGTGTATCCTTCCGGACAGTTAATGAGCGATGACGATTCTCTGGATGCGTTGGCTTTCGGTGAGGTCCAGATGATCGCAATTTCCCTGTCGAAACTCGATCGCCTGACGCACAAGTTTCAGATTTTTGACTTGCCGTTTCTCTTTCCCGATTTGCAGACCGTTGAAAAATATCAGGCCAGCGATTATGGGCAACAGCTACTGACGTCAATGACCGACCGCAAATTGCTGGGTCTGTCTTTTTGGCATAACGGCATGAAACAATTCGGTGGCCCGGTGCCGATGCGCACTCCGGAAGCAGCCGCAGGCCTGAAATTTCGGATAATGGAGTCGGACGTTTTGCAGGCGCAAATTCTGCAGATCGGTGGTAACCCTCAGAAAATGGCCCTCGGTGAGGTGTATCAGGCCCTGCAGACAGGTGCGGTTGATGCACAAGAAAATACCTGGTCGAACATTTACTCCTCGAAATTCTATGAAGTGCAGCCCTACATTACCGAAACAAACCACGGTTACATTGGCTACCTGGTTACGGTGAACCCGGATTTCTGGAATTCACTGCCGGACGACGTTCGCAGCGAGCTCGAAGTTATCGTTGCTGAAGTCAGCGCCTGGGCCAACGATCAGTCAGCAAACATAAATCTTGAGGGCAAAGAGAAAATAGTGGCGTCGGGCCAATCCGAAGTGGTCAATCTTTCGGTCGAAGAAAGGTTGGGATGGCAGCAGGCAATGCGACCGGTCTGGGAAAAGTTCTCGGATAATATCGGTGCCGACCTGATTAAGGCGGCTGAGGCCTCATCACGGTCTGCCGAGTAACACACGTCTCGTGCGCATAGTGATCGACAGGCTCGAAGAATGGCTGATGGCCGCGCTGTTGGCCTTCATGACGGTACTGACGTTTGTTCAGGTCGTGATGCGCTATGTCTTCAACACGGGTTGGTTATGGTCTTTGGAAGCGACAACTTACTCGTTCGCGGCGCTGGTACTAATCGGCATGTCCTACGGCGTGCGTACAAGGACGCACATTGCAACGGACCTGTTTACACGCAAGTTGTCGGAGCCGCTGCAGCGTAAAGTTGCGATATTGGCGATTCTTGCCTGCCTCGTTTATGCGGCGCTGATGTTGTACGGGTCGGTGGTGTTGGTTGATCGTCTAATGACACTGGGCAACGACGCGAGGGATATACCGGCGCCAAAATGGTTGCTGACCATAACCATGCCGCTGGGATTTGTGCTGCTGGGCTATCGTTTGTTAGAGGTAGGCTGGCAGCTGTTTCGACATGGCACAGGCGGCCTTGCTAGCGGCCAGCAGCATGCCCCCGCTGTAGATGAGAAATCGGACCACCAGGGAGACAATCCTTGACCGCCGCGTTTCTCCTGACGGCGCTATTTGTGCTGTTGTTCGTCGGCGTCCCGGTCGCAGTGTCGCTTGGTCTCGCCAGCGTTCTGACCATGTTGCTGTTTGGCGATCAGACGCTGCTGTCATCGAGCCAGAAGTTTTTCCACACGATGCAGGTCTATCCACTTCTGGCGGTGCCATTCTTCATATTGGCCGGCACGTTCATGACGACGGGCGGTGTCGCCCGTCGCATGGTCGCATTCGCCAATGCACTCGTTGGGCACTTCCGTGGTGGGCTGGCGATGGCCGCATTGCTCGCCAGCGCTTTTTTTGCGGCAGTCTCCGGCTCAGCGCCAGCAACCGTGGTCGCGGTAGGCAGCGTCATGATTGTCGGCATGGTGGCATCCGGCTATACACGCAATTTTGCAGCGGGCGTCATATGTAATGCCGGTACTCTGGGTATCCTGATACCACCATCCCTGGTGATGGTGGTATATGGAGCGATTACCGAGTCTTCTATCGGCCGATTGTTCATCGCTGGTATTTTGCCGGGAATCATCCTCACGGTGGTGATGATGATTACGGTCACTGTAATCGCGCGCAAACAAGACATGCCCCGGCAGGAGCGTGCCAGCTTCAAGGTTGTCGTCAAAACCTTTCGTGAGGCCCTGTGGGGACTGATGCTGGTTGTGATCATTCTCGGTGGTATTTATGCCGGAATCTTCACCCCCACTGAGGCTGCAGCGGTTTCTGCCGTCTACGCGTTTTTCATCGCTGTTTTCGTTTATCGCGATATCTCGATGCCGGATGTCCCTAAAGTCCTGGTCGAGGCATCCAAGATAACCGTCATGCTGATGTTTATTATCGCCAACGCATTCATGTTTGCGTTTCTGCTGACGACCGAACAAATCCCGCAAATGGCTTCCGAGCTTATTGTCGGAATGGGTCTGCCGGTATGGGGATTCTTGCTTGTCCTGAACGTCCTGCTTTTGATTACCGGCAACTTCATGGAGCCCACATCGGTCGTGTTGATTCTCACGCCCATCGTCTTTCCGATTGCGATGGAAATGGGCATCGACCCGACGCACCTTGGCGTATTGATGATCGTCAATATGCAAATCGGCCTCGTAACACCACCTGTGGGCCTCAATTTGTTTGTGACCGCGAGCGTGGCGAAGTTGTCATTGGAAGAAACGATCAAGGCATCGTTCCCCTGGCTGCTGGTTTTGCTGGGAGTGCTGGTGCTGATTACCTATGTGCCATGGATCTCGCTGGTCGTTCCGAATTTGCTGCTTGATTAGAGGGCCGCGCACTGGCTTTCATCAGTCCCCGGGAGAAGCGCTTGTCATTTGTCCTCTATAACGCCCCACAGTCTACTTGCAGCCAGAAGGCGCGCATCTGCCTGCATGAGAAGGGCCTCGACTTCGCCGAGGAAAAGCTCGATCTGTTCAAGGGCGATCAGCTGACGGAAGAATACAAGAAGATCAACCCAAACGGCGTCGTACCGACATTGGTTCACGATGATGAAGTCATAATCGATTCCTCCGTGATCATCGAATATCTCGACGAGCTGTTCCCGGAGGTACCTCTGAGTCCGGCAACGCCGGCCGGTCGGGCACACATGCGTGAATGGATGCGGTTTTTTGAGGAAGTGCCGGCGCCTGCCGTACGTGTGCCGTCTTATAACCGCGTGTTCCTGAGACATTTCCAGAAAATGACCGACGAGGAATTTGTTGCGTTCGGCGAATCAAAACCGTTGCGTAAAGACTTTTTTCTAAAGATGGGGCGCAAGGGTTATAGCGATGAAGAAATGCAACAGGCCGAAAACCGCTTGCGCATGACGATTGAACGCATGGAATCGCAGCTGCAGCAAGCCGGGCCGTGGTTGCTGGGCGACTATAGTCTGGCCGACATATGCATCATTCCGGTCATCGTGCGTCTCGATGATATTGGCTTGGACCGATTGTGGACTGATTGCTCTAACGTCGGTGAATGGCTTTCTCGTTATCGTGAGCGATCGACATTTGCGAAGACGTTTTATTTCGGTTCGCTGTTATCCGAGCAATACGGTGACGTGAAAATTCCCTGAATGCGTTGCTGGCCTGCGTGTCAGGTTTTTCGATGAGTTTTAAGTTGACGAAATGAAGCGCAAGATCAAACGAAAAATAACCATTCGCGATGTCGCCGATCTGGTCGACGTTCACCACTCGACTGTGTCGCGGGCACTTAGTCCGGACAAGCGGGACCAGATTTCGCCTGCCGTTGTCGAGAAAGTCGAAAGAGCAGCGAAAGAACTTGGCTATTACCCGAATATCGTCGCGTCTTCGCTGAAACAGAACCGCTCCTTCGCAATTGGCGTCTTGATTCCGGATTTAATGAATCCCGTTTTCCCGCCGATTATTCGGGGAATTCAGGACGCTGCCGAAGCGCTTGGATACACCGTTATCACTGCCAACACCGACGATGAGGAAATGAAGGAACGGGACGCGCTCCGCATGATGCAGGGCCGCTCAATCGACGGTGTGATTATTGCGACGGCGCGGCGCGCGGACCCGATCGTTAAGGAATGTATTGATAACGATATTCCTTTCGTTTTAGTCAATCGCACGGTCGATGACGGTTGCGTCAATGCTGTGATTATTGACGAGGAATTCGGTATCCGCGCGGTGCTCGATCACCTGGTCAGCATGAAGCATGTCAATATTGCGCATATCGCGGGCCCGCAACATACGTCAACCGGCTATCACAGAGCCAACGCTGTAGCCGATTATCTGCGCACTCACAATTTGCGCTCTGACCTTGTGGAGACCACTGAAAAATTCACAATTGATGAAGGTGCTAGTGCATTTAGAAGGCTGCTTGCGAGGGACCCGAATTTTACCGCGGTTGTTGCTGGTAATGATTTGCTGGCGCTGGGTTGTATGGATGCTATGAAAGCCGAAGGCCTGCTCGTTCCTGAGGACATATCGATAAGCGGCTACGACGATATGTTGTTCCTTGAGCGAATGAGTCCTGCGTTAACGACCGTACTGGTACCAAAATACGAAATGGGCTTGCAGGCAACCAGGACACTGCTGGAGATGATCAGTGGTGATGGTAATGGACCAGGCGTTGTCAGGATGCAGCCTCGATTGGTGATTCGAAGCTCAACTGCGGCGGTACATTAAACGGCCGCTGGCGGTATCGAACTATTTGATGCCGAGAAATTTATCCGTTGGCCAGGCGTGGCAGGTTACGCATTCGGTCTTCGCCCCCTGAGCCTCATGACAGCTAATGCAGGTCGCCATCGCAACAGTGGCTTTGGTTTCAGAAACAACATCGGCTTGACTGATATCGCCGTGGCAGGTCTCGCACTGCACGCCCGCATCGACGTGTGGTCTGTGGGCCCAGGTGACGCCAGGAGTCACAGCATAAACTCGCACCCAGGGAATCTCATGTCCCGACTTCGCCAAGGTGTGCAAACTCTGAATTGCAGGTGTGTCGATTGCAATGGCCTCGTGACAGGACATACAGGTCTCGGTCGCCGGATAGGTCATCATGGAACCAGGTTCCGGATTGGTATGGCACATCTGGCATACGACCCCTAACGCCATGTGCGCCTTGTGACTAAATGGCAGTGGTTGCGCGGGTGCAGTGTGTGCTGCGAGATTGTTCGGTACAACGAAATCGCGGCTGGCTTTCGGTTGTTGTGCGCTGCTTGGACTAACGAACAGACACGCGAACAGCAACGTGCAGAGTGTCGCTTTGCCCCGGCCAGAGGGCGCCAAAACCACCTCTAGAATAGTGGGAATATTCATCGTTACAGTTTCATTCCGACAGATTTGCTTACGGCTTCCTCGATGCTGCTGCCATGGTCTTTGAGGACGGCAATGGCTGCATCGCGACCCGGCTGGCCTCTTACAGAGCCGCCGGGAGCAGTGCATGAGCCTGTCTGGTACAAGCCGGGAATAGGCATTCGATATTCCGCCCAGTCCGGCACCGGGCGCATATCGCCAACCTGTGCAGCGCCATATGCGAAAGCATGTACGCTACCGCGCCACATAGCCGGGTTCATGCGTTCAATATCGAGCGGGCTCTGCAGGAACTTTCCAAGAATCTTGTCCTCGGTCAGGTTTGGGCAGAATTTGCGAAAATTGTCGAAAACTTTTGCCGCAACTTCATCCTTGATGTTGTCCCAGTGCTGCGGACCTTCTTGCAGTTGGTACGGTAAATTGCCCAGGATTTTCAGTGTGTGCATGCCGGCCGGTGCCCGTGTCGGATCGGCGATGCTTGGGCAGACTATTTGCATAGGCAGGTTATCCAGGTTGAGCGTTCCGGTGGCGTGTTCGTAATCCGCCAGCAGGATTCGCTCCGGATGGGATAGCAGGGCTGATTCAGCCGGCGCGATGGTGCTGCCGTCTGCAAGCTCAAACCTGGGTGGCTCCGAAATTGCGTAGTGAAAACCGAACATGGCGTGTTCGGGCTGCAGCAGCCGCACGTTTTCCCGGAAGTCATCGCCCCACAGTTTCTTTGGCGCCATCTCCAGCAAATGCTTGATGTGGATTGTTGAAATGACGCTCTTGCGCGCCCGATATTGGGTGCCATCTGTGCATTCGACGCCGACACACTTGCCTTTCTCAATGATTAGCTGTTCGACGGGCATGTTGGTCTGAATCACCCCGCCATTGGCTTCGATCACTCTGCCCAGGGCGGTTGGCAACATTCCTGAACCACCCTTTGGCATAGGGCGGCCTTTGACCTGATGTCGGATTGCCGTAAACAGCTGACTACCTGTCTTGGGATGGGCGCCGGGAATGCTGCTGAAGCGGCCCTGGGCGAGGTGGAAGCTACGAATATGCGGGCTCTCGAAGGTCTGGCTCACAAGGTCATAGCCGGACATGGCGAATCTGCGACGCCAAACGGCATTATTCGGAATGTCCGAACCGCTGCTCTTGGCTGCGTTATACGCTTTGTAGTCGCTGACCAACTGCCTGAATGTGTCCGCATCGGTCTTCGAGAATTTCGCGTATTCGGCATAGGTTCGTTCGATATCGTGCCACATCGTGATTGAAGACTTGTCCGCAAACGAGGTGTGCATGATTGGATCCGGGTCGATGTACTCGAGCCCGTAATCGAAGAGATCCAATTCATTCTTGCTAAGCACCGGGTTGGACTGGATAAACCCGTGCACGGTCGAACAAAGGTCTTCCTTGAATCCGGGCATGCAGACCTCGGCGGTCTTGCAGCCACCACCGATGGTTGGTCGCCCCTCGAGCACGAGTACGCTGAATCCCGCCTTGGCGAGATAAGCAGCAGTGATAAGACTATTATGCCCGGCGCCCGCCACCACAAAATCAAAGATGGTTTCGCCGCCGCCAATTTTTGCCGAGGCGACTGAGCTCGCAGACAACGAACTCAGCGCTGCACCCTGCAGAAAGACTCTGCGCGATAATTTTGCCATTCGCTTCCCCAGACAGCCAGAGTTTGACTATACTGCAAACGATTGCAGCCTAGCAAACTAGTGCGTATTCTCAAATAAATGCCACTGCGAATGCGCAGGGCCCTGGTTACCTAACTAGCAATAGTGAACTCGATTTCGCCGACCTGATCTATGCTTCCTGTGATGACATCTCCCGGCTCAACCGGGCCAACACCCGCCGGGGTTCCGGTATACAGTAAGTCACCCGGCTGCAGGTGGTAATACTTTGATAAATCAGCAATTAATTCAGGTATGTTCCAGATGAGATCGTTGATATCGCCAGATTGCCTCAATTCATTGTTAACGGACAAGCGGATGTCGCCGGACTGGATGAGTCCTGAATCGCTCACCCTGACAATCTCGGATATTACTGCCGAGTTCTCGAAGTTCTTGCCGAGATCCCAGGGGCGACCTTTGTCGCGGGCAGTGAGTTGAAGATCGCGGCGAGTCATGTCCAGACCACAGGCATATCCGTAGATGGCCTCGGGAGCTTCTTCTTCTGTAACGCGAAAAGCGGACTTCCCTATGGCGACGACAAGCTCCATCTCATGGTGGAGGTTGTCGGTCCCAGGCGCGTATGGAACGGTGGCACCGGAAGCCACGATGCTGGACGCGCTTTTCATGAAATAGAAAGGTGCCTCGCGATCCACGGCCATACCCATTTCCCTGGCGTGCGCAGCGTAATTTCGGCCCACGCAAAAAATGCGGTTTACCGGGAACTGCAGGTCGGTTCCCTTGACGGGAACCGTTGGTGACGGGGGCGCAGAAAATACGAATGTTGAATGACCGCTGCTCACTGTTATTTTCCTTATGGTTGTCTTCAGCGCGTTGAATAATAACTTGATAATGTTGCGTTGTCCGACTCACTCTGAATTCAAAGGATCGATGACCCATGTCGCCGAAAAAGAAACAGACCGTCGCTGAGGTTGTCGTTGATAGCCTGAAGCGGCACGGCGTGGAGGTGATGTTTTCGCAATCGCTGCCCTCAGCGGTGTTACTGGCTGCGGAGGAACACGGCATTACTCAGTTTATGTACCGAACCGAAAACGCTGGCACGGTGATGGCGGATGGCTATGCCCGTACCAGTGGCAAGGTCGGCGTTGTCTCCGCGCAGAATGGCCCTGCAGCGACGTTGCTGGTACCGGGCCTGGCAGAAGCGCTGAAAGTGTCGGTCCCCATAGTTGCGCTTGTTCAGGATGTCGTGCGGACGCAGACCGATCGCAATGCTTTTCAGGAATTTGATCATATTGCCCTGTTGCAGTCGTGCACCAAGTGGGTGCGCAGAGTGACCGACGCGTCACGTGTCGTCGACTATATCGACATGGCCTTTGCCAATGCCGCCAGCGGGCGGCCGGGACCGGTTGCATTGATTCTGCCGGCTGACCTGTTACTGGAAGAAATGGCCACACCAGAGCGGCGCACGAGCAACCTGGGCTACTTTCCGCTGGATCGTACGGTTGCCGACCCGGTGAGAATTGAAGAAGCTGTAGAGTTGCTGGCGAATGCCAGCAAGCCGTTGCTTCTTGCCGGTGGTGGCGTACATCTTTCGGGAGCCAGTGCCGCTGTTGCCGCTTTGCAGCGCGACGCACACCTGCCCGTAATGACCACCGTGATGGGTAAGGGCGTAGTCGACGAGCGTCACCCGCTATCGGTCGGCGTGACTGGCTATGCGATGGGAAAACTGTCGCCGACCCGTTATATGAAGCCACTCATTGACGAGGCCGACGTCATATTGATGGTGGGTACGCGTACCAATCAAAACGGCACCGACTCCTGGGCGCTCTACCCGGATACTGCGCGCTTCATTCATATTGATGTTGACGGCGCAGAGATAGGTCGAAATTACGAGTCTTTGCGTTTGAACGGCGATGCCAGGCTCACCCTTGAAGCCATTCATGACAGGCTCAAAGGACGTCGCGAAGCCGCACCCGATACTGAACGCCGTATTGCCGCAGCCAAACAACAACACGCAGAA
>Ga0316194_10003231_pt1 | contig 11379 bp, 10 predicted proteins | sample CroRivsedime1_MG_FD_204936 | JGI IMG/M metagenome (GOLD analysis project Ga0316194, IMG submission 204936) | Coastal sediment microbial communities from Maine, United States - Cross River sediment 1 | ecosystem: Environmental > Aquatic > Marine > Coastal > Sediment | place: USA: Maine... | reverse complement strand
CATAGTGCGCGCGCGTGATATCGACCAGTTGATGAAACAGGTCACGGCTCTGTTCAATGATCCTTGCGGCCTTTTCCTGGTAATAGAGTTCCAGATAGGCTTCCCTCACATCGCGTGTAATCTGCTGCTCTGTAAGCAAGGTGCGCGCCTGTTCCGCCTTACTCAGCCATTCGGTGCGATGTTGTTGGTAGCGCAGGGTCTTGCCGCGAGGGAACGCCTGCTTTATCCCGGTACGCAACTGCGAGGAGCCTTCCTTTTTCATGCTGAGGTCGTCGAGTGGCACGTTAAAGACACCGAATGTCAGCCTGGGATCCGGCAACTGCCCATCGGCAATCGATTGCTCCTGCAGGGCGACTGCCCGGAATCTGCTTGCAGAAACAGCAGGGTCGGCTTCAAGCGCCAGTTGCAAGGCTTCAGGCAGCCCCAGTTCTGCGCGCACGCCGGCTGACAGGGTAAGTTGCAGCAGAACCATGCATACTATGCGGTGGATGATCCACCACCTGTTTATACCAGAAATCGGCATAATGAAACTCCATAATCAGATAACGACGCACACAATATTTTCCCTTTGACGGGGAACATGTGTGATAACGGGGCGCACCCCGGATTATGGTGTCAGGCGGGGGGGCGGATTAAGGGAGGACAGTTTCTGGAGCTGATTTTAAAATTTAACGAGGGACAATATGTGTCAACAAGCTTGAGCGGCAGCAGTTGCCCGGTTGATACATTGGTTGGTTGCAAATGGAAAGCGGCGCAAGTCTTGTGGGAACAGCCATCACTGCCGCATGACTGATCGTTGCAATGCGGACAGTCGGAGGAGGCTGTGTCCGAATCCCCATTGTGCATCTGGCACGGCTCTGGTTCGACCTGATCAAGCTGGGCTGTCAGTGCTTGCAAAGGCACTGTTGCCAGGCTTATTGCCAACCAGATAGCAGCCAGAGTTTTCAATATTTTATACATTTCAAAAGAAATCTACGGGGTTATCGACAAAAGTGCAAGAACAGTTAAGCGTAAGTCAGTTGCCTTCGCATTCGACCATCGAACCACAGCTTGGTTCACCAGTAGCCCAGCCTAGCCCGTGTCGACCGGATAACCTGCAGACTTCCACTCAGGGAAACCGTCTTCCATGCGCCTGGCCGAGTAACCCTGTTCCCTGAGTCTGGCAACAGCATCGAAAGCCAGGACGCAATGCGGGCCACGGCAATAGGCAACCACGTCGTGTTTGCGGGGCAATTGTTCCAGGTACCGTTCCAGTTCCGTTAACGGGACATTGACCGCGCCCGGCACATGCCCGGCGTCGTATTCCTCTGCTGGCCGCACATCCAGAACGGTAACCAGGCCTTCCTTCACGCGTTCCAGCAAGGTTTCGCGCGGCACGGCTTCCAGGTCATCTTTAACCGTCAGGTAGGTGTCTACCAGCTGGTCCACTTCTGCGATACGGCGTTCGGCGACATCACGCAGTGCGCCAAGAAGATGGATGACATCGTTACCACTCAGACGGTAGAGCACCTGCAGCCCCTGTTTCCGGCACACTACCAGGCCAGCCTGGCGTAACTGCTGCAGGTGCTGCGAGGTGTTGGCAACGGTCAGCCCGGATACTTTCGCCAACTGGTCAACACTACGTTCTCCTTGGGCAATATATTCAAGTAATTCAAGACGGTTGCCGTTCCCCAGGGCTTTTCCAACCCGGGCAAACTGGAGGAATAGATCGTGTTTGAAGTTGCCGCTTGACATCATTTGTATGTCCGCTATCTTTATATTCAATAAATCAATTGAATACTATACTCAATAAATTTATTATAGCAGCGTTTCAGAGTGTGACAATCTGCACCTGCATTGAGGCTCTTTCTTATGAACGTCAGCGAATTTGTACTGCAGAACGAAGTCACCATTCGGCTCGGTTTCTTTTTCGGGATATTGGCTGTTATGGCCGTGTGGGAAGTGATTGCACCACGCCGCGTGCGGATGTTGAGCAGGTCGGTCCGCTGGTTGAATAACCTCGGCCTGGTGTTTCTGAACAGCGTCGTTGTGCGTCTTCTGTTCCCGGCCGCAGCCGTGGGCATGGCCGCTTTTACGACTGAGCACGGATGGGGCCTGTTTAACTATTTTGAAGTACCTGCCGGAATCGCCATCCTGGCCTCCATTGTCGCAATGGATTTCGTGATCTATCTGCAACACGTCATGGTACACGCGGTACCGGCCCTGTGGCGTTTGCACCGGGTACATCATGCGGACGTCGATTTCGATGTCACTACGGGCGCGCGTTTTCATACCTTCGAAATCATTCTGTCCATGTTAATCAAGTTTGCAACTATCGTGGTGCTGGGACCGCCGGTGGTCGCCGTGGTTATTTTTGAAGTGGTACTGAATGCGACCGCCATGTTCAACCACAGCAATATACGCATTCCGAAAGCCATCGACCGCATTGTACGCTGGCTGATTGTCACCCCGGACATGCATCGGGTTCACCACTCGGTGGAGGACGATGAAGCGAACAGTAACTTCGGTTTTAACCTGCCCTGGTGGGATCGCCTGTTTGGAACCTACCGTGATCAGCCGCGCGCGGGGCATGAAGCCATGACCATCGGTATACACACCTACAACAAGCCGAAGCTGGTGGCCTGGTTGCCTGGCATGCTGATACTGCCCTTTATCGGCAGGATATCCAGCTATGCCATCAACAGGCGGGAATGGAGTGGTGACGATGAAAGCTAAGTGGATTCGAATCGCAGTTTTCCTGGTTCTGATGGCGGCGATAGCAGTGGCCATCAGTTACCGGGATCAGTTTGATGCCGCCGCAGTGGAGCACTGGATTCAGAATGCCGGTGTTCTGGCACCGCTGGTGTTTATGCTGGTCTATGCGGTCGGTGCGGTACTGTTTCTGCCGGGGACAGTGTTGACCCTGGCGGGTGGCGCCCTGTTTGGCCCGGTGCTCGGAACATTCTATAACCTTACCGGCGCGACTATCGGTGCAGCGCTGGCATTTCTGGTATCCCGCTACCTGGCTTCGGACTGGGTAGCCGATAAAACCGGTGGCCGTCTCAAACAACTCATCAGTGGTGTGGAAAGTGAAGGCTGGCGCTTCGTGGCGTTTGTTCGCCTGGTACCGCTGTTCCCCTTCAACCTGCTTAACTATGCACTGGGACTGACCCGGATACGTTTCAGTCATTACCTGCTGGCGACCTGGATTTGTATGCTGCCAGGCGCCTTTGCCTACACCTATCTGGGCTATGCCGGCCGGGAGGCAGTGGGCGGTGGTGAAGGGTTGATCCAGAAAGCGCTGCTGGCTCTGACTTTGCTCGCGGTGGTGGCTTTTCTTCCGCGTCTGATCGGCAGGTTGCGCAAGAAACCAATGTTGACAGTTCCGGATCTGAAGCAACGTCTGGAAAACGGCGACGATATTCTGCTGCTGGATGTACGCACCAGCGCGGACTTTGTCGGCGAACAGGGACATATCGCAGGCGCCACCAATGTTCCGCTCGAAGAGCTGGCGGAGCGGATTGACGAAATCGCTGACTATCAGGAAAAACCGATAGTGACCGTATGCCGCACCGACCGGAAATCGGCCAAAGCTGCGCAGCTGCTGGCACAGCGGGGATTCGCTGACGTCCATGTTGTTGCCAACGGAATGACCGGCTGGAATGAAAACGGGTATCCGCTCGCAGAAACATGACAGAGTTCACCAGTCATCGATACCAGTGAACAGGAAAATACTATTTTCGGTTTTCATCCTGGCAGTACTTGTTTTCCTGGGCTGGCGGTTGATTCGTCCCATGAATGTTTTCATCGTTTCAGATGCGTTTGAAAGACCTGTTGACAGCAGTGAAATTCCCGTTCCGTTACGGACTTTGAGCGCCAGCGAGTGTGGCAGCTGTCACGCTGACTTCTATGCCGAGTGGCGTACCACCATCCATAGCCAGGCCTGGACCGACCCGTATTTCCAGACCGACTGGAAGTTCGATAATTCGCAATTTATCTGCCGCAACTGTCACACGCCGCTGGACAGACAGCAGCCATATACCATTCTTGGCTTTCGCGACAAGGATAAATGGGATCCTGTTCTGGAGCCCAACCCGGCATTCGATGCCGAACTGCAACACGAAGGTGTGACCTGTGCGGCCTGCCATTTGCGCGAAGGCAAGATCGTCGGCGTGTTGGGTGGTACCAACACACCGCACCCGGTAAAGCTGCTGGACGATCCCAACCAGGTCTGTGTACGCTGCCACGTGGTGGAGGGTGATCGCTGGGATACGTTTTTCGGTTTCCCGCCCTGCGGTACGGTTGCCGAAATTGAAGCGACTATACAATCATCGGGGCACACTGGAGAGATTGCCGTACAGAGCACCTCCGAGCTTGGCTGTGTAGAGTGTCACATGCCCGCGGTGGAACGGCCGCTGGTGGAGGGCGGTGAAACGCGCACGGCGCGTCAGCACCTCTGGCGCGGTGGTCATGATCCGCAGATGGTGAAGCGCGGACTCAAAGTGGAGCTGAACGAGATAGCGTCAAACAGGGCAGGTAAGCGCTTATTTCAGCTTACACTCACCAATGTCGGTGCGGCACATTATTTGCCAACCGGCACGCCGGACCGGCATCTGATGGTGCGGATCAGCGTGATGGATAAAGAGGGAAGGCTGGTTAAAGAGCAGAATCATAGTCTGGTGCGCACCGTTCTGTGGCGGCCCTTCATTGTAGATTTGCGCGATACTCGCCTGCCGCGCTGGCAACCACGCAGCTATGATTTTGAATTTTCGACTACAGGGTCGTCGCCACCTGCAGTTCTTCAGGCGGAAGTACACTATTACCTGGTCGCGGAAAGCCGTCGTAAACGGATTGGCTATGACAATACGGAACCCACGCACTTTGAAGTGTTCAAACAGCGTATCGAATTGCAGTCACAGGAGGCCGGGGAGGGCTGATGGACAAGCGAGATCTGGTCATTATCGGTGGCGGTGCAGGCGGGCTGGTGGTTGCCAGTGTCGCGTCGCAGCTGGGACTGAAAGTCACCCTGATAGAAAAACAGGCAAAGCTCGGCGGTGACTGCCTGCACACTGGATGTGTGCCCAGCAAGACACTGATACACGCGGCCAAAGTTACATCGCTGATGCGCCGCGCTGGTGAGTTCGGCCTGCAGCCCGTGACTCCCGAGGTGGACCTCGGCAAGGTCAATGAACACGTGCAGTCGGTCATCGACCAGATCCAGCCGCATGATGATCCGGAACGTTTTCGTGCCTACGGTTGCGAGGTGCTGTTCGGCCACGCGGAATTTATCGATGCGCATAGCGTGCGTGTCAATGGTCGGCAGATTCACGGGCGCCGCTTCCTTATTGCAACCGGTTCACGTCCGTTTGTGCCACCGATAGACGGTCTTGAACAAGCCGGCTACCTGACCAATGAAGATCTGTTTTCCCTGCGCGAATTGCCGCGGCGACTAGTGGTATTGGGTGGTGGTCCTATCGGTCTGGAAATGGCGCAGGCTTTTGCGCGGCTGGGAAGCAAGGTGTCTGTGGTGGAACGCCTGCCGCATTTGCTGCCGCAGGAAGACGCGGAAATCGCAGACACACTGCAGCAACGGCTGGTCGCTGAAGGAATCGATGTGCGCACCTCGACCAGTGCAGAGCGCGTCACACGGCAGGGGGATGCCCGGCGAATCGAGTGTGATGGGGGAGTGGCGCTGGAAGCCGATCAGGTTCTGGTAGCAGTCGGACGGCGGCCCACTGTGGAGAATCTGGGGCTGGAGACAGCCGGAGTGGACTTTGATCAACGCGGTGTCAAGGTCGACAAGCGTATGCGCACCTCGCAAAAGCATATTTATGCCTGTGGCGATGTGTGCGGACCATACCCCTTTACCCACATGGCGGAATATCAGGCCGGCATTGTGATCAGCAATGCGGTGTTCCGCTTCCCGAAAAAAGTTGATTATAGAGTTGTTCCCTGGGTCACGTATACCGATCCGGAACTGGCACGGGTCGGGCTTAGCGAACAACAGGCCCTCGAGCAGGGCATCGAGGCGACGGTTCTGCGCTTTCCTTTCAAGGATATTGACCGCGCCCTGGCCGAAGTCGAAACCTGGGGGCTGACAAAGTTTGTAGTACACAAGGGTAAAATCCTCGGTGCGTCCATACTCGGTCCGCACGCCGGAGAACTGATTCACGAAATCGTGCTGGCAATGAAAACCGGCGCCGGTATCGGAGATATTTCCGCCACCATTCATGCCTACCCCACGCTGGCACAAATTCACCGCCGTACGGTGAATACCTGGTACGGGGAAAAGCTGTTTAGCGCCCGAACCCGTCGTCTGGTAGGATGGATCAATCGTTTAATGCCGTAAAACACAACTGAATAATTCACTCATGCACGCTACGCTACCGCTACTCGAACACACCGATTTTCCGCCCCTGAAGCGCGGCCGCCTGGAGATTCTCCAGGTCAATCTGGGTTACCGCTGTAACCAGTCCTGCCTGCACTGTCACGTCAACGCAGGACCGACCCGTACCGAACAGATGTCCCGGGAAACTATCGATGACATGCTTGCTTTTCTGCAAGACTCCGGTATCAGGGTGCTGGATGTTACCGGTGGAGCACCGGAGATGCATGAGGATTTCACGCGGCTGGTCAAGGCTGCCCGCGGGCTGGATATACATGTTATTGACCGCTGTAATCTTACCATTCTCAACGAGCCCGGTTTTGAGGACATGGCAGAGTTTCTGGCGCATCAGCAGGTGGAAATCGTCGCCTCCCTGCCGTGTTACCTGGAGGAAAACGTCGAGTCGCAGCGTGGCAAGGGCGTTTACCAGTCGAGCATCACGGCGTTAAGAAAACTCAATGCGCTCGGCTACGGGCAGCAGCAGGACAGCGGACTGATATTGAACCTGATGTACAACCCGGCTGGCGCTGTGTTACCCCCACCCCAGCAACAACTCGAGGCGGATTACAAACGCGAACTCGCAGATCGTGCCGGCGTCGAATTCAACCAGCTGTATGTACTTGCCAACATGCCGATCCAGCGCTTTGGCAGCACCCTGATATCGAAGGGACAGTTTGACAGCTACATGAAACTGCTTAAATCCGCCCACCAGGATGCCAATCTCGATACAGTCATGTGCCGATCACTGATCAGTGTCGACTGGCAGGGCTATGTCTACGATTGTGATTTCAACCAGATGCTGGATTTGCCTCTGGAACCGGGCGCGCGGCCGCGCATGCAACTCCGCGATGTACAGGCGCTTGAGCTGGAAGGCCGCTCCATAGCGATCGCTGATCACTGTTACGGCTGTACTGCGGGGCAGGGCAGCAGCTGTGGCGGTTCGCTGGTCTGAACCAGAGCACTAACATGCAACTGTCCATCATTATCCCGACACTTGACGAAGCCGAAGCCGTTGTTGCGCTGTTGCAGCAACTGCAATCGTTACGCGCGCGTGGTCACGAAGTGATCCTGGTGGATGGCGGCAGCAAGGACGGCACAGTTGCGCTGGCGGAGCCACTGGTAGACCGCGTCCTGGTCACGCCCGCAGGCCGGGCCCGGCAGATGAATGCCGGTGCGGCTGTCGCTAACGGGCAGATGCTCTGGTTTGTGCACGCAGACAGCAGTATTCCGGAGCGGGCGGATGAGCATATTCTCCAGTCAGCCGGCCCTGTATGGGGGCGCTTTAACATCCATTTGTCGGGAGACAGGATGCTGTTGCGCGTCGTGGAGCGACTGATGAATCTGCGCTCACGCATCACCGGCATTGCCACCGGGGATCAGGGTATATTTGTGTCCCGCGCGTTGTTTGAACGTGTTGGTGGTTATGCAGATCTTCCATTAATGGAGGATATTGACCTCAGCAAACGTCTGAAGCATGCACAAACACCGGTCTGTCTGCATAACACCCTTACGGCATCAAGCCGCCGCTGGGAACAGAAGGGAATTGTACGCACCATTTTGTTGATGTGGTACCTGCGCCTGGCCTGGTTCCTGGGTGTTCCGGCAGCACGTCTGGCCACACACTATGGCTAACACACCTGCTTACCGGTATCCGGCCGGCCGGATACTGGTGTTCGCCAAGGCGCCGCTGGCCGGGCAGGTCAAGACCCGGCTGGCTTCAGGGATCGGTGACCGGGCGGCGGCCGCACTGTACGAGCAGCTGGTGCGGGATACGGTCACTACGGCTGTACAGGAAAAACTCGCACCGGTAACCTTGTACGCGGGATCGTCGCACCCCCTGTTCGTTGCCCTGGGGGCTGAGCATGGTATCGGGATAAAGATCCAGCAGGGCGCGGATCTCGGCCTGAGAATGTACAGGGCAATACAAGGCGAACTTGAACAGGCGGATTTCGTGGTATTGATTGGCACAGACTGTCCGGTGATGACTGCCGATTACCTGGATCAGGCCTGCCGGGAGCTGTGCGCCGCTACAGAGTTTGTATTTGGCCCCGCAGAAGATGGTGGCTATGTATTGATCGGCGCACGCAGCGCCGAGGAAAAATTGTTTACCGGCATGCGCTGGAGTACCAGCCAGGTCATGCAACATACTCGTGAGCGATTGCGTCTGCTGAACCAGCGGTATGCAGAGCTCGAAACCTTGTGGGATCTCGATACCCCCGAAGATCTCGACCGCTGGCAGACTGTATCCCGGTCTGCCACTATCGGCTAGTGGAGTGACAGAAAGATGAGCCAGGCAAAACAGGATGAAATCCGCCAGACAGTACGCAGTGCCTACGCGGAAGTTGCAGAGGCGAGTAATAGCGGGAGTGCTTGTGGTGAAAGCAGCTCCTGTTGTGGCGTATCCGACGATGTGCAGATCAACAGCCTGATATCCACTCGCATGGGCTATTCGCAACAGGACCTGGACAGCGTGCCTGATGGTGCTGACATGGGGCTGGGTTGCGGCAACCCGCGCGCCATCGCCAGTCTCAAGGCCAGGGAAACCGTGCTCGATCTGGGTAGTGGTGGCGGGTTTGACGCTTTCCTCGCGGCACAGGAAGTCGGTGAGAGCGGGCGCGTCATTGGTGTCGATATGACGCCCGCCATGGTCAGCAAGGCACGTAACAATGCCGAAAAGGCACAGTTCGGGAACGTGGAATTCAGGCTTGGGGAAATCGAGAACCTGCCGGTAGCCGATGGCTGCATCGACGTGATTATTTCCAATTGTGTTGTCAACCTGTCACCCAACAAGGGCAGGGTGTTCCTGGAGGCTCACCGGGTACTGAAATCCGGTGGTCGGCTGGCGATATCGGACGTTGTTGCCAGTGCTGAATTGCCGGCATCAATGCGTGATGATCCCTATCTGCACTCAGCCTGTGTGGCGGGCGCGTCCAAAGTCGATGAACTGGAGGCCTTGCTGGCTGAAGCGGGGTTTATCGATATCTGCATTCAGCCGAAAGACGAGTCCAGAGACTTTATCAAGGACTGGGCGCCTGGCAGCGGTGTGGAGGATTATGTTATCTCTGCAGTGATTGAAGCGCGCAAGGCCTGACGCGACAACTCACCGGATTTCAGCGCGGGCTGTTCAGGGCCTCGATCAGGGCACAGCTGGCGCATTCCTCTTCGCTTTTACGGCAGGCTGTGATCATTGTATCCAGCGCATCCTGTATGCGGCGCAGATCGCGTACACGCGCTTCTATCACTTCATGCTTCTGCTCTGCCATGGTGCGTGCTTCACTGCAGTCCCCGTCGTTCAAAGTTAACAGGTCGGTAATCTCTTTGAGTGTGAATCCCAGGTCCTGAGCCCGCCTGATGAAGTGGATGCGGGAAACAGCACCGGCCGGGTAAACCCGGTAACCCTGCGCCGGTCTGGGCGGCTCGATGATCAGTCCGATACGCTGGTAATAGCGTATGGTTTCGATGTTGACGCCTGCCTGTTCTGCGAGTCGTCCAATGGTGAGTTTTCGGGATGTCTCTGCCATGCGCAAGAGTCTACCCGCACATGCCGGATAACCCAACCGGATTCAGGATTCCCCGGAACCCGGATTCAGCCAGCGCAGCAGGATAACAGCGACACATCCTTGTTGAAGGTCTGTGCACACAGTTTCAGGCCTTCCACCATCGTCAGGTAGGGGAACAGCTGACCGGCAAGCTCCTCAACAGTCATGCGGTTGCGGATAGCCAGCGCCGCTGTCTGAATAATTTCGCCGGCTTCCGCTGCAAGTATCTGCGCGCCGATCAGGCGGCCGCTGTGTTTTCCCGCGACCAGTTTGATAAAACCACGCGTGTCGAAATTCGCCAGTGCACGCGGTACATTTTCCAGATCCAGCGAACGCGATTCGGTTTCCATACCCAGGTCGCTCGCCTGCTGTTCGGTCAGGCCGACAGTCGCCACGGCGGGGTCGGTAAAAACCACGGCAGGCATGGCGGTCAAGTCCAGCGCGGCATCGCCCCCGGTCATGTTGATTGCGGCACGCGTACCGGCTGCAGCGGCGACGTAGACATACGGTGGCTGGTCGGTGCAATCACCGGCTGCATAGATATGCTCGACCGAGGTGCGCATATGATTGTCTATCAAGATCGCGCCATTGCGGCCGGTCTCGATGCCCGCCTTGTCGAGATCCAGTCGATCGGTATTCGGCTGGCGTCCGGTGGCCACCAACAGCTGGTCGCAACGAATCTCACCGGCTGTCGACGACATGACAAATTGTGTACCGTCATGTTCCACCGTATCCGGAAGAGTATGCAGCAATACGCGCGCACCCTCATCCTCGAATACCTTGAACAGCGCCTCACCGATTGCGGGTTCTTCCTTCGACAGGAATACACTGCGCGCCATGATCGTTAGTTTCGACCCGAGACGCAGAAACGCCTGTGCCAGCTCCAGGGCTACCACTGAGGCGCCGATGACCACCAGGTGTTCGGGAATCTGTTCGGTGATCAGGGCTTCAGTGGACGTCCAGCAGGGTGTCTCTTTGAGTCCCGGAATATCAGGTATCGCAGGCGAGGCGCCGGTGGCGATCAGTATACGATCCGCACTTACGATTTTCTCCAGACCATTAGCCTGGGTAACAATCAGAGTGTTCGGGCTCTGAAACCGCGCCCAGCCACGAACCAGGTTAATGTCCGGGTTGGTCTCCAGGATACTTTCGTATTTGGCATGCCGCAGTTCCTCGACACGCGCCTGCTGCTGTCTGACCATCGCGCTGCGATCGATAGCTGGCTGGCACAACGGGATGCCCTTAAACTCATGGTGTGCTTGCAGGCGCGCAATGTGTGCCCCGCGAATCATGATCTTGGACGGCACGCAGCCGACATTGATACAGGTACCTCCAATAACGTCGCTACCCTCTATCATGGTGACCAGAGCACCTTCTTCCACTGCCTTGATGGCGGCTGCAAAGGCACCGGATCCACTGCCGACAATAACGACGCGCAGTACGTCGTCTCCTGAACCGCAGCAGTCAGACACTTTC
>Ga0316194_10003230_pt1 | contig 11380 bp, 9 predicted proteins | sample CroRivsedime1_MG_FD_204936 | JGI IMG/M metagenome (GOLD analysis project Ga0316194, IMG submission 204936) | Coastal sediment microbial communities from Maine, United States - Cross River sediment 1 | ecosystem: Environmental > Aquatic > Marine > Coastal > Sediment | place: USA: Maine... | reverse complement strand
CATGCACCGGAGCCATTGGACGAAAACATAGTTCAGGAGATGAAAAAAATCATCAACCTGGCAGACAATAAGGAGGTTTGATGATGAGCACCCGAACGAATCAGACGGTCAATCAGACAGCCCAATTTTCCATTTTATCCCAAGACCAGAAGCAAAGAATTTTTGAGGGAATGATCGCAACCCTTCGCAATACGGGGGTGCACCTTCACCATGAACACGCCCGCGAGTTGCTCAAAGAACACGGGGCCCTGGTGGACGGTGTGTCCGTCAAGATCCCTCAAAATCTTGTCCTGGATGCCCTGGCGACTGTTCCGCCGGTGACCGTAGTCCAAAGCTGGGACGGCACCCGCAAGACCCTTATCGAAAAAAACCAGGTCCTTTTTGGTCCCGGACCTACGCCCCCCAATTTTACGGATCCCCACACCCTGGAACGACGAAAATATGTCAGAGCAGATGCGGCCATGGTGGCTAGAATCTGCCAGGCGCTTCCCAACATCGGTTTTGTACAGTCACTGGGCACCATCAGTGATGTGACGGTCTCCCTGGCGGATGTCTACGAGTTTGCTGAAATGGTCCAAAACACGACCAAACCCATTTTGTCCTGGTCCTATACCCGGGACACCTGCAGCGACATTCACCGCATCGCCATGGCCATGGCCGGCGGTGAAGACGCGTTTAAGCAATGCCCGAATTATGTATTTTACGGAGAACCGATCTCACCGCTTCTCAGTGACTTTCATGCCATGGACAAAGTCATGTATAACGCCAAACACGGCGTTCCCCAGGTCTACACCCCCTGCTGCATCGGCGGTGGCACTGTTCCGGCCACCCACGCCGGGCAGCTGGTCTGTGCGCTCTCCGAATCCATGCTCGGCGTCGTGGTCGCCCAACTTATCAACCCCGGTACGTGTGTTATCATGGGCGGCGTCCAGTCCATCATGGATATGCAATACTCGGTCTATGCCTACGGAGCACCGGAACTGAGCCTCTTGAGCGCGGCCCTCACTGAAATGGCCCGATATGTGGGTCTGCCCATGTTTTCCACCGCCGGCTGTACCGACACCAAAATTCTGGATCCTCAAGGTGCCATCGAAGCCGCCACCTCCGTGCATTCAGCCATGCTCAGCGGGGCGAATTTCATCCACGATGTCGGATACTTCGAATCCGGCATGACCGGCTCCGTTCTCCAGCTGGTTATGGCCGACGAGCAGATCGGGATGAGCCATGTGGTCGCCGGGGGAATTGAAATCAATGAAGAGACCCTGGCGGTTGAAGAAATTTGCAGTGCGGGACCGGGGGGGAGCTATTTGGATACCGATCATACCAAAAAGTTTGCCGCCTGCCAGTGGCAGCCGACCCTCATGGACCGCCGGAGTTACGAGGATTGGGCTGCCCAGGGCAGAAAGACGATGAAAGACCGCGTTATCGAAAAGACCCGTGACATCATCGCTAATTTTGAGGGACCCATATCAAAAGTACCGGAAGACACAAAGAAGCAAATCGCTGATATTCTGCAGGCCGCAGAAATCCGCGAGGCTAAAAAGGCTGAGACTGAAAATAGATGAAACTGAGGGGTTCAGGTTTTTTTTGTATTAATGAGCCGTCCGGATCGCAGCCATAACCAGACGGCTCGAATCTTTTACGCGTTTCAATCGGAGGGCAACTATAGACCTTCGACATTTAGGCCCTTATCGGGTTTTATCTAACAACATGTTGTCAGGAACTAAAGGTGTCAGGTTTCAGTGTTCAGGTTTCAGGATTTTGCAACTCACCTGCCTGACACCTGAAACCCGACACCTGAAACCTTTATAAATTATCAGTGTGCTTGCAGCCTCGCAGGGCCAATTTTTCCCAGCATCGTCTCGTAAAAAGCTTAGGATGTTGGCAACCCGAAACTGCCCGAAAATCGTCAATTCGGAGAAGAACAACTATGACCAAACTAACGATATTGCCATTCAAAAAAAAAGTGGAAATCCGATCCGAGGAAAGCGTCATGCAAGTGCTGCGCAGAGGCGGCTATGAAATCGAGGGTCCCTGCAACGGACAGGGGATTTGCGGAAAATGTAGAATCCACGTAGAAAATCCTGCCGACGTGCCGCAAACACCTCATCGCCGTATTTCTGAGACTGAAGCCCGGGAAAAAGGGATTCGCCTGGCATGTCGTCTGATTCCGCCGGGTGACATCACCGTGCATCTGCCGGATGATTTTTCAGTGGATGCCCGCATCCTCGAAGGAGAACATCTGGATGGCATCGAACTGAAACCCGCGGCAGTTGTTGTTTCAAGAAAAGATGCTTATTGGCTGCAATACGCCGGCGAGGATTCGGAAGTGATTTTACAAAAATGGGGTCCACAATTCTCTGCCAAAGGACTGGCCATTGATATCGGCACCACAACGCTGGTAGTCACCCTGTTTTGCCTGGTTACCGGTAAGGAGTTATCCACCGCATCCAGCATTAACCCCCAGACAAAATTTGGGCATGATATCTTAAGCCGCATCCAAAAAGGATCGACCGCAGAAGGGCTGGCCGAAGTGGCGGGAGTCGTTCGCAAGGAGCTAAACCGCCTGGTTCAGGCAGCCTGTAAAAAATCAAATGCCGTGGCGGATGAGATCCTGGACGTGGTTATCGGCGGCAACACGACCATGCTGACGCTGGTTGCCGCCATTAATCCGGAACCCCTCGGGCGCCTTCCATTTACCGTAGACATCAAGGCAGGTGTTTCCTACGCCGCCAAGGATTTCGGTCTCGACATTAATCCGGCCGGCAGGGTCTATGTGCCTCCCATCGTGCATGCGTTTATCGGGTCGGATATTACTGCCGGTGTTCTCGCCTGTGGCTGTCTTGAAAAGAAGAAACCCTCGCTGTTTGTTGATGTCGGCACTAACGGCGAGATGGGCATTAATAATGATGGCCGCTTCATCGTGGCATCGACTGCTGCCGGACCGGCTTTCGAAGGTATGGGGGTATCCTGCGGAATCCGTGCTGTTCCGGGAGCTGTGGAAGCAGCTTATTTTGACGGAGAAACAATCGACATCAAAACGATTGATGCGCAACCGGCCAGAGGAATTTGTGGAAGCGGTATCATTGACATAATGGCATCCTTGCTTAAAGCCGGCGTCGTGAATCCCGCCGGAAGAATAAAAACACCTGAGCAAAAAGAAGGCCTGCAAGCGTCCGTGGCCGAAGGTTTAATGCTCATTGATGACCAACCGGTGTTTAACATTGCAGAGAGTGTATTTTTCTCCCAGGCCGACATCCGTCAGCTGCAGTTGGCCAAAGGGGCCATCCGCACGGGGATCGACATGCTGATGTCGGAGGCCGATGTAACAGCTGAAGATCTTGAAGACATCACCCTGGCAGGAGCCTTCGGCTATCACCTGCGACCCGACAGTCTGGCGACGATCGGGTTGATTCCGGATAAGCTTGCCCGCAAAGTCCGTTTTGCCGGCAACACTTCCAAAACCGGTTGTGCCATGATGCTGATCAACGCCTCTTTGAGAGAATATCTCGAAAAGCAGGTGCAGAGTGTCGAACACCTGCCCCTGGCGGAAAAGGTGAGTTTTCAGAAATTATTCATCGATAACCTGAATTTTCCGGATTCTGATTCCTGATCCGGAGAAACGGAATTGAATGGACCATCTGATATCCATCATTCCGTCATTCCCGCGTAGGGGGAAATCCAGTAATTGCGGCGCCTTTTCTGGATTCCGGCTCTCCGCTCCGCTGCGGCCGGAATGACGAGTTTAGTTGCCGGGTTAATATAATAGATCCGCCGGCTTCCGGCTCGCCTATGAGCTACAGCTCTGAGAGAGGCGAACCTTAAATATTCAATAGTCAATCGACAATCTTCAATCACAAGGGGGGGGGGGTCTTACTTGAAACAGTTCGGCTTAAAGTCACCGGCGGGTTTAGTGCTCTTTCTCACCTGGCTCTTGTTTGGCATGTACTACGTGAACCGGTTCAACTACTCCCCCATGATTCCCCTGCTCAAAGCCGACCTCGGCATCTCCAATACCCAGGCCGGCTGGCTGATGGCGCTCTTTTTCATTTCCTACACAATATTTCAATTGCCGGCGGGGTTTCTGGGTGACCGTTTTGGCCCCAGAAAGACTCTTACCTGGGGTGCAATCATATCCATCACCGGCAATCTTATTTTCAGCCAGGCAACCTCTTTTGGCCTTCTCTCACTGGGGCAATTGGCGAACGGTCTGGGCCAGTCCATGGGGTGGACCTCATCCCTGAAGCTGATCGTCAGCTGGTTTCCGCGGTCACGGCGGGCGACGGCCATCGGGTTATTCGCGACCTGTGTAACCGGAGGCAGCAGTGTCGGCATACGGCTTTCCGGGTTGCTGGGCGATCATCTGGGATGGCGGAGTTCTTTCATCATCCCGCCCGTATTGATGGCAATGGTTACGTTGCTTTTTTGGCTGATGGTAAAAGATAATCCTCGTGAGAAAGGACTTCCCGACTTTGATGATGAGATTTATCTGGAAAGACAGATTGAGAACGATCCGAGATCACGGCTGTCTTTGGTTTTGACCAATCGTATTCTCTGGTCGGTGGCCCTGGTGTATTTTTGTTTTGTTTACGTTCAGTTCGGTTGCCTGGTCTGGATTCCGTCCTTTCTGAAGGAAGGCTACGCCATATCTGTTGACCGTGCCAGCACGATATCCGCTCTGGTTCTGCTCCCCGGGGTTTTTGCATCTCCGCTGGCAGGATATCTATCGGACCATTATTTCGGGGGCAGGCGAAAACCGCTTATTCTTATGGGGATGTTCATTCTGGCGCTAGCGACCTTTCTTTTATCCTGGGAGGTGAGTATCACCCTGGCTGCAGGTCTGCTGGCTATCGTCGGATTGATGATCATCATGCCGGACGTTCTTCTGGCCGCCTACCCTTCGGATATTCTTTCAAGAAAATTGTCGGCCACCGGCATGGGATTCCTGACAACCTTCACCAGCATTGCCGGCATCATCACCACTCCGCTTTCCGGGAAAATCATCGATCTGTTTGGTTCTTATACTGCCGTGTTCTTTTCTTTCGCTGTTGTGGCTCTGGCAGGAGCGCTTTTGACCTTATGTATTCAGGAGAATAATGTTTACGCAGGCAAAGGTAAATAATTTCAACATTTTTCCGATCATCGAAGTGGCTACTTCCTTTATTGGTACACCTTCGCAACAAGGAGAGATTGGTCATGAAAATCACCGCTATTCGTGCAACACCCGTTACCATTCCTATGGATATACCCTTTTTTTGGTCTGTAGGGCTTTATCCGGGAACGTCAAAAACAATCATTGAAGTCGAAACAGACGAGGGCATTGTCGGGCTTGGCGAATCGCCTTCCTGGGATTGTGCCGAGGTCATTAATATAAATATGGCACCCCGCCTGATCGGACAGGATCCTATCGACATCGCCGGTTGCGAAATGCAATGTGTACCGGAATGGCGTGTGGTTCAGAATACAGACGATGCCTCCGTGGTTAAAGCTTTCGGCGGTATTGAAATGGCACTTTGGGACATCCGTGGCAAGGCCTGGAACAAACCACTGTATGAGCTGCTTGGAGGGGCTGTACGAAAACAAATTCCTTTCACCGAGTATTTTTGCTACCGGATTGAAAAGGACGGCCGCGGTGGTGAAAGGTCTCCCGAAGCAATTACCGATTACTGTCTTCGAATGCATGACGAACACGGTTCGACTTATTTTGAGGGTAAACTCACAGTGGGTGATCCGGAGCTGGAAATCAGAACAGTTAAAATGTTACGTCAACGGCTTGGAGAAAAAGCAATGATCCGTCTGGATTCCAACATGGCCTGGTCTTTGTCGACCGCTCGTCGGGTTTTACGTGAAATCGAACCCTACAATATCCGCAACTATGAAGATCCGGTCGCTACCTTTGAGGAAATGGCACAGCTTAGAAAAAATTCCGCTATTCCTTTTTCCACTCATATTCCGGACATCCGTAGGGCGGTTGCACTGGGAACTCCTGACAATATTGTGACAAACTTCGCAGTACTTGGCGGAATCAGTCGCGCAGTTCGCTTCATCGGTGCCTGTGAGGCAATGGGAATCGGCTTCTGGTGCTACAGCGGCGATGCCGGCGTCTGCAATGCCGCATATCTCCACATGACTGCAGCCATGCAGTGGATTCATGAGCCGAGTCAGTCGCTGTTTCGCTGGCAAACCGATGATGTTATTGAAGAAGGACCGTTCAGGCAGACGAACAATACTATACAGGTCCCTGAGGGACCCGGTTTGGGAGTCACACTGTCGCCGAAAGCGTTAAAACGATGCCACGATCGGTTTGTCAATGAGGGCCCGATTCATCACTATTATGATCCCGATTGCCCGGATCGCTTAAGGCGACTTCCACTGGACTGATCTGTTACCGTCCATTCCGAGACAAGCCGGGAATTCATTTAACAGCGAAGCGAACTAACCCAATCCAAGCAAAAGGAGGCAATAATCATGGACCTTAATCAGCCGGAATTAAATTTTAAGCCAAAATTACGGGTAATTAATGACGACCAAATTGCGCAGATTCACATGGCCACTTTGGAAGTTTTAGAACGAACCGGCGTCAAGATGACCCATCCGCGGGGCGTGGAGTTGCTGGCGGGAGCCGGTGCCAGGGTGGAAGGTAACCGGGTGCGCATACCTTCCTGGATGGTGGAGGATGCCATCCGCAAAGCGCCTTGCCGCATCGTTTTGGGAAATCGAAGCGGCGAGCGGTCCGTCTTTCTGGGAGGAGACAAATCCTGGTTCGGGCCCAGTTTGGATTGCATTGACTATTTGGACCCCATTACGGATGAGCGCAAGCGTTTCACCAGCGAGCATTGCCGCATTACCGCCACCCTGGCGGATGCCTTGCCCAATTTTGACTGGTCAATGATCATCGGCATGGCGGACGATCAACCGCCGGACATCGCCGATCGTGTCATTGTCCGCCAGGCCCTGACTTACTGTGAAAAACCACTGGTCTTTTGCTGCAAGGACACCAACAGTGAGCGCGACATTTACGAAATGGCTCTGCTGATCTGCGGGGGCAAAGATAAGTTTGAAAACGCACCGACGATTGTTCAGTATTCAGAGCCGATATCACCCCTGGAGTATTATGATCCGGCCGTTGATAAAATGATTTTCACGGTTGAACACGGCATTCCTCTGATAAATTTTCCGGCTCCGCAGGCCTGCGGTTCCGCTCCGGCCACCTTTGCCGGTACCATCGTACAGGGAAGCGCAGAATCCTTGAGCGGCTTGGTGCTGGCTCAGATTGTCCGGCCGGGTGCCCCCTTTATCTATGGTGCTTTTACAACCATAATGGACATGCAAACGTCAGTTTTTTCATATGGGGCACCTGAAATGAGTTTAATGGTTGGCGCCATGGCACAAATGGCACAATATTACGAATTGCCTTTTTTTGGCACTGCCGGCTGTACCGATGCTAAATTCTGTGATCCCCAAGCAGCGGCCGAGGCAGCCTTTCAATGCCTCAGTGCTGCGGCCATCGGATCCGGCCTGGTCCATGACTGCAGCAGCTGGATGGATCACGGCGCGTTGGTCTCTCCGGCCTTTATGGTGCTCGTCAACGAAATCCTTCAAAATGTCAATCAGTTCATGAACGGCTTGCCGATCGCAGACGAAACCCTGGCAATTGATCTGATCGATCGGATCGGACCGGGTGGGCACTATATGCAGGAGGATCACACCATGAAGCATTTCCGCAAGGTACGCTATTCAAAGCTTTTTGAACGAATGGTGTATGATCAGTGGAAAGAAGCAGGCAGCAAACGCTTTGAAGAACGTTTGCGTGAACTCACCAGGGAGGCCATGGGTCACCAACCGGCACCACTGGCGTCTGACATCACTGATGAGTTGGATCGCATGCAAGCACACTGGGAGTAAATAATTTTAGTAACAACAGGCGATATTCTCATGATAGAAAAACCGACTTACAAGGAATTGGAGCGCAGAATCAAGCAATTGGAAAGGGAAGTTCTTGAATATGTGCGCAAGGAAAAAGAGTTTAATGAGGTGCGCAAATTTCTTGAATACAGCCATGTAAGGCGCACCATAAGCCTGATGAAAATTAACGAGGAACTGAAAAGAGAGAGCACAAAAAACAAACGATCTGATACAGAAGAACTGGGACTGGTTTCTCAAAGACTTAGAGAGCGAATCAAAGAGTTAAACTGTCTCTATGATATCTCAAGCTTCAGGGATGCTACTGATTTTTCACTGGACGCCGTCCTTCAAGCAGTAATTGATTTCATTCCACCTGCATTTCAATACCCGGAAATTACCTGCGCTCGAATTATTTTTGATCGGTATGAGTTTACGACCAAAAACTTTAAAGACACCAGATGGAGGCTGACACATGAAATCACGGTAAATAATGAGCGGATTGGTACGTTGGAGGTATGTTACCTGGAAGAAAAACCGGCACTTGATGAGGGGCCGTTCCTTAGGGAAGCAAAAAATTTAATTGGTGCTATTGCTGAAACATTAGCAAAGATTATCGAGCGTGAGTGGGCGGAAGCAGAAATAAGAAAACACCGCAACCATGTTGAAAAGCTTATTAAAAACAGCAACAGAAATATTACTGGAACAACGAATGAATAACAGCCTAGTCTTGGGGTACGGAACCGCGACAGCAAACTACCCGGAAATCATAACACTCCGCACCTGGTTCACCAAAATTTTTTTTATATTTTTTACAATTTGTTGGTAAGTGCCAGCAGACCAACCACCACCAAAGCTGGCTGAGGCAAACAAGATACTTGCCAATGATGAATCGGTCCAGTGCTCATCAAAACCAACAGGCCCGATAAAACAGAGATAAAAAAAAATTTTAAAAAAAATCAGCGGCCACCAACAGAGGTGGCCCGGCACCTTCTATGGGCCATCCTAATACCCCCAGTTCTGCTGGTGGTCGCTGATTTTTGAGGATTCATTTTTGGCACTTTACCAATGGTATATCATCGGCCTCGCCTCTTTTTGTGCCATCACGACCTTGCTTATCGTCGGGCTGCTCATACAGCGGTCGCGACAGGGCCGGGCGAAAGCGGCATTGCGCACCAGTGACGAGCGATATTTTTTGGCCCTCGCAGGCTCTACCGACGGCTTCTGGGACTGGAATCTGCTGTCGGACACCGTCTTCTACTCGGATCGTTTCAGGGAAATCCTTGGGTATTCGTCCGAGGAGTTTCCGGGCACCATAGATTCTTTCCACAGCCGACTGCACCCTGAGGACGCCGAGGCCATCTGGGCCGCAATTGAACGCCATCTTCAAAAGCGTGTCCCATACAAGGTCGAGTACCGCCTGCAAACGAAATCGGGCCATTACCTGTGGTTCCTTGCGCGTGGCCAGGCAATCTGGAACACTGAGGGAAACGCTATCCGGATGTCCGGTTCTATTCAGGACATTACCGAGCGCAAGCAGGCCGAGCTTAATCTCCAGGGTGCACTTTCCGAAATAATAGGGTTAAAAGAAAAACTTGAGATCGAGAGAGCTTATCTACAAGAAGAAATCAAATTGGAATACAACTATGAGAACATTATCGGTCAAAGTGACGGGCTCAAATATGTGCTCTATAAGGTGGAGCAAATTGCCCCCAGCGATACGACCGTTCTCGTTCTTGGTGAGACCGGAACCGGCAAGGAGCTGGTCGCCCGGGCGATTCATGGCCTGAGCCCGCGCAAAGATCGGGCATTGGTGAAAGTGAATTGTGCCACCCTGCCTTCAAACCTCATTGAAAGTGAGCTGTTCGGCCACGAGAAAGGCGCTTTCACCGGTGCCCATGCCAGACAGTTGGGTCGATTTGAAGTTGCCAACGGCGCTACCCTTTTTCTGGATGAGATCGGGGAACTGCCGCTGGAACTGCAGTCCAAACTGCTCAGGGTACTCCAGGATGGTGAGTTTGAACGGTTGGGCAGTTCCGGTACGATTAAAGTCGATGTGCGGGTGATTGCCGCCACCAATCGTAATCTGGAAGAGGAAGTCCGCAGGGGCCGGTTTCGGGAAGACCTTTGGTACCGGCTAAGTATTTTTCCGATTACGGTCTCCCCCCTGAGAGAGCGGATGGAAGACATTGCCCTGCTGGTGGATTTTTTCGTGGATAAAATTTCCAAGAGACTGGGGAAGTCCATTGAGAGCATCCCGACGAGCGTCATGAATACCTTACAGAACTATCAATGGCCCGGCAATGTCAGGGAGTTGGAAAACGTCCTCGAGCGGGCGGCAATTAACACCTCAGGGCCCAAACTGCGGCTGGTGGATGAATTGAAGAAACCGCATAAGGATTTAACGAAGACGCAAAAAACTCTGGCAGAGGTTGAGCGCGACCATATTGTCCGGGTACTTGAGCAGGCCAATTGGAAAGTGAGTGGCAAAAACGGGGCTGCAGAAATCCTTGGGCTCAACCGCAGCACACTGCGCGCCCGCATACGAAAATTGGGTATCCATCAACCTTGATAAAATCGTAAAAAGTCGTTTTAAAGACTGGATACCCGCCTTCGCGGGTATGACACCTGTGATATCTGTTCGATATTAATTGCCTTATTGTCATTCCCGCGCAGGCGGGAATCCAGAAAATGGGAAAATCCGACTTTTTACGAAACCATCAACCTTGATCCTTAAAAATTATTTTTGGGCTTTTTTGTGGCTGTCCGCCGGCGGATCAATACCTACTGCCGAACTGACTCATTGCATTCCAAGAAAACGAAAATCAGGTCTTGTCCCACCATCTGAAGGTATCCCGTTAAAGGACAATTTTCCTGCAATATCCCCTATTTTTCTCGGCCTTCCCCAAACAACAGCCTGTCAATTTCTATTCCCTCTCGGAGAGCTATAAACACCACTACAAGGATGCCAAGCATGGTCATATATGACCAATGGCCATATATGACCATGTTATGACGCAAATTCATCCCTCCTCGATCAGTTTCCCTTTATTAATATTAAATTAAATATCGAGATGTTAGGATGAATTAAGTTGAACTCAGTCTGCCTGGCACGAAGTGTGAAGGTATAATTACGGAAAGTTTGTTTTTTTTGATAGCAGTTTGGGCGGAAAAATTCCCAAACGATACTAATGCGTGTGTCTGGTCTTTGTCGAGAGGAGGGTTCTCGTGATCATTGTCGGGATAACAATGAACGTACTTATAGAAAAGCGGACAGAGGTTATGCAAACACTTCTCTCAATGATTGAGCCAACGGAAAATGAGAGGGGTTGTCTGAGCTGTAACGTTTTCCGGGACATCGAAGACCAGAACGTTTTCAGTTTGATAGAGGAGTGGGAAACCCGCCAAGATCTGGACGATCACATAAAGTCAGACAGATTCAGCGTTTTGCTTGGAACAAAAAGCCTTTTATCCGAAC
>Ga0316194_10003229_pt1 | contig 11381 bp, 11 predicted proteins | sample CroRivsedime1_MG_FD_204936 | JGI IMG/M metagenome (GOLD analysis project Ga0316194, IMG submission 204936) | Coastal sediment microbial communities from Maine, United States - Cross River sediment 1 | ecosystem: Environmental > Aquatic > Marine > Coastal > Sediment | place: USA: Maine... | reverse complement strand
AAGAACAAGCAGTTATAGAAATTCACAACTGACTCTCTATTTGATTTCAGTTCGCTAAAGTTCAAACAGGTTCATTTATATTGAATTGGTGAAAGAGAAGTTAGTCCAAAACTGCCGGTTTTGCACCAGCCAATTTATTAGATATAATTAACACAGAGAAAATTCGATCATACTGAAGATCGAGCAAATACTGAGAGGTAAGGCGATGCAGAAAACTCTCAAAAAAACAATGAATGCCCTAATAATATTAGCAGTATTTTTAAGTCAAGGATGCGGAATAGCAACACCAAAAGAGAAGGTCCTGAGTAAATTAGATATAGATTTGGAGTCAATTCAAACAAACTGTAATAACAAAGAAGATATTCATGAAATATTAGGAGACCCTATAATTGAAAGTAACTACTGGGGCTTAGAAGTTTATAGAGACTCTGCAACCCAATCAGTCATTCCTTTATTTTTTATATTCCCAGTTGGATATTACTGGGACACTATTCACAGATATACTTTTGTGACCTATGACGAAAATGAAAGCCTATCTAAGATCTCTACATGCCTTTACAATGAAGAAGTTTTTGCAGGAAGTCTTCCTGAAGACAATATTTGTAGATTGGAATCTGGCACATACACATTTTATATCAGCGTAGAAAAAGAAAGTGATGGAGTAATACTATACAGCCCTGTAAGCTTAAAAAGTTATGCAAATTCTCTCAAAAAAGAAGAAATGTGTTCCTTGTTTGTTGCTAGCACCAGTATATTCCTAAGCCATATCAAAATTGATAAAAATGATTCTATTGCACTATGGCCCTCATCAATTCTTTTTTATCAAGTTAAACCAGGAGAGCATTTATTGAAATTTAAAGGAGAGCTTTTAAGAGGGAGTAAAACTTTCAATTTTTTCTGCAAACAGAAAGAAAATATCTACATAGAGGTAACACTAAGTAATACAAAAGAAAGGGTACATGATGCTTTTTTTAGAGGCTTAACGCTAGGTGTCTACAACAATATTGGATCTGCCAACTATGTGATAAATCGCTATGAACAATGGCCTGCTTATTTTTGGGAAATGCCACTTATGATCTGGAGTGATAATGAGTGGATTCTCAATGGAGAATGAGTTTTCATCTTTCGACTTATTTAGAAGACCTCTGAAGTACACTCTCCCAAACGTTAATGGTTAAGATGTAAGAAGTTTTTGCTTCAGAATAGAAAAACCATTCATTCAGAAAACCTATTCTTGGTTTCAGACTCAACATTTAGGTCACTAGACTCGATTATTAGATTAGCTGCAATATAGGAATGGCCCTTCCGCTCTAGAGGGGCCATTTTTGCATCTTATTGATGGTGACAAATAAGAAGCGACCCCTGGAGCCAATCCCCAGAGGCCGCATCAGCAGGGCCTGTAGTAAAAACAGGTTAATTACCACTAACTGCTTCAGATATATTTTTCAAGTGATAAATGTGCCATTCCACAAGAAGGCACTTTTTTACTCAGAAATCGTGCCTTAAAATAATCATGGAAAATATTTTATCAATTCGCTTTATTCTTAAGTTCGTGGTAGTGTTACTTATATTAAACGTTTGTGCAGAGTCAGTTTGTCGGACAAGATTAATTGTTAATCAGTCACGTATAAGCCACGCAGACCTCTTTCGGTTGCGTGGTTTTTATTTATCAGATTTAATTTGCACACCATTCAGAGAGCTCTAGACAGCTCCGGGAGATACAATAATGGCACAAGGTACTGTAAAATGGTTTAATGACGCAAAAGGTTTTGGTTTTATTGAACAGGACAATGGCCCTGATGTGTTCGTTCATTTTTCCGAAATACAAGGCACTGGTTTCAAATCTCTTGCCGAGGGAGACAGTGTGAGCTTTGACGTTACACAGGGACCCAAAGGCGCTCAGTCATCTAACGTGTACAGAGTTTAATGCATTTTTTTATAGTCTCGAGAATCTCGGGGCGGCTTTTTGACCAAAAATGCTAGGCTTCTGACTTTTAGAGAATGGCCACTTGGCGATCAAGCCAGGTGGCCATTGTTTTGAGAACAACCTTCCTTTAAAAAAACAGCCTTGGACGCGGTATTGTTGAAGCTGAAAAAACACCAATAACACGCCAGAGACTGCCGGAAAATCAGGTTATAATAAAAAAACATTCGCCGTGGAAGGTTTCAACTCCAAGGCGCAAGACAAGACCATGACTATTGGGGAATCTATGCTACTCAGGATCGGTTATGAACTGATTTATAACTTTCCACAGCCCACGCCGATGATCCTTGTCGTGAATGTCCACCATTCGCGGACTTCCGACCTGGTTATCCCAGACCGTCTGACTACCGAGCCTACCATTCCGGTCGCTGGCTACCATGACGCCTTCGGAAACTGGTGCAACCGCTGTCTGGCGCCTGCGGGCTCTCTCCGTCTGACAACCGATGCAGTCATCAGGGACAGCAACCAGCCAGATGAGATTATGCCCACCGCCGGGGAGGCTTCAGTGCAGTCTTTGCCAGAAGAGACGCTGGTTTTTCTGCTTGGCAGTCGCTATTGCGAGACAGACTTGCTGTCTCAGACGGCTTGGCAACTCTTCGGCGGCACAGTTCCAGGGTACGCTCGCGTCCAAGCGATTTGCGATTATGTTCATAATCACATTGCTTTTGACTACCAGAATGTCAGTGCAACCCGCAGCTCAATGGAGGTCTTTAATGCACGGACCGGAGTCTGCCGCGACTATGCACATCTCGCCATCACGTTCTGCCGTTGCATGAATATCCCGGCGCGATACTGCACTGGTTACTTGAGCGATATCGGAACGCCCCCCCCTTACGGCGTTGGCGACTTCGCTGCCTGGTTCGAGGCCTGGATCGGCGGCCAATGGCACATCTTCGACCCGCGCAACAATGTGCCCCGCCGTGGCCGCATCCTGATGGCGCGAGGCCGTGATGCCTGTGATGTCGCCATCACGACAACATTTGGCCCCAACACGCTGGAGATCTTCCGAGTCTGGACCGATGAAATAACCGATATCGAGACTCCTGGGGCGGCCGGCTGATGTCGATACTAACCGTGCATCACTCCACCGTCTACCGTTATCGCGAGCCCGTCATGTTCGGTGAACACCGCATGATGTTCCGGCCGCGTGAAAGCCATGACCTGCGTTTGATCGGGACCAATCTCGAGATTACGCCGCACCCCGTTCACCTGCACTGGCTGCACGATCCCTTCGACAACTCCGTCAGCATCGCTACTTTTGAGGGCAGCGCCTCCGAACTCCGCTTCGATAGCAAAGTGACACTGGAGCATTTTGAGACCACATTGCCGGAATATCCGCTCGAAAAGTACGCCCGTACCTATCCATTCCTTTATGCCGATGAGGACTTGCCCATTCTCAAGTGTGCCCTGGATCGTCACTACCCGGACACGAACGTCGCCAATTGGGCGTTGCAGTTTCTCGATTCATCGGATGCTACCGATACCATGAAGATCCTGCGTGCCATGACCCACGGGATTCGCGAGCAGTTCAGCTATAATCGCCGCGCTCAGAAAGGGGTGCAAACTCCCGAGGAGACATTGCTGACTGGTCGAGGCAGTTGTCGGGATTTTGCGGTACTGATGATGGAAGCGGCGAGATCGCTCTGCATTGCAGCGCGGTTTGTCAGTGGATATATCTTCGTCCCCGATAGATCCGGCCTCGCCGGAGGCGGAGCCACTCATGCCTGGATGCAAGCCTATCTGCCCGGTGCCGGCTGGATCGACTTCGACCCCACCAACAGCATCATTGGCAACCGCAATCTTATTCGCGTCGGCGTTGCCTGGACTCCTGAACATGTGCTTCCCTTATGGGGGACTTACACTGGTCCCGCGGAGGCCTTTCTCGATATGGAGGTCGCTGTGACCGTGACGGAAACGGCCGGATGAGGATTTAGTGACGGCGTCTCGAACTCTCCGACCACAGGGGGCCGGCCGTATTGTCCTGTTCTGCGATCATGCCAGCAATGATATCCCGCGGGAGCTTGACCACCTAGGTTTGCCGGCGGCTGAACGCGCTCGGCACATTGCGTGGGATATCGGGGCGGCGGGCGTTACCGCGGCGCTCTCGAAAATCCTTGATGCCCCGGCGATACTCTGCAATACCTCGCGCCTTGTGATCGACTGCAACCGCCAACTCAATCGTGCGGACCTCATCCCCGAGATAAGCGACGGCACAGTGATTCCTGGCAACCTGAATCTCAGCGAGACAGACAGAGAAAACCGCATCGCACGCTGGTTTCATCCGTATCACAACGCGATTGAGTCGGTTTTGCTGGATCGCGAGGCAAGGGGAGTCCAGTCTGTCGTAGTTTCCATTCATTCCATGACGGCTGTACTTGCCGGTGAACCAAGACCCTGGCATATTGCGATTTCCAGCCATATCGACCGCAGCTTTGCCGAGCCTGTGCTCGCCGCTCTGCGCCGATCTGGCGACTCCGTTGTGGGCGACAATCAACCGTACGATGTGAATCCGGAAACAGACTACAGCATTCCATTCCACGCTCTACGCCGCAGGTTACCTCACATCCAGGTGGAATTTCGACAGAACGAAATACTAGATGCAACGACCCAGTACCGTTGGGCATTGCGTTTCGCACAGGTGTTGATGTGTTCTTAAAAATCCTACTCCTAAAATTTTGAACCTAAAAAACAGATTATTAGGAGCAGTTATGTGAAATGCTGCAATGTAAGAAAAGCCCATCCAAACGGACAGGCCATTTTTGCATCGTATTGATGGTGATGTTTAACATCGGCCATTTTTTAAATCGCTCAAATCATTATATGAACTTAATCTTCTCAATTTCTGATTTGAATAAGTTTTCCGCTGTCAGTGAGCAAATAGATCCAGTCATCCGGACCTTGTTCTACGTCGCGGATACGTTCGCCAAGTTCAGAGAAAACAGCTTCACGCATCACTTCTGTATCGCCGCTTAGTTGCACGCGCCATAGTGAGGTTCCAGCAAGTGCACCAATAAAAACGTCACCCTGCCATAATGGAAAACCACTACCTGTGTAAAAAATCATTCCTGCAGGTGCTATCGAAGTAGGCACCCAATAACTAACTGGCTCGACATATTCCGGGGAGTGAGTGCCGCCTCCAATGCGGCAGGCATCACCAATTGGATCACCGTAGTTGCAGCCATAGCTCACCACAGGCCAGCCATAATTACCTCCCGCGTTTATCTGGTTAAGCTCATCACCTCCTTGAGGCCCATGTTCGTTAATCCACAACTGGCCATCACTAGGCCGGATCGCTGCACCTTGAGGATTGCGATGTCCATAACTCCAGATTTCAGGTCGAGCACCCACAATTAAAGGGTTGTCAGGAGGAATGCTGCCATCACGATTAATGCGAATCACCTTGCCAAGTGTCATGGTAAGGTCTTGAGCGGGGCTACCTTTCTGGCGCTCTCCTAAAGTCACGAAAAGGGTCTTGTCACTGCGAAATGCGATGCGTGAACCAAAATGTCCGCTACCACTTACTTTGGGCACCTGACGATAGATCACTTCAACGTCTTGCAAAGCATTACCAATCAGACGGCCACGCGCGACTGATGTACCAGATAGACCGTCTTCAACGCCAACTCCTGACTCAGAATAGCTCCAGTAGATCCAAGGGTCTGTTTCAAAATCTGGATCTAGAGCAACATCAAGCAATCCCCCTTGACCCGCGTCGGTCACAACTGGCAAACCACTCACCTCCTCCTGAATGGTTATGCCGTCAGCACTCAGGATAACCATGGTGCCCCCCTTCTCGCTTACTAACATCCTGCGATCTGGTAGGAAGGCGAGGCCCCAAGGTCGAATGAGCTCGTCATTAAGAGTAATGGCCTTTGGTTCTATGTCTTGTGGAAGATCGGAAGAGGAATCGGTGTCACTCCCTCCCCCCCCTCCACTGCCGCAGGCTACAAGCAATCCAAATATTAATGGTAAGATGATTGTAAATATATTTAGTCGTTTCATGACTCACCTTGTATTGGAAGCAGTTTTCTAGGCCCTTGAGTAAAGGGCTCTTTCAATTGCCTTTTCCAGGAATAAAGCAAGAGTTTGAGGAATGAAAATTAATTATACCTTGTGGGAAGTTTTGGGCCAAGGAGTCGGCATCTTATTTACTCCTGCATTGTTCTGGACCATTTAAATTAGTTGAGCTGCAATCCAAGAAAAAGGCCACCCGTTTTTAGGTGGCCATTTTTAATTTTAAAAGTCGTGAATTATTGAACGCGCAAAATCTCTATTTCACTGGAATTTAGCAACTTCGCCCTTGGCCACCTCACCAGAAGAGTTTAGCTTGAAACTCTAACCACGATTTTTCCTATTTGCTGGTTGGACTCCATATGCCGGTGAGCTTCGATAATGGCGTCCAGAGGGAAGATCTGATCAATAAGTGGTTTCAGAGCGCCGGACTTCAAACCCTCGTAAATATACTGTTTGCCGTGAGCGAGCTTTTCAGGGTCCTTGACGATTTCAAACAAGGTATAGCCACGTACGCTAAGGCCTTTCCCAAGGGCTGGAAATAGTGGAAAGGGGGTCGGTTCTGGTGACAGCGCACCGTATTCAAAGATGATCCCCCCAGGTGCGGCCGCTTCGGCAAGTTTCTCAAGGTAAGGCCCTGCGACGGGGTCGAAGATGAGACGAGCACCGTTACCGGAAGTTATGGCCATGACCCGTTCGACCAGATTTTCTTTGTCGGTGACGATCACGTGATCCGCTCCGGCGTCCAGAAGGTGTTGTTTCTTGTTTTCGCCTCTGGTGGTAACAATGGCCACCGCATCAGCTACCTTGGTGATTTGGATTGCAGCCAAACCGACGCTGCTGCTGGCCGCAGTAATCAAGACCTGATCACCTTTTTTGATCTGCCCGTATTCCACCAGCGCACCATAAGCGGTGAGATATTGCATCCAGATCGATGTCCCCTCGACTGGAGAGAGGTTGTCAGGATAAGATGCGACCGCAGTCGCCGGCACGATCGCGCTTTCTCCGTAAACACCGTATTGCCCCATAGAGAAGGAGGGAATAGTGCTGACTCGATCACCGACCATGATACCGCGTACTCCGAGTCCCACGGCATCGACGACCCCTGCTGCTTCGTAGCCGATACGTGAAGGGAATTGGGGCCTTTCCAGATATTGGCCCTGACGGAACATGATCTCGGCACGGTTGAGACCGATGGCCTTCACCCTCAGTCGGATCTCACCTTCACCGGGTTCGGCTAAAGGAAGATCTTCAAGCTTTAGGACTTCGGCTGAACCCGTTTCATGAAAGCGTACTATTTTTGGCATAGCTAACTCCTTAAATGGTTTAGCGAGTCGTTGTTCAGGGGACAGCCTAAAGAATACGTAGTAGCTTTTTCAGTTAAGAGACACATCTCCATAAACTGTCACCTGAACTGAAAGACTATCACTGGTTCGGGATGAAACAAGGCAAAAATGAAATGAGAATATGAACATCAGTAATGTTGCGTTATTGAATATTGAAAGCAGCAATTGCCAAGATTTCTATAATTCTTACTTATCCTGCGTTCCAAAAATCGAAGGAAGGAGGCCACCTCTGATTAAGGAAAAGAATAGATTCCTTAATCGAGCTCTGTATTCAAGTGAATGGAAGCTCCATTTGAGCGGTTTCATCAACAGGGATATCTGTCGTCAAGTTTGAGATTGTTAAACCAAGCAGACGTACGGGACGCATTCCTGCCTCCGTCCTGACGAGCATTTCTTCGGCAAGCGACAACATCGTTTCGGCATCCTCGATAGGTTTAACCTGGGTTAAGCTACGTGTGACATTCTGAAAGTCGTCGTACTTGACCTTGAGCGTCAATGTCAAGCCGCTGGTATTGCGTGCTGACAACAATGCCTCGACCTTCTTGGAAAGTTTGTCGAGGATAAGAACCATTTCACCTTTATCAGCACAATCCTCACCTAGCGTCGTCTCCGTGCCGATCGACTTGCGCACTCGGTTCGGCACAACCGCACGTTTGTCCACACCGCGGGCTATGTCGTAATAATACTGCCCTGATTTACCAAACCAGCGTTGCAGGTCTTCAAGTGAACATTGTCTCAAATCGGAACCATTAACAATCCCGCGAGCAAGCATGCGCTTCTCTGTCACCCGCCCTACACCATGAAAGCGACGAATCGGCAGTACTGCAATAAACTCTTCGGCCTGCTCTGGTGTCACCACGGTCAAACCGGCTGGTTTTTTGACATCTGAGGCTATCTTGGCAAGGAACTTGTTGTAGGAGACCCCAGCAGAGGCGGTCAGTCTGGTGCGCTGAAAGATCTCCTGCAGGATCTCGCGAGCCACATGGGATGCGTATTCGATTCCCGGCTTGTTCTCGGTCACATCGAGAAAGGCTTCATCAAGAGAAAGTGGCTCAACAATGTCTGTATATTCATGAAACAGCTCACGTATTTGTAGAGAGACATTCCTGTAGGCATCGAACCGCGGCCGCACAAAAATAGCCTGCGGGCAGAGTCGATAGGCTCTAGCAGAGGGCATGGCCGAATGGATTCCGAACGCCCTGGCTTCATAAGAGCAGGTTGCCACAACACCTCGCGAACCCGGATCACCACCGACAATGACAGGTTTGCCGCGTAAAGCCGGATTGTCCCGCTGTTCGACTGCAGCGTAGAAAGCGTCCATATCAACGTGAACGATCTTGCGTTGCTTCACAGTTGCTCCATAGTTACGGTTGACCATTGCTAACAACCATTAAGGAACATTGTACGAAATACATCGTTTTTCTAAAAGAAGGCATTCTGAATATACTGACTTATAAAAAAGGCCACCCGTTTTTATGTAGAAAAAACCCGTTTTTTCTGAACTGACCATGCAAAAAAAAACTGATGAATCTTGAAACTTTGTTCCGCAATTTGTTCCCTTACTTGATTTTAGACAAAGAAAAGGCACTCAGAAAAATTCCTAAGTGCCTGTTTTTATTATGGTGCAGGTAGTTGGGATCGAACCAACGGCCCCTCGCGTGTGAGGCGAGTGCTCTCCCGCTGAGCTATACCTGCTTTATCCCTGTAAATGGTTCCGGACAGGAGGATTTTTATAACAGCAAGATTTCGGGGTGTCAAGCTGTAAGCTATTCAAGCAACAACTGTCTGAACCTGTCAGGCATAGAGACCAATCGACGTTTTCTGTCCAGGACCAGGTGACGGGTGCGGCCCTCGGCAACCATGATGCCGTCCTGATTAGTCGCCTGGTATGAGAACTCGAGCATCCGTCCCCTGCCCTTTACCAGCGTTGTCGCAATCGTAATCCGATCCTCGTAATAGGAGGGAGCACGGTAGTCTACCGTCGCCCGGGCGACAATCACGAAGAACCCGTCACGCTCCATGTCGCTGTAGTGCAGGCCCTGTTGGCGAAGGAACTCGGAACGCCCTTCTTCGAACCAGGTCAGGTAGTTGGCGTGGTGCACAACCCCCTGCGCGTCGGTTTCGGCATAACGGACCGTTAGGGTAAAATTGCGGGTCGTTGTCCCTTCAGACATCTCCTGTGGCTCTCCGTATCCTTGATGAATATCCTGCGAGCGATGCGAAAACCCGGCTCGGTGACCATGTGCTGTTGCAGAAGCATCTCGATCTGGGCTTCGCTCTTCGATGGCAGGACTTCAGCGAAGTTGACCAGTGCGTCGGCGTCCCATATGACCCGGAATTCCGGTGAATCAACGCCGTTCCGGGTATGGTGACTGGCAACAATCGCGGCAACCTGCTCCGTGAAAGTCACCTCTGCGTCCAGATCGACCAGGATCTTTCTCGCAATGGGCGGCCCTTCGATTTCCTGCCACTTGCCCGAACTGGAACCGTGTTTGCGCTCCGCTTCGGGGATGCCGATATCATGCAGGTAAGCTGCAGCCAGGGTTATAACCGGGTCGGCATCAACATAAGCCAACAATTCCTCGGCATAGAGAGACACCTGCAGGGCGTGGTCGATACGTTTTTGGTCAGTACCGAAATAACCCTGCATGGCAGCTCTGACTTTTACCAGAAAAGCCTTTTGATCCGCATCCATTTTGACGATGATATTGAACATATACTCAACCCTAAAACAGTTATGGGGACACAATACTTATTGTGTCCCCATATTTCAAGACAAGTTAATCTCTTGTTGCATCTCAGCTTTTGCGACAGACAATTTATTTTTTGTCGCCGCGGATGCCGATACAAACCGTATCAAAAGGAATGTCGCGACCGCTCTTTTCAATCGCCTGCCGGGCCATGAAGATCAAACCATTGCAGCAGGGAACTTCCATGTGAACAACGGTCAGGCTCCTGATGTTGCTTTGCGTGATCATGGCGACCAGCTTGTCGACATAAGGCTCCGTGTTATCGAGCTTCGGGCAAGCAATGGCCAGAGCCTTGCCTTTAAGCAGGTCTTCCTGGAAATCGGCATAGGCAAACGGTGCGCAGTCGGCAGCCAGAACCACATCGGCGTTCTGAAAGAAGGGCGCGGTCGGAGGCAACAGGTGGAGCTGGATCGGCCACTGGGCAAGACGAGAAGGCCGAGAGCCGACAGACTGGCTCTGCTCTTCTTTCTGTTCGCTAAAATTCATCGTTCTTGCCGACGGGCAACCGCCACCGGTAGCCGGAGCGGCAAAACTTTTCACTGCAGCTGAAGGACAGCCGCCCACCGTTGCAGCAGCTTCGTGATGATGTGGTTGTGGGTCACGGCCGATCTGCTTGAGATGATCTTCGACAGCGACCTCATCAAATTCATCCGCATCGCGTTCTTCAATAGTAATAGCGTCGACCGGACAATCTCCCAGGCAGGCTCCGAGGCCGTCGCAGAGATTGTCGGCGATCAGGCGGGCTTTACCGTCGATAATCTGGATGGCGCCTTCGGCACAGGACGGGACACAGAGGCCACAACCGTTGCACTTCTCTTCATCAATTTTGACCATTTTACGTAACATGGGTTCAGCTCCTTATGAAAATGCCTGAAGTGTTTTTGTTGAGTCGGACCTTACCTGAATAAAGCACCGTCAGCATTGACCAAGGTCAAGCATCAGAAAAAATAGTGCCAGAGCAGATCCAGACGGCCACGCCTGATCAGGTATTGACCGGAAAAGCGCATGATTTCGCGTACTTTTTCACGATGCCCTGGCTTGAAGCAGTGGACCTGACAGTGCTTGCAGGCCGGTTTCTCTTGCAAAGGGCACCGCAACCGGCGGTCAAATGCATACAGCAGGAATGCACGGCATTCATCGCAAACCGGAAATTTGCCAAACGGCACCCGCTGGAATTCAGGTTCATCGGTCAGTATGACCGATCGGCTGCCCTCGTGGTTGGCCTTGCAGTAAACAGAAGTGAACTGCAGGAGGACCTTGAGGTCCTTGATTTCCTTTTGGGAAAGTGGC